>Ga0335083_10001587_pt1 | contig 31077 bp, 26 predicted proteins | sample Lox_Sample_42_FD_206716 | JGI IMG/M metagenome (GOLD analysis project Ga0335083, IMG submission 206716) | Soil microbial communities from Loxahatchee National Wildlife Refuge, Florida, United States - Lox_Sample_4.2 | ecosystem: Environmental > Terrestrial > Soil > Wetlands | place: USA...
GTTTTCATGCAAGCACAACGCATCCAAGTCAAAATCTACGCGCCGAGCGCGCCCAAGCCGGACGCCCTCGTGCCGGTGTTTCACGGTTGGATCCGCGAGAAGAAACTCGACGAGCTCGCGATCGACGTCGCGGACTACGAGCACGTGCACGAGGGGCCCGGCGTGGTGCTCGTCGGGCACCAGTTCGACTACTACTGGGATTTGGGTGAGGGACGCCCGGGTCTCGTTTACCTGCGCAAGCGCGAGCCCCCGGCGCCGGCCGCGCGCCTCACCGACGCCGTGCGGCGGGCGCTCGTCGGGTGCCGGCTGCTCGAGCAGGAGCCGGCGCTCGCAGGCATCGCCTTCAAGACGGACGAGCTGCTCGTGAAGCTGCCGGATCGGCTGCGGGCGCCCGCGGACGACGCCCACTTCGGCGCGCTCAAGGACGAGCTCGCGTCGCTCGGTGGCAAGCTCTACGCGGGGTCGAACGTGACGATCGAGCGCATGGGCGACGCCCGCGACGTGCTCGGCGCGCGCCTGAAGGCGAGCTCGGCCCCGAGCATCGCCGAGCTCCTCGCGCGCGTGAGCTAGACCGCGTTTCAAGCGTGTGTGACACGATTCTTGGGCGCGCGCTTCACGCGCGGAAACGCGGTCTAGTCCGTTGTGTGGGGCGCGGCAGCGCCCCCTCCGCTTCGCGAAGTCCTCCCCCTCGGCCGCTTCGCGGCCGCTAGCTCCGTTCGGCCGCGAGCCGCGTGTAGGTCTCGACGATGACGCGGGCGTGGTGCGCCCACGTGAAGCGTTCGACGCTCTGCAAGCGGACGGCGCGCGTGGGGCCGCCGCCGCCCGCGAGCTCGAGCGCGGCGGCGCGCCAGACGTTCACGTCCGAGGTCGGTCGCACGAGCACGCCGGCGCCGCCCACCTCCTTCAAGACGGGAATGTCGCTCACGCAGACGGGCGCGCCGCACGCGAGCGCCTCGACCACGGGCAAGCCGAACCCCTCGGCGAGGCTCGGCAAGATCACGGCACGCGCGCTCCGCAGGTACGCCGAGAGCTCCGGTCGAAAGAGGTGTGGGATCTGGTGCACGCGCTCGCTCACGCCCGCGGCGGCGAGCTCGGCGCGGTCCGCGTCGCTGAAGGTGCCGCCGATTTGGAAGGCGTGGAGATCCGGCCGGGCTCGGCACACCGCGATCAGCACGCGTCGTAAAAAGTCCGGATTTTTGCGTGGAATGAGGCTCCCGACGTGCACGATGAACGGCGGGAGCGAGGCGAGCGCGGCGTCTTCGGCGCGTGGCTCGGGCTGAAACTCCGCGGCCACGCCGTACGGCGCGTGGACCAGCCGCTCGGCGGGCACGAGCCGGTGCTCGAGGATCTGGTCGCGCACGGTGAGGCTCGAGTGGAAGACGACGCGCGCGCGTTTGAGCCCGGCGAGGAGTCCGTGCGCGAGCGCGCGGTACGCGAGTTTGCCGCGCGGCGTTTCGAGCAGGGGACGATACGCGTCGAGGTCGTGGCAATAGACGCCGCAGCGCTCGGCGGGCAGCTCGAACGCGAGGTGCGCGTAGCTGTGGTCCGTCACGTGGAAGAAGTCGTGGCGCGTCCGCTCGGCGAGAGTGCGCGCGGGATACGCGAGGTAGCGCCCGAAGCCGATCGCCGCGCGGTAGCGGAAGCGCGCGAGCGCGCCGTCGCGCGGCGCCGTGGCCCAGCCGGCGAGCGGCGCGGGCAGGGTCGGCCGCACGCGCGTGGCGATGACCGAGCCGAGGCGTTCCGCTTCGCCGAGCAGCATGTCGCCCAGCAAATCCATGCTGAACCAGCGCTCTTCGAGCAAGTCACAGAGGACGGCGAGCTTCAGCTTCGACACGGCGTTCAGGCTCGCGGGCGCGCGGCGAGCTCGCGGGCGATGGTACAGAAGCGCCGCGCGACCGTCGCGCGATCGAATTGGCGGGCGGCTTCGCGAGCCCGTTCGGACAAGGCCGGGCCGCGTTCGTGCACGGCGGCGAGCGCGCGCGCCGTCGCGTCGGCGACCGCGCCGGGCGTGTAAGCGGCGAATTCGAAGCCGGCCGGCCCCGCGTATTCGAGCGTCCCGTTCGTCGGACCGGCGACGACGGGGCGCCCCGCGGCCAGCGCTTCCGCGACCGAGAAGCCGAAGTTTTCGTGCTGGCTCGGTTGCACCAACACATCGACTTCGGCGAGCAGCGCGGGCACGCGGTCGCGCGGCACCGGCTCTTCGACGCTCAAGCCCGGCGTGCCGGCGTGCGCCGCCAAGAGCGAGGCGGCGAACGGATCGCCGCGCAGATTTCCGACGAGGCGCGCCCGTAGCGCCGGGTGCCGCGCGCGCAAGAGCCGAAACGCCTCGAGAAACAGATCGAGACGCTTGCGGGGCGCGGCGCGTCCGAGCCAGAGCAAGGTCGGGGCGCCGGGAGCCCGGTCCGGCGCGGCGTGAAACGCGGCGAGGTCGAGCGCGTACGGCAAGAGCCGCACGTTCGCGGGATCGGCGCCGAAGCGCACCCACTCGTCGCGCGCCCAGCGCGTCGAGCAAAGGTAAGCGTCCGTGAACGGGAGCGTCGCGCGCGCGAGCAGCGCCTTGTAGGCGTAAAACGCGCGCACGGCGGCGTAGCGCGGCGCGCCCCAACTCGCGCGCACGAGCCGTTCGGTGACCGGGTCGCGGAGCGCGCTCAATTCGGTTTGCGGCGGTGATTGCGGCCAGGAAAGGAGCGGCACGCGGCACGGCCAGAGCGCGTGGAGATCGGTCGTGAGGACGACGTCGTACGGCGTCGCGGCGTTCGCGCGTTCGATCCGCTCGGCCGCCGCCCGCGCGTACGCGACGTGGGCGATCTGCGCGAGCACGGCGCCCGGGTATTGCGTGGGCACGCGCTCGAACGCGCGATACGCCGCCTCCACGCTCGCGACGTGAAGCTCGTGGTAGCGAAAGTGGGGGAAGCGCGCGAGCGACGGCAGCTTGATGTAGTTCGGGTTGCCGAAAAACTCGACCGTATGGCCGGCTTCGAGCAGCGCGGCGAGCAGGAGCGGAAACGAGCCCGCGCCGCTTCCGACGCCTTCGGCGAGCACGCCCTGCACCGCGAGCCGGAGCGGCCGCTCTTTCGCGCCCGTGACTCCGTCAGCGGGCGCTTCGGGCCGCGACATCGGGTGCATCCTGGTTCGTGCGAAATGCCGCGAGAAATCGCGCTTCGACGAGCGCGCGCGAATGCTGCGCCGTCACGAGCGCGAGCCCCTTTTCGCGAAGCTCCTCGCGGTACCGAGCGTCCGTCACGATCCGTTCGAGCGCCGCGGAGACGGCGGCCTCGTCGAGCCGATCGACCACGGCGGACACGCCGCCGTAGTGCTCGAGCTGCGCGGCGTAAGGCGGAGCCACCACGAGCACGGGCCGGCCGGCGGCGAGGTAATCGACGGTTTTCGTGTAGATGCTCGTCTGGATCTGCTCTTTCACGCCGCGCTCGGCGGTGAAGGAGACGAGCACCACGGCCGCGTGCGCCTCGACGAGCTTGCCGGCGACGGCCTCGGACGGCACGAACCCGGCGTACTTCACGTTCGGACCGACGAGCCCCGGCGGGCAATGGCCGGAGTAAATCACGAGCTCGACGGGACGGCCCGCGACGGTCAGGCCGCGATTGAGCCAGTCGCAGAACCAGCGCATCGTGTCGAGGAACATCGAGTTGATCGAGCCGGTGTAAATCAGACGCACGCGATCCTCGGGGAGGGGCGGGGCTTCGCTCGCGATGCGCTGGTAGCGCTCGACGTCCACGAAATGGTGCATGAACTCGCCGTGCACGCCGTAGAGGCGCTCGAACTCGCGCGCCATGGTGGGGCTCACGAGCCAGAGCTTCGCGGCCGAACGCAGGAATTCCCGGCGGTGCTTGCGGATGAGTCGCTCGGCGGCGCGGCAGGTGAACACCGAGTCGAGCCGATCCATCTCGTAGTAGTAGAAAGGGAGGCCGAGCTCGCGCGCGAGGAAGTACGCGGCGTGCGGCATCTCCGCGCCGTAGGACGTGGTGAGCACCGCTTCCACGCGGCGTTCACGCGCGATGCGGCGCGCGACGTTCATGATGTGCCCGAGCCGCCAGCAATTGAGCGTCGCCTCCACCGGCCCGAACACGCGCCGCGGCCGGAGCCGCGTGTTGAACGCGCGGATCGAGGTGTGACGGCAGCGCAGGAACGACTCGCGCACGAGCGGCGTCGCGTCGCGATAAAAGGAGTCGCAGCAGAGCACGTCGAGCCGCTCCGGGTCGTACTCGGCGAGCAGCTGACGCATGATGAGCGGCGCGCCGGCCTGGGTGCTCGGCGGGTACTCGTTGACGAAGAGGAGCTGCCGGTAACGACCGGGGCCCGCGCTCATGGCGTCGCGCTCGAGCCCGCGCGCGCGGCCCAGCTGCGATGGATTTCGACGAAAATGTCGGTCAAGGATCGAGTCAGCGAAAACCCCGGATAGTGCGCCTTCATCTTGCCGAGGTTACTGATGTAACAGATGTGATCGCCCGCGCGATTCTTGTCGACGTACTCGTACTGCATCTTCTTGCCCGAGACTTGCTCGGCGAGCGCGAACGCTTCGAGGACGGAACACGAGTTTTCGCGGCCGCCGCCCAGGTTGTAGACCTCGCCCGCGCGGGGCCGCTCGATGAACGCGTGCGCGAAGCGCGCCACGTCGAACGCGTGGATGTTGTCGCGCACCTGCTTGCCCTTGTAGCCGTACACCGTGTAACGCGTGCCGGTCACGCAGCACTTCACGAGGTAGGAAAGGAAGCCGTGGAGCTCGACGCCCGCGTGGTTCGGACCCGTGAGGCAACCGCCGCGCAAACAGCACGTCGGCATGCCGAAGTAGCGGCCGTACTCCTGCACCATCACGTCGGCGGCGACCTTCGAGGCGCCGAAGAGCGAGTGCATCGAGCGATCCAGGCGCATCGACTCGTCGATGCCAGCGTGGTCCTCCGGCCGCGCGTAGTCCCAGCGCGTCTCGAGCTCGACGAGCGGCAGCTCGTTCGGCGCGTCGCCGTACACCTTGTTCGTCGACATGTGCACGAACGGCGACTCCGGCACCGCGCGCCGCGCCGCTTCGAGCAGGTTCATGCTGCCGACCGCGTTCGTGTCGAAGTCTTCGAACGGCATTTTCGCCGCGAGATCGTGCGAGGGTTGCGCCGCCGTGTGCACGATGGCGGCCGGCTTGAGCTCGGCGACGAGGGCGAGCACGCCCGCGCGATCGCGGATGTCGAGCTCGTGGTGCGAGAAGCTCGGGTGTTCGGCGGCGAGGCGCTTCTGGTTCCAGCGCGTGTCGCCGTTCGGCCCGAAGAACACGGCGCGCCCGTTGTTGTCGACGCCGTGCACGCGCCAGCCTTCCGCCGCGAAGTAACTGCACACCTCCGAGCCGATCAAGCCGGACGAGCCGGTCACGAGGATGTTCTTCAAAGCCGGTTCCCTTTTGACCCAATCAGCGGCGAGCGCGGGCTCCGCGTCATTTGTCGAGCACGAACGAGCCGAGCACGAGCGAGTCGAGGCCCGTGTCGAAGAAGCAGCGAATGGCTTCGCGCGGGTGACAGACGATGGGCTCGCCCTTGATGTTGAAGGAAGTGTTCAAGAGGCACTCGGTGCCCGTTCGCGCGCCGAACTCGCGGAGGAGGCGGAAGAAGAGCGGATTGATGTGCTCTTCCACGATCTGGGGGCGCGCGGTGCCGTCGGCGTGGACGACGGCGGGAATGCGATGGCGCGCTTCCGGCCGCACGTCGAAGCTCGTGATCATGTAGCGCTCGGGGCGCGCTCGCGGATCGAGCAGCTCCTTGGCCGCGGCGGGCGTCATCGACGGACAGAACGGCCGAAACGCTTCGCGGAATTTCACGCGCGCGTTGATGACGTCCTTGTTCTCGGCCTTGCTCGGGTCCATCAAAATCGAGCGGCCGCCGAGCGCCCGCGGTCCGGTCTCCATCCGCCCCTGAAACCAACCGACGATTTTTCCGGCCGCGAGCCGTTCGGCGGCGGCGCGCGCCGGATCGTCCGTGACGGCGTAGTGGAGGTGTCGTTCCTCGAGGAGCGCGCGGATGAGCGCGTCATCGTAAGCCGGGCCCCAGTAGATTTGCTGGAGCGGCTCGCGCGCGAGCGCGCCCCCGCGCACGGCGTTCGCGTAGAGCGCGGCGCCCGCGGCGAGCCCGCCGTCACCCGATTCGGGGAAGATGTACTGCTCGGCGAGGAGTCCGCTCTCCCAGAGCCGCTGGTTCATCTTCACGTTCAGCATGATGCCGCCCGCGAAGCACGCCGCGCGCGTTCCCTCCGCCTTCAGCCAATGCCGGACGATGTCGAGCATCTCGCGCTCGAGCACGCGCTGCGCTTCCGCGGCCATCGCCTCGCGCCCGTGCTTCTCGACGAGCGCGACGATGCGCGGCGTCTCCTCGAAGTGGTAGTGGTACGTCCCCACGTCGATCCAGAAACCGAGCTTGCCGAAATCGTGCGGTTTCACGAGCCGGCCGCCTTCGTAGTGCGGGCAGAACTCGTCGAGCACGCCCTCGACGCCGCGCGTGGAGCCGTACGGCGCAAGCCCCATCGTCTTGCCCTCGCCGTCGCCCACCCACCAGCCGAGCCCCTCGGTAACGAGCCCGTAAAACCAACCGAGCGAACCCGAAGCGCCTTCGCGATAGAGGAGCTCGAAGCTCGCCGGCGGCTTCACGCGCCACACACTGAGCGCCGCGTCGTCCCCGATGCCGTCCGCGGTGATGACGAGCGTCTGCTCGTGCCGGCCCGACGTGTAGAACGCCGACGCGGCATGCGCGAGATGATGCTCCACCGCGACCACCGGCAGCTGCCGTTCCGTGCGGAAGGTCGGGTAGTAGATCGGCGGCACCTCGAGGGTCGTCGGGCGATACGACTTGTAAACGTCGCGCACGAACCCGACGACCTTCTCGACGACGGCCTCGCGCTTCGGCGGCGGCACCGCGACCGGCTCGAGGTTCATGAGCTGCCGCAGCGGGCCGCCGTCCGTGTTCTTCGACGTGAGCGCTATCGCGTCGATCTGATCCATCGTGAGCTTGGCCTCGGCGAGGCAGTACTCGATGGCCTGGACCGGCAAGCCGCTGTAGTGCTTGATGCGGACGAAGCGCTCCTCGAGGACGCACGCCACCACCTTGCCGTCCACGACGAGCGCGGCGTTCGAGTCGTGCCCCACGTGGATGCCGAGAACTCGCGTCAAAGTCGTTTTCTCCTGAGCTCGGGTTCTCCCACCGTACGGAGGCCTGCGTCAAATGGGCCGGCCATTTGGCCGGTCGCGTTTCATCTCGGGTAGTTGGATGCGCCTTCGGCGCGCGCGGTTCATGGGGCGTTCGCGCTTCACCGGGGGGCCGCCGCGGTGTTTTCCGCCGCAACGAGCGCGTCCATCACGCGGTCGAGCCCTTCGTGGAGGCCGACGCGCGGCTCGAAGCCGAGACTTTCGAGCCGGCTCACGTCGAGCCAAAAGTCGTGCGCCTGAACGCTCCGGTGAAACTCGGGCGGCTCGACCGAGGTGATCGCGCTCTTCGACCCCAGTCGATCGCGGCAGTAGTGGATGAGGTCGCCGAGGCGCGCCGGCACGCCGCTCCCCACGTTCGTGATTTCTCCGAGCGGCGCGCGGTCCATGCAGAGTCTGAGCGCCCTCGCCACGTCGTCGACGTAGAGGTAATCGCGGACGGGCGTCCCCGCGGCGTAGAGCTCGACCGGCTCGTTCCGGACGAGACGTTGAATCATGTACTGGAGCGCGTTCTTCCGCTTCGAGAAGCGATCGCCCGGACCGTAGACGCCCGAGAGCCGGAGGATGCGGTACTTCTTCCCGAAGGTGCGGCAGAAGGAGACGAGCAGGTCCTCCGCGCACTTCTTCGTGATGGCGTAAAACCCTCGTGGGTTACAAATCGCGCTCTCCTTGGCCGGCAGCTCGACGTGCGTGCCGTACACGAACCAGCTGCTCACGAAGTTCAGCGTGAAATCGCGCTCGCGGCAGTGCTCGAGCACCCGCATCAGGTGCTTCAGGTTCGTGTCGATGTCGATCTGGAGGTCGTCGTAGACGTGGTAATTGTGCGTCGTCGACACGAGGTAGAGGATCTGGTCGTGCGCCGGGCTCACGGCGTCGCGCGCTACGGCGTGGGCCTCGCCCGGATGGAGCGCGCAAAAGCGCGACCCCACGAAGCCGCTCGCGCCGAAGACCGAAATCTCCATCGGCCTCACCGTAGCGCGCCCGCGGCTCGACGGCTCGGCCCGCTCTACTTCGCGAGCGCTCGCCCGACGAGGCCCTTCGCCGCGTCGGACAGCGGGAGCCCGAGCGCCGCCGCGTGACCGCGTTCGCTCATCTTCTTCCAGGTCTTTTGCAGGATGTCGACGGCCTTGGCCTCGTCCGGGTACTTCAGCATGAACGCGTCGAACTCGTGCTCGAGGAAGACGAGGCAGAGCGCGTCCTCCATCGTCTGCGAGTCGGGGTTCGAGCGCAGGTGCTGCTTGGTGAGGATGGTCTCGACGGCGCGCAGCGTGGCCTCGTCGTAGCCGGCTTCGCTCAGGATCTTGCGCGCGCGTTCGGCGTGGAAACGGCCGAGCCGCGTGCGCCACTGCAAATAGCCCGCGCGACCTTCCGGGTACTCGCTGCGAGCGATCTTCCAGCGCTCGAGGTGTTGGCAATGCGCGGCGAGCCGCAGCGCTTCGGAGGCGTCGGGCTCGAGCCGTGAGATCCAGCCCGCGAGCCGCTCCGCCTGCACGAGCAAGCGCGGTCGCGCGACGCCGCCCGTGACCTCGCTCACCGGGTCCTCGCCGTTCAGCGCGGTGAAGCGCGCGATCGCTTTTTCGAATCGAGACGCCGAGATGCCGCCATTCTAACGCCAAGGCACCCGCGGTGGCCGGCCGATTGTGGTTTCGGGCGAGCGGCTGTACGGAACGCGCATGAAATATCGAGAACTCGGCCGCACCGGCTTCCGTGTATCGACGGTCAGCTTCGGTGCCTGGGCCATCGGCGGCACCTGGGGCGACGTCGACGACGCCGAGTCCATGGCGGCGCTCCATCGAGCGCTCGATCTCGGCGTGAACTTCTTCGACACGGCCGACGTTTACGGCGACGGCCGGAGTGAACGACTGCTACGCCGTCTTCGGAGCGAGCGCGTCGAGCCGTTCTACGTCGCGACGAAGGCGGGTCGCCGCGCGAACCCCCACGTCGCCTCCGAGTACAACCGCGAGAATCTGACGCGTTGGGTCGAACGGAGCCTCACGAACCTCGGCACGGACACGATCGACCTCTTGCAGCTCCACTGCCCGCCGACCGACGTTTATTACCAGCCCGAAGTCTTCGGCGTGCTCGACGAGCTCGTGCGCGTCGGCAAGCTCAGGCATTACGGCGTGAGCGTCGAGCGCGTCGAGGAAGCGTTGAAGGCCGTCGAATATCCCGGCGTCCAATCGATTCAGATCATCTTCAACCTCTTTCGCCAGCGACCCGCGGAGCTCTTCTTCGAGCGAGCGCGGCAGAAGCAAGTCGGCATTTTGGCGCGCTTGCCGCTCTCTTCCGGGCTCTTCGGCGGCAAGCTGAAGCGCGACACGGTGTTCGGCGCGGACGACCACCGGCGCTTCAATCGCCACGGTGAAGCCTTCGATCGCGGCGAGACGTTCTCGGGGGTCGATTACGAGCTCGCGCTGTCGGTCGTCGACGAGATCAAGGCGCTCGTGCCGGCGGGCGACACCTTGCCGGACCTCGCGCTGCGCTGGATCCTCGGGTTCGAAGCCGTCACGTGCGCCATCCCCGGAGCGAAGCGGCCTTCGCAGGTGGAAGAGAACGCGGGGGCCGGGGATCGGCCGCCGCTCGACGCGAAACTGCTCGCCGCGCTCCGCTCGATCTACGAAGCCAGAATCAAGCCGCTCGTGCATCAGTACTGGTGAGCGGAAAATGCGTGACGGCCCGGCCCCGCACCATGCGAAGCCGGGCCGTCCCGCTCGTGCCCTGGAGGGGCGCAATCTCAACGCACGACGGGCGGCGACGCGAAGCGATTCGGGAACGGATCGGCGCTCTCACGCCGCTCGATTTCGCGCTCGCTCCAGACGGGCGTCGCGCCCCGCTCACCGAAGAGCGCCACGCCGATGACGCCCACGTTGCGGTCGCTACCCTTCTGCGCCGCGTACGAACCGCGCACGCTGCCGAAGCGAAACGCCGCGACTTCATCCATGCTCTGCCGAAAGCCGTCGATGTCGACCGTGGCGAACGGCTGGAGCAGGTAGCCGCGCTTGGCGAGCGAGCCGGGCCGGCCGTCGATCACGTCGAGTCCGTCCACCGTGACGACCGCCTCGAATCGATTGGCGCTCTGATTGACGAGCTCGATCATGTAGCGCTGCCCGACTTCGCCCTGGGCGAGGTTGTCGCGCCCCGTGGCGAACGTGGGCAGCGGATTGCCGCCCGCGTCGACCAAGCGCACGGTGACGAGGCCGTTGCTCACCACGGCGGCCGAGTCCGTACGGAACGCGACGGGCGAGCCGCCGTGCAGCATCGCGCTGATCCCGGTCGAGTCGTTGTAACGAATGGTCGTGAGCGAGAACGGATTCGAGCTCGCGCGCTCGAAGGGTGCGTTCGACACGCGGCTCGCCATCGTCTCGCCCCAGGTCGTGCCGAGGCCGGGTCGCTCCGGTTCTAGATCGAAGGGGCGCGCCGACTTCTTCGCCGGCTCCGCGCTCGCGCTGCGTGACGCGCCGCCCGCGCCGCTGCTCTCGCCCGCAGACCGAGCCGCGCCGCGCGGACTCGCCGAGGCGGGCGCCGGAGCGGCGGCGTGCGCTGCGTTCGACGGCGGGGTCGGAGCGGCTGCGTGAGGCGCGTTCGACGGCGGCGCCGGAGCGGCGGGGGCCTCTTCTTGGTCGAGCTCGCCTTCCGGCGCGCTTTCGGTCGGCGTGGGGGCGTTTTCGGGGAAGGCATTCGGTTCGTCGGTCGTTGCGGGCGGCGTCGTGTCCGGAGTCGCGTGTTCGGCCTCCGGTTTTCCTGCCGCGCCGCACGCCGCCGCCAAGAGCCCGACCGCCAAAATCGACCAAGAATGTTGGGTTCTCATCTTCGTTCCTCCAGGGTTACCGAAGGAACGAGGGACCGGCGCCGTGCTTACAGCGCCGTGTTCGAGCTCGGCGCGACGGGGCTTCCGTTCGCGTCGAAATCGGCTTGGCCGCTCAAACGTGGGCTCTCCACGTACACGCGGAAGCGCACCGCCTCCGTTTGCGGGAGCTGCCGCCGCACGACCACGCGCGTCGCCTTGCCGTCCTGAGCGTCGACTTGCGACACCGCGAGCGGGACGAGGTCGGGGATTTTCGCGAACGCGACGTCGCGCAGCGAAAAGAGGTTCGTCGCGAGATCGCCCGAGCCGCGCAGGAGCGCGCGCTCGGGCTCGGGGCTCGCGCCGTTGCCGAACGTGTATTCGAGCACCTGGCCGGTGCGCGCCAAGTCCTCGACCTGCGCGACGAGCTCGTGCTCGCGGACGTCGAGCACGAGGACGCGCGCGGCTCCGGTGCGGGCGCGCAACGTGCCGAGCCAACGCTCGACCTCGCCGCGCTCGAAGTAGCTCGGGCTCGGCGCGGCGTCGGTCACGGCGTCGCTCCGCCGCTCGGTCGCGCTGGTCGTGTTTTCGCACGCCGTCGTCGTGAGCGCGGCGAGCGCGACGACGAGCGCGCCGAGCGTCGCCGCCTTGGCGAAGAACCGCTCGAGAATGGCGCGGCCCGTCTCGAGCCCGGGAACGAACGTCCACTCGTTGCGCTGGTGCGCCTGCGCGTTCGTGCCGGGCCCGAAATTCGCGGCCGGGACACCGGCGGCGTGAAACCGCGCGACGTCCGTCCACGCCTGTTTCGCCTCGACCGCGAGCACGCCGCTCTCGGCGAGCGCCGCGACGAGGGGATGGTGGCGGCTCGGGGGCGCCGACGGCGCCAAATCGGTGAACGCGACCTCGGCGTCGCCGGCGACGAGGCCCGTCACGTTCGCCTGCGCCGCTTCGAGCGACGTGTTCGGACCGAAGCGATGGTTCAGGTTGAGCTCGAACCGGTCGGGAATGACGTTGCGCGCGCGGCCGCCCGTCGCCGTGGTCGCGCTGACGACGTTCTTCCACTCGAGCCCGTCGACGAGCTCCGTGACCGGCGCGAGGGCGCCCAAGCGCGCGAGCAACGCCGACGCCTTGTGAATCGCGTTCTCGCCCTGCCAGGGTCGGGCGCTGTGCGCGGTGCGGCCTTGAAAGCTCACCGTCGCGTGCAGCGAACCGCCGCACCCGAGCTGCAGCTTGTTGTCGCTCGGCTCGAGCGCGATCGCGAAATCCGCGTGCTTGAGCTCGGGATCGTCCGCGAGCACGGGGCCGAGCTCGTTTTCGACGAAGGGCCCTTCTTCGCGCGCGTAGAAGACGAGCGTCACGTCGACCTGCGGCCGGTCGCGCCGTTCGGCGAGGTCGAGCATCAGCGAAAGTCCGCTCTTCATGTCGGCGGAGCCCGCGCCGTAGAGCTTGTCGCCCTCGACCCGCGGCGGCGCGTCGTGGACGGTGCGCACCACGTCGAGGTGCCCGGCGAGGGCGACGTGCGCCTTGCCCGTCCCGCGCACGAGCGGCACGACGATCGAGTTCGAATAGCGGCGGAGGGGCGCGGCGAGCGGGACGCGTTCGAGCCGTTCGCTCACCGCGTCACAGAGCGCCTGCTCCTCGCCGATGGGCGAGGGGATGCGGCAGAGCCAGAGCAGCGTTTCGACGAGGTCCGTCATCGTCGCGGCCGTCAGACCGCCACGCCGAAGTCGCGGAGCGCGCTGTTCAGGCTGGTTTTCTTGTCGGTGCTCTCGCTCCGCCGGCCGATGACGAGCGCGCACGGCACCTGGAACTCCCCGGCCGGGAAGCGCTTGGTGCGCGTGCCGGGAATGACGACGCTGCGCGCCGGGATGCGACCGCGGAGCTCGACCGCTTCGCTGCCGGTCACGTCGAGGATCGCCGTGGAGGCGGTGAGCGCGACGCCCGCGCCGATGACGGCTTCGCGTTCGACGATGACGCCCTCGACGATGATGGCGCGCGAGCCGATGAAGCAGCCGTCCTCGACGATGACGGGCTGCGCGCCCGGCGGTTCGAGCACGCCGCCGATGCCCACGCCGCCCGAAAGGTGACAGTCGCGGCCGATCTGCGCGCACGAGCCGACCGTCGCCCACGTGTCGACCATCGTGCCGGAGCCGACCCAAGCGCCGATGTTCACGTAACCCGGCATCACGATCGCGCCCTTCTCGACGAAGGCGCCGTAACGCACGGTGCCCGGCGGCACGACCCGCACGCCGGCTTCCTCGAGTCCGCGCTTGAGCGGGATCTTGTCGTAGAACTCGAAGGGCGGAGCCTCGAGCTTCTGCATCGGACGGATGGCGAAGTAGAGGAGAATCGCTTGTTTGACCCAAGCGTTCGTCACGTACTTGCCCGGACCTTCGGGGGTCACGACTCGGAGGGTGCCCGTGTCGAGGCGGCGGATGACCTCTTCGACGGCTTGCTTGTGCTCGGGCTTCGAGAGTAGCGAGCGGTCGGCAAATGCTTGGGTGATCGAGGCTTCGAGCTCGGCGTCTTGCATGGGAGCGCGCGAATATAGCGCGCCCGGCTCCCCCAGGGCGCAGGGCGAGCTGCCCGGCGCTTAACCGGCGCGGAGGGCGAGCAGAATGCCGCCTTCGCCTTCGGAGATTTCGACTTCGGTGAGCTCGGCGGCGGCGCGGATGGCGGCGTGGCTCGGCGCGATGACGCCGTAACCCCAGACCACGAGCTCGGCGCCGGTGGCGGCTGCGGTGGAGATGTAGATTTCGACGGCCCCGTTGCGCACCGCGATGCTGATGCCCGGCGAGCCGTCCGGATCGCTCAGGAGCTCGGCCGCGGCGGCGACGAGCGTCGAGAACGCCCGCGGCTTGAGCAGCACCTCGGGCAACGGATCGGTCACGGAGAGGCGCGCGGTGAAGCGGCGAGCCGGACGGCGTCCGCTCGGCGACGCCGGCAAGCGTTGCCGCAAGAGCTCGTTCACCTTGAACGGGAACGGCGACTCGTAACCCGCGACCTCGAGCAACTCGAGCAGCGATTGCACGGCGTCGAGCTCACGCGAGAGACGGCCGAGCACGCGGTCGAGTCCGAGCCGCTCCGGCGTGCGCAGCGGCTCGTTCACGCGGCCCTGCAGTTCTTCCTCGAGCTCGTCGAGGCGCGGCAGCACGAACTCTTCGATCTCGTCCGGCACGCGCGACGACGGGAGTTGTCGTCTTAGGCCTTCGATCAGCGTGAGCAACGCCTCACGCGTGGGCCCGCACGCGGCGAGCACGTCGGGCAGCACGCCGGCGATCGCCTTCGAGCCGACCTTGGCCGAGCCCGAGAGCAGCGCCAGATTGCCGAGTGATCCGAGCGCATCGCGGACGGTGCCGCGCGCCGCGTCCATCGCGGTGTCGCGCGGGGGCTGCGAAGGAGGGCGCGCGGTCGACATGCAGGTTGAACCACTCTCGCGCGTGGTGCGCGGAGGATCAACAGGGTGTTAGACGAGATCCATCCCCGGGAAGAAATACCCGCACTCGATACGGCCGTTCTCGTCCGAGTCGGAGCCGTGGACGGCGTTTTCCCCGACGTTCGAGCCGTAGAGCTTGCGAACGGTGCCGGCGGCCGCCTTGGCGGGGTCCGTGGCGCCGATCACGTTGCGTAGGTGTTGCACCGCGTCGTCCCGTTCGAGCGCGAGCAGGATCACGGGCCCGCGCGTCATGAACGTGCAGAGCTCGTTGAAGAAGGGGCGCTCGCGGTGGACGGCGTAGAAGCCTTCGATTTGCCGGCGCGAAATCAGCGCCTGACGCATCGCGAGAACGCGAAACCCCTCGTCGAGCAGGCGCTGCAGGACGGCTCCCTGCTTACGGCTCTCGACCGCGTCCGGTTTGATGATGCAAAGGGTGCGCTGTGTCGTCATCGTTTCGTCGATCTGCTCCCAAGGGGGCGCTTGCGAACGTTCCCCTCAACCCAAGGGGCGCTCGGAGCGGCCCCTCATACCAAGCCCATGGGGTTACGCAAGATTTTTGGTACCCCGCCGCGCAAGCCTCCGCGCTTCCGCGTGCGGCTGAAGCGTACTCCCTTTCGTGGCGCGTCGAGCGAAAAACGTTTCACTCGCCCGACGCGCGACTGCCACGCGCGTCAGAGCAGGCTCTTCAGCGTCACGGCCATTTCGGCGGGCGACGGCGCGACTCGTACACCGGCCGCTTCGAGCGCGCGCATTTTGTCGCTCGCCGTGCCCTGGCCGCCCGAAATGATCGCGCCCGCGTGGCCCATGCGCTTGCCGGGCGGCGCCGTGGCGCCCGCGATGAAACCGGCGACCGGCTTTTTCATGTGGGCCTTGATGAACGCGGCGGCGCGCTCCTCGGCGTTGCCGCCGATCTCGCCCATCATCATCACGGCCTCGGTGTCGCCGTCTTCGTTGAAGAGCTTCAGCACGTCGACGAAGTCCATGCCGCCCACCGGATCGCCGCCGATGCCGACGCACGTCGATTGCCCGAGGCCGAGCCCGGTGAGCTGACCGACCGCTTCGTACGTGAGCGTGCCCGAGCGCGACACCACGCCGACGCGACCGACCTTGTGGATGTGGCCCGGCATGATGCCGATTTTGCACGCGCCGGGCGTGATCACGCCCGGGCAGTTCGGCCCGACGAGACGCACCGGGCGACCTTCGAGCGCGCGCCGCACGCGGATCATGTCCGTGACGGGGATGCCCTCCGTGATGCAGACGACGAGCGAGCAACCGGCGTCGGCCGCTTCGAGGATGGCGTCGGCGGCGCCGAGCGGCGGCACGAAGATGCACGACGTGTCGGCGCCCGAGTGCTTCACCGCGTCCGCCACGGTGTCGAAGACCGGGACGCCGATTTTGGCGCCGTCCGGCCCGACGCCTTCGAACGTCTCTCCGCCGCGATGCGGCGTGACGCCCGCGACGACCTTCGTCCCGTACGCGATGCACTGTTTGGCGTGGAAGGAGCCCGCGGAGCCGGTGATGCCCTGAAAGACGACCCGGGTGTTCTTGTTGACGAGAATGGCCATGGTTCGTGCTTGCCCTTTGTCGCTTTCACGCCGCGCGCACGGCCGCGACGATGCGCTTCGCGCCGTCGCCCATGCCGTCCGCCGCTTCGATGCGTAGCCCGCTGTTCGCGAGGATCGCTTTGCCCTGCTCGACGTTCGTGCCTTCGAGCCGCACGACGAGCGGCACCTTGAGCCCGAGCTCGCGCGTCGCCGCGACGACGCCCTCCGCGATCACGTCGCAGCGCATGATGCCGCCGAAGATGTTCACGAAGATGCCCTTCACCTTCGGACTCGAGAGGATCATCTTGAACGCCTTCGTCACCTGCTCCTTCGTGGCGCCGCCGCCCACGTCGAGGAAGTTCGCCGGCGTGCCGCCGTGGTGCTTGATGATGTCCATCGTCGCCATCGCGAGGCCGGCGCCGTTCACGAGGCAGCCGATGTCGCCGTCGAGGGAGACGTAGGAGAGCCCGGCTTCCTTGGCCTCGAGCTCGACCGGATCCTCTTCGTCCTTGTCCATGAGCTCGGCCCACTCTTTGTGCCGGCCCGAGGCGTTGTCGTCGAAGTTGATCTTCGAATCGAGCGCGAGCACCTTGCCCTGCTTCGTCACGATCAGCGGATTCACCTCGCAGAGCGAGCAGTCTTCCTTGTCGAAGAGCACGGCGAGCTTCGTCACGACGTTCACGAACTCGGCGACGGTGAGCTTCGGATCGGGCGAGCCCTCCGGCAGCTTCAAACCGAACGCGAGCTTGCGCGCCTGATAGCCGCTCAAGCCGACGGCCGGGTCGACGTGCTCGGTGAGGATCTTCTCCGGCGTCTCCGCCGCCACCTTCTCGATTTCGACGCCGCCCTCCGTCGACGCCATGATCGCGATGCGTCGCTTCTCGCGGTCGACGACGAGTCCGAGATAGAGCTCGCGCGCGATGTCGAGACCCTGCTCGACGTAGAGGCGCCGCACCTTCTGCCCTTCGGGACCGGTCTGGTGCGTCACGAGCTGCATGCCGAGCAGCTTGCCCGCGACGGCCTTCGCTTCCTCGGCGCCGCCCTTCACGACCTTCACGCCGCCGCCCTTGCCGCGGCCGCCGGCGTGGATCTGCGCTTTCACGACGACGACGGGCGTCTTCGTCTCCTCGATCAAACGCGCGGCGACGTTTCCCGCCTCGTCGGCGGTGAGCGCCGGATAACCCTTGGGGATGGGAATGCCGTAACGCGCGAACAGCTGTTTGCCCTGATATTCGTGAATCTTCATGGCTGGCCTGGGGGGCGGGGCCCTCTCCATAGTCCAGGTTCGGGCGCCTGGCGACGACCAGCGCTCCCGGAGCCTCGAATCGCGCGCGGGGGGCTCAGTGGGGCGCGGTCATGCGGCCTTCTTCGGCGAAGAGCTCCGTCACGTCGAAGTACGCCTCGCCGCTCCGGCCGCTCTTCGGATCGACCACGGCGAGCACGTCGAACGAGCGATCGCCGTGCCCGACGAGGCGTTGGCCGTGGACCTCGAGGCCGATGGCGAAGAGGAACTGGTACTCCTCCTTGACCGCGTACGCGGTCCACGCCGTCTCGAACGTGGCGCCGTCGCCGCGCTTCCCGAGCGAGTCGAGGAGCGCCTTCGCGAGCGTCGCGTGGATGTCGGATTGGCCCGCGGCGCCCGCCTGGCGCAGCACGGCCGCGGACACGATGTGCGCGCGCGCGTCCGTCTCGTCGTACGCGAGGATCTTCGTCGCCGCGTCGAGCACGGCGTTCGGATCGTCCTTCTCCATCGCCGCCTGGAGGGCGCGATCGAGCTCGCGCGGGATGGGCTCCGCCTTCGAGTAAAGCCGCCCGCGCCGGAGCCGGACGAAATCGGTCGCGGCGATCGCAGCCGTGTCGCCCTTCGCGAGCAGGGGCGCGCGCTCGTCGTAGTAGGTCGCCGTGTCGCCGGCGTCGGCGGGGCGCGGCGTCTCGGCTTCGCTCTTGGCCGGCGCGCTCGGCGTGGGCTTGGCGACGGCGCTGGCCGTGGCGGGCGTCTTTGCGGCGGGCGCCCTCGAGCCGCACGCGAGAGCGAGCCCGGCGAGCGGCAGCGCGAACCACGTGCGAACGAGAGCCCTGGAAATCCCTACGACCATGGCGGCATCGAGCCTCTGGTCGCGAGCGCCGTCAACTCGCGGGCACGGAAGTGCTCGACTTCGCGGTCTTCGCCGAACCCCAGACGCGCAAGCAGCGTTCGTCGAACGTCTCGATGGCAGCCGGCAGCCGCGACAAAAGACTCTCGGGCAAGAGCTTCTTCACCTCGGCGATCACCCCGTCGTCGACGCCGTGCATGCTCCAAGCAAAGCCGCCCGCGTAGAGCTCGGCGGCGGCGTCGTCGGGCGGCGGCGGAAACTGCTTCACGCCTCTCAACGCCGGCACGATCGTCTCCTCCTCGAAACTCAAGTGCTCGTCGAGCAGCGCCGAAAGCTCCTCGACCACGGCACGCGCCGCGCCCACGTCCGTCATGCCGTCGAACGCGCTGTCGCCGCGCGATAGCAGCGGATCGATGCGCCGGTGTTGTTCGCTCAGCCGGTCGAGGTTCGCGCCCAACGCCGGATTTTGCTGCTTGATGCCGGGAAAGATGTTCGCGTCCTCCATCTCGTGGTGGCCGTGGAGCGCACCGTGAAACTGTCGCCATTCGCCCCGGAGGTCGCCCGCACGCCCCGATTCGCGTTCGTGGAGCTGCCCGAGCGCGCGCTCGAAGCTCCGCAAATCACGCCGGAAAGCGTGATGGGACAACATGAGCAGGGTCGCCATCGAAGCGCTGCCGTCCTGGTTCAAAAGCTGCGTGCCCTTCGCCATGCTGGCTCTCTAAGCCTCGCGCCGCGGATGACCAGCCCGGCGCGCGCGAGTCGTCCGGTTTGCCGCCCGGCTCGCCGCGCTCCGGCACGGTGACGCGCTCGGCTCCGGGTCGTGTCGCCCGGGTGACAAAGCGCTACGCCGCTGCCCTTCCGTGCTCCGGCCGCGCGCGACCGTGCGAGTTTCGGCCCGTGCGAGCTTCCCCGGTCGTCGCAGGCGTGGTGCTCGCGGTCGCCTGCCGCGGGCGACCCCTGCCGAACGGGAGCGCGAGCTCGAGTGCCCGCAGCGTGTCCTCGTCCGCCTTGCCGCAGCCGCCGCCGTCGTCGGCCGCGGCCCGCGCGTTTTACGGACCGCACTTCAGCAAGCGTCCGTACCCGCCGGACGTGACCGCGCTCGGCCGGCTCTTGTTTTTCGATCCCGCGCTCTCCGCGTCGGGGCGCCAAGCGTGCGCGAGCTGCCACGACCCGAAGTTCGCGTACGGCCCGCCCGACGCGCGCTCCGTCGAGCTCGGCGGTCCCGAGCTCGATCAGCCCGGTCTGCGCGCGGTGCCGTCGCTCCGCTACCTCGACAAGGTGCCGCGCTTCAGCGAGCATTTCTTCGACGAGGACCTCAACGACAGCGTCGATCAGGGTCCGACCGGGGGTCACACCTGGGACGGTCGCGCCGACACGCTGCACGACCAGGCGCGCGCGCCGCTCACCTCGCCGTTCGAGATGGCGAACACGAGCATGGAGGCAGTCGTCGCGAAAGTGGAGCACGCCGCGTACGCGGAGCGGTTTCGCGCCGTCTTCGGCGCCGACGTGTTCGACGAAGCGGAGCGCGCCACGAACGCGGTGCTGCTCGCGCTCGAAGTGTTTCAGCAGAGTCCGACCGACTTCTACCCGTTCACGAGCCGCTACGACGCGTACCTGCGCCGGAAGGGCGAGCTCGACGCGCGTGAGACCCGGGGACTTGCGCTCTTCGACGACCCGCGGAAGGGAAACTGTGCGCACTGCCATCCGAGCCAGGGGCACCACGGCAAATTCCCGATCTTTTCCGACTTCGGGTACGTGGCGCTCGGCGTGCCGCGGAACCAGGAGCTCGTCAAAAATCGCGATCCAACGTTTTACGATCTCGGGCTCTGCGGACCGCTGCGCACCGATCTCAGCGCGCACGAGGAATATTGCGGCGAGTTCCGCGCGCCCACGCTGAGGAACGTCGCGGTCCGGCGCACGTTCTTCCACAACGGCCTCTTCCACTCGCTGAAAGACGTGCTCGGCTTCTACGCCTCCCGCGACACCACGCCCGCCAGGTGGTACCGCGGCGCGCACGAGCGGCCGCCCTACGACGATCTCCCGCGCGAGCTCCGCTCGAACGTGAACCAAGAACCGCCGTTCGGACGCAAGCCGGGCGAAGCGCCGGCGCTCACGCCGAGTGAAATCGACGACGTGATCGCCTTCTTGAAAACGCTCGACGACGCCGACGTCGCGCCCCGAGCGAAGTAAGCGCGGCCGCCCTACGGGCGCACGCGAGCGCCGCTCGCGCCGCACCAAACGCCAGACCCCCGAACTCGAGCTCGTCAGCTCGAATCCGAGGGCCGTGCGTGGTTTCGGAGGAACTAAGAGAAGACTGGTTTCAGAGGTTCAGGGCGTTCGTGAGATCGCCCATCGGGCTCGCGCCGTTGGTCTGGAGCGCCGCGTCGCGCGCCGTGAGGCCGTCGAGCTTCTGGACGCCGAAGCGGCGGGTGATGAGGCGGAGGATCGAGGCGGTGTCGTACTGCGTGTGGTCCACCGTGCCCGCCTTCGCGTAGGGCGAGATGATGATCGCCGGAATACGCGTGCCCGGTCCGATCAAGTCGCCTTGCGGCGGCGCCACGTGGTCCCACTGACCGCCGTACTCGTCCACCGTGATGACGATGACCATGTGCGACCACTGCGGCCCGGCCTTGAGCTGATTCACGAGGCCGGCGATGTGCGCGTCGCCGTCCGAGATGTTCGCGTAGCCGGGGTGCAGGTTGAAGTTACCCTGCGGCTTGTAGAACGCGACGTGCGGTACCGTTCCGGCGCCGATCTGCACCAAGAGGTCGGTGTAGTCCTTCAGGTGCTCGCTGCGGGCGTCCGCGTGCGTCGCCGGATCGAACGCGGAGTAGTAGTTGAACGGCTGGTGGTGCGTCTGGAAGTCCGGATTGCCGCGCGACGTGTCCGGCGCGTAAATCACCCCGCGCGGAACGGTCGGATCCTGCATGCCGTCCGTGAGCGCGGCGTCCCACGAACCCGCGTACCACGCCCAGCTCACGCCCTTGGCCGAGAGCAAATCGCCGATGGTCGTCTGCGTCTGGGGCGGCAGCGTGTCGGATTTCGTCGGGTCGGCGTAGCGGGCGTCGCCGCCGCTCGCGGGCGGCTCGCCGCTCGGCTCGTACGCGGGCTGAATCGTGTTGACGGCGCGGTAACCGTCGCCGACGCCGAAGTAGTCCTCCGGCGCAATCGCGCCCGTCTTGAGCGACGGCTTGCCGTCGAGCGCCGAGTCCGGCGAGCTGTCGTTCGTCGCGAGCTGCGGCACGCCTTTCGAGTTCGGGTCGCCGAGCACGTTCAACGAGGGATGATTGGTCGTCACGAAGTCGCTCGACGCGACGGGCGCGCAGGCGCAAATCAGGTACTGGTGGTTCAAGAACGAGCCGCCGAACGCGCCCTCGAAGAAGTTGTCGGCGAGCACGTAGTCTTGCGCGAGCTTGTAGAGCGCCGTACCGCTCGTGTCCCAGTGGCCCATCGTGATGCCGCCGGCGTCTTCCCACGAGGCGAACATGTCGTTCGTCCCGCCGTTGATCTCCATCATGTTCTCGAAGAAGCGATGGTTGATGTCGGTCGTCACGTCGACCGTCGTGAGGGCCTCGCCGCCGCCCTCGACGTAGCCGTTCTCGAGCGGGAACGGCAGGTTCGCGAGCCCGTCCGTCTCGTCTTCCGTGATCACCGTCGGGTTGCCGGGGCCCGTCGCGCCGCCCCACGTCTTCGGAAGATTCGGCAGCGTCGTCGTCCCGTCACGATCGAGCTGCGGCTTGTAAGCGGTCTTGGCGCCGCCCGTGCTCGTGAGCACGTCGCTCAGGCCGTGCGCGCCGGGGAAGGCGCCGACGAAGCTGTCGAAGCTGCGGTTCTCGGCGTAGATGACGACGATCGTGTCGATGTCTTCGGCGAGCTTGTCCACCGGACCTTGCCCGGCGTTGCCCGCCTCGCCGGCGTTGCCCGCTTCGCTCGTCGTGCCGCTCGCGCCGGCCTGCGACTGCGTGCCGCCGCTGCCCGCCTCCGCGCCGGTGCCTGCATTGGCGCCGCCTTCGCCCGAGCTGCCGGCTTTACCCGCTTTGCCCGCGCTGCCGCCGCTCGAGCCGCCGGCCTTGCCCCCGCTCGAGCCGCCGGTGCCGGCGTTGCCGCTCTTGCCGGCGCTGCCGCTCTTGCCGGCGCTCGCCCCGGCTCCGCCCGAGGCAGAACCGCTGTCGTCGTCGCCGTTGCCGCATGCCGACCAAGTCAGCGCGGGAAGGAGCAAGAAGAAGAGTCGAGAGAGATGACGGCTTGAGCGCATGAGCGCGCATGTGCCCACGTCGACATGACGGCTCTGCGAAGAGCACGTAGCCCTTTCATGAGAGCGTGACGAACTCGCGTGGCAACGCGCCACGGTACTCACCCTCACGTGTGACGTTCGCGTTGCGTTTCGGTTCGGTTTTTCGCGCGCTTTCCGCGGCCCCCGATTTCCCTACGCCCGGCGCCAAAGAAAAAGGCGCGCCGACCGTCGTCAGCGCGCCTTCCGCGGGCGTCGAACGCGCGAGTTACGCCTTCGACTTCACGAGGTCGCGCACCTTCTGCACGCTGTCCGCGCTCTTCGCGAGCATGCCCTTCTCTTCGGCGCTGAGCTCGATCTGCACGATCTTCTCGATGCCGCCCGCGCCGATCACGACCGGCACGCCCATGTAGAGGTCCGAGTACCCGTATTCGCCCTCGAGCAGCGCCGCGCACGGCAAGATGCGCTTCTGGTCGCCGAGGTACGCTTCGGCCATCTCGATCGCGCTGATGGCCGGCGCGTAATACGCGCTCGTTCCCATCAACGACACGATCTCGCCGCCGCCCTTGCGCGTGCGGTCGATCAGCTTGTCGAGCGCCTCTTTCGAGACGAGCTTCTGCACCGGAATGCCGTTGATGGTCGTGTGCGAGAGCACCGGCACCATGTCGTCGCCGTGGCCGCCGAGCACCATCGGCCGCACGTCCTTGATGCTGGCGCCGGCTTCACGCGCCAAAAACAGAGCGAGACGCGCGCTGTCGAGCACGCCCGCCATGCCCACCACCTTCGAGCGCGGCGCGCCGACGCGGCGGCGATACTCGTAGACCATCGCGTCGAGCGGATTCGAGATCACGATCACGAACGCGTCCGGACAGCTCTTCTTCGCGTTGTCCGCCACGTTGCGGATGATCGGCAGGTTCGTCTCGACGAGATCGTCGCGCGACTGGCCCGGCTTGCGCGGAATGCCGGCCGTGATGATGAGCACGTCGGCGCCCTTCAAATCGTCCCAGTTCGAAGTGCCGGTGACCTTCGCGTCCGCGCCCGAAAGCGCGCACGACTGTTCGAGATCGAGCGCCTTGCCCTTGGCGAAGTTCTCCTTCGCGGGAATGTCGAACAAGACCACGTCGCCGAGCTCGCGCGTCACCGCGAGGTTCGCGAGCTCGCCGCCGATGTTGCCAGCACCAATCAGACCGATTTTTCGCCTTGCCATTTGGGCGGAAGGCGTACCTCCGCACGTGCGGGAAGGCCACCCCTTCACTTTCTCGCGATATTTGCCCGTTTTTGGCGGCCCCCGCGCCGGGCGGCGAAGCACGGCCCGCCGTGCTCGGCCGCCGGCCTGCGCGCGGCGGGCGCCCCCAAGTCCCCGCCTTTCGGCGGTGCCGGGGGCGCTTCCCACCGTCCGAGCGAGCTCTCACTCGCATCTTTGACTAAGTCGGTGCGGCGGTATCGGGACTAACATGCCGCTTGCTTGACCCGAGTCGGACTTCGCCTGGTCGCGCTCGTCTTCTGGGTCAGCCTCCTTGCCGCTCTTCCGGCGCGGGCCGCGCCGAGCCCGCCCATTCGGGTCGAGCAGGGGCCCGTGCCGGCGTGGGTGCTGCCCGTCCCGGAGGCGGACGCCGCCGACGCCACGCCGAGCGGCGGTGTCGCGCTGCTCGTGCTCGACGACCAAACTCGCGCCGTCGGACACGACGTGTGGCGCTTCAAGCGACGCGTCGCGCGCATGACGAGCGAGGCGGGCCTGCGCGCGTGGGGCGAGCTCAAGCTCGAGTTCGTGCCGCCCGCGCAGCGGCTCGTCGTGCACACGATCCGGCTCCGGCGGGGCTCGGAGCTCATCTCGAAGCTCGAGCTCGCCAAGATCCAGGTGCTGCAGCGCGAACAGGGGCTCGAAGCCGAAGGCGTCTACGACGGCACGCGCACGGCGCTCAGCGTGCTGTCCGATTTGCGCGTCGGCGACACCGTCGAGCTCGAGTATTCGATCGTCGGGGCCAATCCGGTGCTCGGCGGGCGCTGGACCGAGCTCTGGCCGGTGCATCAGAGCGTCGAAGTCGGATTCTCGCGCCACCGTTTGCTCGCCGATCGCCCGTTCGCCGTCGCCCTCCTCGGCACCGACGTGGTCCCGCGCGGGAGCACGCTCGGGACGCTGCGCGACTACGAGGTCGTCTCGTCGCCCGCGCCGCCCGTCGTGCTCGAACCCGAGACTCCGACCGATCTGACGCCCGCGCGTGTCGGCTTGATCGAGCTCTCCGACGCCGGCACGTGGCAGGACGTCGCCGCCTGGGGCAGCGCGCTCTTCGCTTTGCCGGCGAAGTTGCCGCCCGCGGTCGTCGCCTTCGCGGATCGGTTCCGCGACGACGCGGCGCCGCCTCGAGACGTCGCGGCCGCCGTGGTGCAGGCCGTGCAGCGCGAGGTGCGGTACCTGTCGCTCGCGCTGAACGAAGGCACGCACCGGCCCGCTCAACCGGACGTCGTGCTCGCGCGCCACTTCGGCGATTGCAAGGACAAAACCCTGCTCGCCGTGGCGCTCTTGCGTTCACTCGGCTTCGACGCGAGCCCCGCCCTCGTCAGCACGTCGCTCGAAGGGGCGCTCGGCGCGCTCGTGCCCGCTCCGACTCTGTTCGATCACGCGATCGTGCGTCTGCGCCTGCAGGGCGCGGACTACTACCTCGACCCGACGCGCACGTTCCAGCGCGGCACGCTCGGCGAGCTCGCCGTCCACGAGCACCGGTTCGCGCTCGTGCTCGAGCCCGGCACGCAAGGGCTCTCCACCGTCGCGCCGCGCAAGGACGCGCGTCCCGACGTGACGGCGTCCGTCACGGTCAAGGTCGGCGCCGCCGGAGAACCCGTGACGCTCGAAGCGACGACGACCTACCGACACGAGATTGCCGTCGCGCTGCGGACGCTCCACGCCGAGGGCCAGCCGAGCGATTTTCAAAAGGAGGTCGGCCGGGTCGTGACGGCGGCTTACCCGAGCGCTCGGCGCCTGGACGAGGCGTCCTTCGCGGACGAGCCGGCCATGAACGAGGCCACCGTGTCCCAGAGCTTCGAGATCCCGGACGCGTGGGAGAAGGAGGACGGCAAGCAGAAGCTCGTCGTCCAGGCTGCCTGGGACCGCTTCGCGCTCGATCCGCTGCCCGCCGAACGGCAGAGCACGTTCGCGCTCGGCTATCCGCTGCACATCGCGCATGAAATCCGCGTGATCATGCGGACTCCGCTCAAGGTCACCGCCGCGCACGAGAGCAAGGAAGTCTGGCCCTTCCACTTCGTGAAGGACGTGAAGCAAAACACGGACGGCGTGCTCCTCGGTTACGACCTGAGGACGCTCGCCGATCGCGTCGAACCGGCGCGCTTCGATGCGTATCGAAAAGCCACGAACGAGCTCTACCTCGAGGCGAGCTACGGCATCGCGATTCGGCCGCGCGTCACCGTCCCGCCGAAAGGTCCGACGTGGCTCTTCGTCGTGACCGCGCTCTGGGCGGTCTTGCTCGCCGGCGCCATGGTCCTCGTGCTCCGCTACAAGCCGTACCTGCGGCAAGCGTCGGTGCCGTTCGACCCCGCGCGCGCCGGCCTGGGCGGCTGGCTCGCGCTCGTCAGCATCAGCGTCTTCCTCACGCCGATCGGTGCGGCGTTCCTCATCGCGAAGGGCGCCTTTCTTCTCGGCGCGTCGAATTGGGCCACCCTCACGAATCCCGAATCTTCGGCTTACAACGCGTATTGGGCGCCGTTCCTCGCCGGCACGCTGCTCTTTCGGGTGTTCTTGGTCGTGGTCGGCTCGGTGCTCGCCTCTCTGTTCTTGCGCCGGCATCGGAGCTTCCCCTGGCTCTTCGTGGTGTTGGCGAGTGGGATCGCGCTGGTCTCGGTCATCAAAATCGTCACCTCGCCCTTCGCGCCGGCAACCGAGAAAACGGAGGACAGCGTGCAGGGTATCGTCTATTGCGTCCTGTGGAGCGCTTACATGCTGCGCTCGCGCCGCGTCAAAGCGACGTTCCTCGGCCGAGAGCTCGCCGCCCCCGCGTCGGAAGAGGAGGTGCGCGCGGGGTGGGTGGAGCGCTGGTGAGGCCCACGCTCGAGCGTTCACGCTCGCTCGAGTTCTCTCTTGGTCTCGTCGAACTCGAGCAGCTCTAGATTCAAGAGCGCGACGCGTTCACTCGGTTCCGACGCCGCCACGATGGATTGGATTTCGCGGAAAGTGCGGCGGAGAAGATCGCGGATGCGCTCGTAGTCGGCGCGCGAGGAGCTCATCACGTTGTAAGCGAAGAAGTCGCGCGGCCTGCGCGCGCCGATGCGCCGGCCCGCGACGGCGCTCCAGTGCGCGAGCAACGCGTTCATGGCGTCGGGCGTGCCCCGCGTGTCGACGGTGAGCGGCCGATCCTCGCGCCAGCGACCGTCTTCGAGGCGAATCACCCGGGCCGTCTCGAGCCGCTCGAGGGCGTCTCGCACCGTTTGCACCGGGATGCCGAGGCGCTGCGCGACGAAGCCGTCGTCGTGCAGCGCGAGCCCCCGATAGTCGCTGATTTCCAGGACGCGCAGCACCGCTTCGGTCCACGGCGCGTCGAACGCGATCCGGCGCGCGGCGCGCATCGCACCGTGCCGCGCGAAGAGGGACGGCACGCTCTCGATCGGAACGAGCCCGGCGACGAGATCCGGCACGCGGCCGGTGATCGCGTCCACGCAGCGCAAGAAATCCGGTAGGCGCGGCTGTGCCGTGCCGCCGAGCCATCGCGCCATCGCGAAGCGCGAGACGCCCGCGCGGAGCGCGAGGTGCGCGACCGGAGTCGTGCCGCGGATCGTCGAGAGCCAAGCTGCAAGGCCGTAGCGGCCGCCGCTCGCTTTCTCGGGCGGCGGCGCGGCGTGAAACTCGACGAACGCTTTCGTCACGTCGAGGCCGGCGAGGTGTGCCGCTCGGAGCGCCTCGACCGCCGTCGGAAAGCGGCGCCCGTGCTCCCAATCGGTGATCGGATTGGCGCGATAGCCGAGCCGTCGCGCGAAGGCTCGCTGCGAGCGCCGGCCGCGAAGCGCGCGCAGGATCTCGGCCGCCGCGAGCTCGAACGAGCCCGTAACGCGGCGAGCCCGCGCCTTATTTCCCGTTTTCGCTCTCACTCTGAACGATTCTGCGCACAGAAAGTTCAAAAGTGGGCAATTTTTGCTGGCCAAACCTGTGCGCGCTTCGCACGATCCGATCATGCGAAGTCGGGAGTGGAGGAGTGCCTGGCGCTTGGCGGCCCTCTTGGTGGCTTGCGGCTGCGGATCCTGCCCGGAACCTCAGCTCCAGTGTCCGAACGACGTGCTCTTGACCGTCACGAGCCCGATGGGGACTGAGTTGACGGGCGTCAGCGCGACCGTGGCCGGGAGCCAGCTGACGTGTTGGGGAAGTCCGACCGGAGCAGTCTGCAACGGCGGCGGCAGTGGGCTGCTTCACGTGGAAGCACCCGGATTTCAGCCGCTCGATGTCGAATCGACGGTCACCGAAGCGCCCGCTCCCCATTGCGGGTGCCCCGCGGTGACACGCGAACCGGCAACCGTCACCCTCGAGCCCGCTTGAACGCATCCGACCTCCTCGAGATCCTCACCGACAATTCTCCTTTGCAGCCCTGGGTGCGACCCGCACAATGAATTTCATGCGAAGTCGGGTGAGGCTCGTGGTCGGGCTCGGTGCGCTCGCGTTCTTCGCTTGCGCCGGGGGCCAATCGGGCAACGAGGGCGGGCCAGAGTATCTGGCGCCATACCCCCCTGCAGGCCAAGCGGGGACGAGCGCGAGTGGGAGTGGTGGAGGGGGGATTGGCGGCAGCGGTTTCATTCCGAGCGCCGGCGGCGAGTCGGGCGACGCGGGAGACGACGGCAGCGGGGCGACGGGAGCGAACGATGACTGACGATCGCCTTTGGCGGCGAGCTTCGCCGACGTCGCAGCTTTCAAGCAGCGGGTGGGCGCGGGTGCGCCGAGACTGCTGACTGAGCCGCCACGAACGCTGGCCCCCCATTTGCGCCGGCCGCGAAAAGCAGGCCCCCGATTTGCGCCGAAGGGCAGCCCCGGCCCGCGGGTGGAGCGGTCACGACCGGCGCGGTAGACTGCAATCGATGGCCCGGTTCGACCGCATCACCTTCGATCCCAAGTTGATGGGCGGGCGCGCGTGCATCCGCGGCATGCGCATCCCCGTGTCGATCATCGTCGGGCAGGTCGCGCACGGTGCGACGCATGAGCAGATCCTGGCCGACTATCCGGATCTCGAAGCAGAGGACGTGCAGCAGGCGCTCGAATACGCGGCCTGGTTGACCACCGAGGAAGTACACTGGGCTGAAGGCGCCCGGTGAGATTTCTCGCCGACGTGGGCGTGAGCCCGCGCGTCGTCGCCTGGCTTCGCGACGCCGGTCATGACGTGGCCGATCTGCGCGAGCAAGGGTTACAACGTCTCCCCGACACGGACGTGTTCGCGAAAGCCGCCGCGGAACATCGAGTTCTACTCACGTTCGACCTCGATTTCGGCGAGCTCGTTGGCCTGAGCGTCGACCCGACCTCGAGCATCGTCGTCTTTCGGCTCCGGGACACGCGCGTGGATCGCGTCATCGAGCGGCTGTGCGATGCGCTCGATCAATATTCCCACCGGCATCACGAAGGAAGACCTCCTCCGCCTTTACGCGGAGAAGTACCCGGAGGCCGGCGAGAACACGCGTGCATCATGGGCCTCGCAGATGCTCCGCTTCGTTACGAAACTGAAGACGGGCGACGACGTTGTCACGTGGGACCGGGAGCGGCGGCGGTACGTCCTTGGCAAGATCGCTTCCAAATACGAATGGGCGCCAAAGCTCATCGCAGAGGTGCCTCACGTGAGGCGCGTGAACTGGACTGGAACCGTTGCACGCGACCGGTTGGCACCACCCACGAGAAACAGTCTGGGTTCCGTGCTTACGCTCTTTGAAATCCCGCCTGACGCCGCCAAGGACACCTGTCGTTCACACTTTTGCGAGACCAGCTGCCACGAGTTCCTTGCGGAGGAGCTCCTTCGTTCGCGCCAGATCCCCTGTAATTGGGATCCAGCCGAAGCCTTGGACATCGGAAGGCAAATCCATCTGGTCAGGTGCCTCAACTAGGACAGCGATCTTGCGTTTGCGGCCGAACATGCCCCAGAAGAAGCCGAGCTCGAGGATTACGTTCTGACGTGCGCGAACCACGGGTTTGCCTAGCGGATCCGCAAGCTTGTCGTCTGCCGTGAGGATGAAGACGGCAAATGCGCAATCTGCCGCGATGTCTTCAAACTTTTCCGGCAAGGTGCGTCCCCCGTGCGGCTGTTCCTGCATTACGACGGTGTCGAGACGCAAATCCTTGCTCAGATACAGGTCTATTTTGTCGCGCACGCCGTGGTCTTGTCCATGTACGATAAATACTTTTCCTGGCACGTTGACCCCTTTCGACGCCGCGCGGGCGCCCTCCACCCCGTTGCTAAGCTTGATGTCCCGCAAGCCGAGCGCCCGTCTCACCTCTTCTTCTTCGCGGAAAGCGAGATCCTTTCCTCTGTCCGAGATCCGAAAAATCTGCGGCGAGCTCGTCGGCTCCGTCAGGCCACGCCGGGCAAGGTACTCGTGGACCAGCAGAGCGTGCCTGCGCGCATCAGGATCGCCATGCCGCGGGAGTCCAATCAAGACCACCCGCCCCTCGCGGTACGCGCTCGCAAAGGTGTCATTGAACAGCTGGAATGCGCCTTTTCCTAGCGCCTCCTGGTCAGTTGCGAGTGGAACCTGTTTTGGCACAGTTGCCGCCTCCGGCTCGGGAGTAACAAAGAGGGCTGTTGGATCGACACGAAGCACTTGCTCCGTAACTATGATTTCCTCCGCAACGTTGTTCATCAAAATCGAGAAATGAGCAAAAATCGCTAGGGGGACGAGCGCGATCAACACGCGCCTGACTTGTTCAAGGTCACTCCAGCCAAACCAAGCTGCCAGCTCTGCGAGTGACTGCTTTTCTTCACGCTTCTGGACAAATAACTCTTGAAGTTTGGTGAGCGCTTCGCGCATGCGTTCCCGCTCAGTGAGGACGAACGGCGGCGCTGGTCCAAGCTCCGAGAGCGTCGCGATCGACCAAACCGTTAAGTCCCCCCATCTGCGCAGGAGCTGTGATGACTCCAGCTTGTCAAAAGCCGAAATACGCGCACGTTGAGTGACCAGAAACTCCTGGCGACGCGGGAATACCCTGTGACGCTCGACAGAGGCCACCAGATCGAGCAGGACGGCTCTCGCATCGTCATCCATGACTGGCACGACCTCCGGACACGACCCTGAATATCGCTTGGGTTCCTAACCGTTGTACAGGTAGGATCGCCCTCGGATTTGGAGTGATGAACCGCAAGCCTATCGGGCAAGCCAAGAACCCGCTACTCGCGCTCGCCCTCCCGGCCCTGTTGGCGCGCTCGCAAGCGCGCCGAGGAGCTGGCCATTGCGACGAAGACCGAACTGGTTCAGGTTGTAGGCGGTAGGATCGTTTCCGTTCGCCCGACCCGCAAACTCAGTCCCGAGAACGGACCGCTCCTCCGCGGCCGGCTGCCGTCAGCGAACCATCTCGACAAAACGCCCCCTCCAGAGCAAGCTTCCGTCATGTCCGCGGCAGCCGTCCAGCAGGTCCTAGCCCTCGCCTCCGAGCTCACAGATGAAGAGCGCCGCGTCGTGGTGGACGCCATCGCGCCGCAGGAATCGGTCACGGCGCTCGCGGCCGAGTGGCAGGCCGAGATTGTGCGACGCGCTGAACGGGTTCGCTCGGGACAGTCCGAGGGGAAGCCTGCCGCAGAAGTGTTCGATCGCCTCGAAGCCAAGCTCA
>Ga0335083_10001589_pt1 | contig 31016 bp, 27 predicted proteins | sample Lox_Sample_42_FD_206716 | JGI IMG/M metagenome (GOLD analysis project Ga0335083, IMG submission 206716) | Soil microbial communities from Loxahatchee National Wildlife Refuge, Florida, United States - Lox_Sample_4.2 | ecosystem: Environmental > Terrestrial > Soil > Wetlands | place: USA...
AGCTGGACGACCAGGCACCACCCGGCGACCGCGGCGAGCGCGAACGTCACCGCGCGCGGCAGGTTCGCGAGCACGAGCCGCCACCACGGCTCGCCCGCGGCCTCGCCGGCGCGCCGCTGCTCGGCCGCTTCGATCGCGGCATGATCGATGACGAGCGGTCCGCCTTCGCCGATGCGCGTCCACGCGCCTTGCGCCTCGCACGCCGCGCACAATTGGCCAGGCGCGAGACGCACGGGCCCGGCGACGTGGCACTGAGGGCACACGGTCGTCGTCGGAATCGGCCGGGCGGCCTTCGCCTTTGCCACGCGCGGCTACTTTCCGATCGCCACCAGCACGATGAGGAGCGTGAAGATCGCGCCGATCGCCGCGCTGCCGTAGCCCATCGCGAGGTACGGGCCGCCGCCGACCGCGAGCCGCTTGCGCTTGAAGAACGCGTACAGCCCGGCGATGCCGCCGGTCAGCGGCGACCACACGACGAACAGCGACAGGATGAACATCCAGATCAGCAGCGTGCGCGCGCTCGCCAGCGCTTGCTGGTCGCCGCGCCACGTCTCGTACTCGGCGTGCGTCATCGGATCGGCCCACGGGAACCGCGCGCCGCATCCGCACACCAGCAAGCTCGAGCCGATCTGGCGGGCGCAGCTCGGGCACTCCTTGGTGTCGCCCCAGCCTTGACCGACCAGCACCGGCACCGGCGGCTTCTCGGCCACCGCGGCCTGCTTGCAGCCGTAGGTGCCGCAGCCGCCGATCTCGTTCCAGCAGCTCTGGTGATAGTCCTGCTGGCACTCCGGGCACGCCGTCTTGGCCTCGGCGTCCTTGATCACCGTGTAGCAGATCGAGCACCGCGACATCGTCAGCTCCTCGCCATCTGGATGATACCCGTCGCCACGCAGACCATGGCGACGATCTGAAACGACACCGCGAAGCCGCGGCGATAGAACATCGGCCGGGCGCGCCGCACCCACGCGATCGCGACGGCCGCGACGAACACGACCATCGCCGCCGCGAGCAGCGGCCCGGCCGCGTGGAAGCGGAACGCATCGCCGATGCGGCCGTGCGCGAGCGCGACGAAGCTGCGCGTCATGCCGCAGAACGGGCAGGGCAGCCCGAAGACCTCGTGAAACCAGCACGTGCCGCCGAGCGGCGAGCCGCCCGGAAGCGCGACGGCATCGCCGGCGGGCGTAAGCCACGCCGCCGCCGCGAGCTGGCCGATCGCCAGCGCCGCGAGCGCGAGATCTGCGAGCCGGCCCTTCATCAGTGCGCCGACAGCCTCATCATCAGGATGATCGCCCACCCGATCAGGTCGAGGATGCCGAGCACGATGCCGGCGGTGGCCATGCCGCCGCCGCCGAACGTCGGATCCGACGCGATCGCGCGCTTGGCCTCGTTGCCCTTGACGATCGCGACGATGCCGAGGATGACGCCGCAGATGAACAGGCCGATGATGCCGCACACCAGCGACGCGGTCGCGCCGGGCGCGGTGATCTTCGGGCCGTGGTAGATGCCGTCGGGGCTCGTGATCGCGCGGCACATCGGGCAGATGTCCGAGCCGATCGCGATCGCGTTACCGCACGACGGGCAGCGCATCAGGCCGGGCGGTAGCGCGGCCACCATCGGCGGGGCACCGGCCGGCCCGCCCATGTAGCCAGGCGCGCCGTAGCCCGGCTGGGGTTGGGCGTCGAGCCGCTTGAGCGGCGCGTTGACGCAGCCGGCGGTCGAGCAGCCGGCCTTGCCTTCCCAGCACCGGTCGTGGTGCTCCTTCTGACACGCGGTGCAGACCGCGGCGTCCTCACCGACGTGCAGGACCTGGTTGCACCAGCCGCACGGCTTGTTCTCGAGCTTCAGGTTGGCTTTGAGCTTCTGCACCGCTTCCATGTCGTTCTCCGGTTCTGGTTCTCACACCTGCTGCGTGCGTTTCTGCCGCTCCTCGAAGTCGAGGATCGTGCTTCCCAAGATGATCTGGTCGCCGGACGCGAGCCGGCGGCGCCGGATGCGCGAGCCGCCGACCTGCGTGCCCATGCGACTCGCCATGTCCTCGATCTCGTAGACGACGCCGACCCGATGGATCGTCGCGTGCGCCGCGTCGATCTCGGCGTCCTTGAACAGGTAGACGTCCGACGACGGCGAGCTGCCGATCACGGTCGGCGTCTTGTAGAGGATGAACGACTTGCCGGCGAGCGGGCCGGTGCGCACGCGCAGCCACGCCTCGCGGCCGAGCCGCTCGACCAGCGCGACGAAGATGCCGATCGACAGGCCGACCGCGATGAGGCCGACCAGGCGCGACGTCGAGCTGGTGGTGTACAGCGACGTGCGCACCCAGCGATCGATCGGATCGAAGAACACGCCTCCGAACGCGCCGCCGAGCGCGCCGCCGATGATCGAGTTGCGCAGCTGCGCCTTGGTCGAGCGCACGAGGTTCATGCCGAGACCCGCGGCGGCGCCGACCCCGGCCCACGCGGCCGCGCGGCACGCCGCGAACACGCAGAACGTGAACCCGCCGACGTTCTGCATCGTGAACATGGCCGCGTCGGTGCGATGCGCGATCTCGCTCTGCAAGACGTGCTGGCCGATCAACAGCACGATGCCGCCCGGGATGATCATCGCGATGAGCGAGAACAGCGCCGACAAGAAGCCGCCGATGATCGAGCGCTCGATCATGCGCAGCCAGTTGCGCGTGGTGAAACCCTCCGCGAGCAGGAGGCCGAGCGAGATGAACGCCGCCGTCAACGGAAAGAACAGGACGAGCGGCCACCACGCCTTGTCGGTCGCGCCGAACGAGCCGCTGCGTGCGGTCGGCCGGATCGCGCCGGCCACCAGGTGACCGCCTTCGGCGTCGCCGACGACCTCGATCTTGTCGCCGACTTTGATCGCGTCGACGTTCGCGAACGCCGGCTCGCCGTCGGCGCCGGGATCGAGCTGGACGCGTCCGGTGTCGACGTACACCTCGTGGTTGCCGATCGTCATCGCGATGACGCCGGGCGCGCCGTCGAACGGCTCGGCGTTGATGAGCTGGACCTCGCCGCCGACGACCGGGAAGTCCTGGATCTGCGGATCGAGCAGCCGGAACGCGAGCAGCGCGCCGAGCAGCGCGGCCACGGGCAAGTAGACGAGCGGATTCATCAGGAAGCGCCGCACCGGCGACACCGGCGGCGCATCGGCGACGATCCGCTCGCGCTGCGCGTGATCGCGCGCGAGTGCCTTGTCCACTTCGGGATCGAACAGCTCGGCTCGCTCGATCTTGATGCGCTCGTCGTGCTCGCTCATTGCGTACCTCCCGGCGGCAGGCTCGCCGACGGATCGAACGCGCGCAGCTGCTGCTCGTAGCGCGCGCGATTGCCCGGATCGAGATGCGCCGCCAGCGACAGCAAGCGCGCCGCATGATCCTTGTCACCCGTCTTCGCCGTCGTCGCGGCCAGCTCCGACAGCACGACGCCCATCGCCGCGCGTTGCTCGGCGACATCGTGTGCGAGATCCGCCTTGAGCGCCGAATCGGCCCGGGCGTTGTGCTCGAGCGCGGCGAGCAGCGTCGTCTCCTCGCTGCGCGCGGCGGCGCGGCGTGGGAGCGTCTCGCGCGCGGCGCGGAGCTGGGCCAGCGTCGCGGCGCTGCCAGCACCGCTGCCGGTGCCGCTGGCCGCCACCGCCGAGCCGCTGCCGGCGCCGCTGGCCGCGACCGCCGAGCCGCTGCCGCTGCCGGTGCCGGTGCCGCTGCCGCTGCCGCTGCCGGTGCCGCTGCCGGTGCCGGTGCCGCTGCCGCTGCCGCTGCCGCTGCCGCTGCCGGCGCCGCTGCCGGTGCCGCCTTCGAGCCCCTTGATCGCCGCATCGATCGCCGCGATCGCCTCGCCGATTGGCTTGTGCATCGCCTGATCCCCGAGCGTCTCGCGCAGCACGCCGACCAGATCCGAGTTGATCGACGACAGCGCGATCTGCTCGCCCTCGTGGTGCGCCTTCGCGAGCTCCGCCTCGGCCTGCGCGAGCGCCGCGTTGCCCGAGCTCGCGCCCACCCAGTGGCCGACGAAGCCCGCGACCAGCATCAGCACCGCCGCGGTCACGACGAGTGTCGTCAGCGACGCCGGAAGCAGCGGCTCGTCTGCCTTGTCGCGCGCCGGCTTGTCGTCGCGATCGTGATCGTCGTCGTTCACCGCCTTGAGGTGCGTCGACGACGCCGCGGCGGCCGCGCGCTCCGGGTTCTCGTGCGCGCGCGAGCCATCCCACGTCTGCTCGCGCTCGCCGATGAAGTAACGGCGCGCGCGCCGCACCTCGTTGTCGTGCCACGTGAACACGCCGTGCTCGCGCGACTTCGGGTCGTACACGAGCGCGATCTGGAACGGCAGGTTGAAGAAGCTCTTGTGGATGAACTGATCGCGATCCGAGAGGAACACGCCGAAGCCGGGGTGCGTGTGGTACCAGCCGACCACGCGCTTGTCCTTGTGCTTGCCGTCCATCTCCTTGTGGATGTGGTCCCACGTCGCGTGCGTGAACGTCAGCTCGGCGCCCTTCTCGTCGGCGTGCAGCGCGTCGATCGTCGTGTCGACGCGCAGGTACGGGCCGGCCGCGTCGCGCAGCACTTCGCCGACCAACACGCCGCCGATCTCGCGCGTCGTGTCGCCGGTGCCGCGCGCGACCGCGCGGTCGAACGCCGCCTCGGCGAGAAACACGCGGAACTCCTGGCGCGTCTTCGGCGACGGTGCCTCCTTCAGCTCCTTGTCGTCGATCGCGCGGGTGTCCAGCGAGCTCATGTCTGCGCCTCCTCGTACAGCGGTCCCAGGACCGCGCGCGCGTCGCCGTCGAACAGCCAGGCGCGCGAGCGATCCATTCCGTTGCGCGCGACGATCACGTCGAACGGCGGCAGCCCGAGCTCGGCGGGCGTCTGCGCGAGATCGATCTCGCCGCTGCGATCGATCGACGTCGCGATCTCGACCACGCGGTGGGTCTTGCACTTCGGGCACGCGGCCTGCGATTCGCGCACGGCACCCAGTACGGCGCGACCGGGCGTTTGCTGTCCGCAATCGGGGCAGGTGAGCCGCACGATCACGTCGCGCGACAGATCCAGCACCGCGCCCGCGCCGAGCTCGCGCTCCGCGCGATCGAGCAGCGCGCCGAGCGTGATGTCCGCGCTGCCGACGCCGAGCGGCACGAGCTCGCCGACCGTGTCGTGGCCCATGCAGTCGTCGCGGCGCGGATAACCGATCCGCGTCGTCTCCGAGCGGAGCCCCTCGACGTGCAGACCCGCGCCCGTCAGCGTGGGCTGGCCGTGCACGACCTTGATCGCCTCCTGCACCTGCATCGCGCCGATGATCGATGCGGTCACCGCCGACGTCGGCACGTGGCCGCGGGCGACCGCGTCGCGGGCGAGCAGCGCGCACGACCGCCGCTCGGCGAGCAGCTTGCGGTCGGTCTTGTTCATCGTGCACTCGTAGCAGGCGCCCTCGGCCGGCTCGAACACGCGCACGACGCCGGAGAAGCCCTCGATCGCGCCGTCGACCCACTTGCGCTGCACGCGCGCGCACGCCGAGTTGATGAACACGCGCGCCTCGCGGTTGTCGACCGCGCCGATCACGACGTCGGCCCACGCGAACACGCCGAGGCCCGCGCGCTCGAGGATGTTGCCGACGATCGCGTGCGAGCGCACGTCGGGGTTGATCGCGGTCATCGCGCGCGCCGCGACCTCGGCCTTGGACGCGCCCTCGTCGGCCTCGCGGAACAGCACCGTGCGCGACAGGTTCGAGCGCTCGATGCGATCGCCGTCGAACACGAGCGTGCGGCCGCAGCCGATCAGCGCGAGCAGCTTCAAGATCTCGTTGCCGAGCGCGCCGGCGCCGACCACGACGACGCGCGTCTTCGCGACGCGGCGCTGATCCCACCAGTCGATCAGCGTCTGGCGGTGATAGCGATCCTCCGTTTCGATCCTGAGCACGCCCTCGGCCGCGGTCACGGTTCAGCCCGCGGTGATCTCGGGTTGGATGCGGACGACGTCCCCGTCGACGACGGTCTGCTGCGCGAGCGTGCGATCGTCGAGCAGCTGCACGCCGAGCCGGCGATGGTGGAACTTGTAGCTCATCAGCTGGCCGTCGGGCGCGAACTTCGGCAGATGCAGCTTGTCCGCGAGCACCATGAGGATCCGTTCGACCGCCACGTCATCCGGCACCTGGACTTGCAGACGCTTGTTGCCGGTCGCGTCCCACACTTCGAGGTTGATTTCCGCCACCGCGCGCGGTTCTAACAGATCCGGCCGCGCCGGTCGATGGGAGGTTTGGGGTGGCATGCTCGTATGACGTGACGAGCCCGACGGCAGTCTCAAGTCGCGTGCTTTCGTCAGCACGAGGTGTGCTAAGCGTGCGGAATGGTCGACGTCGCGCTGGTTTATCCGCCGACTTGCGATCCGACCGCGCCGTATCTCAGCGTTCCGACGTTGACGGCCTGGTTGCGGCGCGAGGGCATCTCGGTGTTACCGATCGATGGCAACGTCGGCGCGTGGGACTGGCTGCTGCGCCGCGATCGGCTCGCGCCGCTCGCCGAGCGCGCGCGCAAGCGGCTGGACCGGCTCGAGCGCAAGGGCCGGCTCGTCCACGTCGAGCAGCTCGCGTACGCCGCGCTGTGGCAGGCGCGCGGCGACGCCGAGCACGCGCCCGGCTCGATCGACGACGCGGTCGCCGTGCTCCGCGATCGCACGCGCTTCTTCGAGCCCGCCGACTACGACGCCGCGATCGCGACGGTCGAGAGCGCGCTGCGGCTGGTCGGCGCGGCGCACGCGCCGCTCACCGTCAGCTTCACCGCGTATCGCACGCCGTTCTCGTTCACGACGCCGGCCGCGATCGCCGACGACGCGCGCGCCGAGCGCGATCCGTTCTGCGAGTATTTCGGAGCGCTCGCGGGCGAGCTCGCGGGCGCCCGGCCGCGCGTGGTCGGGATCTCGGTCGCGTTCCCCGGCCAGCTGCAGCCGGCCTATTCGCTCGCGCATCGGCTCGCGCGCGAGCTGCCGGACGCGCACCTCACGATCGGCGGGCCGGCGGTCACGCAGCTGCTGTCGCGGCTCTCCGGCGACCGGCTCGCGCGTGCGCTCGCGCCGTTTCACTCCGCGATCCTGTTCGAAGGCGAGCTCGCGCTCACCGAGCTCGTGCGCGCGGTGGTGCGCGGCGAGTCGCCAAGCGGCGCGATCCGCGGCGAGCAGATCGAGGACATGAGCCGGCTGCCCGCGCCCGACTTCACCGGGCTGCCGCTCGATCGCTACTTCGCGCCCGAGCTCGTGCTGCCGTACGACCCGACGCGCGGCTGCTACTGGGGCAAGTGCACGTTCTGCCATTACGGGCTGGCCGAGGTCGGCACCGCGGCGTATCGCGAGCGCCCGGTCGACGCGATGATGCAGCACCTCGGCGAGCTCGCGAGCAAGCACGCGGTGTCGCGCTTCTACTTCTCGCAGGATTCGGTGTCGCCGAAGACGTGCTTGAAGCTGGCGCGGGCGATCCGCGACGCCGGCAAGCCCTGGAAGTGGGCGACCGACATGCGCCCGGAGAAGTCGCTGACGCCGGAGCGCTGCGCCGAGCTCGCCGAAGGCGGCGCGATCGCGATGGCGTACGGCGTCGAGAGCGCGGCGCCGCGCGTCTTGAAGCTGATCGACAAGGGCGTGCCGGTCGAGACCGTCGAGACCGCGATCGCGAACCTCGCCGGCGCCGGCGTCGCGGTCGAGGCGATGTGCTTCACCGATTTTCCGACCGAGACCGCGCGCGAGGCGCACGCGACGATCGCGATGCTGGAGCGCCTGCGCGAGCACGTCGCGCTGTTCATCTGCGGCGAGTTCGATCTCACGCACGGCGCGCTCGTCGCGCAGCGGCCGAGCGACTTCGGCATCGCCGAGACCTGGCAGCTCGCCGGCGACGAGCTCGGGCTCGGGTTGTTCTGGACCGAGCGCCGCCCGCCGAAATCCGACGCCGAGCGCACGAAGATCGACGACGCGCTCGGCGCGCTGTCGGCGAAGTGGCGGCTGTCGCGCTATCCGTGGGCGGGCGCGCTGTCGACCGCGCACACGCTGCTCTGGTACGAGCGCTTCGGCCCCGACGTGTTCAAGCGGCTCGCCGCCGTGACACGGGGGCGTCCGGGCGAGGCCGCGACCAAGACCGCGCTGTCGCGCTTCGATGTCGTCGCGCTCGCCGAGCGCGCACACGAGCACGAAGGCGCGATCTGGCACGAGCTCGTGCACGAGCGGCGCGCGGTGTCGCCGGCGCTGTATCGCGAGCTCGCGGCGCGCGTGCCGCACGCGACTCCATCGCCGACGCGCGTCCATTACCGCGCTGGTTACGTCGGCGCGACCGGCCGGCGGCCGTCGCATGCGGTGAATGCAGCGAAGATCTGGTGATCAGCCGGTCTCGGTCTTCATCCCGGCCTTCTCCCAGCCCGCGATCCCATCCGGCATCGCGTACGCGTTCGGATATCCCAGCTCACGGGCGCGCCCGGCGCCCGCGTGGCAGGAGTGTCAGCCGGGCCCGCTGCAATAGAAGACGAGCGTCGCGGTCTTGTCGCTCGGCAGCGCGCTCGGATCGTAGTTGTACGCGTTGACGTTCTTCGCGCCCGGGACGTGGCCGCGCTTCCAGCGCGCCGCGCTGTTGTTGTCGAACACGTGAAAGCCGGGCTGGCCGAGTCGCGCGGCTACCTCGGCGACCGCGAGCTCGGGGATCGCGTCTTCGCTCATGGCGATATCGTAGCGCGGCTCAGCTCGTTGGCTTGCGTGCGGGCTGCGTCCGGCCGGTCGGCTTCTTGCCGCCGTGGCCGGAGTAATCGGTCCAGCGGTAGCTCGGCTCGCCGGGCGCGCGAAAGTCGACGTGAATGAAGCCGCCGGTCGGGTAGATGCCGAGGCCCATGCCGCCGGCGTCGAGCGACTCGGCGTACCTGTACATCTCGTAGATCGACACGCCCGGCACGCGGATGTCCATCGCCGACGCGTGGTAGTGCCGGCTCGAGTCGCGCTCCTGGTAGCGGAAGCCCGACACGAGCACGACCGGGCGCGTGCCGTCGGCGCCGAACTTGTCGTAGATGCGCGACAGCTGCTCGTAGAGCTCGGAGCGCACCGCGCGCACCGCGCCGGTCTTGGGATCGCGGAACAGATCGTCGAGCTTGGCGAGTGCGGCGTCGTCGAAGCTGCCATCCGGCTTGTAGATGTGGACCTTGACCTCTTCGCCGAGGTTTTCGGCCTTGATCCAGATGTCGCCCGACGGCTTGTCGAGCGGATCCGCGCGCAGCTCCGTCTTCGCGGCGTTGCGGCCCGACAGAACCGGGATGCGATGGCACTTGCCGTTCTCGCACGACCTGAACGTGCCCTTGTCGGCAGGGCGTCGCGCGGCTTTGGTCGGTGGACCGGCCTGCGCCGCTCCCGCGGCACACGCCAACACGGCGACCAGGAGGACCATCCGGCGACGCACGACGATCGAACCTAGGCGAGGTTACAGGCCGATCACAAGAAATGCCCGCCGAATTCGTACGAACAATCTTCAACGCACCTAGCACCACCTGGTCAGATCAGCGGCGAGCGAGACCGAGCGATCCGAGGCGGATCGCGGCGCACGCCCGCACTGGAACGAGGAGCGTGGTGGTTCCACGTGACGAGCGAAGCGCGGACGTACGCCGCGAGGTGACCGGAGCGTGACGGTCGCAGCCGGCGATGATCTGATCAGGTGGTGCTAGGCCGGGCCCTGCGGCGGCAACTTCGGTAAGTGCACGCCCGGGAGCGGCACGTGCACGAGCTCGATCCCGATCCTCTGCGCGATCTCGAAGATCCGATCGTCGCGATAGAACTCGCCGTAGACGATCCTCACGACTCCCGCGTTCGCGAGCTGCTTGAAGCAGTTCCAGCACGGGCTGGCGGTGACGTAGTTGGTCGCGCCTTCGATCATCACGCCGTTGCGCGCGGCCTGGATGATCGCGTTGGCCTCGGCGTGGATCGTCGCGACGCAATGGTTGTCTTCCATCATGTGGCCGACGTCGCTGCAGTGGGGCATGCCGCGGATCGAGCCGTTGTAGCCGGTCGACAGGATCGTGCGGTTGCGGACCAGCACCGCGCCCACGAACTTGCGCGGGCACGTCGAGCGCGTCGCCACGACCTGCGCGATGCTCATGAAGTACTCGTCCCAGGAAGCCCGCTCCATGCGGCGGAGTATAGGGTATGGTCCGCGTCCCATGTCCAAGTACAAGGACACGGTCAACCTGCCGGAGACCGCGTTTGCGATGCGAGGAGATCTCGCGAAGCGAGAGCCGGAGATCCTCGCGCACTGGCACGCGACCCGACTCTACGAGCGCATCCAGGCCGAACGGGCAGGCGCGCCGCTGTGGGTGCTGCACGACGGGCCGCCGTACTCGAACGGCCACATCCACTACGGCCACATCCTCAACAAGCTGCTCAAGGACATCATCGTCAAGTCGCGCACGATGGCCGGCTTCCGCACGCCGTACATCCCGGGCTGGGACACGCACGGCCTGCCGATCGAGAAGGCGGTGATCGACAAGAACCTGCGCGACAAGCGCGACGTGTCGCCGGCCGAGCTGCGCGAGCAGTGCCGCGCGTACGCGCTCGAGTACGTCGACATCCAGCGCCGCGAGTTCCAGCGCCTCGGCGTGTTCGGCGACTGGGAGCACCCGTACCTCACGCTCGATCCGGTGTACGAGGCGACGATCGCGCGCGCGCTCGCGACGTTCGCGCGCGGCGGCTACCTCTATCGCGGCAAGAAGCCGGTCGTGTGGTGCCCGCAGGACAAGACCGCGCTCGCCGAGGCCGAGATCGAATACAAGGATCACGAGTCGCCGTCGGTGTACGTGCGGTTCCCGCTCGAGGGCCAGAAGGCGTCGTTCGTGATCTGGACGACCACGCCGTGGACGCTGCCCGCGAACCTCGCGATCGTCGCGCACCCGCAGTTCGAGTACGTCGCGATCCCGCACGGCGGCGAGGAGCTGATCGTCGCGAAGTCCCTTGCCGAGGCGTTCGGCAAGGCGACCGGCATCGACGTGAGCGGCGCCCAGCCGATCAAGCTCGCCGAAGGCACGCGCTACACGCACCCGTTCGTGCCGCGCCAGCACGACAACGAGCACCGCCTGTGGTTCGCCGATTACGTCACCGCCGACACCGGCACCGGGCTCGTCCACACCGCGCCCGGCCACGGCGCCGACGACTACAAGACCGGGCAGGCGCACGGCCTGCCGCCGTACGCGCCGCTCGACGACTCCGCTCGCTACACCGAAGGCGTGCCGCTCGGCCTGACCGGCAAGACCACCGACGAGGCGAACCCGATCGTCGTCGAGTGGCTGGCCGCGAACGGGTTCTTGCTCAACCCGAAGACCGATCGGCTGCGCCACCAGTATCCGCACTGCTGGCGGTGCAAGAACCCGATCGTGTTTCGCGCGACGCCGCAGTGGTTCGTCGCGATGGACCACGCCGACCTGCGCGGCAAGGCGCTGAAGGCGATCGACGAGACGAACTGGGTTCCGCCGTGGGGCCACGATCGGATCTACGCGATGATCGCGAACCGCCCCGACTGGGTGCTCTCGCGCCAGCGCTACTGGGGCACCCCGATCCCGGTGTTCTACTGCGCGGCGTGCGGCACCGAGCACGCGAGCGCCGACACGATGGACTTCGTCGCCGCGATCTTCGCGAAGGACGGCGCCGACGCGTGGTGGCGGCGCCCCGCGAGCGAGCTCGTGCCGCCGGGCACGAAGTGCGGCAAGTGCGGCGCCGGCGCCGACAAGCTCGAGAAGGAGAAGGATATCGTCGACGTGTGGTTCGAGTCGGGCGTGTCGTGGCTCGTCATGGCCGAGCGCGACGCCGATCACCGCCACATCGATCTCTATCTCGAGGGCTCGGACCAGCACCGCGGCTGGTTTCACAGCTCGCTGCTCGTCGGCATCGCCGTCGCCGGCCGCGCACCGTACGATCAGGTCATCACGCACGGGTTCGTGCTCGACGACAACGGCAAGGAATACTCGAAGAGCGCGATCGCGAAGGCGAAGGCCGAAGGCCGCAAGATCGACTACATCGAGCCCGACAGCGTGATCGCCAAGAACGGCGCCGAGCTGTTCCGGCTGTGGGTCGGCTCGATCGAGTTCCGCGGCGACATGACGTACTCGCAGGCGATCCTCGACGGGCTTTCGGAGTGGTATCGCAAGCTCCGCAACACCGCGCGGTTCCTGCTCGGCAACCTCAAGGGCTTCGATCCGAACGCGCCGGAGGTGCGCGACCGGTCGATCGTGACGCTGGCGGTCGATCGCTACATGCTCGCGAAGCTCGACGAGCTCGTCGCGCGTGCGCGCAAGGCGTACGAGCAGTACGAGCTGCACGTCGTGCACCGCCTGCTCGTCGACTTCGTCACGGTCGACGTCTCGGCGTTCTACGGCGACGTCACGAAGGACCGGCTGTACTCGGACGCCGCGAGCTCGCGCGCGCGGCGCGCCGCCCAGCTCGTGATGTACGAGTGCGCGCGCGCGATCGCGACGCTCGCCGCGCCGATCCTGGCGTTCACCGCCGAGGACATCTGGGCGCACCTGCCGCGCCGCGCCGGCGATCCCGACAGCGTTCACCTCGCGACGTTCCCCGAGCCGCGCATCCCCGAGCCGGTGCCCGAGCTCGACATCGCGCTCGCGTGGCGCGCCCGCGTGACGAAGGAGCTCGAGCCGTTCCGCGCCGAGAAGCGCAAGTCGGTCGACGCGCAGGTCACGCTGCGCGCGAGCGCCGCCGATCGCGCCGCGCTCGACAAGGTTCGCGACGAGCTGGCCGATATCTTCATCGTCTCGGCGGTCGCGATCGAAGCGGGCGACGGCACGGTCGCGGTCGCTCTGCATCCCGGCCCGCGCTGCGAGCGGTGCTGGAAGCATTACGAGCGGCTGGCGGCCGATCCGCCCGATGTGTGCGAACGTTGCTCCCAGGCGCTGCGAGCGAAGTCATGACCGACCAAGAGACCGAATCCATCGACGACGACAAGCCCGACGAGCGCTACGCGCGCAAGAAGTGGCAGCTGTTCGCGATCGTCATGTTGCTGTCGCTCGTCGCCGATCAGGTGACGAAGATCTGGGCGCGCGCGGCGCTGCCGGTCGGCCCGGTGCAGGGCGCGCACGTGACCGATTGCCCGATCCCGGATTCGATCGTGTCGGGTCAGTGCGCGGGCGTGCCGGTCAAGGTGATCGACGGGTTCTGGGACTGGCGGCTGTCGATGAACCCGGGCTCGGCGTTCGGCCTGTTCTCGAGCCAGAACGGCGCGCGCATCTTCCTGTCGCTGGTCGGCATCGGCGCCGTGATCGGCATGCTGTGGATGCTGCGCAAGTCGCGGCTCGATCAGAAGGTGCTGCACTACGCGCTCGCGCTGGTCGCGGGCGGCGCGATCGGCAACCTCGTCGATCGCATCTACTTCGGCGTCGTGACCGATTTCGTGTCGTGGCACTACCACGATCACGTGTGGCCTACGTTCAACGTCGCAGACGTCGTGCTCGTCGTCGGTGTCGGCCTGATGTTCATCGACAGCCAGAAGGAGAACAAGCGCGAGAAGGCGGCAAAGGCCGAGAAGATGAAGAAGGCGAAGGCGGATGGGCTCGTGAAGGATCTGCGCGCGGAATAGCAAGCGGCGCGGCGCCGGTCTGTGCGACATGAGCCTTCGCCGGATCGCGCTGTTCGTCACGGTCGCCGCCGTCGTCCTCGCGCTCGACCAGGGCAGCAAGGCGTGGGCGCGCACGCTGCCGGTCGGCGTGCCGCGTCCAGTCGTCGCCGGCTACTGGGACTGGCAGCTCGCCTACAACGACGGCAGCGCGTTCTCGACGCTCGCGGGCGGCAGCGCGCGGATCCTGTTGTGCGTCATCGCGGGTGGCGCGGTGCTCGCGATCGGCTGGGCGGCGAGCCGCACCAGGCCGGAGCAGCGCCTGAAGCGAGTCGCGTACGCCGCGCTCGCCGGCGGGGCGCTCGGCAACCACCTCGATCGCATCCGCGAGGGCGCGGTCACCGACTTCGTGCGCTGGCACATCCACGACCACATGTGGCCGGTGTTCAACCTCGCGGATGCGGCGCTCCTGATCGGTGTGGTGCTGCTGGTCACGGAAGGTTTTCTTGCGCGCCGCCCGGCGGCACGGCGTACACTTTCGGCATGAGGCATTTCGTCGCCGCGGGGTTCGCGGTGGTGGTCGGCGCGTGTCAGAACAACGGCGCGTCGAACCTGCCGGTGAACCCGGGCGGCGGTGGCGGCGGCGGCATCGGCATGCACGACGACGGCGGCGTGGACGCCAGCGATGCCGGCGGCACGCAGCTTCGCGTGTGCATGCTGACCGATCCGCGCGGGCTCAACGACTGCGCGATGACCGGCGTGGCGGGCCTGATGGTCACGCTGGGCTCCGGCTCGGCGGCGCCGACCGCGACGACCGCCGACGACGGCAGCTTCACGATGCAGCTGTCGAGCGGCAGCTTCACCTGGAGCGTCGTCGATCCGACCGGCACCTTGATCGTGCCGACCATCATGCCGGCGAGCGGCGGCTCCATCATCCCGGTCATCACGCAGCTCGCGTACTCCAGCCTGCAGACCGCGAACAGCGTCAGTCCGGATCCCAGCTCGGCCGACGTGTTCCTGCGGGTCGACGCCGGTGCCGTGCCGCTGCAGGGCGTCTCGGTGGTCAGCAGCCTGCCGCCGAGCCCGTACGTCGCGTTCTACGACGGCAGCAGCAACGCGAAATGGACCGACGGCACCACGACGGGTGCAGCCACCGGGGCCAAGGGCACGATGTGGTTACCCGACCTGCCGACGACCAGCGGCAGCGCCACGATCACGTTCGTGACGAGCGGCGACGCCCCACAGCAGATGGTCACCGTGCCGATCCAGCCCGGAACGATCACGATGTGCTTCACCGACGCGAGCTGAGGCGTCGGCGCACGTTTTCGCGCCGCCGGGTCGGATCCACGCTTGGGGGATGAAGCGCTTCGATCCGATGTTCGCGATCGGCCTCGTGCTCGCGGCCGGCTGCCTCGAGCACGAGCAGGAGAACCTCCCGGTCAATCCGCCGCACGGCGGCCAGTCGATCGTCAGCGGCAGCGGCGTGGTCGGATCGCCGCCGGGCACGGTCATCCTGTTGACCGGGCGCGTGTGTCTGATCACGGTGAACGTGTTCGCGCTCGGCGAGTGCGCGGGCACCGGCGTCGGCGGCTTGAACGTCGCGCTCGGCGGCGCGGTCGCGGTGACCGGAGACGACGGCACGTTCACGATCCAGGCGGTGTCGCAGCCCGGGCTGGTGTTCCGCGTCGACGGCGACAACATCGTGCCGGCGGCGCAGGCGCTGCAGGCGATCAACATCATCCCGACGTTCAGCTCGTCGCTGTTCGCGACCGTGATCGCGCAGAACGGGATCTCGATCCCGCCGGCGGGAGGCTCGGTCATGGCGAGCGTGACGAACTCGGCCGGCGCGCCCATGGCCGGCGTCACCGCGACGTCGACGCCGGTCGCGTCGTCGGGGCCGTTCTTCGACGGCGCCCAGCCGAGCCAGTTCAGCCAGAACGAGACCGGCAACAGCGGCATCGTGTTCTTCCCCGGCCTGACGACGCTCGGGCCGGCGTCGCTGAGCTTCGCCGGCAGTCAGGGTCAGGAGTCGACGATCGACGGCGTGCAGGTGTTCGACGGCGGCGTGACGTTCGTGTCGGCTCCGCTCGACTAGGGGGCGAGCCGCGCGAGCCCCGCGAGCGCGGCTCGCCAGCCCGCGGCCTTGACCTCGGTCTCGGCGAGCTCGGCGGCCGGATCCGAATCGGCGACGATGCCGCCGCCGACGTGGATGCGCAGCTCGTCGCCGGCGAGCACGCCGATGCGGATCGCGATCGCGAGCTCGAACGCGCCGCGCGCGCCGAAGTAGCCGAGCGCGCCGCAGTACGGGCCGCGGCGCGCGGGCTCGAGCTCGTCGACGAGCTGCATCGCGCGCACTTTGGGCGCGCCGGTGATCGAGCCGCCGGGGAACGTCGCGCGCAGGAGGTCGGCGTAGCCGACGCCGGCGCGCGGGCGCGCCGACACGCGCGACACCTCGTGCACGAGCGCCGGCAGCTCGACGATGTAGCCGAGCGCGTCGACGCGCACCGAGCCGGTCTCGGCGATGCGCCCGAGGTCGTTGCGCTCGAGATCGACGATCATCAGATGCTCGGCGGCATCCTTCGCCGACGCCGCGAGCTCGGCGGCCGCGCCCGGTGCGTGCGGCCGCGTGCCCTTGATCGGGCGGGTCTCGATACGATCGCCGACCGGCGCGAGGAACCGCTCGGGCGAGCCCGAGATGATCGTGACGCCGTCGGCCTCGATCAGCGCGCCGTACGGTGCCGGCGCGACCGCCGCGAGCGCCGCGTACAGCGCGAGCGCATCACCGGGCGCTTCGACGCGCGCGACCAGCCGGCGCGCGAGGTTGACCTGATAGACGTCGCCGGCGGCGAGCAGATCCTGGATGCGCGAGACGCGCGCCATGTGGTGCGCGCCATCGTCGTCGGCGGCCAGCTCGGACAGGCGCGGCGGCGCGCCGGGTTGCGCGGGTGCGGTGGCGTCGAGCCATGCGGGCACGTGCTCGGGCGTGGCGCCGCGCCAGCGCGCGAAGTCGTCGTACGCGGCGAGCCACAGGTCGGGCGTGTCGTGGCCGAGGCGCGGCCCGCCCGGCAAGCGCTCGACGACGCGCGCGAGATCGTAGCCGAAGTAGCCCGCGACACGCGGCTCGGGCGGCGCGCTCGCATCGTGCGGCGCCAGCGTGCAGCCGTGCTCGGCGAGGAACTGCTCGGCGGCGGCGAACGGATCGGCGGTGAAGCGCGCGCTCGGCCGGCCGTGCTCGTCGAGCCGCACCAGCGAGCGGCCGCGGCCGATCAAGGTCGCGCGCGGCTCGGCCGCGACGAACGACCACGCGCCGAGCCCGTCGTCGTCGCGCGCCGAGTGCAAGAGCACGCGGCCGCGGCGCCCGGCGAGCCGCGCGCACGCGCCGATCGGATCCATCAGAACTCGTCGTCGCCGCCGAGATCGAGCTTGGCCTCGGCAGCAGGCGCGGGCGGCGGCGTGCTGGGCGGCTTCGCGCGCACGTCGCGCACGTCCGGCTTCGGCGCGCCGGCGTGCGGATCGCCGACGGGATCGACGAGCACGACGCCCTCTCCGGTGCACTCGACGCACACTTCTCCCATCGGGCCGCCGGCCGGCGGCACGACCGCGCGCGGGATCACGCGGCCGATCCAGCCGGCGAGCCGCGTCGCGTCGACGAACATCACGCCCTGCGCGGGCAGCTTCACCCGCACGAGCGGCTTGCCGCTGCGCAGCGCGACCGAGCCGTCGCCGCGGAACTGCACGACCGGAAACCGGCCGCGCAAACCGGGCACGTTGCCGTTCTCCCACCGCAGCGACGCCTGGAACGCGAACACCAGATCCTCGCGCAGGTAGAAGATGTCGTCGTCGAGCGTGACCGCGGCGAACACGCGGTCGCCGGGCAGCGCGATCAAGTAGCCGCGGCCGCTCACCGACTGCAGCGGCGCCCCGCCGTAGTCGAACTTCTCGTCGGTCTGGTGCCCGCGCGAGCGCCGCTGCGCGGGCTCGAACGCGAGATCGCCGCCGGTGACGTGCACGCCGTCGAGGCGCGTCATCACGCGGTCGGTGACGCGCACGACGAGCGCGCCCGAGGCCGAGACCTCGAGCGGATGGTCTCCGTCGTCGGGGCGCACCAGCTCGTCGGTCGCGAGCTGCGAGAGCGCGACCGGTGGCGCGCTACCGGCCGCGACCCGCGCGGCGGCCGCCGCGGTCGCCGCCTGCGACGGCGACGCCTGGTCGACCGCAGCCGAGATCATCGACACGCCGTCGGCCGGCTTCGGGATCGCGTCGCGCGCGGGCAGCACGAACTGCAGCGAGTCGGTCATGCGCGGCGCGTGGAGCTCGTGGGCCGGCGCGATCACGACCGGTGATGGCGGCGGCGTCGCAGCCGGAGGCGGCGGAGGAGGCGGCTGGTCGGCGTGCTTCTCGACGAAGATCTCCATCGACTGCGATGGCTCGGGCTCGGCCTCCGGCTTCGGGACGTGGATCACGGCCGCGCTCGCCGTCCCCGAAACCTCGATCGGTCGGATCGGCTGCGTGATGACGTCGTCCTGCGAGACCTTGGCCTGCGGTTGCGGCGGCGGGCGCGGGGGCGGCGTGCGCGTGCGCGCGACCGCGACGGCTGGCTCGACGCCCGAGCGCTGCAGCTGGGCGTGGATGGTGTCCCGCTCGGCCTGCGTCAAGTTGATCTCGATCTCGGACGCGAGCTCGTTCTGGCCCGCGAGCAAGAACGCGCGATAGGCCTCGGCATAGCGGCCCGCGCGCGCGTACGCGAGGCCGAGGTAGCTCACCGCGCGACCCTGGCTCGGATCGAGCGCGCGGCTCGCCTCGAGCGACGAGATCGCGCGATCGGAGTCGCCGAGCTTGAGATACACGAGGCCGAGGTTGAGCCGGTGCGACGCGTCGGTCGGCGTGCGCTCGACGAGCTGCTCGTAGATCGGCCGCGCGTCGCCGAACTGGCCGGCGCGAAAATGCGACAGCCCGAGCAGCGCGAGCACGCGCGCGTTCTCGGTGTCGAGCGCGAGCGCGGCGCGAAACACCTTCTGCGCGTCGTCGAGCTTGCCTTGCTTGAGCAGCTCGCTGCCGCGCACGACGGCTTGCTCGACATCTCGCGCGGTGCTCGCCACGGCCGTCGATTATCGCCGCGTTGCCGCCGGCTGTCACGGCGCGCCGGGCGCGAATCGGGCGAGGGCGAGGTCGCCGGCGTCGTCGATCGTCACCGTGATCGCGCCCGAGACATCCGTGCGCTCGACCGCAGCGCCGGCCGCACGCCAGCGGGCAACCACCTGCGGCGATGGAAACCCGAAATGGTTCGCGACGCCGCACGAGATCACCGCGAGCTCGGGGCGCGTCGCCGCGACCAGCGCCGGCGACGACGAGGTCGGGCTTCCGTGGTGCGGCACCGCGACGACGTCGACGTGGGGCAGGCCGGCCGCGACCAGCGCGTCCTCGCCTTCGGCCTCGATGTCGCCGGGCAGGACGATCGTGCGGCCCGCGTAGCGGATCGCGACGACGAGCGAGTTGTCGTTGACCGTGCGCACCGGATCGGCGCCTTCGACGGCCGGTGCGCCATCCGCGGCCACGTAGCGCGGCGCCCACACGACGAGCTCGACGCCGGCCTCGCGCCGCGCGACGCCGAGCGGCGGATGGACGAGACGCGTGCCGCGCGCCGCGAGCTCGCCCGCGACGTCGGCGAAGCTCGGGATCGCGCCGCGCGCGTGCGGTGCGGCCGGCAGCTCGCGCTCGTCGGCCGACCACAGCTCGTCGATCGGCAGCTCGAGCCCGAGCAAGCCCAGATAATGATCGGGATGCGGATGCGAGACGATCGCGAGGTCGATGCGGGCGTGGCCGTACGCGGCGAGCGTGCCGGCGATCGCGCGGCCCGGCGACGACGCGACCGCGAGATCGGGCGCGCTCGCGAGACCGCCGGAGTCGACGAGCCACGCCGCGCCATCGGGCAGCTCGACGAGCGTGGCCGTGCCCTGGCCGACGTCGAGGAACGTGACGCGCAGCGCGCCCGATGGAGGCGGCGTGCGCGCGAGCGCCCACAGCGCGCACAGCGCCAGCCACAGCGCGACGGCCGCGCGCCCGCGCACGCGCCGGGTCGCGAGCACGAGCGAGATCGCGACGAGCGCGGCCATCATCGGCGCCGAGGCGACCGCGATCGTGCCGACCGGGACGCCGTGCGCGAGCAGCGCCGCGAGCTCGTCGACGCGCGCCACGATCCACACCGCGACATCGATCGCCGGCCCGCAGCCGACGATCGCGCCGGCGAGCGCGAGCGGCAGCGCGACCAGCTCGAGCGCGGGTGTGAGCACCAGGTTGCCGAGCACGCCGCCGGGCTGCACCTGATGGAAGTGGTACGCGGTCAGCGGCGCGGTCACGAGCGCGATCCACGCCGAGGTCGCGAACCCGCGCGCGATCCATCCGACCACGCCGGGGCGCCGCGGTGCGCGCACCTGCGCGGCGAGCACGAGCGCGGCCGCGAACGAGAGCTGGAACGACGGATCGCGCACGTCGTCGGGCCGCCACGCGAGGATCGCGATCGCCGCGACGCCGAGTGCGTCGACGAGCCGGATCGGGCGATCGAGCGCCTGCGCGATCAACACGATCGCGATCACGACGAGCGCGCGCACGGTCGCGAGCTGCGCGCCCGTGATCATCGTGTACGCGATCGCGGCCGCGAGCGCGGGCGGCGCGGCCCACCGCGCGGGCCGGATGCGGCCGCCCCACGGCGACGCTGCGATCAGCCGGCGCAGCAGCGCCGCGAACAAGCCGGCGACGACCGCGAGGTGCAAGCCGCTGACGCTGAGCACGTGGTAGATGCCGCACGCGCGCCAGCGGCGATCGAGGGCGTCGGGAACGTCGCCGCGATCGCCGGTGACGATGCCGGCGAGCGCCGCGGACGCCGGCTCGTCGTCGCGGTGGATCGCGCCCGCCCACTGCTCCTGCGTCGCGGTCGCCCATCGCCACGTGCGATCGCGCCAGGTCGGCTCGTCGGCGACGACCTCGACGTGCGACGCGGTCAGCTCCCAGCGCGCACCGCGGCTCGCGAGCTGTGCCGCGCGATCGGGCGCGCCCGGATCGAGCAGGCCGCGCGGCGTGCGGAGCCGGCCGGTGACCGCGACCTGTTGCCCGGGCAAGACCTCGCGGCCGGTCCAGATCCACACGACGGTGTCGCCGAGGTCGAGCGGGGCGCCGAAGCCGTGCGGGCCGCGCGTCACCGGTGCGCCGATCGTTCCGACCACGCGATCCTCGCCGCGATCGTCGGGCACCGCGCCGTCGGGAACCGACGCGGCGCGCGACCCGACGACGGCGAGCACGGCGGCGAGCGCGATCGCGCAGGGCAGGGGCGAGGGCAAGCGCAAGCGCATGGCCGCGTTATCGACCGGAGGCCGCGTCGGGTTTCTTCGGGCGGCGAGCCGCCGCGTCGGGGCAACGATTCCGGCCACGTAGCTTGCCGCCGCGCGCGTTGCCGGCCTACGATCGGCGTGATGGTCCGGGCACTCGCGGTCGTCTTGGTACTGCACGCCGTCGCCGCGCACGCCGGCACGCTGATCGGCAAGCTCGAGCTGCCGGCGCCGCCCGAGCGCCCGCCGCCGGCGACGCACGGCTTCCTCGACCGCACCGAGAATCCGCTCGCGCCGCTCAAGCCGTACAGCGTGACCGCGCAGCTCGTGGTCGAGCTCGACGGCGACGAGAAGCCCGCCGCGCCGCCGCAGGTGATCTGGAGGCTCGTCGGCGACTCGTTCGATCGCCCGGTGATCGCGGTGCCCGCCGGCGCCGAGGTCGTGATCCGCGACGACTCGAAGACCGCGCGCACGCTCGTGGCCAAGGAAGACGGCAAGCTGATCCCGCCCGGGCCGATCAATCCGAACGGCACCAAGCCGTTCCGCTCCGGCGACTCCGGCAAGGTCTACACGATCGGCGACTCCGACGCGCCGCACCTCAAGGGCACGCTGATCGTCGTCAACACGCTCTACGTCGCATACCCCGACGAGCTCGGTCGCTTCGAGATCGCCGACGTGCCGCCGGGCAGCTACAAGCTGCGCATCTGGTACGGCGGCAAGCTGCTCGATCGCCCCGACGACGACGTCACGATCGCGACGAAGGGCAAGACCGACTTCAACCCGAAGGTTCCGGCCGGGATGCCGGTCAGGCCAGAGAGGAAGTAGCGCGCGCGTGTTCCTGTCGAAGATCTGGTTCTTCGTGCTCGCGCTGGTCGCCGCGGCGGCCGCGATCGTCGCGCTCGTGATGCCGCGGCCGGCGCAGCGCACGCTCGTCACCGAGGAGCGCCACCGGCTCGGCGTCGCGTGCGGCGTGATCGATATCCTGCTCGCGGATGACGCGCGCAACCGCGTCGAGCTCGCCGGCACGTTCGCGCGCGCACCGGAGATCGTCACCGCGCTCGAGAACGCGTCGAACGCGGATCGCCTCGACGAGGCGCGCTCCAAGCAAGTGCGCGAGCTCGGCGAGAAGCTGATCGACGACATGAAGGGCAGCCGCAAGCCGGACTTCGCATGGCTGATCGACCGCCGCGGTCGCGTGGTCGCGAGCGCGAAGTCGAGCTCGGCCGATGCCGGCGACGTGGTCGCGGGACGTCCGCTCGTCGACGATGCGCTCGCCGGCTACCTGCGCGACGATCTGTGGGCGCTGAACGGCACGATGTACCTCGTCGCGGCCGCGCCGGTCGTCAAGCGCGATCCGCCGGTCGCGTACGCCGGCGTCGTGCTGCTCGGCCACAAGGTCACGAACGAGCTCGCGCAGAAGCTCGTCCAGACGTTCCACGACGACAAGCATGCCGAGCGCAACATCGATCTCGCCTTCTTCCTCGGCAACGACGACGTCGCGGGCAGCCAGACGACCGCGCTCGATCACAAGGCGCTCGGCGATGCGGTCGGCAAGCTCTCCGGCAACGAGCTCGCGAAGGACTGCCAGGGCGACGCGTTCGATCTCACCGCCGGCAACGACGCGTTCACCGCGGTCGTCGGCCGGCTGCCCGGCGAGGCGCAGTCGCACCAGGCGTTCTTCAGCGTGTACATCAAGCAGCCCGAGGCGCGCGGCTTCGTCGGCACGCTCAAGGCCGTCGACAAGCAGGACCTGTCGTTCAAGTACTTCCCGTGGCTGCTCGTCGGCGGCTTGTTCGTGCTCGTGCTCGCCGGCGGCATCGGCCTCATGTGGCTCGAGGCCGATCGTCCGCTCAAGCGGCTCGCCGCCGATGCGGTGAAGCTGGCGAAGAACGAGCAGGAGCGGCTGCGCGAGGAAGCGCACGGCGGCAAGTTCGGCTCGATCGCGCGTTCGGTGAACATCCACATCGACAAGCTCGGCCGCGACGCGAAGAGCGCACGCACGAACCTCGATCAGCTGCTCGGGCCGGCGCCGGAGGGTAGCCTCGGTACGATCGATCTGCTCGCCGGCGGCCCGATCCCGACGTCGCCGCTGCCGGTCTCGCGGCCGGGTGGGCCGGCGCCCGCGGTCACGCCGCCGCCGTCGGACTTCCGCTTCGGCGACGCGACGCCGCCGCCCGGTCCGCCGCCGCGGCCCACCCACGCCGCTCGGCCGCCGACACCCGCGCCCGCGCGCCCGACGCCGCCGCCGGCCGCGATGCCACCGGCCGCGATGCCGCCCACCACGCCGCCGCCGCTGCGCCTCGACGACGACATCCTCGGCGCGCCGACCGCGAAGCCGGTGCCGATCGCAGCCTCGGCGTCGCAGCCGAACGAAGGCCCGGTCGATCCGTACTTCAAGCAGGTCTACGACCAGTTCCTCGCGGTCAAGAAGAGCTGCAACGAGCCCACTGCCGGCCTGACGTATCAGAAGTTCGCCGAGAAGCTCGTCCGCAACCGCGACGATCTGATCGCGAAGACCGGCTGCCGCGAGGTCCGCTTCACCGTCTACGTCAAGGACGGCAAGGCGGCGCTCAAGGCGACGCCCGTCAAAGACGCCTGAAGATCGGAAGTACCGCCAAGGCGCCGCAGACGCCAAGGAAGACGCCAGGAAGAGATCCGATTTCGGCGCGCAGCGCGCCGAAAATCAGGTCCTCTCCTTGGCGTTCTGCCTTGGCGTCTGCGGCGCCTTGGCGGTAACTCTGCTCCTCGATCTACGCGACGCCTGCCGCGAGCACGCGCTCGCGCAGGCGCTGCGATTCGGCGAGCGCTTGTGTCGTCGTCGGGCGCCGCGCGGGATCGGGATCGCCGAGCGTCATCAAGTGGTCCTCGAGCGCGTCGGCGAGCACGCCGGCGGTGGCGCGCACGTCGTCGGGCAAGCGGAAGTCGTCGCGGCGGCGCGTGCCGGCCATCACGACGTCGCGCGTCCACGGCGGGCGGCCGGCGAGCATCTCGTAGAGCACGACCGCGGCCGCGAACAGATCGCTCGCGGGCAGGACGTCGCCGCGGCGCTGCTCGGGCGCCATGTACGCGATCGTGCCGACCGCGTCGCCACGGCGGCCGACCTCGTCGGGCAAGTGCGCGACGCCGAAGTCGCCGAGCATGATCTCGACGCCGGGCAGGTCGGCGTTGCGCCGGAACATCAGGTTGCCCGGCTTGAGATCGCAGTGCACGATGCCGCGCCGGTGTGCGGCGGCGAGTGCCGACAGGACCTGGCCGTGGCGCTCGATCGCGCGGCGCGGCGAGCGCGGCCCGCGCTCGCGCAAGACGTCGCGCAGCGTGCCGCCGGCGCCGAGCTCCATGACGATCCGCCGCGACGCCTCGTCGAGATCGAGCACGGCGACGACGTTCGGGTGGCGCAGCGACGCCATCACGCGCGCCTCGTGGAAGAACCGCGCGAGCTGGCCCTGGCGCTCGGCGCCGGCCAGGTGCGGGTGCAAAAGCTTGATCGCGACGTCGCGATCGAGCTCGGCATCGCGGGCGAGGTAGACGACGCCGGTGCCGCCGCGGCCGAGCTCGCGCACGAGCCGGTAGCGCGTGCCGGCTTGCACGCCCGCGAGCTCGCCGGCCGCGATCGTCTCGCCCGCGATCGGCGCGGCGCGGCCCGCGAGCTGGCGGAGTCGCTCGACGCGCGCGCGCACGTTCGGGTAATCGACGTCGCGGCCGAGCACGGCTTCGTAGTGGCGCAGCGCGCGCTCGTGATCGCCGCGCTTGCGCGCGTGCTCGGCGAGCAGGTAGTGCGCGCGCAGCGCGTGGGCCTCGACATCGACGAGCTGCTCGAGGTGCGTCAGCGCGGCGTCGAGCTCGCCGCGCTGATCGTAGCGCTCGACGAGCAACGCGCGCAGCGGCGTCGCCGTGCTCGCGTCATCGGAGCCGGGACCGGTCGGCACCGACAGCAGCTTCTCCATCCACTCGATCGCGAGCCGCTCGTGGCCGGCGGCCCACAGCCCGTCGAGGCGCGCGAGCACGTCGGGGCTCCCCAGCTCGCCGCGGCGCTTGCCGTCGCCGAGGTCGTGGACGAGCTGCGCGAGAAAGACCTCGTCCTCGCTGCCGAGATGTTGCGGCTGATCGGGCACCGGCGGCGGGATCGCCGGCGGCTCGGTTGCCCGGCCGAACATGCGGCGCCACCACGAGGACATGCTGCAGTCTACCCGACGTCGATCTCTTCGCCGTCCGCGACGACGCGATCGCCGCGGATCAGCTGGACGCGCAGGTCGCCGAGCGGCTCGCCCTGGAACGTGACGTCCTTGCACGCGCCGCGGCCGAGCAGCGGCCGGCCGCGCTGGAAGACGAGATCCAATCCGAGCCCGAGCGGCGCGAGGTCGAGCCGCGTGCCGTCGCCACCGGCGATCAGCTGCACGTCGCGGTCGAGGCCGCTCGCGACGCGCAGGATCAACACGCCGCTCGCTTGCTCGAAGTCGATCGCGCACTCGTCGCCGAGCGCGAACCGGCCGTGGCCGGCGAGCGGCACCGAGCCGGCGAGCGGCAGCCCGGCGAACGTCGTGCCGTTGCGCGAGCCGGCGTCGCGCAGCGCGAACCCGCCGTGGGCCCGTTCGATCTCGGCATGCTGTCGCGACACGCCGCCGGTGCGCAGCACGAGATCTCCGAGCGGATCGCGGCCGAGCACGATCTTCGGCGCCGCGCTCGCGACGATCGCGGGCTTGCCGCGCCGGCGGAGCTCGACGCGGCCGCCGGTCAAGAGCGCGGTGTCGAGCTGGTCGAGCAGCCGCCGGTACTCGCCCTGCTGGGTCGCGGCGGCGATCGCGCGCGCGAGATCGGCGCGCGCGTCGTCGCGCCGGCCGATGCGCAGGTGCGTCTCGTAGCTCGCGAACGCGTCGGTCTCTTCGCGCGCGCGGTCGTGCGCGGCTTCGTCCTTGGCCAGCGTCTGCTCCATGCGCTCGACGAGCCCGCCCGCCGAATACGCGGCCGCGGCACCCTGCAGGTCGCCGATCGTCTCGAGCGCGTTGCCGGCGGTCGCGTGATCGCCGCCGGCGACGAGCATCTCGGCCGCCTCGCGTACCTTCGCGCGGTCGCGCTCGGTCGCGATGCCCTCGGCCTTCGCGTTCTCGTACAGCGCGCGGCCGAGCGCCTTCGCCGCGATCTTGTGCAGCTCGGGCTCGTCGCCGGCCCAGCGCAGCGCATCGCGCAGCGCCGCGAGCTCGGCCTGCCGCGTTCCCGCTCGCGCCGCGCGCGCGAGGTGCATGCGCACCGCCGCCTCGTGATCGCCCGCGAGCGCGTAGCGCTCCGCCGCGAGATCGACGTTGCCCGCGGCCTCGGCCGCGACCGCGGCACGATAGTCGGCGGAGAACCGGCGGAAGAAGCTCACCGGGACAGTATAGGCCGAGGTCCGAGGCCGCTTACTCCGGCAGCGCCTGCCCGAACTTCGCCTGGTAGTCCTTCGCGAGCTGGTCGAACGCCGCGGTGTCCTTCGTGCGCCAGGCCTGGCCGAGCCCGGGATCGATCGCGATCGCCTTCTTCAGCTTGTCGATGCCCGCCTTCGTGGTGCCCGCGCTGCCGTCCTTGAACAGCAGCACGGCCGACAGGTAGAGCGCCCACGACTCGTCGGGATCGATCGCGATCGCGTGCGCGCACGCGGCACGCGCCGCGTCGGGGCGGCCCTGGCGCAGCTCGAGATCGCAGCGCGCGGCCTCGAGCCCGGCGGCCGCCGGCCACTTCCGGTTCCCGGCCGCGATCGCGCGCGCGGCCTCGTCGTACTTGCCGGCGTACACGAGCTCGAGCGCCGCCCGCGACGCGGCGAGCGCCGCCGGCTCGGCCTCCGGCTTGATCTTCGCGCCGCGGCGCAGCCCGTAGCGCGCGCGCTGGCTGGCGACGTCGGCCGCGACCGGATCGGTGTCGAGCCGGCCCGCGGCGATCGCGTCCTCGGTCCACGTCAGCGCGCCCATCGCGAGGTAGATCGCGACGAGCCGGCGCCACGCATCGTTCTGCGCCTGCTTGAGATTGGCGATGCGATCGGCGGCGAGCTGGAGCTCGGCGTGCGCGGCCGCGATGTCGCCTGCCCTCGCGAATGCCTCGCCGAGCGCGAAGTGAACGACCGGGTCGCCGGGCGCGAGCTCGGCCGTGCGCGCGCACGCCGCCTTGGTCTTGTCGTCGGCGACGCCGGGCTTGACGAGCATCAGCTCGCACTTGAGCTCGTGCATCGTCGCGCTCGCCGGATACGCGACGAGCAGGTTATCGAGCTCGCGGATCGCGTCGTCGATCTGCTTGCGCTTGCCCATCTCGCGGATGCGATCGAGCTCCTCCTGCGCCGCCATCGGCACGTCGGCCGCGGTCTTCGTCGCCTTGCCGGCGTTCAACACGCCGCCGAGCGTCGCGACGACCTCGTCGTGATCGGTCGGGATCCAGCCGCCCCAGTCGGATTTCTGGATCGCCTCGACCAGGTCGTGTGCGATCTGCTGCTCGTTGTCGTCGGCGAGACGCTCGTCGACCGCGAGCTGGATCAGCTCGCGGTTGCGGTCGGAGAACGTCGCCTGCTTCGGCGAGTACGACGGGTACTGGATCTGCGTCGGATCGGCCTCCGCGATCGCGCCGCACGTCTTCGCGAGGTAGTGCAGCAGCACGACCGCCTGCTCGTGCCGGCGGTGCGCGCCGATCACCTCGGTGCGCTCGTTCGCGCCGAGCCCGGCGAGCTCGTGCGCGAGCGCCGCGGTCTCGGGCTGGTCCGCCCACAGATGGACGACGACGTGGTGACCGAGCGGCTTGCTCTGCCCGAGCTCGGCCATCGCCTTGCTCGCGAACTTGTTCGGCGCGATGAAGCCGATCACCCACTGCACGTCCTTGCCGTCGTCGTCCTTCTCGAGGCGATCGAGCGCGTCGCGCGGATTGCCCGGGCGATCCCACTCCTTGATGTCGTCGACCGCCAGCTTCGCGCCGACGAGCGGCACGAGCAGCTGGCTCGCGGCGTCGACGTAGTCGCCGAGCTCTTCCTTCCATCGCGGGCGCTGGCGCACGTCGGCATCGGCCCACACGCGGACGTGGATCGTGCGTGCGTCGCCTTCCTTCGGATGATCGGCCGCGAGCGTGGCGGGCAAGTGCGCGGCGAGGTCCTTCACCGCCGGCTGCTTCGTGCCGCCGCCGTGCGGCGAGCTGCCGCCGCATGCCACGATCAGCACGAGCAAGGCGCGACGCATGGACGTAGTGCTAGCATGGCTCGCGCGCATGGATCTCCTGCTGCTCGACGAGCGCATCCGCGGCGACGGGAGCGTCGCGCGCAGCTGGGCGCGACGCGACGGCATGCGAATCGAGCTGAGCGACGATGACGGAACGCGCGGCGCGCTTTCGATCGCCGCGCTCGATCGCGTGATGTGCCGCTACGGTCGACCGCTCGAGGACGGCGTCGTGCCCGATGGCGACGCGCTCGAGCTCGGCGATGGCCGCCGGCTGTCGCGCCTGCGCTACCACGCCGCGGTCGACGCGAGCGCCCGCGACTATCTCGTTTGGGAGCGGCCCGGCGAGGCGCCGCTCGGCGTGCTCGCGACTCACGCGACCGCGGCGCTGCGCTACCTCGTTGCCCGATTGTCTGACAACGATCCGGTGGAGAGCTGACGCCGGATCGAGTCATTCAAGTCAGTTGAAAGGTCGGACCAGCTCGTGCAGAGACGGCCGGCCATGATGATGAAGACGTTCACCGCGGTTCTGATCGTGAGCGCGCTCGCGCGGGTTGCGGCCGCCGACGACGGCCCGCCCGGGCTGCAGCCCGACCCGCAGAAGGATCGCACGACCGCGTTCGAGCTCTCGATCGGCGGCACTGCCGCGTCGCTGGCGGTCGTCGGCCTCGGCGCGTCGAGCCAGAGTGGCGGGGTCGAGCTCGCAGGTCTCGCCAGCCTGCTCGTCACGCCGTCACTCGGCGAGTGGTACGCGGGACAGCCGTTCACGCTCGGCATGGGCGTGCGGGCCGCGTCGACGGCGGCGTTCATCGTCGGGATCTCCACCGCGATCCGATGCGACGGCGAGCAGTCGAGTGGGTGCGGGCTCGGCGCGCTGTGGGTCGCCGGCGCGATCGGCTACGGGGCGGGCATCCTGATCGACGTCGCCGGTGCCGGCCACGCCGTCGACAGGTTCAATGCCGCACATCGGCTCCAGTTCGCGCCGACCGTGATGGCGACACCGTCGGGATCGGTCATGGGAATGGGCGTCGGTGGCAGGTTCTGATCCGGGGTCCCTCAGGAATCTGAGGCTGGATCCACCTCGCGGTGCCACGTTTGGCTATATGAACGGGACTTAGCGAGCCGATATCCATGACTTGGGCGTGGCACGCGGGGTGCTATTCCACACGTGCATGCGGTGCTGGCTGATCCTCGTTCTCGCGACGGTTACGTCCGTCGCGCGGGCGCAGTCTGCCCCGGATACCGACCGCGCGATCGCGGCCTCGGTTGCCTCCGACCAGCGCGTGCAGATGCTCGCCGCTCAGCGCGCGAAGCTCGACGGTCGCTATCAGGCCGAGCTCGCGGCGGTCGAGCAGCTGAAGAAGGAAAAGCCGTCGTGGCGGCGCGATCGCGAGCTGCGCCAGAACCTCGCCGACGCGAGTGACACCGCCGGCCAGCTGCAGCAGCTCGACAAGCAGCTCGCCGCCGCGAAGGACGGTGCCGCGAACGCGCATCGCGCCGCGGTCGCCGCGATCGACGCCGAGCTGCCCGCCGCGCCGGATGCGCGCGCGCAGGTACTGAAGCAGCGGCGCGCGCAGCTCGCGCCCGCCGCGCGCGCGCCGTCGAAGATCAACCTGCCGTCGACCGAGGTCGATCCGCTCGCCGATGCCGACGAGCTCGACCAGCAAGCCGCGCAGATCAAGAAGGCCGAGCAGGAGCTCGCGCACGAGGCGTCCGCGCTCGACGATCAGGCCAAGGAGCTCGCCGCCAACGCCGAGCTCCAGCGCCAGCATCAGCGCTCGAACGAGCTCGCGATGCGCGACGACGACTCGCCGCACCTCACGGCGCAGCACACCACCGGAGACACGACCGCGACCGCGCCGACGACCGGGGGGACGGGCGCCGGCAGCGGCGCCGCGCCCGGCGATCACACCGGCACCACGAACGGCGGCGAGCAGTTCGGCGGCGGCACCACCGACCGCGGCCCGAGCACCGCGGTCGAATCGGAGGCGACGATCGTCCTCGGCGACGTGATCGATCACGCGACGATCGACGGCCTCGCGCGCGCCTCGCGATCCGGCGATCCGGCGCAGCGCGCCGACGCCGCGCGCAAGACCGCCGCGGCCGTGCGCGCGCGCCTCGACCAGCTCAAGCGGCAGCGCGCGCTCGTCGAGCAGCGCGCGAAGCAGCTACGGAAGTAAGAGCAGAATTACCGCCAAGGCGCCGGGGACGCCAAGACGCCAGAGGAGCAAGGAACTGTTCTGCTGGCGCCTTGGCGTCCCTGGCGCCTTGGCGGTAGCTGTTTTCTACCGCGTCCAGCGCACGCCGGCGCCGAGGACGACGGCGCTGCCGCCGTAGGTGGCCGGCATCGTGTCGACGCTCGTGGTCGCGCGCGCGAGGATCCACATGCGCTCGGCGAACGCGTCGGCGCTCCACGCGGCCGCGAGCCGCCAGCTCGCGCCGACCGTCAGACCGAGGCGATCGCCATCGGGCGCGGCCGGCACGAGGTGCTCGGCCGGCACCGGCGTCGGATCGTAGTACGCGCCGGCGCGCGCGACGAGCTTGCCCGCGCGCCACTCGGCGCCGGCGCGCGCGGCGAACGTGTCGTGCCAGTCGTTGGTCTGGACGGCCGACGGCGTCTGCGCGTCGGCGAACGTGATCGTCGTCGCCGGATCCTCGCTCCAGCGCGTGTACGCGAGATCGCCGAGCACGGCGAGCGCGCCGCGCTGCCAGCGCGCGCCGAGCACGAGCTGATCGGGCATCGTCATGTGCGTGTACGCCTGCTGGTCGGGCGTCTCGTCGGCGAACGCGTCGGGGGCGGTGAACGCGGCCGGCCCGGAAAACGAGATCGACGTGCGCGAGCGATACGAGAGCGCGATGCCGAGATCGGCGCGCGGCTTGTAGAACGCCGACGCATCGGCGCCGATGCCGATGCCCGACAGCGACATCCGCACGTCGCCGGTCGTGTCGACGAAGTCGAGGCCGCGATCGAGGTC
>Ga0335083_10001590_pt1 | contig 31011 bp, 31 predicted proteins | sample Lox_Sample_42_FD_206716 | JGI IMG/M metagenome (GOLD analysis project Ga0335083, IMG submission 206716) | Soil microbial communities from Loxahatchee National Wildlife Refuge, Florida, United States - Lox_Sample_4.2 | ecosystem: Environmental > Terrestrial > Soil > Wetlands | place: USA...
GCATCGCTGGCATTAATCAGCAGCACATGGGCCGCTCGCGTGGCGGGCTGACGACCAAAATTCATGCCGTCGTGGATACCAATGGCCTGCCGGTACAGATTGGCCTCACACCCGGCGAGACGCATGACACTCAGCTCTGCTCTATTCTCCTGAGCGAATTGCGCCCACAAACAATGTTGTTGGCGGACCGCGGCTATGATGCCGACTGGATCAGGGCGTTTGCCAGTGACCAAGGCGCGTGGGCAAACATCCCGCCCAAGCGGAATCGCAAAGAGGCAATCTGCTTCAGCCCATATCTTTACCGGGCGCGTAATTTGGTCGAGCGGTTCTTCAGCAAGATCAAGCAGTGTCGGCGCATCGCAATTCGATATGACAAGCTTGCAGCCAACTATCTCGCATTCATCCAGCTGGCATCAATCCGGATATGGCTGCACGCTTATGAGTCCGCGCCCTAGGTCTATTGTGTGCGTAAGCTGAGGCACCGCTAATGACCCTCAGGTAGACTAGAATAAGGCACTTGGCCGATGTAAGCGAATGGCGCCGGTGACATCCGCCGCTGGCCCCAAAGTGGACGGCGGCCCGTGGGGCCCGAAGCACTAGAAGGACGTCTCCCATGCCATGGCCTGAACCCGTCAGCTTCAACGGCGCGCATGTGAGCCTCGCGCCGCTCGCGCGCGGTCACCGCGACGGCCTGATCGAGGCCGTGAAGGACGGCGAGCTGTGGCGTCTCTGGTACACGGCCATCCCCTCGCCCGAAACCATGGACAAGGAAATCGATCGCCGACTCGGCCTGCAGAAGGCCGGATCGATGCTGCCGTTCACGGTGTTCGACGCGGACGGCCGCATCGTCGGCATGACCACCTACATGAACATCGACGCCGCCAACCGGCGCGTAGAGATCGGCTCGACCTGGTACGGCAGGCGCGTGCAGCGCACCGGGCTCAACACCGAATGCAAGCTCCTGCTGCTGACGCACGCCTTCGAGACACTCGGCTGCATTGCAGTCGAATTCCGCACCCACCTCTTCAATCGCGCCAGCCGGCGCAGCATCGAGCGGCTCGGCGCCAAGATGGACGGTATCCTGCGCAGCCACCAGATCGGCCATAACGGCACGCTGCGAGACACCATCGTCTACTCGATCGTCGCGGCCGAATGGCCCACAGTGAAGCAGCACCTTACCTTCTCACTCGCGGGGCTCGCGTTTAGCACCCAATAGCGCGTGTCTAGCCCCCTTGGTCTGTACCAGTGATTTGGTGGTTCACTAAGATCGTTTCGGGGACCGGCGGTCGCATGCGAAGGGCGTGGTGCGGCCGGATATGGTTATACTGGCGCAGCCATTGATTGATGACGGTCTGGGCTTGCCTGGTGGTGGCGAACCATTCGACGCTCAGAATCTCCCGGCGTAAGGTGCCATTGAAGCGCTCGTTGTAGCCGTTCTCCCATGGTGAGCCCGGATAGATCTGAATCGGTGTTATCCCAACGCGGAGCAGCCAGTCCTTGAATGGAGCAGAGCTGAACTCCGGGCCGTTATCGGAACGCAGGTATTCCGGCTTGCCGCGATGGAGCAGCAGCGGATAAAGGGCCTCCAGGACCTCTGCCGAACCCATCCGTGTCGCAACCTTCACGCACAGCGCTTCGCGGCTGTATTCGTCCAGCACGGTCAGCATCTTGTAGCTTCGCCCGTTGCTCAGCCGGTCGTGGACGAAGTCGATCGACCAGATATGGTTCGGGTACTGCGGCCTCAAGCGGATGATTGATGCATCGTGGTGATAAAGCCGCTTGCGGCGTTTATGCCGATGCGGCAGTTGCAGGCCTTCCTCGCGCCAGATCCGCTCGACCCTCTTGTGATTGATGATCCAACCCTCAGCCCGCAAGAGCTCACCAATCTTGCGGTTGCCGTAGCGGCCATACTGTTTGGCAAGACGGATCAGGGCCAGACGCAGATCGTCCTCATTCCTGAGGGGCGCCTCATAGCGCAGGGTGCTGCGGGAAACGCCGAGGACTTCGCAGGTCCGCCGCTCGGATGTCCCAAGCTTCTGGCGCGCCTGGATGACGGCAGCTCGCAGGGTCCTCGGCCGTCAGGCCCTCGGTTTTAAAAAATCAAGGCTCTCCTTGAGGATCAGCTTATCCAGCTCCAGATCGGCGACGATCTTCTTCAGCCGATGGTTCTCTTTCGCAAGAGCCTTCAGTTCGCTCAGCTGTGAGCGGCCCATGCTGCCGAACTTCTTGCGCCATGTGTAAAACGTCGCATCGCTGATCCCCGCTGACCGGCACGCTGTCGCTACATCGGCCCCAGCGGCCAGTTCAACCTCGACCTGTCGCAAAATCTTCAGGCAATCCTCGTCCGAGTACCGCTTCCGAGCCATGCCGAACCCTCCCGCTGGCACAACAATATCGGCTTAGTTTTAGGGGGCAAAGACATTGGCATAGATGGCCAGATCGTTTTGCGCCGCAAAGTCAAGCGATTGGCGCTGGCGGATACGTTCAAGAAGCTGGCGCCGTGCATTGTGGGAATGGAAGCCTGCCTGAGCGCCCTCGCGTTTGAGGATCAATGTGGACATTACATCGAGGCACTGCGAAAGTTCTGGCGGAGAAGTTGGGCGCACGACCATGCTGGGAAATTGGCCGATCTTCACCATCGAAGCCGAACTCGAGGCTGTAGTAACTCTTGGTAGCACGCCATATGGCGAGCGCCGCTTCGTCGGCATTGCGGGCGGGAGCTTGAAAGGCTCAAAGCTCAATGGTCGTGTCCTGCCCGGCGGCGCCGACTGGCAGGTCGTGCGCAGCGACGGCGCGACCGACATCCAGGCTCGCTACATCATTGAGGCCGATACCGGCGGTCGCGTCGTGATTGATAGCAAAGGCCTGCGCCATGGCCCGCCCGAGGTGCTGGAAAAACTGGCGCGCGGCGACAAGGTCGATCCGGCTCTCTATTATTTCCGCACCGTGATGCGGTTTGAGACCGCCGATCCTGCGCTCCAGTGGCTCAACCGCATTCTGGCGTTGGCGCACGGGCAGCGCGAGGCGCTCAGCGTGCGGCTCGATGTCTACGAGGTTAAGTGACGGGCGATCGACGCACGGTAATGGTGCCGCCTTAGCTCGTCACCGAGTAGCAGGGTCGACCGCACATGGGCGAGGATTTCGATTGGGGCTGAAACCGGTGTCAAATCGATTGCCGCAGTGCACAGCCAATGGCGCTGTGGGTCATTCGCTGCCGAGATGGCGCGGACCCGAAATCGCTTTTTGTCCGTTATGTCTTACGCATTAATTACGGCACTCATCTTCGCGTTAGTAGCGATCTTGCACGGCTGGAGGATTTTTAAAGGGTGGACCGTGCAGATTGGACCCCATGCCGTCTCCATGACTGTTTCGTGGGCCGGCCTTGTCGTTGCTGCGCTGCTCGCGATTTGGGGCTTTTCGCTGAGCGCATAGCGCGAGCGGCGACATGAGCCCTCGGCTCCCGATGTGCGCTTCGGGTCAAACGCGGAAGTGGCAGGCCCGGTTCGAAATGTCCGCTCTCACCCCGGAAGCCAACACCGCTCACACGACACGCGGCAGCGGATGTCGATCATACGTTTGGGCAGCGGCAGTTACCACCGGCCTCCGCGCTTCACTAACCGCACGATTACCAGCAAAAGGACAGCGCCGATCGTGGAGTTGATGATCGCCCGGATTAGGCCGACGCCAAGCCCTATGCCCAGCCGAGGCAGCAGCCAACTCGCGATAAATGCGCCGACGATGCCAATGGCGAGATCGCCAATAAGGCCGAAGCCGGTGCCGTCCACGATCTTACCGGCCAGCCAGCCAGCGATAAGGCCGACCACAAGAATGGCCAAAATGCTTTCGTTCGAAAGATACATGCGCGAGCCCTCCCATCACCGGTGCCAACGATCGCGCATTGCCTCGATGGCTGCAACCCCAGCGCTAGCCACCCAATGTCCGCTTCGTGCCAGAGGCGGACTCATGCAGCGCAGCAAACGTCGTGCATGATTGCAACGATTCACTCAGTTATTCCTTGTCCAGCTACCTCTTCGGGTACGCTGTGAAAATGTAATCTTTTGCGGCCACTTTTGAATGGCATGAATAGCCGCACGTAGCACCGGTCCCATTTTGTGGGGGTCGACCATCCGCCGTCAGCGTGTCAGTGGTAGGATCATTGAGAAAAACGGCGTAGGCCCAGCCACGGGTGTCCGGGAATCGCTTGCTATCCTTCTCGATGAACGACAACGTTTTGAGCGTGTCCGGCACATTCACAAAATAGGGAGACTCTGTATTCTTTTTTAAGAGCTATTCGATCTTCACGATCTTGGAGCCCTCGGGAAAGGGCTGGTGATTGCCCGGCACACCTTGGCGAAAGGCATTTATCATTATGGGATTCGCCGCAATTATTTTTACGCTCGTTGTGGTCTGACTGACCGCGACATACTGCCAGTTCTCGTAGCCTTCGAATTCGGAAAGCGCGAGTCCGTTCGGTACTTTCAGGGTGGACCTGTTCTGCGCCGCAAGAGCTACGCCGCACAAAACGGTGAACGATACTGCAATGCTCATAATTGCCGCGGTTGAAGTTCTCTTCATGGTTCACTCCTGTGCTGCCATCTGTAAATCAAAGTCAGTGGCCGTCTGCATAATCTGCGCTAGCGCAGTGCGAGGTTCGGTTACGTTTCTAAAGATTGATCGCCGTTAAAAGGGGCAGACATAATCTGTCGGGCGCGAACTAGCCATAAGTGAAATCCGGCTTGCTCTGCCCAACTTCTATAATGTAACCGAGACTGCGCAGGGCATCGATTCGAATAATCTCCGGCGCCGCGGTGACTTCTTCGCGACGCATCGCAGCGAATGGGACCCGGATACACTGTCCGAGCAGCTGTCCGACGGCAACCGCTCCCGCCAGATTTTTGAGGAAGCCAACCGGCGTTACGCCGAGGGTCTGAGCTGACACGCCGGAAGGCTCTTTAGGCCCAACGCGCAATGTCACTCACGGGTCATTCGCTGCGTTGATATTGAGGCGCTGAACCGCCCCCGTAATCGTGTGTTCAAAGGTCTTGGTATCGGCCGGTTTGATTATGCGTATCTCGGTCACGGCGACGAAATCTATAATGTCTTTACAGCAAATCGAGCTCTAATGCCCTACGGTGAATTGGCGTGGTTCGCTCCATTCCCACGCAATCTCCCTCGGACCCCGGCGCCTCCCGCCGGGGTCTTTTTCAATGTGAATATGTAGCTACGAGGCGCTATAAAGCTTGTGGCGTTTTCGCCACAATACCGGCCATGAGCAGTTCTCTTTGCTCGTTGCCTCAGAGAGAAAGTGGATGCCTTTGGGGCCTCAGGGCATAAATTCTTACTTCTTCTTTTTCTTCGATAGCCTGATCTTCATGGCGTTCCGGGCCACTGTCTTCGTTTTTTTAAACGCGCGTTCACGCGCGTCCCTTTCTTGCGGGGTAAACTCTCTCAATTCCAATGGTTTCAACGCCATTCGATCCTCCCGCTTTAAGTGCCAATTGCCGACATCGGCTAATTAAGAAGATCAATCTAGCTTGCTTGCCACTAAGCTATGGAGGGGTACTATCATGCGGCTCAACACACCGGCGATGGCAATTGCTTTCGGGATTTTTTGGGGCGGTTGCCTGCTCCTCACTGGCTTGGCCAATATGATTTGGCCCAGCTATGGGCAAACGCTTCTTCAGGTCTGCGCCTCAATCTATCCCGGTTACCACCCCGGCACGGGCTTGGCCTCTGTGGTTATTGGGACAATTTACGCCTTGGTTGATGGCGTTATCGGCGGAGCAATCTTCGGTTGGCTCTACAATCGGTTTGTTGGTGAGTAGGTCGGGGAACGCAGGATGTCCGCGTCGGGGTCAAAAGCAGCCATCGGTCCGCCTCGCTGGATTGTCCGCTAAGTGCCAAAAGCGTCTTTGGACGACCGGGCGGGCCCATTACATCTAGGGCCTCTGAAAGGCAGAAATGCCCGAGCAATATCCAATTCTCAACCACGTCGGACGCGGCCGAACCGAAACCAGCTGATCGCATCATCGAGCCGGTCGTCGCCCCAGAACAGTTCGCGACCGACGGTGAATGTCGGCGACCCGAAGATACCGAGTTCGCGTGCCGCGTCCGTTTCGGTGGTCAGCGCGGCTTTCGTGTCCTCGGAATTCGCCAACGCGAGCACGCGCTCGGGATCCTGCGCAATGTCATGTAAGCTTTCCGACACATTTGGTTCGCTGCCCGTTTCCTGTCCAAGTTGGAACCATCGCCGATAAGCCGCGCGCACGAAATCTTCACCCCAGCCCTCGCGCATGCCCACGATGGCAACCAAATTTGCAACTACCGACTGCTTGACCGGATATGGTGCAGGGAGTTTCACCGGGAGGCCGTACATGGCAGCACGTCGCTCAATATCGCGCCACATATACGCGGACTTGGCCGGTTTATCGCCAAATGGAATATGCTTCATCTCCTGCAGAATAATGAGCAGGTGAAATGGCCGCCAACGAAATGTCATTCCGGTAGATCGCTCCACGTCAGGGAGCCGCGACACGCTCAGATAAGAATACGTGCTACCCATGGTGAACCAGAAATCGATGTGAGGCGTTGCCATCGATGCACCTAATCGTCAGATCAAACTCTATATTTTGATTGTCGATAGTTCAGCGGCCTTGTTCAAGGTCCCGCGGTCAGTTCGTTTGGTTGGTTTGGTGCGGGCATCCATTCGCCCGAACTGGGATGCAATGTCATTTTAGGGTCATGAGCGCCGTATTTCCGATGTCCGCAACATGTCGGGGTATCTCCTAACTGCCGACATGATTTTGCAGCGCCACAGACGTCAAAAAGGGCCAGCAGGCCGCCTAACGCTCGCACAAACAGAAAGACCGCCCTCGCGACGGCGGCCTTTGTCCAACCCGTGGCTCATCGATAGCGGTCAAACTGGAGCGGATGCTCGAAGTGCTGGCCTTTCTCGCCGCCAGTTATCTCGCCAGAGCAATATCAAACCCCGGGCAATTCGCCCGGGGTTTTTGTTGGCCGATTGCGGCGGTTAGCACAAGAAATTATTTCTCTAGCTTCGGGGGAAGTGCGAACTCGGACATTTATATCCGTTTGGCGGGTCATGTTCTTACCGGCAAGCAGGTGATGCATCGCAACCGCCCTACTCTTTATGCGCTTAGTTGGGTTGACCGACGCTGTGCGGATGACCTTCATCCTCGCACTAACGCTGCCGCGATTGGACAACATCTACTTTGCAACCTGTGCCGCGCCATCTCCCCTGCATCGGCACAGGCATTCTTTGCTTCTGTCGCAACCGGCATGCTTGCCCTCGCCGGCATCGTGTTCTCAATCGGCTGGGTCATGGTCCAATTCAGTTCATTGGCCTACTCACCGCGCCTGGTGCTGCTGTTGATCCGCTTCTCTTCAAAAACGACCAAATTATTGCGCTGCCGCGAAATGTGGCGAAGAGCCACAAGCCGACATCACCAACCTTATGAATCACCTTGGCGCACCTTAGCCGCCAGCGCTTATGCAGTTTGCCCGACGAGAATTACGCCGACGAAAATGAGAATAAGTCCGACAATCCGAAGCGGCGGCAAGTGTTCCCCCAAAATAAGCACAGCAGCGAGAGGCACTACAACAAAAACGAGAGCGAATAAAGGTTCCACTACGCTAAGTTCGAGCTGTCGCAATGTAATGACGTAAAGTAATCCAGTAACGATGGCGGCAATAAGCGCCGACCAAGTCCACGGATCGAGCATCATCGATAAGAGATAAGAAAACCAAGAAATTGAGCTGTCCCTGCCCAAAGCTATGATGCGGAGTTTAAGCACAACATTCGCGTATGCCATCAGCACGACGGCGATGAGGATTAGCCCCATGCTTTTTGTAGCGCCATACATCACAGCGTCTCACTCGAATTGTTGCGATACTTTGCTGCCGTCTGGATCTCAAATCGAATTGTGTGGCCCTGAACTTATATCCGGTTTGAGGAGGGCTTTCGACATAGGACGAAATGCCGTCACTGATGCTGCTAGGCTTTCGGATAGCCGACGGTCTGGGCAAAAGTTATGAATAGCATCGAATCGGCACCGATGTCTCAGTCGGGTCACTCGCTATAGGGCCAATGAAGCCCCGAAGTCAGCGAATGTCCGCTTCGCTCCAACAGCGGCCAAGCTGCTACTTCGCCACAAAATGTAGCGAAGTGCGACAAGGAGACATCGCATTGGACTCGACGGTGTCTGGCGGACCCGCTCGGCGTAGCGCGCGACCGACGCCGCAATGACGCAGGCTTACTCTATTCTCTCACTTTTTCAACGCGATCCTGACCTTCCCTGAGACGATTTATGTCCTCGGGAGATAGCTTTGGCCGGTCGATGGTCAGCGTGATCTTGTTGATCGTTCCGGTGAAAGCAAAGGGCACCTGGTAGTCGCGATCGTCCACGCCGGTCAGAGTGTCGGAGCCAACATCTAGGCTCTCGTCGAACTGCAGGATGATCGGCACACTGTGATCCATTTTCTGCTCATCGACGGCTTTGCCATCGACCTTGAGCGTGCCCGTACCGCCACGACCAATGCCTGACGTGCTGCCGAACGCGAGCGTGGCAAATCCCAAGCCGTCATACTTGAAGTCGAACTCAAGAGTGTGCCTGCCCGGTGTCAGTTCGGGGCCTTCCCACCGGACATGTTTTAGGCCGAACAGGTTCCAGTTAAAGACCGGTCTGTTCTTGAGGATGTAGAAGCCGTAACCCGCAAAGCGTCCACCCTGCGTGATGAGCATGCCCTCGGCGCCGTTCGGAGGAATGTCGACATCGGCTACAAACCGATAGGACGCATTCAGGATGGACGGCGCATCGCCGTTAGGCGTGCCCGTCATAGGCCCGGTCCAGGTGAATTCATTGCGGCCCGCGGTAATGCTTGGACGCGGCGTAACCGCCCGTGTCGCCAGTGTCGCATCAAGCGGGAACACCTGATACTTCTTGGCTTCCACCAGAAACGCGGCTTGCAATTCTTTCAGCTTGTCGGGGTATTTTGCGGCAACGTCCTCCGACTGCGTCCAGTCCTTGCGCAGATCGTAGAGCTCCCAGGGATAGTCCGCCGGATTGAGCTTGCCACCGCCGAGCACGTCCCAAGGCAGCCTCATCACCTTCGTGCTGGCAATCCAGCCGTCCTTGTAGAGGGCGCGGTCGCCCATCATCTCGAAGTACTGAACGTGATGGTGTGACGGCGCGTCCACGTTCTTCTTGTCGAATGTGTACATCATGCTGACGCCTTCAATCGGGCTCTGCTTGATGCCGTCGACGATATCCGGCTGGGGAATACCCGTCGCCTCCAGGATCGTTGGCACAATGTCGATGACGTGGTGGAACTGGTTGCGGATGCCGCCCTTGTCCTTGATGACTTTAGGCCACATGACCGCGACGCCCTGTTTTACGCCGCCGAAATGCGAGGCGACCTGTTTAGTCCAGGAGAACGGCGTATCAAACGCCCATGACCACGGCACGGCCATGTGGTTGTACGTCTTGTCCGAGCCCCAAACGTCATAGAAATATTTGAGCTGATCAGCGACAGAGACCTCGACTCCCTGAAGCGAGCCGATTTCGTTCGGTGTGCCGTTAAGAGTGCCCTCGGCACTGCCGCCGTTATCGCCACTGATATAGATGACCAGCGTGTTGTCGAGCTTGCCCATCTTCTCCACCGCATCGATCACGCGGCCGATCTCGTGATCGGCATACATGAGGTACGCGGCGTAGACGTCGACCTGACGAAGGAACATCTTTTTCTCGTCGTCCGACAGGGCGTCCCACCTTTTCAGCAGGTTATCCGGCCACGGCGTCAGCTTGGCATTCTGCGGGATCACGCCGAGCTTCTTCTGGTTCTCGAATATCTGCTCGCGCAAGGCGTTCCAGCCTTTGTCGAACAAGTGTAGATCGCTCGCTTTCTTGATCCATTCCGGTGTTGCGTGATGGGGCGCGTGGGTCGCGCCCGGAACGTAATAGACGAAGAACGGCTGTTCTGGCGCGAGGGTGTTGATGCGATTGATGTAGGCAATGGCGTCGTCCGCCATCGCCGTAATCAGATTCCAACCTGGCTTGCCCTCGAACGGATAGATTTGTGTTGTGTTGCGGAACAGATTCGGCTGCCACTGGTTGGTGTCGCCACCGTTGAATCCGTAGAAGTACTCAAATCCCATCCCGATCGGCCATTGATCGAAGGGGCCGTCCTGGCTGGCCTGAAACGCAGGCGTATTGTGGTTCTTGCCAAACCATGATGTCCGGTAGCCGTCGTCCTTGAGGATTCGGCCGACCGTCGCCTTATCTGGCGGAATGATGCTGTCATAACCCGGATAACCAGTTGCCTGCTCGGACACGACGCCAAAGCCGGCCGAGTGATGATTGCGCCCCGTGATGAGAGCGGCACGCGTCGGTGAGCAGAGCGCCGTCGAATGGAAGTTTGTGTAGCGCAATCCCTCGGCAGCGATGCGGTCCATTGTCGGGGTCGGGATCACGCCACCGAACGTGCTCGGGGCACCGAAGCCAACATCATCCGTCATGATGAGCAGAACGTTCGGCGCTCCCTTCGGCGGCGTCACGCGCGGCGGCCAGTAAGGCGTCGATTTCGATGCATCAAACTCGATCTTGCCACCGAACTTCGGCGGAGGCGCCGGAAGTTGCTTGCCATCGATTGTGATCGTCGCGCCCGGAGACCCTGGCGTGCCGGTAATTTGCTGCGCCAGCGCCGGATCACTAGCGAATAAGACACTCAATGCCAACACCGATGTCGTTGTTGTGCAATGATTTGCGCGCACGACGCTCTCCATGATTCAGGACACTGCGTCTTTACCAAATGTGAAAAGACGCGCGCTGTATTTGATCTGCGTCAAAAGATGAACCCGTGCGAATCCGTCATTCGCGATTGGAGAAGGGCCCTGCTCGGCGCCCCTTGCGGTTCTAATTGCGGAGCCGAGCGATGTTCGTTGTGGGTCATTCACGTCATAGCTTGCGCAGGCCAAAGCTGACGTTTGTCCGTTGTTGTCCAATCGCGAACTAAATGGTGCGGTGTCGCGAGCGCAGCGATGTGCCAAAAGCGGACGCTAATGGCGCGATAGAACGGGCTTCTTTTGGCCCCGAATATTGGCGGTAATCTGCTCGACCTTGGGCAGCGCGTGTTTGAAGAAGCGTCGCAATCCCGAGCAGAGATAATTGAGGCCGGGCTCGCCATCGGGGGTGCGGATGAGGCGGTTCCTGGGGCATTCCCCCCAGCAGTCGGTCTTGAACGGGCACTCCCGGCAATAGCGTGGCAGCGTCTCGGACTTGGCGTAGCCGAAGCGCACCTGGGTCGGCGAGAACACCATTTGGTCGAGCGGTTTCTCACCCACCGATCCCAGCCGGTATTCCGGATAAACGTAATGGTCGCAGGAATAGAGGCTGCCATCGTGCTCGATGGTGACGTTCTTGCCGCAGAATTCGCTGTAGATGCAGATCTGCGACGGCAGGCCGAGATGCTGCGCCACCAGCGTTTCGAAATGGCTGACCAGAACCTTACCCAGGTCCTTGCGCACCCATTCGTCGAACACCCGCGACAGGAAGTATCCATACTCGTCAGGATCGACTGACCACTCGGTCACGACGGAATTGAGATGGCCGGGTTGGGCTTCGGGGCTGCCCACAATCGGTAAGCGCATTTGGTCACGCGCTTGCGGCGCCGCCGTCTCGAAATCTTTCGGCTCTACGATCGGAATGAACTGGATCGCTGTAGAATCGAGTTCGCGTCGCAGGAAGCGATAGACATCGAGCGGCCGCGAGGCATTGCCCCGGTGCACGCAGGTCAGCGTGTTGAAACGTACGCCGTGCTTGCGCAGCAGATTGGCTGCGGCCATCACCTTGTCGAAGGTCGGCGCGCCGCCTTTGTTGACGCGGTATTTGTCGTGCAGTTCGCGCGGGCCATCGATGCTTAGCCCGACGAGAAACCTGTTCTCCTTCAGAAACGCGGCCCATTCGTCGTTAAGAAGGACGCCGTTCGTCTGCAGATCATTTTCAACGTGCTGGTTAGGCTTGGCGTATTTTTTCTGTAGCTCGACCACGCGGCGGAAGAAATCGAGCCCGCGCAATGTCGGCTCTCCACCTTGCCAGGAGAACACCACCTCGGGACCGGTCACACCTGCGATGTACTGTTGGATGAAGAGATCGAGCGTTTCATCGCTCATCTCGCCGGTGCCGGGCCCTTTCGCCAGGCGCTCCTTGCTCAGATAGAAGCAGTACTTGCAGTCCAGGTTGCAGGTCGAGCCCGCGGGCTTGACCATCACATGGAAATTGCGCAGGCCCGCCGAACCCAGCTGTTGTGGAATGCTGTACTTATCGACCATGCTCGCGCTCACACAAAAAATAGCCTTTACCGTGTGCGCTGGAACTCCAAGACGCGGCCATCCGAGCGCAACTCATCCAATGTCTTGCCGTAGCAGTCGACGCCCGCTGGCCGATTGGTGGGCGCTACCACGACGCCCTTGGCATTGATCGTCGCGTTTAGATTTCCGACGAGCGAAGTGTACATCGCATCGCCATTCTTGTTGACCCTGTGCAAATATCCAACCCGCCAGCTCTGGTCCGCTTGCGCGTAGCATATGATGGCTGCTGGAAGGTTGGGGGGAGCTGTTTGGGCGATGGCTCCTGTTACGGACGTACCAAGCACTCCGAGGACGGCAACCAGTGCCAATTGCCACTTGAGCATGCTGAAAATCCTTTCGATCGCGAAATCAACACGCGCCTAATCTCGAGCGAGCGCGCGTGCAGCTTCTTTTTCGAGGTCTACATACTCGGCCTTTTCGACGGTCACCCCTAAGGCGAATATCGTTCCGCCGCTAAACTTCCCAGGAGACGTGTATTCCTGGCTGACCGCGTCACCGCTGTCATATCCAATGCAAAGGCCGTCGCCTGACAGCGTGAATTTGCCAAGCTGCGTGCGCATCGGACCTTCGGCTACGACCTTGTCGTTGACATAGAGTTTAGTCTTACCGAGAGACTCGCCATGTTGGCCCGCGCCCTTCCGGATGAACTCCATCCCAAGCGTGTATTTGCCAGGCTTCAGTTCGTCGGAAGCGAATTTCTGTTCCGGTTTGATGCCCAGAAAATTGTACACGTAGTACAATTTTTTGTCCTTGATGAAGAGCGAGTGACCGCCGAAACGCGAGCCGTGGGCAAAAATCACACCTGACGCATTCGGATCTGTAATTTCGATATTGGCCAGAATCTTATATGATCGATTGCGCACGTTGACGGCAACGCCTTCGGGCACCGGCGAGGTACCCGGATAATATACGTACCTCTCGCGAGCTGTTTCTTCGGTGGGCCGTTCAACGCCCAGCATCTCCGCAGCACTGCGGTCGTCGATCGGCAGCACCATGTTTTTGTCTGCCTCTTCGAACCATGCCTTGATGAGCGCCTGAAGCTTGTCGGGATACTCCTTGGCGAGGTCCTTGGACTCCGAGCGGTCGGCGTCCACGTGATAGAGTTCCCACCGGTCCTTATCGAAATTGCCTTTGTTCGTGAACGGCGCGTGCACAGCGGCGGCCTTCCAGCCATCCTCCCAGATCCCGCGCGTTCCGAGCATTGCGTAATACTGACGTTTTTTCCGCGTTGGATCGTGGGGCCGGGCATCGAAGGTGTAGCGCATCGAGACGCCGGCGAGCGGATACTGCTCAACACCGTGATACACTTTCGGCATTTCCAGTCCGATGATCTCCAGGAGCGTCGGCACGATATCGACGGCATGGTGATATTGATCGCGGATTTCACCGCGAGCCTTGATGCCCTTCGGCCACGAGATCACCAGCGGATCACTCGTGCCGCCTGCATATTGCGAGTAGCGCTTGAACATCTTGAAAGGTGTTGAGAACGCAGCAGCCCATCCCGTCGGGTAGTGCGGATAGCTGTTTGGTCCGCCTAGATCGTTCAGGGCTTTCATGTTCTCCGCTAGGTCGTCCGGGTAGTTGTTGAAGAACTTGTTTTCGTTCACCGAACCGTTCGGCGTGCCCTCTCCGGACGCGCCGTTGTCCGCCGCATAGAGCACGATAGTGTTTTCGAGTTGGCCTGACTCCCGCAGGTAATCGATGATGCGCCCGATTTGTACGTCTGTGTATTCGGAAAACCCGGCATAGACCTCCGCCATATGCGAGAAGAGTTTCTTCTCATCGGCATTAAGCGAATCCCACGGACGCACATAGTCTGCCTTGTTGGCCGCGTCCTCGGGCAAGGGATTGAATGGCGTAAGCTGCGTCCCCTTCGGCAGCACACCCTTGTCGATCATGCGTGCCAGCACCCAGGTCCGGTAGGCGTCGTAGCCGTCGTCGAACTTGCCCTTGTACTTGGCAATGTAGTCTTGCGGCGCGTGATGGGGAGCGTGGTTGGCGCCCGGGTTGTACCACATGTACCAGGGCCTTGATGGATTGGTAGCCTTCTGGTCGCGGATCATCGCGATGGCGTGGTCAGCGAGATCCTTCGAGAGGTGGTAGCCCTGTTCGGGACCGTATGGCGGCTCGATGAAATGGTTGTCTTCAACGAGGTCCGGATACCACTGATTGGTTTCTCCGCCGATGAAGCCGTAGAAGCGGTCGAAGCCCTTCTGCAGGGGCCATAGTTTGCGGCTCGCGCCCGAGGCGACGTCCTGCTCGGCGACGTTATGATTTTTGCCGAGCCAGAAGGTGCTGTAGCCGTTGTCCTGCAGGACCTGGCCGATGGTAGCGGCCTGATCGGGCAAGCGACCATGCGCTCCAGGAAATCCGTTGGCGCCTTCCGTAATGGCTGCCATGCCATTCACGTTATGATTTCGTCCGGTCAGCAGCATCGACCGGGTCGGCGAGCACAAAGCCGCAGTATGAAACTGCGTATAGGTCAGCCCCTCGGCAGCAAGTTTGTCCAGCGTGGGCATATTGATCCGGCCGCCGTAGGGCGACCACGCCGCAAGACCGGTATCATCGTAAAGAATGAAAAGAACGTTGGGTGCTCCCTCGGGCGCTTTTTTGGGGATATAGGGCGTCCAGTCGGGGGTGGATTTGCGAATATCAAGATCGATGACACCCTTGAAGGTTGGCGGCGCATTCTGCGCTGCGGCCATCGACGAAAACGCGGCAGCCACCACTAAGCTAGAAGCGGACAATAGTTTAACGGCGCCTTGAGCAAGCTTCATGGGGTGTTCCTCGGCTCGCATGGGGATGAGCAAACAAAAAAGATTACCTACAAAAAGGTGCCCAGCGCTTGATCTGGATCAACCGAGTTTTCGAGGAAGCGGACTGCGTCAAGTCTGCTTTGGGTCATGTTCGACCGACGCATCTACGTCCTAAGGCTGCCCGATGTCCGTTGTTGCCCCACTAGGCGACTTGCCATCGTGCGGCAGCGAAACGTCGCTTCGTGCCACCAGCCGACCTCGCACGGGCCTAAGCGGGTTACGGTGCGGCCACTATGTTTGCCTCCGCTTTCGTTCAGCCTCATCCCACGCCGTCAGCGCCTGGTAGTCCGGCACAAAGCCCAAGCCCTTCTGGGCGTCCGACGACAGTACCGTCTGCGACGTCACAACGTCGACAAGCGCCGGCGCGTGCTGCAAAGCCCGTTGCAGTGCCTGGCGCAGCTCTTCCGGTTTTTCCACCCGTTCGCCATGCAAGCCGAGCGCGCGCGCCATCGCCGCATAATCGGAATGGCGCAGCGTCGTGCCGACCACGCGGCCACCGTAATTCATTTCCTGGTCGAGGCGTTCGATGTTCCAGGCCGCGTTATTGGAAACGACGAACACGCATTTCGCGCCGTGGCGAACCGCGGTGTCGATTTCCATGGCATTGATGCCGAAGGCACCGTCGCCATTCACCGAGATCACCTGCCGGTCCGGCAGGGCCAGCGACGCAGCGATGGCGAATGGCACACCGACGCCGAGGCAACCGAAAGCGCCGGCGTCCATGTAACTCGTCGCGTGAAGCCCGGTACGTGCGAAGCTGAGCAGGTCGCCGCCATCGGCGACAGCGATGTAATCAGGATCGGCGAGATCGGCGATGGCGTCGAAAATGGCGCGCGGATGGATTTTTCCGTCGGCGCCGGTGTCCGCCTGCTTCTTGCTGGATGATGCCGAAGCCATTCGCTCACGATGGCGCCGACGCAGACCACCGGCCCAGGTCTTGTCAATGTTGGGTTCGCGGTTGCCGGCAGCCTCGACCATGGCGGCCAGCGCGAGGTCCGGAGAAGCCAGCAATTCCGGCTGGCCACGGCGGTTGTCGATCAACTCTCCAGGATTATCGGCCAGGCGAATGAATCGCGCATGCGGGAATACCGCGGGCGAACCGTAGCCGACCTGATAGTCGAGCTTGCGGCCGATGAGCAGGACAACATCGGCATCTGTCATTGCCGCAGCCCGCATCGCCGCCACGGTCGAGGGATGCTCGGCCGGCACCAACCCGCGGCTTTCCTGAGTGTCGAGATAAAGCGCGCCGGTGGAATCGAGCAGGCGCACCAGTTGTGCCGACGCGCCGTGCGCGCCGCGACCGGTGATGACCAGCGGGCGCTTTGCCGCCCAGAACACATCGACGGCTTTTACGATCGCCGCCGGATCCGGCGAAAGCCGCCGTGGCGTCTTGGCGCACATCCACTCATCGAGCACGAGCTGCGGCGGCACATGCGTGCGTAGCACATCGGTGGGGATTTCCATGTAGGCCGGCCCCGGCTCGCCGGCGTCGCCCATGGCGCGCGCCACCGCCTCGTCAAGCTCGCGGATCACCTGCTCGGGGACACGCAAGGTGCGCGCCGTACGCGTCACCGGCTTGAGGATGTCGACATGAGGGATGTCCTGCAGCGGTCCCATATTGGCCTGCGGCCGTGAGGTGCAACCGCCGATCAGCAGCACGGGCGCGCGGGCGAGCGAAGCGTTCGCCATCGCGGTGACCGTATTGGTCACACCGGGGCCCGCGGTCGCCATAGCAACGCCGAAGCCACCGGTCAGCTCGGCGTGCGCATGCGCCATATGCACTGCCGCGCCTTCATCGCGCACGTCGATGATGCGGATGCCCTCCCGCGCGACATGGTCCCAGATCGGCTGGATATGGCCGCCCTGCAGACCGAACACGCGGTCGATACCGCGCGCTTTCAGGAAGCGCGCGATCCAGGCGGCACAGGCCAAGGTGTCGGCATTCAAGTCCTGTGTTTTTGCTTTTGCCTCGTTCATGGCCATCCTTTCCGGCGCCGCGGTGACTTCTAGTCGCGGCGGCTTTCCTGCTGCAGACGGAGAAGACGATGCTGGATCTTGCCGGTGGCGGTGCGCGGCATGTCGTCGTCCGTGATGAAGACCACGGAGCGCGGCCGTTTATATCCGGCAATCCGATTGCGACACCAGTCGATGATATCGGCTTCGGTCAGCGCCGCGCCGTCGCGCGGGACGATGACGGCATGCACGCGCTCGCCCCAGGTCGGGTCGGCGAGGCCGATCACCGCGACATATTTTACTTTCTCGTGTGCGCTGAGCAGCGCCTCCACTTCCGATGGATACACGTTTTCCCCGCCCGAAATGATCATATTGCTCTTGCGATCGACGAGATAAATGTAACCGTCCGTGTCGCGGCGGGCCATGTCACCGACCGTACAGTACTCGCCGCGAAACGCCTCCTCGGTTTTGTCCGGCAGTTTCCAGTAGCCGTCGAAGGTGTAGTCGTTGCATGAATAGAGTTCGCCTGGCTCGCCGTCCAGCACGTCATTCCCGGCGGCATCGAGCAGGCGAATCGATCGCGACCCGACACACTCGAGGCCGACCGAGCCGAGCTTGGAAAACTGCTCGTCGGGATGCAGCATCGTCACCCAACCCGCTTCGGTGGAACCGTAAAGTTCGAATAGGCCGGTGTTCTTGAAGTACTCCATGATGGCGAGCTTGGTTTCGCGCTGCGCCGGCGCCGACGAAATCATCAGCTTCGTCACGGCGTCGACATTGTAGCGGGCGCGCGTCGCCGCCGGCAGATCTAGGATCATGCTGTAATGCGTCGGCACCAGCGAGGTGAATGTCCCGCCGCCCTCCGCCAGCGTGCGCACCAAATGCTCAGGGTCGAAATGCTTGCGGCTGTACACCATGCAGGCCGCACCGCAGTAGCTGAACGCCCCGAAAAAATACAGCGAATTGGCATGGCACATCGGCATGACGAGAAGCGCCGTATCGTGTCGCGAAATGTTGAGTTCGACTTCGGTCACCAGCGACAGCATCGCGCCGCCCTTGTGATTGCGGATCGCGCCCTTGGGCCTGCCGGTCGTCCCGGAGGTGTACATCAGCGTCCACGGATCTCCGCCGGCGACATCGATCGATGGCCGAACGTCCCTCGCCTGCGCGAGCAGCGCTTCATAGGCGCGAAATCCGCCGGGGCACGACGCGGCGCCAAATTGGATGAAATTGGCGGGCGAAATCAAAAGGTCGGCGCGAATGCTCTCGATCACGCCGACCAGCTCATTCTGGACGATCAGGGCTCCGGCCTCGCAATTCTCGACGATGTAGCGCACTTCCGGCCCGGTCAGACGGAAGTTGATCGGCACGGCAACAATACCGGCGAGCGCGGCGGCGGCATAAATTTCGAGCCATTCCGCGCAGTTGTAGGCCAGCACGCAAACGCGATCGCCTTTGCGCATGCCGATGCCAATGAGTGCATTGGCAAGGCGGCAGGCGCGGGTGTACCAGAGGCTGAACGTCATTTTGCGTTCGAGATCGCCGGCGCCGATCTTGTCAGGAAAAAGCCGCGCGTACAGCGCCAGCATATCGCCCATATGCGCCGACCGACCCATGTCCTCCCCCGGGTTGCGACGCCATCGCGCCACATTGAGAGGGGAATGTTGCCGCAAATCGTCGGCTCATTTCAATGTCGGCTTGGGTCATTCGCTGCGTTGATATCGAGGCGCTGAACCGCCGTTTGTCCGCTGTCACCCCAATAGCGCCCCTTCAAGGGATGGGTCCGGTAGGACGCGATGTGCCAGACGGGGAAATTCTCTGTATGACGATGATCAAAGGCCGCGCCGCAGGAAAATCGGTTGCAGCCCTATCGCGCCTAAGCGACGAACCAAGCGCGGGCGAGAAGGGCTGACAGAGCTGCATGCACCGCGACCGCTGGCCACAAAAGTGCGCCTGTCAATCCGGCTGCGAAGCCGAGGTAAGCGAGAAACAGTGTAACGATTGAGCTATACGCCAGCATGCCGACCAGCGGCGGACCCGGCCAGCAGGCGGGGCGCGACATATACGAAGGCGACATACTGGAGTCGCCGTATCCTAAAGAGCCCTTGGTAGTTGCTTACGATGAGGAAGGAGCCGCGTTCTGGCTTAGAACTAAAGACCGCGCCGAGTACAAATATCTAGGAACACACGTCGCCGCTTATCACGTTGAGGTTGTCGGCAACATCTACTAGAATTCTGGACCACTCAAATAAAAAAATAGGCGGCGCAAATGCCGCCTGTTTTTATTTCATCACCGAGAAATACGTTCCCACACTTCCTGATGCAGTTGTCTTAGCAGTTATCTGCTCAAATGTTTTTGCCTGCCCTGGTTCTCGTTCATGAGTATGCAACTGCTCATCAGGCACAGCCGCGCACATCTGCCCCGACCCGCAGCCGTCGCTCGGCATCACGGTGGTCGTCACCATCAAACCGCCGAGCGCCACGTAAATCATCACCTTCATCTCGATTCTCCTCTGGTTACCTCCCATCCATACCGTAGTTCACGTTTCGTTCTCGATCAAACGGTAGCCAGCAGGTAGCTAAGGTAACCCCTACTATCTTACTATCTTCTAAGTCATTGATTTTGTGGTGCGGACGCCGGGACTCGAACCCGGACGGGATTACTCCCAAGGGATTTTAAGTCCCTTGCGTCTACCATTCCGCCACGTCCGCGCGTGGTCTTGCTCACCCGCGCCACGCGCGGTCATGAGCCACGCCGCGGCGCCTCAATTCACTTCGATAACACGTGACCCCAGGTGGCATACCAGTCCTTGCCATTGGGATCGGTCACCGTGCCGTCCTCGGCGAAGAACTTGTTGGGCACCTGAAAGATCGCGACCATGAGGCCGCCGTTCGGGCACCACGCCGAGTGCCGGCTACCGGCCGGGCGCCAGACGAACTCGCCGGCCTTCACTTCCAGTCCGGCGTCGGGGCCGTCCTTGTCGACCAGCGAGCCTTCGAGCACGTAGGTCTGCTCCAGCAGCGCATGCTCGTGATCGGGCAGCGTCGCGCCCGGCTCCATCCTGAACAGCAGCGTTGCCTGCCCGGTCTTGGCGTCGAAATAGAGCGGCTTGATCTCGCAGCCCGGGAACTGCAGCTTCTGCCACGGCATCTCCTGCGGCTTCACGTGACGCGACAGCAGATCGCCAACGGGCTTGGCGCCGTTCGTGTTTGGCTTGACGTTCATGGGTGTCCTCCCGGCGTTTCGCCGAATCCTAGCCGAATTGCCGCGCGCTGTCAGTCGCCGCCCTCGCGGATCGGCGGCACGAAGGCAAGCCCGGTATCCCAGGGGAAATAGATCCAGGTGTCCTGCGACACCTCGGTGATGAAGGTGTCGACCAGCGGCCGCCCCATGGGCTTGGCGTAGACGGTGGCGAAATGCGCGGCGGGGAGAAGATCGCGTACCACGCGTGCGGTTTTGCCGGTGTCGACCAGGTCATCGACGATCAGCACGCCCTTGCCCTGCGCGCGCATCGAAGTGACCTCCGGCGCGATCCCTTTCATCACGTTGAGTTCGCCCTGGTTCTTGTAGTTCTGATAGCTGGCGATGCAGATGGTCTCGATGATGCGCACGTTGAGTTCGCGCGCGACCACCGCCGCCGGCACCAGTCCGCCGCGGGTAATGCAGACGATGGCCTCGAACGGCCCCGCCTCATGCAGCCGCCAGGCCAGCGCGCGTGAATCGCGATGAAACTGGTCCCAGGACACGGGGAAGACTTTTTCCGGTTTGGCCACGATTCAAACTCCGCATCGCCAATGACGCATTGGAATTCCCGTCTTACGAGCGGCCGGCCGCCGCGAGCTGCGCCCTGACCTTCTTCAGCATATCCTCGACCGCGCCTTTTACTTGCGCGAGTTTCTGCGGGTCGCGCGAGCGCACCACGATATGGGTGTTGGGTCCGAGCTTGTCGTCGAGGAACGGATAGCTGCCGATGATCGTGTCCGGATTGGCCTTGGCGATCTCGCCGAGCTCGGTGCCGACATCGCCTTCCTTGGCATCGGCGCGGATCGTCTCCGACAATAGCCTGGTACCGCCTTTCAGTTTCGGGCCGACATCGTCGAGCATGGCCTGCATCACCGAGGGGATGCCGGCCATGACGATGACGTTGCCGATCCAGAAACCGGGCGCGCCGGAGACCTTGTTGTTGACCAGTGCCGCGCCTTCCGGAATGCGGGTCATGCGCATGCGCGCTTCGTTCAATTCGCCGCCCATCTTCGCCAGGCGCTCTTTCAGGAGCGCCACCGCCTGCGGATGGAAAAGCAGCGGGATACCGAAGGCCTTGGCGACGCAATCGGCGGTGATGTCGTCATGGGTCGGGCCGATGCCGCCGGTGGTGAAGACATAGCTGTAACGGGTGCGCAGCGCGTTGAGCGCGCCGACGATCTCGTCTTCCACATCGGGCACGACCCTCACCTCGCGCAGGTCGATGCCCAGCGCAGTCAGGTAGTCGGCGATATAGCCGATGTTCTTGTCCTTGGTCCGCCCCGACAGGATTTCATCGCCGATGACGAGGACCGCCGCGGTGACAATGTCTGGGGACGGCATGGCGGTTTCTCGTTCCTTATCGGTTCGCGCGCACAGGTAGCCCGGCTTTGCCGAGCGCTCAAGCGCGGGAAAGCGGCCGGCCCCCTCTTGTGCCGGCGGGGAATCGCCCAAAATATAGGCAGAAATCCGCCGGCAAGCTTGAGCCCAGTGCGCGAATTAGCTTGTTTTGCACCTTATCCAGTGGCCTGAAGATTGCAGTCCAATGATCGGGCGGGCGTCGAATTCGCCGGCGGAGCGAAGGGGATGCGCCTGCACAGGCGCTTGCGGGACGCCGGGTAGAGTGCTGGGGACGGGGTCATGGCGACAGCCTTCGACGAGATGAAGGGGACCGACGGCGGCGTGCGCCCGGCCTACAGCGAGCTGTCGCGCTGGCTCGACGAGGTGCCGCCCGACGTCCTCGACTATCGCCGCCGCGAGGCCGAGCTGCTGTTCCGCCGCATCGGCATCACCTTCGCCGTCTATGGCGATGCCGATTCGACGGAACGGCTGATCCCGTTCGACGTCATTCCGCGCATCATTTCCGGCGCCGAGTGGCGGCTGGTGGAGAGAGGCCTCGTCCAGCGCGTCAAGGCGCTTAACATGTTCATCAAGGACGTCTACGGCGCGCGCGAAATCCTGCGCGCGGGCGTGGTGCCGGACGACCTCGTCTTCCGCAATCCCGCCTTCCGCCCGGAAATGAGCGGGCAGAGCGTGCCGCACGATATCTACGTGCACATCGCCGGCATCGACATCATCCGCGTCGACGCCGACACCTTCTACGTGCTCGAGGACAATGCGCGCACGCCCTCCGGGGTCTCCTACATGCTGGAGAACCGCGAGATCATGATGCGGCTGTTCCCCGAATTGTTCGCGCGCCACCGCATCGCGCCGGTGGAAAACTATCCCGACGAACTATTGGCGACGCTGAAATCGGTGGCGCCGCTCTCCGCCATGCGCGAGCCGACCGTGGTGCTGCTGACGCCCGGCGTCTTCAACTCGGCCTATTACGAGCACTCCTTCCTCGCCGACAAGCTCGGCGTCGAGCTGGTCGAGGGCCGCGATCTGTTCGTGAAGAGCGAGACGGTGTTCATGCGCACCACCCAGGGTCCCAAACGGGTGGACGTGATCTATCGCCGCATCGACGACGACTTCATCGATCCCCTCACCTTCCGTCCGGATTCGATCCTCGGCGTGCCCGGGCTGATGGCCGCCTACCAGGCCGGCAATGTCACGCTGGCGAACGCCGTCGGCACCGGCATTGCCGACGACAAAGCGATCTACAGTTTCATGCCCGCGATCCTGAAATTCTATCTCGGCGAGGAGCCGCTGCTGAAAACCGTGCCGACCTGGCGCTGCCGCGAGGAGGAGCATCTCGCCTACGTGCTCGAACATCTGCCGGAGCTTGTGGTCAAGGAAGTTCACGGCTCCGGCGGTTACGGCATGCTGATCGGACCGGCGGCGAGCAAGGTGGCCATCGAGCAGTTCCGCGCCAAGCTCAAGACCGCGCCGAAGAACTTCATCGCGCAGCCGACGCTGGCGCTCTCCACCTGCCCGACCTGCGTCGATTCGGGCGTGGCGCCGCGCCACGTCGACCTGCGCCCCTTCGTGCTCAGCGGCACCGACGGCGTGCGCATCGTGCCCGGCGGCCTGACGCGCGTGGCGATGAAAGCGGGCTCGCTGGTGGTCAATTCCAGCCAGGGCGGCGGCACCAAGGACACCTGGGTACTGGACGGATGAGGCGGACGACCTAGCGCATGCTCTCCCGCACCGCCGACAATCTTTACTGGCTGTCGCGCTACGTCGAGCGCGCGGAATACCTTGCGCGCATCCTCGACGCCACGCAGCGGCTTTCGGCGCTGCCGCTCGCCTATGTCGGCACCAGCAATGAATGGGAATCCGCCGTCCTCACCGCCGGCTGTTCCGCCGCCTTCTTCAAGCAATACGAGGTGGCGAACGAGGAAAACGTCACCGACTTTCTCGCCTTCTCCACCGCCAATTCTTCCTCGATCCGTTCCTGCTTCGAGCTCGCGCGCAGCAACGCGCGGGCGGTGCGCACCGCGCTGACCATGGAAATGTGGGACGCGATCAACGGCACCTGGCTCGAGCTCAAGCGCTACGGCAACGGGCCGACGTCACGCGAAGAGTTCTCGCGTTTCCTGCGCTGGGTGCAGGAGTCCTCGCTGCGCTATGACGGCTCAGCCTACCGCACCATGCTCCGCAGCGACGCCTACTGGTTCTCGCGCCTCGGCGTCTATGTCGAGCGCGCCGACAACACCGCGCGCATCCTCGACGTCAAGTATCATCTATTGCTGCCCGACAACGAGCGCGTCGGCGGCCCGCTCGACTACTTCCAGTGGGCGGCTATCCTGCGCTCGGTGTCGGCGCTGACCTCCTATCACTGGGTCTATCGCGAGAGCCTGAAACCCTGGCTGGTGGCCGACCTGCTGATCCTGAAGGAGGAAATGCCGCGCTCGCTCGCCTCCTGCTACGAGGCCATCGTGCGCAATCTCGACCAGATCGCCGGCGCCTATGGCCGCCAGGGTCCGGCGCAGCGCCAGGCCCGCGGCATCCGCACGCGGCTGCAGAACAGCAAGATGGACGGCATCTTTCAGCGCGGTTTGCACGAATATATCGACGAATTCATTACCGAAAATAACCGCGTCGGCGCCGCCATCACCGAGCAATTCCTGCTATAATGCGAACCGTCATGGCCGGGCTTGTCCCGGCCATCTCCGTCTTGCTTAATTGCTGCCGCCGCCGACTAGGACGCGGTTGCCCGGCGCGAGGCCGGGCGTGACAGACATCGAAGCATCATGCGCATCCGGATTTCCCACGCCACCACCTACCACTACGACGCGCCGCCGAAGACCGTGACGCAGATGCTCCGGCTCACGCCGCGCAATCACAACAGCCTGTATGTGGTGAACTGGCGCATCGATTTGTCGCAGGATTGCGAGCTGCACCAGCACGAGGATGCTTTCGGCAACTTTACGCATTCTTTCACGGCGGACGGCCCGTTCAGGCAGTTGTCGATTGCGGTCGACGGCGAAGTGGATACGCAGGATACAAGCGGCGTGGTTACCGGCACCGTCGAGCGGTTTCCTCCGGCGCTGTTCCTGCGCGAGACCGAGCTGACGCAGCCCGATTCCGCGATCATCGATTTCGCCGAGGCCACCCGCGCCGGCGGCGGCGGCGACACCTTGTCGCTGCTGCACGACCTGCTGCGCGAAGTTCATCGCGAAATCGCCTATGACGCCGACCCGACCCACGCCGCGACGACGGCAGCGGAGGCATTCAAGATGCGCTGCGGCGTCTGCCAGGATCTCACGCATATCTACATCGCCGCGGCGCGCCAGCTCGGCATTCCGGCGCGCTATGTCGGCGGGCATTTCTATCGTGACGACGGCGTGACGGCGCAGGACGCGGGCCACGCCTGGGCGGAGGCTCACATCGACGGCCTCGGCTGGGTCGGCTTCGACCCCGCCAACAAGATCTGCGCGACCGACGCCCATGTGCGGGTCGCGGTCGGTCTCGACTATTTCGGCGCGGCGCCGGTGCGCGGCACACGTTTTGGCGGCAGCGGCGAGACGATGACGGTCGCGGTGCAGGTCGCGCAAGCGCGCCAGCAGTCGCAAACATGAATGTCATATTTGCCCGCCGCGGGCTGGCGTCGCTATAATTTTGCCGAGACCGCCCCCAGAAAGACCAGAAAGCCATGACATATTGCTGCGGAATTCTCGTGCGCGAAGGCCTAGTGATGATTGCCGACACGCGCACCAATGCCGGCCTTGATAACGTCTCCACGTTTCGCAAGCTGCACGTCTACACGCAGCCCGGCGAGCGCATCATGGCGCTTGCCTCCTCCGGCAACCTGTCGCTGAGCCAGACCGTGCGCTCGACGCTGACCGAGGGCGTCGACAATCCGGAAACAGGCGAACGTGAGACGCTGATGAACGCCCCGACCATGTTTCAGGCGGCGCAGCGCATCGGCCGCACGATCCGCAACGTGCAGGCCCAGGAAGGCAAGGCGCTCGATGCCGCCGAAATCGACCACGACGTTGCATTCCTGTTCGGCGGACAGATCAAGGGCGGACGCTTGCGCCTGTTCATGATCTATTCAGCGGGCAATTTCATCGAATGCACGACCGACACGCCTTATCTGCAGATCGGCGAGCACAAATACGGCAAGCCAGTGCTCGATCGCGGCATCAGTTTCGAGACCGATCTCTATGACGCGCTCAAGCTCGGCCTGATCTCCATGGATTCGACGATGCGCTCCAATCTCGGCGTCGGCTTGCCCATCGACCTGCTGGTGGCCCGCCGCGATACCTGCAGTCCCGAGGTGAATTACCGCATCGAGCCCGGCGAACCCTATTTCCAGGATTTGCGCGAACGTTGGTCGGCGGCGCTGCGCGCGGCCCATATCGCCATCCCCCGCCCGCCCTATCGCACCCCCGCCTGAAGTTCCCGTTTACCTTCGGTTAACACAACCGGGCGAATTGCCGCTTTTGGCGGCGGCGCTCGGCGCCAAACCGGCGAACGAAAGCGAAATGGCAAGCTTTCCCTAATAGCGTCCCGCGCCGAAAAACCTTGCGGGTACGACGTGTTAAGGGACAAGACGGCGGCGGTATCGGGTCGGTCGCAAGCACAGACCGAGCGCAACTACACCAGCTGGGATCGCGCGCGTTTGAGCGTCGTTGTCCCGATTGGCGCCATCGTTGCGATCGCCATCGTCTGCATCGTTGTCGCTGTGCTTTCCTCGGCCGAGCGCGCCGACGAGGTGGCGGTCGAGCATGAGAAGACGCTGTTCTCGCGCGCGCTGATCAATCATGGCGAGCGCGTGTTGCGCGAGGTGGACAGCGTTGCCCATTCGGAAGAAGCGGTCGAGCATATCCGCAGCGGTTTCGACCGCGGCTGGGCCGAGCAGCATATCGGGCTCCCGCTCGAGCAGAATTTCCAGCACGACTATGTGCTGATCCTCGACGGCGGCGACCATCTGCTGCTGCCGATGTCCTCTGGCCGGTCCGCGGATACGGCCTGGTTCAACCAGACGCGCGTCGATTTCGCCGGCCTGCTCGACTATATGCGCGGCCGCGCCGCCGATTTGCCGTCCGTGCTCGGCCTCGACGAGGCCAACACGGCCACCAGCGGCGCGCATCCCGACGCCGCCGTGATCCGCGAATTCCTGCATCGGCCGGCCATCATCGCCGCCGCCGCGGTCGGCCCGCTCGCCGATATTCCGCCAACGCTCGACAATGCGGCACCGCTCATCCTGTCGGTGAAATTCATCGACAACGACGTGCTTGCCGACATTGCCTCGCGGCTGCGGCTGACGCATTTGCGCAAGCTCGGCGACGAGGAAACGGCGGAGGGCGACTACGTCTATACGCTGAGCGATCCGCGCGGCCGCGCCATTGCGCATTTTGCCTGGAGGCCGCGGCAGCCGGGCGCCGAGATCGTCAGCAGCGTCGTCCCCTTCGTCACCGTGGCGCTCGCCGGCTTTGCGCTGCTTGCCGCTTTCGTGTTGCGCTACATGCGGCGCACCGCCGTGGCGATTGCCGCCGGCGAATCGCGGCTGCGTCATCTCGCCATGCACGACCCGCTTTGCGGCCTGCCCAACCGGATCTTCTTCGGCGAAAGGCTCGAAGCGGTAATCGAAGAGGTGCACGCCGGTTCTTCGTCGGCCGCGGTCTTCTACATCGACCTCGACCATTTCAAGGACGTCAACGACACGCTTGGGCATCACGTCGGCGATGAGCTGATCCGCAACGTGACGCTGCGCCTGTCGCACACCTTGCGCAGCGGCGACCTCGTGGCGCGGCTCGGCGGCGACGAATTCGCCGTGATTTCCTCGATCGGCGACGATCATGCCAAGATCGAGGCGATGGCGCAGCGCATCATTGCCGCGCTGTGCGCGCCCTACTCGATCAGCAAGCAGAATATTATCATCGGCGCCTCGATCGGCATCGCCGTCATCGACCGCAATTGTGGGGCGGCTGCCGACATCATGCGCTACGCCGACATCGCGCTCTACCGCGCCAAGAGTGAGGGCCGCAACCGCGCCTGCATCTACGACGCGGCGATGGACGCCGAATTGTCGAACCGCAAGCTGCTCGAAGCCGACTTGCGCGAGGCGATCGAGAACGACCAGCTCGAGCTCAACTATCAGCCGATCGTCAACAACAGCGGCGAGGTCCTGGTCGGCGTCGAGGCGCTTTGCCGCTGGACCCATCCCACGCGCGGCGTGATCCCGCCGAGCGAATTCATTCCGGCGGCCGAGCACAGCGGACTGATCATCGAACTCGGCGCCTGGGTGCTGCGCCGCGCGCTCACCGACGGCAAGGCCTGGCCCGGCGTCAGCGTCGCCATCAACGTCTCGCCGCTGCAGTTTCGCCGCACCGATTTCGCCGATCTGGTCGAACGCACGCTCGAGGAGACGCAGTTCGACCCCTCGCGGCTCGAGCTCGAACTCACCGAAAGCGTACTGCTTGGCAACGTCGACAGCGCCGAAGCCGGCATGCGGCGGCTAAAGGCGCTGGGGGTGAAGCTGGCGCTCGACGACTTCGGCACCGGCTATTCGTCGCTGCTCTATCTGCGCCGCTTCCCTTTCGACAAGCTCAAGATCGACCGCAGCTTCGTGCTCTCCATCGAAAAGGCCGCCGACGCCGCGGCGATCGTGCACGCCGTGGTCAGCCTCGGCCGCGGCCTCGGCATGAAGGTGACGGCCGAAGGGGTGGAAACCGCCGACCAGCAGCTGTTCCTGCGCGCCGCCGGCGTGCATTCGATGCAGGGCTATCGCTTCGGCCGGCCCGTTCCCGCCGCGCAGATTTCCGAGCGGCTTAAATCGCCGGCCTCGTTCACGCCCAAGGACGAACCGGCGGCGCTCGCGAGCTAGCCCAGCCGGCTTCGCCTCTTATTCCCCGCCCGCCGTTATGATATGGCGGTCCTTCCAATGATGACAGCAGGGGAAGGAAAGCCAATGAGTGCGTCCGCAAAAATTGCGCTAGTGACGGGAGCCGGAACGGGTGTCGGCCGGGCCGTGGCGATCGCGCTGGCCAAAGCCGGCTACAGCCTGGTGCTTGCCGGGCGTCGCAAGGAGCCGCTCGACAAGGTCGCCGGCGAAATCAACGCCGTGGGTTCGCAGGCGCTCGCGGTCCCGACCGACGTCTCCAAACGCGATTCGATTGTCGCGCTTTTCGACAAGGTGAAATCGAGCTTCGGCCGGCTCGACGTCCTCTTCAACAACGCCGGCATCGGCGCGCCGCCGGTGCCGATCGAGGAGCTGCCCTTCGAGACCTGGCAGAACGTCGTCGCCACCAATCTCACCGGCATGTTTGTGTGCACGCAGGAAGCCATCAAGATCATGAAGAACCAGAGCCCGCGCGGCGGCCGCATCATCAACAACGGCTCGATCTCCGCGCATACGCCGCGGCCGTTCTCCATCGCCTACACCTCGACCAAGCACGCGGTGACCGGCCTCACCAAATCCACCTCGCTCGACTGCCGCCCCTACGACATCTGCTGCGGGCAAGTCGATATCGGCAATGCGGCAACACCAATGACCGACCGCATGGTCGACGGCGTGCTGCAGCCGGATGGGCGCAAGATGCCGGAGCCGCGCATGGATGCCGACAACGTCGGCAATGCCGTCGTCTACATGGCGAGCCTGCCGCTCGACGCCAATGTCCTGTTCATGACGGTGATGGCGAACAAGATGCCGTTCGTCGGGCGGGGCTAGCATTTGGAATTCGCGCACGCGCTACACGAGTGGAGCGATTTCTATCTGCTCGTCGGCACAGCGGGCGCGACGCTTGTCGCCTTGTTGTTTGTGGCGGTCTCGCTCGGCGTCGGATTTCTGACTCAGGCGCGGGCGGCGGCAACGCGTGTCTTTTACAGTCCGATCATTGTTCATTTCACTGCCGTCTTTTTCATCTCGGCGGTGGCCCTCGTTCCGGCGCACAGCCCGACATTTTTTGCCATGCTGATCGGCGCTTCCGCTCTTTGCGGCATTGCGGTTTCGGCATTCACGACGATTCAGCTTTTGCGCAATCACTGGACGGACTATTTGCAGGATCATATCGGTTACGGCCTGCTGCCACTCGCCGGCTATGTGGCGCTCATCGCCGCCGCCGTCATGATTTTTACACAGCATGCCGAAGCGCTGGACGTCCTCGCCGGAGCATTACTTTTGCTGCTCATCATCAATATCCGCAACGCTTGGGATCTCACGCTGTCCATGGTGCGTCGGCACGGCGACAATAAACAAAGCTAATCGAGCTTGCTGACCTTGACTTCCGTGCCGGTGCGGACCTTGCCCAGCGTCTTCACGTTGCCGAGCGCCCTGGCGAAGACGTTGCACGGGCTCGCCAACCGTGTCTCGCTGCCCTTGGAAATCGGGGTGCGGCCGAAACCGATGGCAATGGCCGGTCCCTGCGGCCAATAGACGATCTCGCCGGGCGTGATCACCGCGCGCGCGTCTTTTTCCCGCGCCATATCGACCGGCACGTCGAAATAGACCTCCTCGCCCCAGGTCAGCGCCGACGACGTCAGCGGTAGCGCCGCGGCGATGGCCATGGCGGTCGGCGTGTTGAGCAGTTCGGCGTCGAGCGTCAGCTCGCCGAAATCAAAGCGGATACGGGCCACGGGCGTTCCCCTTCTCGATTGCTTTGGCTCCGGCTTCATGCATTTTCATGAGCGTGCGGCTCCTTGGCAAGCCGGATGCAAGTGTTGTCACCGTCAATTGAGGGGCCTTTCCATGCAGCATCTGCAATCGGCGCTCGGCGTCATCGCGCTGCTCGTCTTTGCCGGGGCGATCAGCGAGGACCGCCGCGGCATCGACTGGAGGAGCACCGCCGCGGCGCTCGCTCTCACATTGCTTGCCGCCGTGCTGTTGCTCGAAGTGCCGCAAGTCAAGAGCGCTTTCGCGCTGGTCAATCGGGCGGTCAACGCGGTTGCCGAAGCAACGCAGGCCGGCACCGCCTTTGTCTTCGGCTATGTCGGCGGCGCCCCCTTGCCTTTCGAGCTCAAATCGCCGGGCGCCGATTTCATCCTCGCCTTCCAGGCGCTGCCGATCGTGCTGGTGATGAGCGTGCTGACCACGCTGCTGTTCTACTGGCGCGTCCTGCCGCCGGTGGTGCGCGGCTTCTCCTGGATTCTGGAGCGGAGCATGGGCATCGGCGGCGCCGTCGGATTGTCGACTGCCGCCAATATCTTTCTCGGCATGGTCGAGTCGCCGTTGTTCATCCGGCCTTATCTCGCCAAGCTCACGCGCGGCGAATTGTTCATGGTGATGA
>Ga0335083_10001592_pt1 | contig 30988 bp, 26 predicted proteins | sample Lox_Sample_42_FD_206716 | JGI IMG/M metagenome (GOLD analysis project Ga0335083, IMG submission 206716) | Soil microbial communities from Loxahatchee National Wildlife Refuge, Florida, United States - Lox_Sample_4.2 | ecosystem: Environmental > Terrestrial > Soil > Wetlands | place: USA...
GGCGACGCTGCCGTCGACGAAAAGCGGCATGCCGAACGAGAGCGCGCCGACGCCGGGAAGGCCGACGATGAGCCCGCGCGCGGCGAACGTCGCGAGCTCGGCCGCCGCTTGCACCGGGCTCTCGGACGGGCGAAGCGCCTGAACGCCGACGGCCTGCGCGAGCGCGGGCCAGCCGAGCAGATCGCAGAGGACGCCGACCTGAAACGAGCGTCCGCCGCCCGCGACGGCGACGAAGCTGCCCGACAAGCCGGACGGGATGGACTCGCGGTAGGCGAGCACGCGGCAAGGCAGCCGCTGGTGCGGCTTGTCGAGCGCGCTCATGCCGGCGAGGAGTGCGCTCAGGGTGTTCGTGGGGATGCGGTCGCTCATGGATCGAGGGCCCGACGGGCGGCGGGTGCCGGCGGGTTTTGCAACGTGCGGGCCAGCGATAAACGCGCCTAAAACGCCGCGCGTTGCGCAGGGGCGTCCGGAGTTCGGGATTCCGTTCCGAGCTCTCGGACGACCGCTGCTTTGCCGCGCCGCGGCGAAAAGTTCGGCCGCGGCGGAGCGCGGCGCGCTCGAGCGACGCACGGCCGTCCGTGCTATCGACGTGGCTCGCGCATGCGCTTGGCGGTTCTAGCGGCTTCGTCTTACGCAACGTGCGAAAAGCTCCCGGAGCTCGCGGGCACGACGCTCGATCTCGATCTGCTCGGCCAGCGCCTGTCGGAGGCGGACGCGGGCTTCACGGTGCACGCCTTTCGCGCCGAGCGCGGCCTGGCCGAGGCGGTGGAGCAGGTGCTCGGCGAGAGCGAGCAGCCCGTCGAGTCACTCTTGTTCTTCTTCTCGGGCTACGCGCTCGTGAGCGACGAGCGGGGCCCGGCGCTCCTACTCGACGGAGAGCGGCTCGGCACGTTTTCGTTCAAGCGCTTGAAGCGGTTGCTCGCCGAACGCGCACGCCGCGCGCTCGTCGTGCTCGACACCGTGTCGGCGTTCGACGGCGAGACGAGCCCGGCCGCCGCCGTCGCGCTCTTGCGCGAAGCGCTGCACGAGCCCGGCGCGCCCATTCACTTGCTCGTCGCGAATCGGCCGGAAAACGCCGTGGCCGAGCGCTCGCCGTTCACGAGCCTGCTCGAGCTCGTGCTCGATTGGCAATCGGCGCGCAACGCGCCGCTCCGCGCCGAGGAGCTCTTCGCCGCGATGCAAGCCGAAGAGTCGATGTTCGCCGCGCTGCCCGCGGCCGAGCATGCGCCGGGCTCCGCGCCGTTCGACGTGCTGCTCGGCAACCGCGCCGCCGGAGCGAGCGTGCCGCCCGAAGCGCCGCCGCCCGACGAACCGGAGCCCGTCCCCGAGCTGCCGCGCGTGAGCGCCGAAGCGCGCGCGGCAGCGCTCGAGGCGAGCCGTGCTGCGGAAGAACGCGGCGCGTACGCCGAGGCGCTCGCCGCCCTGCGCGTCGCGCTGCGTGCCGATCCGCGCGACGCGCAGTCGCTCGGACGCGCGCTCGTCCTGTTCGAGCTCTGCGAGCGCCCCGACGGCCGTTACAACGCGGCGTGCGCGCTCGAGCTCTTCGGCGGCGCGAACGAGAGCGAGCTCGAGCTCGCCGCGGCCCACCGCCCCGAGGGGCTCCTGCCCGCGCTCGGCTGCGTGACGGAAGCCGATTGGCTGAAAAACGTGCTGTGCCCGGAGCGCGACCCGGCGGACGAGAAGCTCGTGCGCGCGCTCGGCGACGCGGCCGTGAGCGTCGGCTTGGAGACGGCGCATCGCAAGCGACGCGTGCCCGAGCTCGACCCGGGCGCCGCGCAGGATCTCGAAAAGAGCACGACGACGCTCGCGCGCACGCTCGTGTGGACGGCGCGGCTTCTCGGCTTGCCGCGGCCGCGCCTCCACGTGCAGGACGCCGTGCCCGGCGAGCTCGTCGTGGCGCCGGTGGAGGAGCTCACGGTGCTCGCGGGGAAGGTGCTCGCGAGCGGACTCACCTTGCCGGAGCTCGCCTTCCGCTGGGCGCGCTGTCTCGTCTTGCTCCGGCCCGAACACCGCCTGCTGCCGCTCTTCGCCGAACCCGGGGAGCTCGACGCGCTCGCGCGCGCGACGCTCTCGGTGGTCGGCTCGGCGGCGACACCCCGGCTCGACAGCGAAGCGAAGCTTCTTGCGCGCGGTCTCAAGCGCAAGCTCAAGGGTCCGGTGCTCGCGAATCTCGCGGCCGCGGTCGGGTCGAGCTCGGCGTCGGCCGTCGCCGCACGGTTGAAGATTTGGTCGCGCGGCGCCGAGCGCGTGGCCGCGCGCGCGGGCCTGCTCGCGACGGGCAACATCGCGCTCGCGGCGCGCCTCACCGAGCGCTCACCCCTGCCCGGCTCGTCCGCGGCGGAACAAATCGACGACCTCGTTTCGTTTTCGCTCGGCGACGAGTACGCGGCGCTTCGCGAGCGCCTCGGCGTCGCCGTGCGCTGAGGCACGGGCGAAGCCCGTCGCGCCGACGCCGTCAGAAAGACGCACGGCGGGCGTCCGCTCGCCGGGCGGGAACACCCCAAGGCCGCGACCGCGACGTTATTGCTTCGCGCAGACGCCGTGACCGAACACGGGGCTCGTGGCCACGTCGCCGCATTTGGTCGGGTCGGCGGCGGCTCGGCTGAGCGCGAGGAAGCGGCACGCGAGCGTGCCGGGCGTCTGCGCGACGGCGAGCGTGTAGCGGGTGTCGCCGCTCTCCGCCGAGGCGTTCGCGTCGGCGAGCGTCGGGTTCGAGAGGCTCGGGCTCGTGCAGTCGTTCATGCACTTCGTGTCGTCGTTCCCGTACACCGCGTCGTCGGCGTAGAGATCGGGGCACGCGCCCTTGGCGAGCTGGCAATACGACGCGCACTTGTCCGTGGCGTTCGTGCCGCATTGACCCTCGCCGCCCGGCCCGGAGTGCGGGCAATGCAGATCCGGAGAGCAGAGGGCGTTGTACGAGTGGTAGAGGCGGCAGCCGAGCGTGTTCTGCGTCGTGTCCGCGAATTGACCGACGGTGAAGAACTGGCAGACGGCCATGCACTCGTCGTGGTTCTCGTACTGCGCGTCGGGGCCCGTCGGGTCGCAGGCGACGAGCTGAACGCGGCAGTAGTCGTCGCAATCGGGCGCGGGCGGCTTCACCATCGGCTCGTCCGACTCCGACGAGCCGCCGGCGCCGGTCGGGGCGTCGGGCACGTCCGTGCAATGGTCGGTGGGCGTCGAGAGGTTCGCGTGGCCGCAGTGGGGCTCGCCGCCCGGAGTGATCGAGGCGTTGCTCAGGTGCACGAAACGGCACTGGAGGCTATCACCCTCGTAATCGTCGACGACGTTGTACTCGTTGCGGTCGCGCAGGGCCGCGCACTTGGCGACGCAATTCTCGTGGCTGCCGCACTCGACCTGACCGCAAATCTCCTCGTAGAGGGAGCAATAGCTCTCGCAGCTGCCGCCGCAGTTGGTGAGCCCTTCGGGGCCCGCCGCGCGGCAGAGCGTCGCGCGGTCTTCTTCCGCGGCCGAGGGCACGAGCTCGGCCTCGTGCAGGCGGCACTCGAGCGTGTTCTTCATCTGCCATTCGTTCGAGTCGCCGACGTCGTAATGCTGGCAGACGCCCATGCACTTCTCGCGGCCGTCGTAGACGGTGTCGGCGCCGGTGCAGTTGGCCATGACCACGTCGCAGTAATGGCCGCACGGGCCGAGCGTGCGATCGTTGATGCCGATGATGTTTTGGCAGCTCGCCGCGAAGAGCGGCGCCGCGGCGAGCGCGACCACGACGAGCGAGCGCAGGAGCGAGGTCACGGCGCGCATCACAGCCGGCCTCCGACGCGAAGTCCGGCGAACCCGGGCGCGACGAGCGGCGTGACGCCGAGGGACGCCTCCGACTTGCTCGGGGCGACGAGGTAAACCACGACGCCGGCCGCGAGCAGGCCGCCGCCGACCGCGAACGTGATGTTCGAGAGCGTCGCGTCGTGATGCGCGTCGTCCGAGTGAGTCTGGCCGACCTGGTCGGGGCACATGGTCGGCGTGCACTCGCGGTCGGCCTTCTTTTCGGCGCCCATCGCGGAGACGCCGAAGTAGCTGCCGACGCCGAGCCCCACGATGCCGACGCTGCCGAGCACGACGCCGATCACGCGCTGGGCGCCGCCCGGGTTCGAATCGGTTTCGGGCCGCGGCGGGGGAGTTTGCGGCGGCGGCGCGGGGCCCAATTGCGGCGGCGTGGCCGGCATGGCGGTCGCGGGCGGAGGCGGCGTGGTCTCGGCCGGGTGCGGCGTCTCCACGAGCGCGAGCGTCGGGATCAGCACCGTTTGGCGCGCGCGCGGCTCGAGCTTCACGACCACGCTGAAGGATTCGTGATCGGGCGCCGTGACTTCGACCTTCACCGGTCCGGGATCGAGCGGCACCGCGGCGCCGATGATGCCCGTCCCCGCGTCGGCGCCGTCACGCTTGATGTGGAGGCCGGGGAGCACGCGCGTGCCGTCCGACACTTCGATCGTGAGGTAGGCGAGCTCGGGTTCGAGCTTCGCGATGCGCTCCTGAGCGGCGTGGGCGCGCCGCTGTTGACCCGACGCTTCGGCTTCCGACTGAGCTTCGCGGAACGTCGCCCACGCGCTCGCCGTGCGGCCGAGCTTTTCGTAACACTCGCCGAGGTAGAGCAGCGTGCCGACGCCGGGGTCGATGCGCTGGCTGTTCTCGAGCTTCGGACACGCCTCGGCGTAGTGTCCGTCCTTCATCGCTTGAAGGCCGGCGTCGAAGAGCGCTTCCGCGGACGCTTTTTGCTCCGGTGTCGCTTCCGCCGAGGCGAGCGCGGCATGAAAGAGCGCAAAGAGCCCGACCATTCCCCCGATGAACTGGCGAGACCGTGCCATCGTCGGCAGCGAGCCTATCATCCTTGGGTGACGCGCAAACAAACGGGCCCCGACGCCCATGTTTCCGCGGCGGCTCGGACCGGCCGGCCGCCTCGAGTTTTTTCATCGGCCGCTAACGGCGGCCGCCGAAGTCGGTGATCAAAGCCGAGTCACCCTTCGCGCTCGCGGTGGTGTGCGGGCGGGCGGCCACTGCGGGTCGCTTGCTCGCGGCGACCGCCGCGCTCGGGTGCTCTTCCGGCGCCGCCGACGGCTGCGCCGCGGACGAAGGCTCGGCGGAGGGAGTGCCCACCATGCTGGAGAGGCTCGGCACGGCCGTTTCGGGCGGCGCGGCGGGCGGCGCCGCCGGAGGGCGGCTCGCGTTTTGAGCGACGGCCTCGAGCGTGGCGACGGGCGTCGCGCGCTCGCCGATCGGCACGATGCGCTGTCGGATCAGCGCGAACCCGCCGACGCCGAGCGCGAGGAGCGCCGCCGCCGCGTAGCCGTAACGCTTGCGGCGCTCCCGCATGCCGAGCTGCTTCCACAGCGACACCGCGGACACGGACGCCTGGATCGTCGGCGAGTCGCTCGAGGGCGGACCGGGCGCGACCGAGCTCGGACGGCCTTCACGCGCGCTCAAGACGCGGCGCGCACGCTCGACGTGGACACGCCCCGCGGGCGAGAATTCGAGCAGCGCCGCCCCGAACTCGGCCACGGTTTGAAAGCGTCGGGTGGGCTCGCGCGCGAGCGCGCGGTGGAGCACGACGTCGAGCGCCGCGGGCAGGCCCGTGCGCACCGCGCTCGGCGGCGGCGCGTCCTCCGTGAAAAGCTTCGCGCAGAGCTCGGGGATGGTCTCGCCTTCGTACGGAGGGCGGCCCGTGACGAGCTGGAACAGGATGGCGCCGAGCGCCCAGATGTCGCTCAGCGTGTCGGCGTCCTTGGTCGACCGCATCTGCTCCGGCGACATGTAGAGCGGCGACCCGATGATGACGCCCGTCTTCGTGAGCGACATGTCGCCCGGGCCGTGGCTGTCGATCATCGACTTGGAGATGCCGAAGTCGAGCACCTTGAGCAGGCGCGAGCGATCGGCGCGGCGCGCGATGAAGAGGTTCGCGGGTTTCAAGTCGCGATGCACGATGCCGGACGCGTGCGCTTCCGCGAGCGCCTCCACCGCCTCGAGCATGTAGCTGACCGCTTCGGCCACCGGAATCGAACCGCGGCGCTGGAGCTCCTCTTCGAGGTTGTTGCCCTCGAGGAGCTCCATGACCATGTAAGGAGCGCCGCCCTCGACCGCGCCCACGTCGATCACCCGGCAGACGTGCTCGCTCTTGATGCGCGCCGCGGCGCGCACCTCGCGCCGAAAGCGCGCCGCCGCCTCACCTTGCTCGAACACGTCGGCGTTCAAGAGCTTCAACGCGACGGGCTGATCGAGCTCGAGGTGCCACGCGGCGACGACGAAGCCCATGCTGCCCGAGCCGAGCAGGCGATCGATCCGGAACCGCCCGCCGACGACGTCTCCGACTCTGACAGGGGACTGAGCCAAACTAAGCTTGCATGTTACGCTTCGAGGAGGGCATGTCAAAAGCCCCTCCCCAGAGCGCGAGCCTCGCCCTAGGCTCATGAGTCAATGACGCGGTCCGAAACTCCTCACGGCGGTCGTCGGGCGCACGCGGGGGCTCAGTAGCCTTTTCATGCAATATTCAGGGTGTTCGTGAACAAGAGCGTTTCCAGGACGACGGGGCTCATCGGTGTCGCACTCGCATTCGGCTTCGTTTCGGGCTGCTCGGGTGGAGATGCGTCACCGCCGCAGAAACAGGAGCTCGAGCTCGCGACGGGCTCGACCTGTCCCGACATACAGAACCCGCCGGTGACGTACAGCGGATGGGCCGAGAACTTTTTCGCGTCCTACTGCACCCGCTGTCACAGCTCGACGCTCACGACGACCGAGGAGCGGAACGGCGCGACGCCGCACGCAAACTGGGATGATTTGCCCACGATCCGCTCGTACGCGCAGGAGATCGACAGCTACGCCGCCGGCGGGCCGAACGGCATCAACCACATCATGCCACCTTCGGATCCGACGCCGACGGACGACGAGCGCATCATGCTCGGTGAGTTCCTCGCCTGTGACGCGCCCGAGTGAGCCACCCCCCGGGGTGACCGAACTCGTGCGCGGTCGTCAGGGATGTGTTGCCCCCGGCTCAACAAAAAACCACGAAAAAACCGCCGCCAATCGCGCCCTCCGCCCGACTTCGCGGCGCGACGCCGCTTCGGCCGCGCTCAGGCCTGATTCGGCTCGCGCGACCAGCGCAGCCGCGGCTTGCGCGCGGCGCGGGCTTCGTCGAGCCGGCCGAGCCGCGTGACGTGCGGCGCCTGCTTCACGAGCTCCGGGTTCTCGCGCGCCTCACGGGCGATCGCGACCATCGCGGCCACGAAGGCGTCGAGCGTCTGCTTCGTTTCCGTCTCGGTGGGTTCGACCATCAGCGCGCCGCGCACGACGAGCGGGAAATAGACGGTCGGCGGGTGCATGCCGTAGTCGATGAGGCGCTTGGCGACGTCGAGCGTCTTCACGCCGGTCGCGGCTTCGAGCTCGCGATCGGTGAACACGGCTTCGTGGAGCGCGGCCGTCTGATACGCGAGCGGGTAATGCTCGGCGAGCCGCGCGGCGACGTAGCGCGCGTTCAACACGGCGAGGTTACTCACCTCGGCCAAGCCTTCGGGACCGAGCTCGCGCATGTACGTGTAAGCGCGCACCATCATGCCGAAGTTGCCGAAGAAGGAGCGCACGCGACCGACGCTCTGCGGCGCATCGTGATCGACGACGACGCGCTCGCCGTCTTTGCGCACCACGGGGATGGGTTGAAACGGCGCGAGCAGGCGCTTGAACGCGACCGGACCGGAGCCGGGGCCGCCACCGCCGTGCGGCGTCGTGAACGTCTTGTGCAGGTTCAGCTGGATCACGTCGACGCCCGCGTCACCCGGGCGCGCGCGACCGAGCACGGCGTTCATGTTCGCGCCGTCGCCGTAGACCAAACCGCCGCGCGCATGCACGAGCTCGGTGAGCTTCGGCATCGCCTGCTCGTAGAGTCCGAGCGTGTTCGGATTCGTCATCATCAACGCGGCCACGTCGCCCGGCGCCGCGTCGAGCGCGCGCACGAGCGTCTCCGGTTCGACGACGCCGTGCGGCCCCGACGGGAACGCGACCGAGTCGAAGCCGTTCAGCGTCGAGCTCGCGGGGTTCGTCCCGTGCGCGCTGTCCGGAATGAACACCTTGCGCGGCGCGCGCCCGGACGCCTGGTGGTAGGCGCGGATCATCATGAGCCCGGTGAGCTCACCCTGAGCGCCCGCCGCCGGCTGGAGGCTCACGCCGTCCATCCCCGTGATCTCGGCGATCTGCGCTTGGAGCGCGACCATGAGCTCGAGCGCCCCGGCGACGAGGTGCGGCGGCATGAGCGGGTGCGCTTGAGCGAAGCCGGGCAGGCGCGCCGCCCACTCGTTCACCTTCGGGTTATGCTTCATGGTGCACGACCCGAGCGGGTAAAACTGCGTGTCGATGCTGAAGTTCCACTGGCTCAGCCGCACGAAGTGACGCACGGCTTCGGGCTCGCTCACCTCGGGCAAGCCGGCGGGCTCCTTCCGCGCGAGCGCGCCGAGCGCCTGCTTCACGTCGACCGCGGGCACGTCGCTCGGGCCGAGCGACACCGCGGAGCGACCGGGCGCGCCGCGCTCGAAAATGGGCGGCTCACGCCACTCGAGTCCCGACGCGGCTTCCGAAACGTTTTGGGCTGACAAGGTCGGCTCGCGGCGCTCAGTTCGAATCGCCGCCGGACTTGTCGTCGCCGGACTTGTCGTCGCCGGAACCTTGATCCCAGCCGCCGCCCTGAACGCGACCTTCGTACTCGTCGGGCTGCACGCTCTTCAAATCGGGCGGCATGTTCTTCTGCTTCACCGCTTCCCACGGATTGCCGGCGTCGTCCTCTTCGAGGCCCCATTGGCCCTTGATGACGTGCGCTTCGCCCTCCTTCGGAATCGTGTAGACGAAGTAGCCCTTGCCCTTTTTCACGGCGTCCGCGCCGACGGCGCCGATGCGGCGCTCCTTCCACTCGTAGCGCAGGAGGTTACCGTCGATCTCGCCGTGGAGCTCACCGTACGCGTCACCGGCGGCGGTGCGCCAGGCGCCGTTCACGGCTTTGCCGTCCGCGACGATGTGCAGGTAACCGTAGAGCGGGCTGAAGTAGACGCCCTGCCACTCGCCACCCTGCGGCATTTCTCCCGCCTTCACGTGGGCGTGCTTCGCCTCTTCCTGGCCGCCGCCGCACGCGACGACGCCGAGCGTGAGCGGCGCCGTGAGCGCCAGGGTCAACGTCAACCGGGAGAGCTTGCCGAACGACATGGGCGGGGACCTTACCATAATGGCGGGCGAAGAAAGAGGGCAGATTTGCCGATAAAATTGCAGGTATTCGCGACCGGAGCCGCGACGAGTCAGCGGGTCGGAACGAGCAGCGGATTCGAGAAGTACTCGCCGTCCGCCGGCACGCGGTCCACGAGCACGAGACCGGGCACGGCGAAGCTCACGAAGAGCCCGTCGATCGCTTCCGTCTTCGGAAACGGAACGAAGGCCGGCGTCAACGAGCCGTGGAAGCGGAAGAGGCCGCTCGCATTGGACGCCCAGAGGTCGTTCCCGCTCCGCACGAGCTCCGCGTAGCCGACGGCCAAGAGCGGCACGCGGTCGGGCACCCCCGGACGGCGACCGTCGCTTCCGCTCGCGAGCGTCACGAAGCCCTGCCGCACCTCGTCGCCGCACACCTCCCAGATCCCGCCCGTCACGAGTCCCGTCGAGCCGACTGCCACCGCGGCGCAGCCGGGGTGCCACGGCTCGGCCGCCATGCCTGCCACCGAAACGCAGTTCGGATTCAACAGCCCTCCGCAACCTTCGGTTCCGTTTGCGTCCCTTGCGTGCGGATCGCCGAGCAGCGAAACGAGCCCGCTCCGCATGTCGAGACCGAGAAGCCCGCCGATGAATTCCCCGGTCGCCGTGCCCAAAAGCACATGGTCCGGCGAAAGGGCGAGCACTTGCGCGCGAGGGTCGAGCGAGCGGGACAGTTCGTGCTCGCTGATTTTGGAACCGGCGAAGCGAACGGCTCGCCGATTCGTCACCAAGAGCGTGGCGTTCGGCGTACACGCGAGGCTCGGCAGTCCGTCGCCTTCCGAGGAGACGAGCGGTCCGTCCACCCAGTGCCCCTGGCTCACCGACACGAGCATCCAACGGCTGCACGGGTCGTTCGCGCACATGAGCGCTTCGAGGTGACCGGCCGCCGAACAAACGTCGAGCACCGGGTTCGGCAACGCGGACGGCAAACGCGACTTGCCGCCCGGTTTGAGCGTCGTGAGCGACCCGCCTGCGTCGAGCAGCCAAAGCCGCTGTTCGGCGAACACCGCGCGCACGATCGTGTGGTCTCGAGCGCCTTCGAGGGCACGGGCGTTCGCCGCCGAGAGCACGAGCAGCAGCAGAAGTCGCACGACGACGACGGCGGGGCGGGGCGACGTGTTCATCGGGCTTTTCGACAGTCGCGAGCGCGCGGAGGTTCCGAGCGCGTGGTCCTTGCCCGCGCCGCCGCTGCGCGCGATCTCGCCCGAGACGTGGGTGTCGCGCCGAACACCGCAAAGGCCTGGCTCTCCGTCCTCCAGGCTTCGGGACAGGTTCTGCGCGGTCGCTGATGCGAGGCTTCGTCGCCTGCCGCGCCCCGCACGCTCACGAACTCGAAGGGACGAGTGCCGTTACGGCGGTCAACGTGCCCGAGCTCATCCGTCGACTCGAATCGACGTGACGAACACGCTCATTTTTCGGAGAGCTCCGCCGTCACCTTGCGAAGCCATTCCGCCTGCTTCTTGGGTTCGAAACGGCCGGAGGTGTCCTCGTCGAAGTCCCGGTTTTCGGCCATGACCTCGTCGAAGGCGCCGCGGATCACGTCGTTCAGCTGCTTCTGGATCGCGTCGCGCACCCCTTCCTGACTGTCGGCGGCGGCGTGCATGCGTTCGGTGAGCTCGGGCGCCTCTTGATTGAGCTTGTGCGCTTCGGCCGCGGCGATGGCGAAATGGATTTGCTCGTGCTCGAGCACGTAGGCGGGAGGGATGCCGTCGAGCCGCGGGTTCCACCACGAGCGGCGGCGGTCCATTTCGGCGCGGAAATGCAGGCGGTGCGCGAGTTTGCCGCTGTAAACGACGCGACCGCTCGGCTGCGCCGCGCCGTCGATCCAGACGTCGAGGTTCGAATCGGCGCGCAAAATCGCGTGAGTTTGGGCGCCAATCGCGTCGGCGTGCTCGGCGGCCGCGCCCGACGGCGCCTTACCGCGAAAATCCGCGCGCGTGAGCTTGCGGTAGTCGATGAAATCCCCGCCCTTCAACGCCGAAGGATCCATGAGGCCGCCCTCCGGCTGCGCGAACGCCGGCACGCGCGAACAGGCGAGCAGCGCCGTGACCGAGAGCCAGACGAGCCGGAGCCGGCTCAACGCGCGCCGCTCCGGCGAAGCTCGGCGCCGAGGTCGCGACCGACGGCGCTCGCTTCGGCGAGCGTGCCGGGCCAAGGCGCGCGGCGCTCGGCTTCGCGGTAGTTCGAGCCGTCGGGCTCGGTGAGGAGCGCGCGCAACCAGAGCTCGTCGCCGCTCCGCACGCCGTACGCCGCAACGGGCGTTTGGCAGTCGCCCTCGACCGCGACCATCACGCCGCGCTCCGCCGAAACCGCGACGCTCGTTTCGGCATGCGACAGCGGCGCGAGCAGCCGCGCGGCGTGTTCGTCGTCGGCACGGTGCTCGACCGCGAGCGCTCCCTGCCCGATCGCCGGCAAGCACACGTTCGCTTCGAGCACTTCCGTCGCGCGCTCCGCGAGGCCGAGCCGCACGAGGCCGGCTCGCGCGAGCAGGATCGCGTCGACCACGCCTTCTTCGCACTTGCGCAGGCGCGTATCGACGTTGCCGCGGAGGGGCACGACGACGAGATCGGGCCGGCGCCGCTTGAGCTGCAAGGCGCGCCGTTGCGACGTGGTGCCGACGCGGCTCCCCGCCGGCAATTCGGCGAGCTTCGCCCCCGAGCGCGACACGAGCACGTCGCGCGGATCTTCGCGCCGGGGAAAACAGCCGAGCACCATGCCCGGCGCGAGCTCCGCGGGCACGTCTTTCGAGGAGTGCACGGCGACGTCCGCGCGGCGCTCCGCGAGGCTCTGCTCGATCTCCTTGACGAAGAGCCCCTTGCCGCCGACTTCCGCGAGCGGCCGGTCCTGCACCATGTCGCCGGTCGTCACGACGGTGAGCTCCTCGACGTCGAGTTCGGGATGGTGCCTCTGGAGCTCGGCGACGAAGGCGCGCGACTGCGCGAGGGCGAGCTTGCTCTTGCGCGTGGCGTAAACGAGTCGGGGCATCAACTTTGGCCTAGCTTGGCGGCGAGCGGATCCGAAACCGGCGCGAGCGCGGCCGCGGCATCCGACGGCTGCGGCTCGCTCTCGGCGTCCGCTTCGTCGAGCGCGAACACGTGCTCGAGCGCCGTGCTGAGCTCGGCGAAAGCCGGGATATCGAGGTCGCTCGCGCTCGCGGCCTGGCGCAGGCGCGTCGTGGGCTCGTGCAGCACGCGATTGACGGAGGCGTCGAGCATCGTCTCGAGCGCGTCGCGCTCGGGCTGCCCGAGGTGCCGGAGCCTGCCGCGCAAACTGCGCTCGAGCTCGATGCGCAAGGCGACGCGAATGCGCTCACGCAACGCGACGACGAGCGGCGTGGCCTGCTCCGCGTCGGCCCAGCGATCGAAGCTCTTCGCCTCCTCGTCGATGATGGTGAGCGCTTGAGCGGCCTCGCGCCCGCGCGTGAGCAGCGACTCCGACACGATGCGCGACAAGTCGTCCACGTTGTAAAGGAAGATGCCGTCCATGCCCTCGATGGCCGGGTTCACGTCGCGCGGGACGGCCAAATCGATGAAGAATTGGCTCTTGCCGCGCCGCTTCTTGCGCGCGCTCGTGACGGGCCCGGGCTCGATGACGAAGCCCGGCGCGCTCGTGCTCGTGATGACCACGTCGGCGACCTCGAGCGCCGCCGCGAGGTCGTTCCAGGCGCGCGGCTCGCCGCCGAAGCTCTCGGCCAGGGCGCGCACCTTTTCCGGCGTACGCCCGATGACGAGGAGGCGCGCGCCCGACGACTGGAGCGAGCGCGCCGTCGTCTCGGCCATGTCGCCCGAGCCCACGAGCAAGACCGCTCGGCCGCGCAAATCGCCGAAGATGCGGCGGGCGAAGTCGACCGCGACGCTCGGCACCGACACCTGGCCCGCGCCGATCGAGGTGCCGGAGCGGACGCGCTTGGCGGCGCGAATGGCGCGCGAGAGCGTGCGGTGGAGCACGGAGCCCACCGTGCCGGTCTTGCGGGCGATCTCGTACGCCTCCTTCACCTGACCGAGGATCTGCGGCTCCCCGAGCACGAGCGAGTCGAGCGACGCCGCCACGCCGAAGAGGTGCCGCACGGCCGAGCCGCCCGTGAGCGCGTAGAGCGACTGTTGCGGCGTGCTCGGCGCGAGCGCCGTGAGCGCGTCACGGCTCGCCGCGGCCACGGCTTCGAGCGTCGAACCGGCGCGCGGCGCGGCGACGAGCTCGACGCGGTTGCACGTCGAGACGAGCAGAGCCTCGCCGACCGGCGGCCGCTCGACGACGGACAACAAGAGCTCGGGCACGCGCTCGGCGGGCAGCGCGAAACGCTCCCGCACGTCGATCGGCGCGCTCTTGTGCGAAAGGCCGACGACGCTGATCACGACCCCGGACCTCCGGGGCGCACCGCGTACACGACGACCACGAGCAGGATGCAGAGCACGCCGACCACCGTCCCGTAAGCGGCGCGCCGGCCGCGCACGCCCGCGAGCTTGCGCAAGAGCAGCACGGCCGCCAGCAGAAACCACGTCATGAAGCCGAAGAGCGTGCGCGCGGTCGCGGCGCCGCCCGACGTCGCGAGGTGGTGCGAAAAAATGGCGCCGCTCACGACGCCGAACGTGAGGAGCGGGAAGCCGCTCAGGAGCAGCCGGTGCGTCGCGCGGTCGAGCACGTCGAGCGAAGGCAGCCGCGAGGCGACGCCGCCCGCGCGTTTGTCGCGCAAGCGCCGTTCCTGCAAGAGGTAGAGGAGGCCGGCCGCGCCGGCCACGACGAAGATACCGAGCCCGAGCACGTTTGCCGTCACGTGCAGCATCAAGAGCGGGCGCGAGACGAACGCCTCCGGCTCCTCGACGCCGACGAATTGCGCGCCGACCAAGAAGGTGAGCGCGATCGGCGCGACGAGGACGCCCATCGGATCGAGGTTCGCGTGGCGCCTGAGGAGCAAGAACGCCGCGACGGCGACGAGCGCGCTGAAGCTCAAGCCGAAATGCAGCGACTCGACCGGGCAGCGATTCAAGAGCATGCTCGCCGTCACGACGTGAACGGCGTGAAAGAGCGCGCCCACGGCGAGCACGCGCGGGCCCCACGCGGCACGCGTGCCGAGCGCGCCTTGCCGCGCGAGCTCGAGGAAAAACAGCGTGCTCGCCGCCGAGTACGCGATGACGCCGAGATAGAAGGCGATGGTCGCGAGCGCGTTCACCGCCGGCCGTCTCCTCTCAGAAAGCGCGCGACGTATTCGCCGCTGCCGCCGCCGAGTCCGGCGGGCGGCCCCGCGGGACCGAGCACGGTGCCGAGCCAGCCGATGACCGTCTCGTACGCGTTCTCGGCGATGATCATCGAGTCACCCAAGAGCTCGGCGCCGAGCTCGTGCAAGAAGGCGAGCGTCTTCACGGAGCCGGTCATGTCGAACGCCTCCGGCGCGCCCGACACCTCGCGCATGACGCGCACCGCCTCGACCACGCGGTAGCGGCGCCGTTCGGAGCGCACCCAGAGCTCGGCCCCCGTGAGCTCGGCCTCGCCGTGCCGGAGCCAGCGGTCGACGACCTCGCCGGGGAAGAACACGCGGCTTTTGCCCATTTCGGGGCATTCTACTCGGGTCCTTCCCCGCCGCACGCGGGGCCGGCGACTCGGCGTGAATCGGCCGACTACATGCCCGGGCGGGTCGCCGCGACGTCGCCCGGAACGAGCTCGCGCCGCGACTGCACCACGAACGCGAGGCTCGAATACGCCTCGGTCGTGAGGATCCGGAGCTCGGCCACGGGTTCTTGCGGGAAGTCCTCGTCTTCGCCGGGGAGCGGCGTGGTCACGACGGTGACGACCTCGCCGGTGTCGGTGTCCATGTGGTCCCGCGCCATCTTCGCCTCGAGCGACTGACGCCAGGTGTCGCCGCGACGGAGCACGACCATGCGATTGCCCGGGCGGAGGCCGTCCTGACTGCCGCGGTCGAGAAAGACGAGCTGGTTCTGCGCGACGTAAACGTGCGGGTAGAAGCTATTGAGCAGCCGCGCGGTGATGACCTTGTCGCTCTTCAGCGGCGGCACGACGTCGAAGCGGCGGCGCACGGGGCCGACCTTCGCGCCGCGCTCGATCACGTCCAAGGACTCCGTGATGACGCCGTGCGCGATGTGCGTCTTCGAATCGACGCTGTCGAGCTTGATGGTGCCGAGCACCCTCACGATGTCTCCCGGCGGGCGGCGCGCGCCGGAAACTTCGTCGGCCCGGCGAAGGCTTCGAAACACGGTGAGCTCTTCACCCGGGCGCGCGGTTTTGTCCGGCTTGAGCAGCACGAACACCTTGTTGCCCTCGGCCAGCATCATCTGCTCTTCGGAGGAGCCGGCGACTTCACCCCACGTGTCGCGATTCGGATCGCCCAGGTAGCCCTGGTCGCGGGTAACGACGGTATTTCTCGCGAGCCGCTGGCGCCGGTTCACGATGCCGGGACCGTTCGCGCCGGCGCCGTTGTCTTTCCCCTCGCCCGCGCCGAGACGATCGTAAACGGAGCCGTCGGGCTGCATGCGCAGTTGGTCGCCGGGATAGATCCAGTGGGGATTCGTGACCTGCGGGTTCATGGCCCAGATGCGCGGCCACTGCCACGGATTGCCGTAATAGGTGTCGGAGAGATCCCAGAGCGTGTCACCGTGGCGCACGAGGTGAATCGGCGGGATCGGCGGATGGCGGAGCTCGCCGCTGTCCGGCAGCACCGCCGCGCCGTTCGGATTGCCGACGACGGTCGGCCCGTTGCCGCCGCCCTTGAAGTCGAACGTGTCGGCCTGGTCGCCGACCTTGGGCTGGGAGCTCGAGGGCAGCAGGGTGTTCGGGTCCGTCATCGGCGGACCGATCATGTAGCCGCCGTACGGTGTTTGCGTCACGATCGGGCCGCCCGGAACGGGAGTCGGAACGCCCGGCGCGGGTGCCGGCGCGGGCGCGGGTGCGGGTGCCGGCGACGCGTTCGGATCGGTCGGACCCGGCGCCTGGGCGAAACCCTGGCTTTCGCCGAGCGCGAGCACGGCAACGAAGGTGGGAAAAAGCCGTCGGAACGTCACTTCGACGACGGCGCCTCCGCCTTGTTCGCCTTCGCGTCACCCTTCGTCACCTTCGACGAGACGGGCGCGGTCTTCGCGGCGACCGGCGCCGTCCCCGGCAAGGTGCGGCTCTCGATGCTCTTCCCCTCGCCTTCGATCACGACGCGCGGCCCGGTGTCGGCGTCCGGCGTGTCGGCGACGGGCGCTTCGACCTCGGTGGGGTCGTCGGCGGCGTCGTCGGCGCCAGGTTCGACCCGAACCACCTTGAGCTTCGGACGCGTCACGGTGGTCGGATTCGCGGCCAGCCGTTCCTCGGCGTAGTGCGGAGCCGCCGTATTGCGAGCCTCCACCGCGTCGAGCCGCTCGCCCATGCGATCGGTCTCGCTCTGCAGGTGCCGGACGTCGTCCTCGAGCTTCGACAGCTGTTTTTCCAGGTGTTGCTTGTCGCTCGAGCAGGCCTGGGTCGAGCAGACGAGGAGCGGCAGGGCGAGGCGGACGAATGCCTTGAAGCAGGCGGAGCGCATGGCGAAAGGGTAGGCCTACGTCCCATGGACGGCCAATAAAGTGGGCGCTCCGCCGCTCGCTGGCCTTGCCGGTGGGCCCGGTTTAGGCTCGCTGCGTGGGGCCTCGCCGTCCACGCCGCCAACCGCACCGCAACCGACCGAAGCTCGACCTGCGCAAGACGCTGTTCGTGCTGCCGAACCTCATCACGCTCGGCAGCGTGTTCTGCGGCTTCAACGCGATCCGCCTCGTCGCGCGCGAGCACCCGACGGACGAAGACGTCTACCGGGCCGCGGTGCTGCTCATTTTCGCCATGCTGTTCGATCTGATGGACGGCCGCGTGGCGCGCATGACGAAGACGCAGAGCGCGTTCGGCCTGCAGCTCGACTCGCTCGCCGACGTGATCTCGTTCGGGGTCGCTCCGGCGTTTCTCGTCTACAAGTGGGTGCTCTACCGGTTACCGGTGCCCGGCCTGCTGGTTTCGTTCATGTACGTCGCGGCCGCGGCGGTGCGTCTGGCACGTTTCAACGTGCTCGCCTCGAGCTCGAGCGGCGCCCCGTCGAAACCGGGCCGTCACATCCTGGGCCTCCCGACCCCGCCCTCGTGCGGCATCTTGATTTCGCTCGTCCTCGCGAATCACGCCGCGGGCGGCCTCATCGGACGCAACGAATACACCATCGTGCTCCTCTGCGTGACGATCGGCCTGAGCCTGCTCATGGTCTCGAACGTCCGCTTCCGCTCGTTCAAGGACCTCCGCTTCGACACCGGGACGATCCTGCTCGTGCTCTTCGTCATCGGCTCGAGCATCTTCGTGTGGCAGCGCTTTCGCCCCGAATTCGTCCTGATCTGGCTCCTCAGCGTCTACCTCATCATCGGCATGGTCGAGACGCTGCGCGTGCTCGCCGAACGCATCGCGCGCCGCGAGCGCGGCTCGCTCCCGCCGCCCGGCGTGTGAGCGTCACTTCACGGTGATCTTCACGGGCGGCACGGGCGGCGCCTGGAACTCGTCCCACGCCGGCGTCACGTTGTTCTGCACGAAATCGGCGATGGTCGGGTTGCTCGGATCCGCGGCGTTCGCGGTCACGAGGTAGCGCTGGTTCCAGAGGTACGCCGCGCCGTAGGAGGTGAGCGCGCCGCTGCCGTCGTCGACGATCGCGGTCATGTAGAGCTGCGACATCGGCGAGGTCGTCGGGTTGCCGCTCTCGTCCTTCACCATGCCGGGTGATTCACGCGCCGACGAGAAGATCAAGAAGTAGTACTTCTTCCCGTTCGCGGCGCGCACGATGGGCGACCACTTCGGCCAGCTGTTGTAGACGCCGGGGCTCACGTCGTTCGTGCACGCGGGCGGCGCATTGGCGGCGAGCTTCAGCGCGGTGCCGCCGTTCGACGGCACGACGTACACCTCGGCCTGCGGCCGATAATAGATTTCCTTGCCGAGGTCGTCCGTTTGCAACGCCTTGAAATTCGAGACGTGCGTGAAGGCGATGAGCGCGTCGTCGGCCGAAAAATCGGGGTAGTACTCGGCGTCGGCGGGGACGCTCGCGCCCATGACGGGCGTGGCGGTGCCGCCCTTACCGTCGTTGAACGGCACCGTATAAAGGTCGACCGTGGTCGGCGGCTGCACGTTCTTGCCCGGCTCCCAGCCCACGTGACCGTCCGCCGTCGAATCGGTCGAGGTGTACACGATGCGCGTGCCGTCGTGACTCCAGTCGGGAAGCACGGCGCCGTGGGTGTCGCCCGTGCGCGCGATGATGTCCCAGCCCGTGCCCTGAGCCGAAATGCACGCGTCCTCGATCGCGTGGTTGTCGTCGCTCTGCATGCCGGCCTCGACTTTCGCGAGGTCGGGCGGCGCCGTGCCCGGCGCGGCAACGTCGAGCCAAATCAAGTCGTCCATGCCCGTGTACGGCACCTGGACGCCGTTGCCGTAATCGGTGCTCCAGAAAGTCCACGGCTGCGATGACACCATGTCGGGGCGCTTGCCGAACGACGTGACGTAACGGTGGTTGCCCGCGGCCCAGTCGCCCGACGAGTAGCTCGTCACGCCCTGCCACGGCATCTGCATCAAGAGGTCGCCCATCGGCGTCACGTAGTCGGGCGCGTTGCCGGCGTTGTCGCCCGACAAGTTCGCGAGCCGCACGTTCCACGGCCAGTGATCGGTGATGTTCACGGCCGCGCCGTCGGGCGTCGACGTGTGACAGCCGACGCAACGCACGCGCCCCGCCGGCACGGGGCCGTCTTTCTGGTCGGTGATCGCGCGCTTCGGCGTGCCCGCCGTGTCGTCCATGATCGTCGTCTTCACGTCGAGCGGCTTGAGGGCCACGGTGATGCCCTCGTCGCCCGGCGCGAAGCCGTAAAGCGCGTTCGTGTTCGCGCCGGGGTCGGTGGTGATCGAGCTCCAAAACACCATGGAACCCGCCGCTTTCACGGGCGCGATGCGAAACTTCACGCTCGTCGCGCCGCCCGTGCTCGCGCGCACCGTCACGGTGATGTCCTCGTCGAACACGTTGTAGGTGAGGCCCTTCGGGTTCATCGGGTCGGCGTTGGGCGTGCCGGCGTCGTCCCAATACTCTTGGGGCAAGATCCACGTGCTCTTGTTCGTGTACGCGACGAGCATGTCGGCCTCGCGCGGCGTCGAGATCGTGATTTGGTAGACGGCGCCGGTCGCACCGCCGTTGATCTGCACGCGGGGCCGGAGCCAGTTGTACGGGAGCAGCGTGTTGTCGCCCGGTTCCACCACGCACGGACCCGTGCCCGAAGGCGAGCCCGAAAACATGCTCGGAGCGTTCGCGGGCACGCCGGTGTCGAGGATGGGTCCGGTCGACGCCAAGTCGGAGCAACCGCTCGCGCACGCGGGCATGCGGGTGTCCGGGTCCGTCATGGTCGTCCCGCCGGTGCCCGACGTGCCGCTCACGGAGATGCTGCCGCCCGACGCGTTGACGGTGCCGCCGTTCGAGTTCGTGCCGGAGCTCGTGCCGCCGAGACTGACACCGGTTCCACCCGTGGCGTTCGGCTCCGTCAGGCCGGCGTTGCCGTCGCCTTTGCCGCCCGCGGAGCACGCGAGCACGAGCGCCGTGCCAGAACCAACGACCGTCAAGAAGAAGCGCGTTCGAGTCATCGAGTCTTCGCCGAAGGGTAGCCCACTCGACCCGCGCCGCAATCTTCGGATCGCTCTCGCCCGAGCGCGGTGCTAAACGGCCGCGCTTCCAGGTTCAAGAGCCGTGCCCGTCATCGAAGTCGCAGGTCTGAAGTTCGGCTACACGAATACGCCGCTCTTCGAGAACGTCACCTTCCGTCTGGAAGCGGGCGAGCGTGCGGCTCTGGTCGCGCCGAACGGCGCCGGCAAGAGCACGCTGCTCCGCGCCATCGGCGGTGAAATCACGCCCGACGCGGGGTCCGTCGTGATCAAGAAGGGCGCGAGCGTCGGCTATTACCGGCAGAGCCACGAGAGCCGCCTCGAAGGCAGCGTGCGCGACGCGATGCTCGCCGGGTTCGGCGACCTCGTCGCGCTCCGGCGCGAGCTCTCGCGGGCGCAAGCCGACGCGGCGAGCGGCGAAAAGAGCGCGCTCGAGCACTTGTCCGAGCTCACCGAGCGCTACCACCACGCGGGCGCCGACGCGCTCGAGCACCAGGTCGAGGCGATCGCGACCGAGCTCGGCTTCCGCGAATCCGATCTCGAGCGCGACGTGAAGACGCTTTCGGGCGGCGAGCGCGGGCGGCTCGAGCTCGGCCTCGTGCTCGCGACGGACGCGGAGCTGCTCCTGCTCGACGAGCCGACCAATCATCTCGATCTCGACACGATTCGCTGGCTCGAAGGGCACCTCTCGGGCTTGCGCGCGGCGGTGCTCGTCGTATCGCACGATCGCGCGTTTTTGGACGCGGCGTGCCCCTTCACGTTCGAGCTCGGACAGCGGACGTTTCGCACGTACCCGCTGCCGTACAGCGCGTATCACGAAGAGCGCGCGGCCGATCTCGAACGCGAACGGAAGCTCGCCGAAGAGCAAGCGGCGATGGTCGCGAAGACCGAAGACTTCATTCGCAAGAACATCGCCGGGCAAAAGACGAAGCAGGCGCAGTCACGGCGCCGCATGCTCGAGAAGCTCGAGCGCGTGGAGCGCCCCGAGGACGTGTGGGCGCGCGCCGCGAAGGTGCGCTTCCGTTTCGCCGAAGCGCCCCGGAGCGGCGACATCGTGCTCGAGGCGAAGGGGCTCGGCGCCGAGCGCGGCGGGCAAACGCTGTTTTCGGGCGTGGACATCTTGATCCGGCGCGGCGACCGCGTGGCCGTGGTGGGGCCGAACGGCTCGGGCAAGACGACCATGATGAAGATCCTCGCCGAGCGCGGCATGGCGGGCGACCGCGGCGAGGTGCGGCGCGGCACGAACCTGCGCGACGGCTACTTCGATCAGCAGCTCGGCTCGCTCGATCCGAAGAAATCGGGCGTCGAGGAGATCCGGAGCGTGCGCGGCGACCTGAACGTCGACGGCGCGCGTGAGTACCTCGCGCGCTTCCGCTTTTACGCGGACGACCCGCTGCGCAAAGTCGCGAGCCTCTCCGGCGGCGAACGGACGCGCCTCGCGCTCGCGAAGCTCTTGCTCGAGCCGCGCAATCTGCTCTACCTCGACGAGCCGACGAACCACCTCGACATCCCCGCGGCGGAGATTTTGGAGGAGGCGCTCGTCGGGTTCGAAGGCACGGTCATTCTCGTTTCGCACGATCGGCGCTTCCTCGAAACGGTGAGCACGCGCACCGTGAGCTTCCACGACGGCAAGGTGGACATCTACGAGGGCGGCTTCAAAGACTACGTGGAGGCGCTCGCGCGGATCCGCGACGCCGCGGCGCGCGCCGAACGGCCGCGCGACCGCGAGCGCAAGGAGCAACGGTCACGGCAGGCGCCACCGAGCCCCCCACCCCAAAAACCGGCCCCGGCGGCGAAACCGGCGGCACCCGGCCCGAGCCAGGGCGGCGCGTCCGGCGCCGACGCGCATCGTGTCCGGCGCGAGCAGGCGCGCGACATCGAGCGCAAAACGAAACAGGTCGCATTGCTCGAGGCCCGCGTGGGCGAGCTCGAAGCCGAGGTGGCACACTACAAGAAGCTCCTCGTCGAGGCCTCGGGCTCGAACTGGGAGGAGCTCCACAATTGGGCTAAAAAAGAGCGTGAGCTCTCGGGTGAGCTCGAGAAGGTCTTCAAGGCATGGGTTTCCCTCTCCGAAGAACTCGGCGGCAAAGGCGCCAGCGAAACGACGTGACGAACGTCCTCCTTTTCGTGCTGCGTGCGCTCTGCTGCCTGTGGCTCGTCGGAGCCTCCGGCTGCAAGCGCAGCGACGACGCGAGCTCGCCGAAACCGGTGTCGGCCGCGCCGAAATCGAGCGCGCTGCCCGCCTTCGCGGTGAACGCGGACACGCCGAACCTGCTCATCACGTGGATCGACGACAAGGGCGATTTTCACGTCGTGCAAAAGCCGGCCGACGTGCCGCCGGAAGGTCGCAAACAAGTGCGCGTCGTCGCCGCCGACAAAGAAGCGGGCACGGGCGACCTCGTGTACGTGGCGAACCTCGACGAGACGACGCCGGACGGCTCGTACCGCCTGACCACGATGACGCGCGCCCAGTGGGACGAGCTCGGCGCATCGCGGCGCAAAGCGCGGCTCGAGGCGCTCGCACCGAGCGCGGCCCCGCCGCCGTCCGCCAGCGCCGCCGCGAACGGCAAGATGCCCGCCGGCGCCACCAAGCTCACCGCCATCATCTACGGCGCCAACTGGTGCAAGCCGTGCCACATGGCGGCCGACTACCTCCAGGCGCACGGCGTCACCGTCGTCCACAAGGACATCGAAGAAAGCGAAGCCGCGCAGGCCGAAATGCAACAAAAGCTCGCGCGAGCCGGTCGTGGCGGCGCCTCCATCCCCGTCATCGACATCATGGGACAAATCCTCATCGGCTACAGCCCCTCAGCTCTCGACAACGCCATCAAGACCGCCCAAGGCGCACAGGCCCTCTAGCCCCACGAGCCCGTCACCACTCCGCGCCCACCACGACCCAGCGCTCGACACTCGCCCCCCCCGCCCTCGCGCTCGCCCCCCCCGCCCTCGCGCTCGCCCACCCCGCCCTCGCGCTCGCCCGCCCGCCCTCGCGCTCGCCGGCTCGCCCGACCCAACCCTCGCGCCGGCGCTGCTCCCCGCCACCGCGGGCTCGATCAGAGTTGCAATTTCGGTATCGCATCCCGAACTTGCACGCCCAACGGCGCAATCTTGGTTCTCGCTCCCGAGATTGCACGCGTCAGCCGGCAATCTCGGGTTTCACTCCCGAAGTTGCACACTCCAAACTGACGTCTCGGGTTTCACTCCCGAAGTTGCACACTCCAAACTGACGTCTCGGGTTTCACTCCCGAAATTGCACACTCCAAACTGACGTCTCGGGATTCGCTCCCGAAATTGCACACTCCAAACTGACGTTTCGGGTTTCACTCCCGAAGTTGCACGCGAATTCGAGCAAGCTCGGGAGCCGGTCCCGAGATTGCATTCGTGGTTGAGCGCCGTTTCGAGATCCGCCTCGGTGCGTCGGGCGGTGGCGTCGGGCGGTGGCGTCGGGCGGTGGTGTCGGGCGGTGGTGTCGGGCGGTGGTGTCGGGCGGCTTTGCCTCCAAACGTGCGTAGCGCGCCGAGTTTTGAGGCAGCCCCCGGACTTTTGAGGCAGCGCACATAGCAAACCTTTCGTAGATAGGTTTTAGGGACCCTAAAGGTTTGCTATAAGCGTGGGGTGAGCAGGGCGGTCGAGCGCATCCTCGCAAACGTCGCCGAAAGTCAGCGACGAATAACGCGCGCTCGCGAGGCGGTGGCAGAACTCACGATGGCGGAGCGGGATGTATTTCTCGCCGAGCTGATTGCGCAGGCGGAAGCCGGGGGCGAGGAGGCGTCGAGTATTCCGGAGGCGGGCGTCCCCGAGAAAATCGAAACAGGCGCGGCTCCGGTCGCCGTTGCAGAAGCTGAAGCGCAGCCGCTGGAGCAGCAACCCGCTGAAGTGCGCACACGTCCCGCGTACGTGCCGTATACCGACTACGCGGAGCGGGAGGTTCTGTCCGCGCGTTTCGGGCTCACGACGGCTCAGGTTGCGGAGCGCATCGGCCAATCACCCGCGTGCGCCTACGGAACGCTGCGTCAGGTGATGCGCACGCGCCGCACGATCCAGCGACTGGACGGCAAGTGGTATCCGTTCGTCGAGGGAGTCGCGCCCGGGCGCAGGAAGACGATGCGCGAGGCGATTATTGACGTGCTCAGCGACGGTCAGGCACGCGGGACGGGCGACCTGTTTATCGCGGCTGCAAAGGTTCTCCCCGGCCTACGCAAGCCCAGCCTCGCGGCGGAGGTGTTCCGGATGAAGAAGGACGGGCTGCTGGTCGAGAAGGGCCTCGGCCCGTTTGGTGCGCTTTACGGCTTGCTGAGCGGAGGGACGCACGAGCCCGCGCTGAATTGACCCCCAAACGACGAACCCCCGGCGGCAACCGGGGGCTCGTCACGTCCGGCAGTGACGCCGAACGCGGTTCCGTCGCGGAACGCTGACGGTGTAGCACACGCGCTGCTGCGACGGCAGGCCTCGTGTGCCCGGAGGTTCCCATGGACAAGCTCATCTGACGACGAGCGGCCGAGAGCGTGCTGTCACGTCTCGCCGCCGCGGTCGCCCTTCTGCGCTTCGCGCAACCCAAGCATCAGCAACCAGGACGACAGCCCGAGCCCGGCGCGGGCTGCGGCGTCCGTGAGCAGTTTCTTCTGCGAAGTCGAGATGCGCACGCGGACGCTGTCCTCTTTGCGCAACGCTTTGGGCTTCCTGCGCTTTTTCGCGTCGGCCACAAGTCCAATGTAGCAACAACAGGGCCACGGCTCAACGGTCCCCGCGTTGACGTTGCGGCTAATGTTGCTACATTAGACCACGTGCCTGCCGACGTAGTCGATCTCCGCCAGGTCCGCGGTCTCGCGTTGGCCAAGGCCAAGAGCACGCGGTTCCGGCACATCGCTGGCGACACGTACCTCGTCCCCTCGCAGACGACCGCGGGCGGCGGCTACATCGTCGATGCGGCCAAAGCCGCCTGCTCATGCCCCGACTACGAGGAGCGCGGTGTTCGCTGCAAGCATCTCTGGGCTGTCGCGTACTTCCGCCAGGAACTGGCGGAGCCCGACGCCGAACTTCCCGTGCCGACTCCCGTCCGACCCACGTACCCGCAAGACTGGCCCGCCTACAACCGGGCGCAGTGCGAGGAGAAGGAGCGCGCTCAGATACTTTTGAAGGCGCTCTGCGACGGCATTGCGCAGCCGCCGCAGAAGATGGGCCGTCCCCGGCTGCCACTTCGTGATGCCGTTTACTGCGCGACCATGAAGGTCTATGGCACTATGAGCGGGCGTCGCTCGACAACGGACCTTCAAGCGTGCGAGGAGAACGGCTTCGTTGCGCACGCCCCGTCCTACAATTCGCTGTTCCGCACGGTCGAGCGTCCGGAACTCGCGCCGCTTCTGAAAATCCTCATCGAGCAGGCGGCGCTGCCGCTTCGCGCCGTCGAAGAGACGTTCGCCGTGGACGGCACCGGCTTCGCGACCAGCACGTACGCGCGGTGGTTCGATCACAAGTACGGCGAGGAGAAGAAGATCCAGCGCTGGGTGAAGGCGCATGCGATGGTCGGCACGTACACGAACATCGTGACGTCAGTTGAAGTGACGGACGGCTTCGCCAACGACTCACCGATGTTCGTGCCGCTGCTTGAACGCACGGCGGCCAGCGGCTTCCTTGTCCGGGATGTCTGCGCCGACAAGGCGTACCTCTCGCACGAGAACCTCGCCGCCGTGGAACGCGTTGGCGGTGTTCCGTACATCCCGCTGAAGACGAACTCGGGCCCCTCGGGTTCCGCAGCGTGGGAGCGGCTCTACCACCTGTACGCGCTCCATCGCGAAGACTTCCTGAAGCACTACCATCAGCGCAGCAACGTCGAGAGCGTGTTCAGCGCCATCAAGCGAAAATTCGGCGGGGCTGTGCGCTCGAAGCTGCTCCCTGCACAGCTCAACGAAGTCCTGCTCAAATGCCTCTGCCACAATCTGAGCATGCTCGTTCATTCGATTCACGAGCTCGGGATCGATCCCGTCTTCTGGAACGAGCGCGCGGCGCGGGTCGAGGCTCCGTGAGGGCCGCCAACAAGGTGCTGCCCGAGCGGCCGAGCGACCTCACGCTCCAGGAGCAGGCGCATGTTCGGACCGCGCTTCGCTTCCTGCGGATTCGATGCGGCGGGATGAAGCAGCTCGCCAAGGCGCTCCGCTGCGAGCATCGCACGCTCGAGAACGTCCTCGGTGGGCGCGCCGTGAGCGCGAGCATTGCGTTCCGCGCCGCGCGACTCGCACACGTCGGCGTGGACGAGCTTCTCGGCGGCAAGTATCCGCCGCCCGATACCTGTCCACACTGCGGGCGCAGCGGGCCAGCCGCAACCAGTTGAACTGGCTCTTGCGGATGCGCAGCGCGGTCTTTATGCTGCGGTCAATAACTTACGGGGGTGATATGCGCCACGAAGACGCAGCTGCCGAGCTCGCGGACAAGTACGAGCACGGCGACGAACAGACGCGGAGCTGGGTCGCGCGCACCTGCGAGGAGCAGGGCGTGTTAGCGGCTTTGGTCGCGCGATCGCTCCGCGACCGCGGCCTCGACGAGAGCTTCGTCGAGGCGATGAAACGCGGCTTGCCGCGAGGGCGCGCTCGCTAGTGGCTCCCAGGCCCCTTTGCCCGACGGGCCCGCACTCTTCGGCTAAGTCCGTAGCGCCCCGTGTCCAAACGCTACGAGCCGCGGTAGCCTGCTTGGTCATTGCATGAAATCTCGGGACGTTCCTCAAGCGAACCGCATCGATGCCCTGCGCTCCCTCGTTGCTGCCGTACGTGACGGTGCAGTTGAGGGCCCAGAGCTCGAGGAACGCACGGGATTGTCTGCTCGACATGTTGAATATTACCGCCAAGCCGCCCGCAGCCTTGGCTGGATAGCTGTCGAGAGTCAGACCTGGACTACGACGGCGCGTGGCGGTCGCTTGCTCTCATGCGAACCGGGGTCTCACGCGGAGGCAGAGGTGATCCGTGACGCGGTCTTGGCGTCGGAGATTGGGGGCGTGGTTCCCGACTTATTCGAGCCGAGCACGAAGCTGGAAAGTGTAACGAAGCGGCTGGAGAAGCGCACGGGGCTATCTCATTCCACTGCGGAGCGCCGCGCAGGAACGCTGATTCGCTGGCGCAACTACGTCTTGGCATCCTTGAAACCCAGCGTGGCGGCAAAGCCGCCGAAAAAGAAGAAAACGCAGAAAGGACCGCCGCCGCCTCCGGCTCCACCGCCGTCGCCGCAGCCACCCGCGAAACCTCCCGCGCTCAACGAACAACAACTCGCATATCTGCGAAGACAGCTGGAGCATGGTCGGCTGATTCTGTTCACAGGCGCTGGCTTCTCACTCGACGCGAGTGACGCGGAGAATCGCAAACTTCCGACGGGCCCCCAACTCGCCCGAGAACTCTGGGATCTTTGTTTTTCGGACGAGCCGTTCGATCCGACGAGCAGTTTGCAAGACCTGTACGAGCACGCTCTTGCTCGGCAGCGGCCACGCCTCGGTCAGCTGATTAATCGGCGTCTCCGTGTCAACGCCACTTCGTTGCCCCCGCACTATCGAACGTGGCTCTCATTGCCATGGCGTCGGGTCTACACGCTGAATGTCGATGACCTCGAGCAGGCTGCAGCCCGCCAGTTTGAGCTCCCTCGAAAGCCAATACCAATTTCCGCGACAGCGCCCTCCGCGCAACTCGACAAGACCTCAAAGCAAGGTCTACACGTCGTCCATTTGAACGGCTGCATTTCGGAGCCCCAGTCGCCTCTCACATTTTCTACAACGCAGTACGCGGAGCGCCTTGCCGCACGGGAACCGCTTTACATGCAGCTTGCAAGCGACCTGCTGGCGTATCCGTTCATCTTCGTCGGCACGCCCCTGGATGAATCTGTGCTTTGGCAGCACATCCAGCTGCGCGGGCAACGCGGGGACAAGGAAGAACACGAGCTGCGGCCGAGGAGTTTTCTCATCTGTCCGAGCCTGCCGCGCGCTCGCCGTGAACTCCTGAAGCAGTACAACATCGAACTTATTCAGATGACCGGCGAGCAGTTCGCTTCTGGGGTACTGGAAAAGTTGCGCGGAGAAGCGGAGCTCGGTCTCAAGATAATTGCTCGAGAAGCGACAGCGACTCACGATGATACGGCAAACATTGTAGATGTGGCCGCCGCCGCGAGCGCACCGCCCCGCGGCCGAACCGAATATCTGCTCGGGGCCGAGCCGACTTGGTCTGACCTGACCGGAGGGCGCGCGATCAGTCGCACTTGTGATGCTGAACTCGTCGCGATGGCGCAAGAAGCCCTGGCGTCCCCCTTGGCGCGCGACGGAGGTCGGGCGCTCGCGGTACTCGTGATCGGCGGAACTGCTGGTTCGGGTAAGAGCACGGCGCTGATGCGCCTATCGCTAGCGTTGTCCGCGGCTGGACAGCGCGTGGCCTGGGTCGCACCCGATGCCGAAGTTTCACCGCGGACCATCCGGGCTTACGTGAGCGACCCCGCCTGCGCGCCTGTGCTCGCAATCGACACTGCGGAGCGTTACGGGTCAGAGCTTCCCGCGCTCATTCGGGACATGGCGAGCAGCCCGCACCTTGCCTTACTGGTCATCTCTACTCGGTCGGCAAAATTGGAGCTCCTCGACACTCCGACTCTCGATTCGGTAAACAAGCGCCAATTTATCATGCCTCATCTCACGAATGAGGACATAGGTGCACTGATTCAAACCCTCGATCGAGACAATCGCCTTGGACGCCTAAAAGGAAAGACGCGGGCGGAACAAGAAGCTGCGTTCCGCGAAAAGGCGGGACGCCAGCTCCTGGTTGCGATGATTGAGGCGACCTCCGGCAAGCGTTTCGACGAGAAGGTAACGGAAGAATGGGAGGGGTTGTCGCCTAAAGCTCAGTTCTTCTATGCACTGGTGGCTGTCGCGTCCGCCTTCGGTCACTTCCTCTCCCGCGAAGAACTACTTCTTGCCGCTCCATCGAAAGGTCCGGCGGATCTGACCGCGATAAATCTGCTCTCTCGAAGACACATCGTCACAGAAGAGGACCAGGGCGCCCGAATTCGGGCACGGCACAAAGTAATCGCGGAGACGCTTGTGAACGAGCTCCGAACGCGGGGCAACCTGCTGGCCAGCATTTACATCGGTCTGACCTCAGCACTTGCGATTCGCGTCAGACAGGACGAAAAGATGCGTAACAGCAGGGAATGGCGGCTGCTGAAATTTCTCCTCAACCACGAGCACCTGTTCCAGGTTCTGGACGCAGATGATGCGAGGCGCGTCTACGAGGGAATCGAAGAGAACCTTCGCTGGGACCATCACTTCTGGTTACAGCGCGGAATGTTCGAGCTCGAGCACGGCCGAATCGGGCTCGCCGAAAACTTCTTAAATCAAGCTTTTGCACTCCAGGAAAATGACGCCTACGTGCAGACAGCTGTCGCTCATCTGGCGTTGAAGAAGGCAGCCCTACACCCGCGCGCGCTCGAGGCCGACACTTCAGCCAAAGACGCCGTGGACCGCCTCAAGGCCCAGATTCGAGCACGCGGCAAGACTGACGCGTACCCTTACCACGTCCTCGGCAGCCAGGTTCTTGGTTGGATCAGGAAGTCACCCATGGACAAGGAAAAGAAAAGATCTCTTCTCAAAGAGGTCAAGGGGCTCCTGGAGGAGGGAGCCGCGCGGCACCGCTCAAAGCGTTACAATCTGCCGCAACTGGCTCTCGAGATACAACGCGAAACGCTTGAACTGGCGCTCAAATAAGCATCTTATTGGGCGCTCTCAATGCCGAGATTCTTAGCCGTCTCGTTCGCCCACGTTTCAAGTAGCTGTTTAGCTTCGCACGGAGCAGCCTGCCCGAGGCTAGCGAGTTGCTGTGCCCGCCTTTTCATGTCAAGCCTCCACCCCGTCGCTGCCTCGAGGGAGGAAATAAGCGATTGAAGCAGTGGAATCGCTTCTTGCCACCGCTCAGACGCCCCAAGCGCATAGGCGCGAGCCTGGATAGCATGCTCACTAGCTTTCTGAGCTAGCCACGGCGAATCTGCCAGGCGAGCAGATGAACCAATCTGCCGAAGAAATGGCAATCCCTGATGAATTGCAAACTCCTTTAGCGCCTCCAAATCCTCCAAATGCGCTTTCCACGTTCGGGCCTGACCTCCTAGGCGTTGCCCAAGTGTAAGTGTTACTGTCTTTGACGGAATATAAAGAGGCTGCACGAAAGCCCAGACATACGCCGCATCTCGAGTCGATGAGTCCTCCAAATAGAACCCGCGCAAAACGGATTCTACCGGATCCATGATCAACATCTTGCCGTTCTCGCGAAGCAGAGGAACCGCCTCCCGGAGAGCACCTAGAATCCGCCGCTTCTCTGATTTCTTCATAATTAGCCTATCGTACTTCCAAAATCGGAACTCCAGTTCCGCCTCCTGGTAGCTGACTTCGGATCTGCTGGGCTCTACCGAGTGTCAGAGTCGCACTTCCGGTCTTGAAATCGTATACGGCAGTCGGGGCATCGAGTGAGCCCTCCACCACATCCAACCGGACGGAGCCGGGCGTACCGTATGGGACCACTTCCCCGTTCAGGTATGACACCTCCGTTGAGAGATCGGACCTACCGAGCGCCTCAACTTCTGCCCTAAACGCCGAGTGCGCCTTCGTCCCATAGACTGCGCCTTTTCCTGGGCCAACCGCTGCCCGAGCACGCGCGGCGGCACCCGCGAGATCACCAAGAGTCGAACCAACCTCTCCTGAGGCGACGGCAATGTCAGCGCCCGCGACAACGGCTCGGGCACCCAATAGCTCAGCCCCTGCGTACAGCCAACCAAGAGTCTCGACCGCCGGCTTGATTGGATTATCGTACCAGAACGCGTTCGCAAGTATGCGCCACCAATGTGTGCTCCCGTCAGAGCATGCTTGTTCAACGTTAACGACATTTGCGGCCTGTTCTGCAGTGATCTGGCCGGATGCTAACGCTGCAGCGATTACATCTCCTGCAGACGGAGCCAACCCGCTTGGGTCGGCGCCACTAACAGGATTTCCGCCGCTGTATGCGTAGACGTTGATGCCCCCCGCTTCCCCGATGGGATCGCGATTTAACCAACGACCGAGCGTTGCATTGTACGAGCGTGTTGCAGAATTGTAAAGTCCGGTATTCGTGTCGGAGACTAGCCCCGCGTAAAGATAATC
>Ga0335083_10001593_pt1 | contig 30980 bp, 25 predicted proteins | sample Lox_Sample_42_FD_206716 | JGI IMG/M metagenome (GOLD analysis project Ga0335083, IMG submission 206716) | Soil microbial communities from Loxahatchee National Wildlife Refuge, Florida, United States - Lox_Sample_4.2 | ecosystem: Environmental > Terrestrial > Soil > Wetlands | place: USA...
AACAACGCGCAGAAGCAGATCAACCAACAACTTCCACCCGCGATGGCCACCATGAGCCAAGTGGACTTGTATACAACCGAGAACATTCAAACACTTTCAGAAATAGCCTCCAGATACCTTACGCCTGAGCAACTCTCTTCATATGAACAGTTTCTTGAGAGAACGGCGAAAGGAGAGCGCGCAGTCAGAGCAACCGATGGCGCAAAGTGATTTCAGCATCTTCGCCAGTCTGTAGTACTCCCTGACGGAAGAAGAGCAGGTTGGTTCGACTCTCATCGGCTGCTTTACTATACGAAGGCGAGACGACCCTCTTCAAGAACGGGGTCCATTCTTCTTTATATGGCACCGTCCATCGAGTGACGTCCAGGCCGGACAAGGAATTCCTTCTCATCCTGCGTCTAACAGAAGTCCGAAGGATCGACCATTCTTCAGTGCAGCGCACAACGGCCAGACTATGAAAACCTTCACCGCAGCACTTCTGGTTAGCGTCAGCTTCAATAGCCATGCCGCCCAGGCGCCAGACAAGACGTCCGATGCGCAGAAAGCCGGCTATTGGAATGTTGGCGTTTCTGTTCGCGCCGACGAGGCTGGAATTCCTATTCTGCGTGTTTCATTTGCAACTTTCCTCAGATGTCTCGGTCCCACAGCAAATCTGTGTACAAGTGTTTCGAAAGGAAGCGAGACATCGCCTCAAGTGTCGGGAAAAGAGCCGATTCCCGCTGTATCCCCGAGCAAATCGGTTACTCCTGAAGACGTAAAGGTTCGCCTGTTCGGGAATGACGGAAATGAAATCGCGATTGTCGCGCAGAGCCCGGAGGCTCTCGAGATCGGTTGGCACGGAGATGTCAGTTGGGCGGCTATATTTGCAGTTACCGGCACTGACATCGCTACTGTGGGCAGTGCGGAGGTGAACTACGCAGGGACTCGATTGCTCTTTAAGCTCCGTTAGGTTGTGCCTTGAGACACATCTACCAAAAAATGGGATTACTTCTCGAACTCCTTCGGAACGTGCCTGACTGTCCGCATCGACAGGAACTCGCGCGAGTGTCGCCCAACAACCGCATACAGCGGCGCAGTAACGCTAAAGTGCATGCGCGCCACTATTCCGCCAGATTCAGTATCGGCGACTCTGCGCCGCAAAGCCGGCGCGCCGCCGCTGATGCGAGACGGTACGATGGCTTTGCCATTGCACTTGTGCATGCTGCCGCCTGACAAATCGTTGCGGCGGGCCGGCGTGCCCCTGACGAGCTCCGCCGCATGCTTGTGATTCGTCCCCCGGTGCCGGCCGACTCGATTCCCGATCTCACGAGCCTTCTGCACCGGGCTTATGCGGGACTCGGCGCGATGGGCCTCAACTACACGGCGGTTGATCAGCCGGTCGAGGTCACGGCGGAAAGAATCCGCCGCCGGCTTCCGCCTCCGCGGCCCGGCGGTCCAGGGCCGCCCCGGCGGGCTTCGTGTACCTGCGGCATGGGTACCTATGCAGGCCAGGCTGGCGCTCCGGGCGGCTGGCGCGCCGGAATCAGCCTTGAGGGCATCGATCGCAAGCTGGTGCCGGACTGCAGATAGCCGCGGGGGACAGCCGAATGAGCCTCTCCGACCTGACCGAAAGCACCAAATTCGCCATCTTCGTGCCGGTATGGATCGGCATCGGCGTGGTCACGTGGATCATGTTTTCCGCAAGGACCTCCTACGAAACCAAGCGCAGGTGGGCTCCCCGCCTCATCGTGCTCGCCGGCCTGCTGTTCATCGGCTTCTTCTACTGGGCGATGGGCCCCACGGGGAACATCCTGTTTCCCGCCGCCATTGCGCTGATCACCATCATCAATCTGCGCACGGTGCAGTTCTGCCCGGGCTGCGGTGCCCTTCAGCGGCGGCCCGGTCTCTTTTCAAGACCGCGACATTGCTACAAGTGCGGCCACGACCTGCAGAAGCCCGGTACCGGCCGGTAAGCTCGTGCCCCCAATCCCTACGCGAAAGCCGCCACGAGTACTGACATGGACGCAGACCAGCTTCGGGCCCTCCAGGCCCCGCTCAAGGAGCGATATCGCCAGACGCCCGGCGACGCGCGCATCACGCTGCGCGCCCGGGGCAGCCTCGGCGAAGGCATCACCTGCAACGTGGAAACGGCCCGGGCGCTGGTCGCGGCCGGGCTGCATCCTGCGACCGGAGGCCCGGGTCATAGCGCATGCTCCGGAGACATGCTGCTGCAGGCGCTGGTGGCCTGTGCGGGTGTTACTCTGGGCGCCGTGGCCACCGCGATCGGCGTGACTCTCAGGGATGCCCGTGTCGAGGCCGAGGGCGATCTGGATTTCCGCGGCACGCTCGGGGTTTCCCGCGAGACAGCGGTCGGATTCCAGCACATCCGCCTGCGTTTCGTGCTCGATACGGATGCGACGGAAGAACAGCTCGATAACCTGCTGCGTCTCACCGAGCGGTACTGCGTGGTATTCCAGACGCTGGCGCGACCGCCGGTGCTGGAAGTGTCGCGTGCGGGAGGATGACAAGAAATGAAATCCACAGGCATTCTGCTGTCGACATGCGCCGCGCTGCTGTTCTGCGGCGAAGTGCACGCCCAGGCCCGCGGCCCATCCGTCGCGGCGCTGCAGGACAGTGTCGCGCAGCCGGCTCTGTCCGGCCCGGAGAAGCTCGCTGCGCTGGATACCTGGCTGCGGCGGCTGGCGGGCCGTTATCGCATCACGCGCATGGGCAGGGCGGCCGGCATGGAGGATTGCATCGGCATCGGGGCCGGTCCCGGCGTGCAATGCGTGATCGGTCCCCCGCCTCCCAACCCGGACGGTACTGCTCCCACGATGGTGCTGTATGGCGTGGATCCGGACGTGCCGGGAATCCGCTATCTGCAGGTCAATGGCCGCAGCATTGCCGAAGGGGATCTCGGCAAGCTCTCGGACGATACGCTCGGCTTCAGCAAGGTGCAGTGCCCCACCACGCTCAATCGCCAGTCGGGCTCGTCCATGCTCAGTTGCCAGCGGCAGGTGCGCATCTACGCACCGCCTGGCAGCACGGATGTGCTGATCCAGACCCACACGGAGCAACGCATCATCCCGCCGTCACGGCCCGGCGCGCGCCACCAGCAACTCGGCAGCCAGCTGATCGAGTTCACCGACGACTTGCGCCTGCAACGCATACCCGCGCAATAGTCCCTCTTCGCTACGCGGCGTCCGGCGAACGCTCGACGGCGCGCACGAACAGGCGGCGTGAACTGTCCCGGGACATCCGCGGCATTCCGCCGACAGGAGACGCATATGAACGCAGCCCGCATCCTCGCCATTCTGCTCATCATCGGCGGAGCGCTGGGCCTGGCCTATGGCGGCTTCAGCTATACGAAAAGGACACATGACCTCAAGGTGGGGTCCGTGGATCTCGCAGTGAAGGAAAAGCACACGGTCAATATCCCGCTGTGGGCCGGGGTCGGCGCCATCGTGCTCGGCGGCATACTGCTGGCCACCGGCGGCCGGAGCAGCATGCGCTGACCATACGAGGTAGGATGCGCGGCACAAGGTCTCCAGGGGGAAACCATGCCGCGCACAGCCATCCGCGTCCTGCTGTTAGCCGTACTCGCGCCCATCCTGCATGCGGCCGAGCCGCAGACCCACATCGTCTTCCTCGCCGGCCCCAAGGACCACGGCTACTCCGGCCGGCACGAGTACGAGGCCGACCTGCGGGTGCTGGAGAAAGCCTTCGACGAAGCGCCGAACATCCCGAAGGTGCGCACCTCACTCTACGTTGGCAAGGCACCGCCGGCTTCCGCCATCGCCGATGCCAGCGTGATCGTCATCCTGAGCAGTTCGGATCGCGCGGCCAACGAAGTGCACCCGCTGTTTCCGCCGGATCCCTCCACCGATCACCACGGCTACGACGATGCCACCAAGGCCTTCCTGAAGGAGTACGACGACCTGGTGCGCAAGCACGGCACGGGCGTGGTGCTGCTGCACTACGCGGTGTGGGCCGAGAACTGGGCGGCGCGGCAGGTGTACCTGGACTGGACCGGCGGCCTGTGGGTGCAGATGGCCTCGCGCAACCCGGTGGACAACTGGCAGATGCAGCCGGTGAACACCACGCATCCGGTGCTGCGCGGCGTGCAGCCGTGGACCTATCGCGACGAGATCTTCTGCCGCTTCCTGCTGCCCGATGACTACCGCCGCACCAACCTCATCGTCGCGACGCCGACGAAGGACCAGTACGGCATCGGCCCGCAGGTGGCGTCCTGGGCCTACCAGCGCGACGATGGCGGCCGCGCCTTCGTGTTCGGCGGCATGGATTTCCACGACGCCATGCTGGTGGATAATTACCGGCGCTTCGTGCTCAACGGCATCTACTGGGCCGCGCACGGGCAGGTGCCGGTCGAGGGCATCGAGTCGAAGACGCCCACCGATATCCAGCCCTACGTCGCGCAGCCGATGCCGCAGGCGCCATCGCGCAAATGACATCGCGCGGCGCGTTGCTGCTGGGGCTGGTGGGCCTCGCCGCCTGCCATGCCGCGCCGGTCTCCGATATCCGTGCTACTGCTGCGCCGAGCGGGATCGACTGGCCGGTATTCGGCGGCAGCGCCGCGCAATCGCGCTATTTCAGCTACGGTGCGATCAACCGCGACAACGTCCGCCGGCTGCAGGTGGCGTGGGAATATCCGGTCACCGACGGCAACATCTACCAGTTCAGCCCGGTGATCGTCCGCGGCGTGATGTACGTGCTGGCGAAGAACAACTCGCTGGTGGCGCTGGATGCGGCCACGGGTCGCGAGCTGTGGTCGAAGCCCGGGTTCCAGGGCATCTCGCGGCGCGGCCTGACCTACTGGCGCAGCGCCGATGGCAAGGACCAGCGGCTGCTGGTTACAGCGGGCGACCGGCTGCTGGCGCTCGATGCGCGCAACGGCGAGGCAATCGACAGCTTCGGCGAGCATGGCAAGGTCGACCTGCGCGAAAACCTCGGCCGCGATCCGGCGAGCGTGCGCCGCGTGCAGTCCTCCAGCCCCGGTGCCATCTTCGAGGACCTGATCCTGCTCGGCTCCTCGCCCGGCGAGGGCTACATGTCGCCACCGGGTGACCTGCGCGCCTACAACGTGGTCACCGGCAGGCTCGCATGGGTGTTCCACACCATTCCGCGGCCGGGCGAATACGGCTACGACACCTGGCCGAAGGACGCGTGGCGCTACGCCGGCGGCGCCAATGACTGGGGCGATATCACCATCGATGCGCAGCGCGGCATCGCCTACTTCCCGCTCGGCTCGCCCACCTACGATTACTACGGCGCCGACCGCATCGGCGCGAATCTCTTCGGCGACTGCCTGCTCGCGCTGGACGCGCGCACCGGCAAGCGGCTGTGGCACTTCCAGGCCGTGCACCATGACCTGTGGGATTACGACCTCACCGCCGCGCCGCAGCTGCTGACCGTCACGCACCAGGGCAAGAAGATCGCGGCCGTCGCGCAGGCCACCAAGCAGGGCTTCCTGTTCGTGTTCGATCGCGTCACCGGCGAGCCGCTGTTCCCGGTCGAGGAACGGCCGGTGCCGCCGAGCACCATGCCCGGCGAGCAGGCCTGGCCCACGCAGCCCTTTCCGGTCGGCCTGCCGGTCACCGCGCGGCAGAAATTCGCCGCCGACGACCTGACCAGTGTGTTCCTCACGCCCGATGAGCGCCGCGCCTGGCTGGCGCGCATCACCGCCGACCGCTCCGGCCTGTTCCTGCCGGTTAACGAAACGGAAACCATCACGGTGCCCGGCGGTGTCGGCGGTACCAACTGGGGCAACACCGCGGCCGATCCCGCGCACGGCATCCTCTACGTGATGAACCAGGATTTCCCATCGTTCTACCGGCTGGAAAAGGAGGAGCGCACGCATGCGCCGGCGAACGCGGGGCCGCAGCAGTTCACGCGCGCGCAGGTCAATGCCGGCGAATCCGCATACAAGCTCTACTGCCAGGTGTGCCACGGCGGCGACCGGCAGGGCGGGAACAACGGGCCGGCTCTCGTGTCTCTGCAGGGCAGGATCAGTTACGACGAGCTGCACACCATCGTGACGAAAGGCCAGAACCGCATGCCGGCGCAGCCGCACCTGGATGACGACACCATCACCTCGCTGCTGGCCTTCCTCGGCGGCGGCAGCGCGCCGCAGTTTTCCGTCGGCGCGGATTATCCGCCCGGCGTCGCGGCGCCGCCGGCGCAGTACCGCACCGACTATGGCCTGGGCTTTCCGCACATCATGAAGCCGCCGTGGTCCACCATCATGGCGGTGGACCTCAACAGCGGCAAACTGCTGTGGAAGGTGCCGCTGGGCCAGGACGAGCAAGCCGCGAAGCTCGGCCTCACGGGCACCGGCGTGCCGCGCGGCACGCAGCGCAACGGCATGTTCGTCACCGACACCGGCCTGGTGTTCTCCACCGCGAAGGATGGCCACGTGTACGCCTTCGATGCGCGCAACGGCCAGGTGCTGTGGTCGGGCCAGCTGCCGATGGGCACCGAAGGCCTGCCCGCCATGTACATGCTGGGCGGACGCCAGTACCTGGTCGTCGACGCCACCACGCCGCTGACCTGGGGCGCGAAGTCGCGCGAGAGCGGCATCGGCTCGACGTTGCCGGCGGGCCAGGGCGGCTACGTGGTGTTCGCACTGCCGGCACAGACTCACCTGGAGCACTGAAGATGATCAATCGACGCACCCTGCTGACCAATGCGGTGGCCGCCGCCGCGACGCTGGCCGCGGGCGGCCGTGCCCTGTCCGCCGCAACCGCCCCGCCCACCCGTTACCGCCACATCGGCCACACGGGCATCACCTGGGGCTATTCGCCGGACGATGCGCCCAATGCCATCCGCGACATCGGCGAGCTCGGCTTCCAGGGCTTCGAATCCTTCGGCAACGTGCTGGAAGCCTGGGATTCGCGCGGCGGCCTCATGGACCAGCTGCGGACGCAGCAGCTGCCGCTGGTCGCCGCGTACTGCCCGATGAACCTCACCGATCCCGCGCAGCGCGCGGATGAAGTGCGCAAGGCGATACGCTGGGGCGTGCTGATCAGCAGCTATGGCGGGCGTGTCGCGGTGATCGGCCCGGACAACGTGGACCGCAAGGGCTTCGACTTCGCCGCCCACCGCGCCGACATCATCACCACGCTGAATGACATTGGCCTGGCGATGACCTCCTCGGGCATCACCGCGGCGCTGCATCCGCACAGCGGCTCCTGCATCATGACGCGCGATGAGATCTGGGCGGTGATGGAGGGCACCAACGCGCGCGACATGAAGCTGTGCCCGGACACCGGCGAGCTGCTGGCCGCAGGCGTGGATCCGCTCATGGTCATCCAGCACTTCGGCGAGCAGATCGCGCACGTGCACATCAAGGATTACGACGGCGGCGCGCACCACGACGGCTTCACGCCCGTCGGCCACGGCAGGCTGAAGCTCGCGCCGATCATGGATGCGCTCGAGGCGCTGCCCGGCGAATTCATGGTGATGGCCGAGCTGAACCCGGATGCCGCGGAGAACAAGGCCGATCCATCCACGCCGCGCCGCGCCGCGGCGCAGTCGAAGGCGGCCTTCGAGGCACTGGGCTACCGCTTCCGCAGCCGATGAAAACCGGCGACGCCGTCCTGAACCTGTCGATCCGCTGTGAATGCGGCGCCGTCACCGGCATGGTGGAAGCGCGCGGCCTCGCCGTGCACGGTACCTGCTACTGTCGCGACTGCCAGGCCTTCGCGCGGTTTCTGGGCCGGCCCGGCCGCATGCTCGACGACGCCGGCGGCACGGAAGTGATCGGCACGCTGCCGGCGCGCATCCACTTCACTTCCGGGGAGGATCGCCTGGCCTGCATCACGCTGACCAGCCGCGGACCTTATCGCTGGTATGCCGAATGCTGCCGCATGGCCATCTGCAACAGCGGGCGCACACGCAATGCCGCTTTCGCCACGCTGCACCGGCGCGCGCTGGCCGCCTCGTCCGCGGCCGTCGATCGCGCCTTCGGGCCGCCGGGTTTCGTGTTTGGCGCCAGGGGCGCGACCGCGCCGGTGAAGGTGCCACGCCTGGGCCTCGTGACCGCGGCGCCGAAAATCCTGTGGAACATCCTGCATGCCCGCATCTCGGGCTCCTGGCGCAGCAGTCCATTCTTCACGCCCGGCACCGACGAGCCGATCCGCGCGCCGCGGGTGTTGTCGCAACAGGAGCGCCACGCACTGCGCGGCGGGGATACCCCGCGCAGCTGACCACCCTCAATGGCCGCCCGGGCCGCCCGCAAACAGCTTGCCGGGATTCAGGATGCCCTTCGGATCCATCGCCTGCTTGATGGCGCGCATCAGCGCGATCTCGGCCTCGCTGCGCGAGAAGTGCAGGAAGGGAATCTTCAGCGAGCCGATGCCGTGCTCGGCGGAGATCGAGCCGCGCCGCTGCGCGACGATGCCGTAGACGAGGTTCTCGATGTCCAGCTCCGGGATATCGTGCCCGGACATGCGCACCGACACGTGCAGGTTGCCGTCGGCCACGTGGCCGAAGAACACCGACACCAGCTGCGGCCAGCGGCGCTTCAGCGCCGCGCCGATCTCCCCGGCCAGCGGGCCGATCTCGCCGGTGGGCACGCTGACGTCGAAGCCCAGCTGCGGCCAGTGCACGCCCTTCTGCCATTCGCCGGGTGAATCGCGCACCGCCCACAGTTCCGTGGCCTCGCGCTGCGACTGGGCGATGACGGCATCCTGCACCACACCGGCCTCGATGGCCTCGCCGATCACGCTCTCGTAGCGCGCCTGGTCGGCCGCGGGGTCGGTGCCCAGTGTTTCGATGAGCACGTACACGCCGTGCCCGAACTCCAGCGGCGGCTTGCGGCCCAGCGCCACGGTGCCGAGCTGGTAGAAATCCGGCCACATCACCTCGTAGGCGGACAGCAACGCCCCGAAACCGGTACGCGCGCGCCGCAGCAGCTCGAGCACGCCGGCGTAGTCGCGCACCGCGCAGATGCCGGTGCAGGCGCTCCTGGGCTTCGGGAACAGCCGCAGCACCACCGCGGTGACGATGCCCAGCGTGCCCTCGGCGCCGATGAACAGCTGCCGCAGGTCGTAGCCCGAATTGTTCTTGATGACCTTGCGCAGCGCATCGATCACCGTGCCATCGGCCAGCACGGCCTCCACGCCGAGCACCAGGTCGCGCGCCATGCCATAGCGCAGCACGCGGTTGCCGCCGGCATTGGTGGAAACATTGCCGCCGATCTGGCAGGAGCCGCGGCCGCCGAGATCCAGCGGAAAGAACAGGTCGGCGGCATCGGCCGCCTTCTGCACGGTCTCCATCGTCACGCCGGCCTCGACGGTGATGGTGCCGGCGGCGGTGTCGAGCTCCTTGATCGCGCGCATGCGCTCCAGCGACACGATCACGCACGGCCCCACGGGCACGGCGCCGCCGGCGAGGCCGGTGAGCCCGCCCTGCGGCTGCACGGCGATGCCGCGTTCATTGCAGTACGCCAGCGTCCTGGATACCTGCGCGGTATCGCGCGGGAACACCAGCGCGAGCACGCCGACGTCACGCCGGCCGGTGACGCAGAAATCCCTGGTGTGCTTGTCGAGCAGCGTCGCGTCCGGCGCCTGGACCACTTCGGCGCCGAGCAGCGCCGTCAGGTCGTCGAGAACCCCGCCATCACTCATTTCCCCCACCCAGTCGCCGGTAATAGTCCGCGACATTGTCGCGGTAGCGGCGCGAATCGTCGACGCTCTCGTCGACGTGGGTGGATTTGCTGCTGTCCTTCGTCTGCTGCTGCACCTTCAGCGCCGCCAGCTCCAGCTGGCTTACCAGCGTGGTCATGTTCTGGTATTCGGCCGACATCGGATCGACGTTGCCCTGCCGCAGGCGCTTCTCGAGCTCCAGCAGCGCGGCACTGTCGGGTGCGTCGAACACGCCATTGGCCAGCTGCGCGCGGATCTGGGCCAGGCGTTCCGCCGACATCTGCTCCTGGTTGCGCAGCAGTTCGCGCTGCGAGGCATTCAGCGGCAGCACGCCGCCGACACGGCCGCCCCACCAGCCACCGCCGCCATTGCGGGCTCCGTTGCCTGCGATCTGCAGATTGCCGGAGCCGCCAGCCTGCAGCCCATTCTCTCCGCCCTGCGCGGCGGCCTGGTTGCGCTGGTCGGCGCCCTGGCCCTGCTGCCCGCGCTGGCCCTGGCTACCTTGGCCCTGCTGGCCGCTCTGGCCGCCACTCTGGCCGCGCTGGCCCTCGCGCGCATCGGGCGAGCGCGCACCGGGATCGCCGCTGCCGCTCTGGTTCTGCGCCATGGCCTGTTCGCGCGCACGATCCAGCGCGCGGCGCAGATCGCCCATTTCGGCGAGCACGTCGTCGGCGCCGGCCTTGCGCGACTGCTGCTGGCGCGCACCGGACTCCGCCACCGCCGTATCCGCGGCCACCGACAGGTTCTGCTGCAGCTGCTGCAGCCGGTCGCTGATCACCGGATCATTGCTGGCCGCCTGGACTGCGCGGCCGCGCTCGATGTCGTAGGCGCTCTCTCCCAGCACCTGCGCCGTATCCACGCCCTGATCCTGCAACTGCTTGCGCGCCTCGGCCAGCTGGCCGCTGGCGCGCGGGCTCTGCTGCTGGTTCTGCCGGCGCGCGGTGTCGATGCGCTGCTGCAGGGCTTCCAGATCCTGCTGCAGCTGCCGCCGCTCGGCGGCCATCTTCTCTTCCTGGTCGTAGCCCAGGCCGTCGTCGCGCTGCAGGCCGGAGTTCGCGTTGCCCGGCTGGCGGTTGCGGCCGATGGCGTCACGCAGCTCGCGCTCGGAGTCGCGCTGCCGCGCCGCCAGGTTGCCGGCGTCCTGCGCGAGATCGGCGAAGCGCTGGCCATCGGCCTGTTGCCGGCCGCGCTGCAACTGCTCGCGCGCGCGGTCCAGCTGCTCGCTGGCGCGCTGCTGGTTCTGGCTGCCGCCCTGCTGCATCTGCTGCAGCGCCTGCGCCACCTGCTGCGCGGCCTGCGCCGCGGCCGAGGAGGACTGCGATTGGGACTGGGATTGCGAGCCGGAAGACTGCGAACCGGCCTGCGCCGACTGCTGCCCCTGCTGCTGCCCTTGCTGCTGCCCTTGCTGCTGCGAGGGCGAGCCACCCTGCTGGGACTGCTGCTGCGCGAGTTGCTGCAGCTGCTGGCGCAGTTCCTCGGCCTCGCGCCGCAGCTGCTCCTGCTGCCACTTCTGCGCCTCGGTGAGCTGCTGCTGGTGCGCGGTGTCGCGCGCCATCTGCTCCTGGCGGCGGGCCAGCTCTTCCAGGCGCCGCATCAGCTCGTCCTGCTGCTGCTGGTCGCCGCCCTGCTGTTGCTGCTGCTGCGCAACCTGCTGTTCGGTCTCGTACTGGTTCTTGGCGAGGTCCAGTTCCAGCTCGGTCATCTCCGACACGTCGCGGCCGGCCTGCGAACCGCCGCCACCACCGCCGCCGCCACCGCCACGCTGGTTGCGCATGGCCACCTGGATGTCGCGGAAGGTGGATTCGGCGCGCAGCAGCAGCTGCAGCGCCTGCTGCTCGTACGTGACCGCATCCGCCAGCTTCATGTTGGTGAGGTTCTTCGCGGCCGGATCCATGGCCTTGGCCGCATCCTCCATGCTCTTCACGAACTGGGTGACGGCCTCATCCTGGCCGGTCAGCTCGCGCGCCTTGGCGCGCTCGACCAGCGTGTTGGCCTGTCCCTGCAGCGTGGTCTGCACCTCGGCCAGCATGCGCGCGTTGTCGGCATTGCGCTCGGCTTCGCGGCCGGCGGCGTCCGCCTGGCTGCGCTGCAGGTTCCAGGTGGCGAGCAGCACCTCGCGCTGGCGGCGCGAGATGTTGTTGCCGTCGTCGTCCCCGCCACCACCACCGCCGCCACCGCCGCCGCCGGCCTGCGATTGCGTGTAGCGCTGTTCGAACGGCTGGATCTGGATCAGGAACAGGTCGGTCTGCACGCTGTGCACGTGGTCGCGCGCCACGGCGTAGTAACTGACCAGGTCGCCGGGAGCCAGCAGCGGTGCCTCGCCTTTCGGGCCACGCTGCTGCATCTCCTCCATCCGCAGCATCGCCGCGGCCTGGATGTCGGCGGCGCCGGCCGGCAGGTTCTCGCTGCGCCACGGGCCGCCGTTGACCGAGTAATGCAGCTCGAGCCCCTCGAGCCGGTAGTCGTCGCGCGCCTCGAGCCTGACCGGCACTTCTTCGATGTTGGTGGCGCGGTAATCCTTGCCCGGACGCACCACGCGTATCTCGGGTTTCTGGTCGGGCGCCACGTCGATGGCGTAGTCGGGTGTCAGCGGCACCACCTCGCCGAGGAAGCGCGTGGCGATGCGGTAATGCCCGCTCTTGTTCACGGTGAGCTGTCCGCGGCTGCTCGTGCCCGACTGCGCCAGCGCCTTGCCGTTGCCGTCGATGACCAGCAGCGGGCTCTGCAGCGGCGCGCTGGTCACCACTTCCAGGCCCACCTGGGTGCCGGCCACGGCGAGGATGTCGGTACCCGAATCCTGCACACGCTGCGGCAGCCCGGTCCACTGCGGATAGTCGTAGGTGAGACGCAGTTTCTCGATGGCCGGCAGATCCACCACGTGGATGCGGTGCTCGGCGCTCTTCAGCGCACCGGCAGTCACGTAGTAATGCGCGTCGTCGCGCACCGCGTACAGCGTGAAGGCGTAGCCGCCGGCAGTGCCGCGCTGCATCGGCGTGGTCTCCCACGCCTCGTCATTGGCGAAGCGCACGTGCAGCTGCACGTCGCCGGCGCCGCCCAGCACCTGGGCACTGATCGCGAGATCCTGGTTGCGGCGCATGGTCGTGTCGCCGGGCTTCACCGCGATGCCGCCCGCGGCAACCACCGCGCGCGCCGCCGCGGGCAGCTGCCCGGCCCACAACTGCCGCGCGCCCTCGCCGAACTGGCCGCGGTTCATGAACAGCGCCACGAACAAGCCCAGCACCGCCAGTGCCGCCAGCCCCGGCAGCCAGATGCGCCGCGCGGGAATCGTGCGTGTCACCGATTCGCCGCTGGCGACCCGCAGCGCATCGCGCGCCAGCAGGTCGATCAATGGCGAGGCGCCGCCGGCCTTGTCCGCCTCTTCCAGGTAGGTGGCAACGCGACCGGCCTGGCCGGGCAGCGCGCGATCGAGCGTGCCGGCGCCGGCCACTCCGCGCAGGCCGCGCCAGCGCAGCGCGAACCACGCAGCCGCAGCCGCCACCACCAGCACCAGCAGCGCCCTTGCCGACCAGACGGCGATGCCGCTGAACGCGAAGCGCCACAGCAGCAGCGCGGCCAGCAGCGTGACCGCAAGCAGCGCGGCCAGCAGGATTGCCGCGCCGCGTGCCGACAGGATCCACTGCAGGCGGCGGCGGGCGCCATCCAGATAGGAGTCGAGTTGCGAACGGGCTGTCATGCGCGCTGCTCTCTGCGGATGTTGAGATGGTAGTTCGCCACCAGCGGCTCCAGGAAAGCAAGTGCCGCCGCAGCGAGCAGCAGCCAGAACCACACCGGGACCAGCCGTTCGGACCCCGAATCCGCGGCCACGGCGACCGGGGCGGCCCCCGGTTGAGGCTGCAGCGCCAGCCAGCGATCCCGGGCCTGCTGGTCCAGCGGCGCCAGCCGCGATTCCCGGGGGTCGGGATTCACGGCCACGAAATCGCTGTGGCCGCCCCCGCGCAGCTCGTAGAAGCCGGGCAGCTCAGGCACCCAGCGCAGGTCGCCATCCCCCAGCATGCTGGCGCGCTGGCCGCGTGGATCGAACACCTGCGCCCCGCCGTGCCGCAGGTTGCTGGCATCCAGCATCGCACCGACCGTGCCGCTGGCCGCGGTCACCCGCGTACCGGCCAGCCACGCCGTGGCCTCGGAGACGAAACGCACGAACAGCGGGTGGATGGCCAGGTCGTTCCATTCCCGGTCCAGCGGCGAGGCGAATACCAGCAGCCGCCCCTGCCCCGGCGCCTGCTCCCACATCAGCGGCGTGCCGTTGGTGAAGCGCATCAGCACGTGCGCCTGGGCCGGCGGAACCGTAGCCACGTGCTTCAGGAAGCGCACCTGCCGCCAGGTGCCGGGCTCGCGCAGCACCGGGTGGCTCAGCTCCATCTCGCCGACGCGGGCGGGCTGGTCGGCCTGCTGGCGCGCATCGCCGCGCGCGCGCTTCGCGCCGCTGACCGGGATGGTATCCAGCTGCGCCGCGCGTGCGCCCAGCGTCAGCAGCGCCGCGCCGCCGCCCTGCACGTATTTGGCCAGCGCATCGGCCGGGGTGCCGGAGAGCAGCCCGGCGTCGGAGACGATGACGGCGGCGAAATCCCCCAGCTGCCGCTTCGCCAGCTCGCCCGGCTGCGCGGTCTCCACGCTGAAATGCGGCTGCGGCAACGCGCCCAGCGCGGCGCGCAGGTACTGCGCATCATCGCCATCGTTGCTGGCGGCGATCACCAGCACCTTGGGCTCCACGTGTCGCAACAGCGCGTAGTAAGCATCGTCCTCGGGCAGGTCGTCGGCCGGCTCGAGCCGCGCGGTGAGCCGGTGCTCGCCGGGACCGAGGTCGTTCAGCACGAAGCGCTCCTCCAGCGGCAGCGGCTGGCCGGCCTTCAGCGGCCGCCGCTCGACCTGCTTGCCGTTGACCTCCAGCACCAGCTCGCGCTTGGCCAGCGCGGCCGCGTCGCCGTCGACGCTGATGCGCACCGCGCCCGGGTCGCGCGCATCCTCGCGCACACCGGATACGTGCAGGTTCGCCGCCTTCGGCGGCGCGACGTCCACCAGCTCGAAGCGCACGCCGGGCGGCGGCGCCAGGTCCGCGAAGCGCAGCGGGCTGGCCGACTGCTGCAGGTCGGTGATGAAGTGCACCACCAGATGCTCGCCCGGCGCCGTGGGGCAGCGCGCCGCCGTACCCGCCACCATCGCGCCATCGTCGAGCCGTGCGTAGCCCGGCTCCAGTGTCTGCAGCGCCGCGCGCAGCTGCCCGGCGTCGCCGGCGAACACCGGCTCCTGCAGCACGCGCAGGCGATAATCCGCGGCGAGCAGCATGGCGCGGTCCGCGCCCTTGAGCGCGCCGATCAGCGCATTCGCCTGCTCGCGGGCGCGCTGCCAGGCGCCGTCCTGGTGCATGGACATCGAGGTGTCGAGCACGATGGCGTGCAGCGTTGCGCCCTGCGGCCCGGCCAGCACGCGGCTGCGCAGCTGCGGGCCGGCGAAGGCGAGCCCGAGCAGCAGCACCAGCAGCACGCGCGCGGCCAGCAGCAGCCAGTAACGGATCTCGCGCCGCCGGTTGCGGCGGATCTCACTGGCCTCGAGGAACATCGAGGAGGCGAACTGGTGCTTCTGGTCGGTCTTGCGCGCAAAGCGATGCAGCCAGATGGGCAGCGCGATGCCGGCAAGGCCGGCGAGGAACCATGGGGCGAGCCAGCTCATCGGCCGGCTCCATGGCGGAACATCAGGTACTCGCGTAGCGCGCGGTCCAGCGGCTCATCCGTGACCAGCATGGCGTGATCGGCGCGGTGCCGCGCGGCCACTTCGCGGATGCGCGCCAGGTGCGCCTCGAAGCGCTGGCGATACGTGGTGCGCAGGTAGTCCGGGGAGACTTCGATCTGCTGGCCGGATTCCACGTCTTCCAGCAGCACGGATTCCTCCCAGTGCGGCGCCAGCTCCGAACGGTCGAGGACCTGGAAGATCATGATGTCGTGGCCGCGCCAGGCCAGCGGCTGCACCGCGCGCGTCAGCGCCTCCGGGTCGCAATACAGGTCGGAGATCACCGCCACCAGGCCGCGGCGCTGGCAGTGCTCGCGCAGCTGGCGGAAGGATTCATCGAGGTTGGTCTGGCTGCCGGCCTCGAGCGAATCCAGCGAGTGCAGGATGGCCGACAGGCTCCCGGTGCGGCTCGATGGCGGGCGATAGCTCCTGATCTTCGAATCGAAGGCGATCAGGCCCGTGGGATCGTGCTGCTGCAGCGCCATGTAGGCGAGCGCGGCCGCCAGGAACTTGGCGTAGCGCAGCTTGTTCACCGCGCCATTGCCGTAGCCCATCGAGGCGCTGACGTCCAGCGCAATCATCAGCCGCGTGTTGGTGTCGCCGAGGTAGCGCTTGATGTAGGTGCGCTCGGTGCGCGCGAACACGTTCCAGTCGATGAAGCGCGGATCGTCGCCCTCGGCGTAGGCCTTGTACTCGGCGAACTCCTGGCTGAAGCCGAAACGCGGGCTGCGATGCAGGCCCTGGAAGAAGCCCTCCACAGCCGAGCGCGCCACCAGTTCCAGCGAGGACAGGCTCGCCAGTACTTCAGGACGCAGCAGGGACGTGGCGGGAGCTGCACTCATCAGCCAAGCACTCCGCTGATCACGCGCTGCAGCAGCGTATCGACGGTGACGCCGTCGGATTCGGCCTGGTAGTTGGTGAGCACGCGGTGGCGCAGCACCGGCAGCGCCAGCCCGCGCAGGTCCTCGGTGGTGACGTGGTAGCGGCCCGCCGACAGCGCGCGCGCCTTGGCGGCCAGCGCCAGGAACTGCGTGGCGCGGATCGAGGCGCCGTAGCGCGCGTACTTCTTCACGTCCTCGCCGGCGCTGGCATCGCTGGGGCGCGTGGCGCGCACCAGTTTCACGGCCTGGCGGGCCACGTCATCGGACATCGGCACCTGGCGCACCAGCCACTGGAACTTCAGGATCTCCTCCGCATTGGTGCAGGCCTCGATGGCGGGCGGTTCCACGCGCGAGGTGTTGTCGGCCACCACGCGCAGCTCCTGCTCGGCGTCCAGGTAATCGAGCACCACGTTGAACAGGAAGCGGTCCAGCTGCGCCTCGGGCAGCGGATAGGTGCCCTCGAGTTCGATCGGGTTCTGCGTGGCCAGCGTGAAGAACGGCGGCGCGATGCGCCGCGTGTTGCCGCGCACGGTGACGGAGAGTTCCTGCATGGCCTCCAGCAGCGCGGACTGGGTCTTCGGCGGCGTGCGGTTGATCTCGTCGGCCAGCAGCACGTGCGCGAACAGCGGGCCGGGCACGAAGGTCCAGCTGCGCTTGCCGCTGGCCTGGTCCTCCTCGAGGATGTCGGTACCGGTGATGTCGGCCGGCATCAGGTCCGGCGTGAACTGGATGCGCTTGAACGACAGGCCCAGCGCCGAGGCCAGCGTGCGCACCAGCAGCGTCTTGGCGGTGCCCGGCAGGCCGGTGATCAGGCAGTGCCCGCCCACCAGCAGGGTGAGCAGCAGCTGTTCGACCACTTCATCCTGGCCCACGATGAGCTTGCGCACCTCGCGCCGGATGGCATCGAAGCTCGTGCGGAAGCGCTCGACCAGGGCTTCTGTGTCCTGCGTGGACGGGGCGGTTTCGGTCATGGGTTCTTGTCTCCAGTCATTTCCAGCAGCAGATGTTGGGCGGGACGGTAGTTCGGCGCGGTTTCCAGCGATTCGAGCAGGTGGCGGCGTGCCTGTGGCGCATCACCCAGCAGGCGATACGACTGTGCGAGGCCGTAGTTGGCGATGGCGGTGTCGCCGGGCTGCAGCTGCAGCAGCACCTGGTATTCGCGCAGCGCCGCATCGCCCTTGTTCCCGGCCAGCAGCAACTGGCCGAGCTGGTCGTGCCCGGCCGTGGCGAGCGGATCGGCGTAGTTGACGGCCGCGAGCACCTCGGTGGCCTCGCTGTCGCGCCTGGCCTCCAGCAGCAGCGCGCCGAGCTTGCGCAGGCTGTCGGGATTCCAGCCGCCGGCCTTGCGCCAGGCCTGCAGCGCGGCGATGGCGGCCGGTTTGTTGCCGGCGCCCTCCTCGGCCGCCGCCAGCGCTTCATACGCGCTGCCCGCGGAAGTGAACTCCGGGAACAGGGTGATGGCCGCCTGTGCCGCGTCGCGTGCCTCGGCCCAGTTGTGCGCGTCGACCATGCGGTGCGCGCGCTCCATCAGCTCCGGCCAGCGCTTCGGGTCCGCGATGTAGGCCGCGTAGCGCTGCCGCAGGAAGGCGTCGAACTGCTTGTCGAATTCCTCCGGCGAGATCTCCAGCACCTTGCGGATCGCCGCCGCGGTGTCGGTCCTGCCGTCGAAGGCGCGCAGCAGCGCGACCACGCGCTCGAAGCTCCAGTGCTGCGCGGCGAACAGGCAGATGAGGCCCGCCTGCTGGTAGGAAACCTGCACCTGGTTTTCGTAGGTGGGCCGGATGAAGCCCTCATCCAGCGTGGCCACCGGCAGGAACTGGCCGGCGATGAAGGCGTCGATGATGTCCGGCGTCATGTTCACGCCGGGCGCCGGGCCGCTGGTCCACTCCTCGTACACCGACATGCCTTCGGAGAACCAGCGCGGCACGCGGTTCTGCGTGACGCCCAGCGTGAACACGTGCGTCAGCTCGTGCCACAGCACGGTGCCCCAGTGGAAATCCCCGCGCGCGCGCCCGGAGGGGCTGTCCATGATGACCAGGTTGCCGAAGGTCACGCCCAGCAGGCCGATGCCGGGCAGGCCGGCGGTGCGCACCGCGAAGTCGTCGTGGTCGGGATAGATCTCCACCGTCACCGGGCCGGAGGGTGTGTAGCCATAGCGGCGCGCCAGCTCCGGCAGCGCCTTGCTCGCCAGCTGCTGCACGTACGGGCCAAGCGTGGGGATTTCGTCCTTGCGCAGCTGCAGGATCAGCTCCGGCTGCGCCACCTTGATGGTGTCGAACTTGCCCAGGCTGTCGATCAGCTTCAGCGTGTTGGCGGTGGCGGCATCGTACGGATCGCCGTCGTAGGCCTTCACCAGGTGCTCGCGCGCCTCGGGAACGCGGCCGAGGCGCATCAGGTTCAGGCCCAGCTCGCGCTGCGCGGCCGGCAGCTCCGGCTCGACCTGCACCGCACGCTGCAGCCAGGTATCGGCCTCGCGGTACAGGCGGCGGATCACGTCGAAGTAGCCCAGCAGCACGAACATGTCGCCATAGCGCGGGTTGTAGTCCAGCGCCTCGCGGACCTGGGCGGCCGGATCGCGCTCGCGCATCACCTCGACCGCGGCCAGCAGCGCGATGGCCTCCAGCGGCGGCTGCTTCTGCTGCACGGCCAGCGCCTGCGCGCGCTGCGCCTCGCGCACGGCGTCGTCGTAACGGCCGCGCTCCACCGCCAGCCGCGCGGCGATCAGGTGCGCTTCGAGCAGGTTGGGATCGTCCTTGAGCAGCGCGTCCAGGTCATCCTGCACGTCGCCGTCGAAGCGCTCCACCGCCACGCGCGCCAGCGCCACGCGCGCGCCGGTGTCCTGCGGGTCGATCTGCAGGGCTTCCTGGAACAGCTTCACCGCATCGCCGTACTGGCCAGCTTCCAGGTACATGCGGCCCCAGCGCACGCGCGGCAGCGTACTGCGGTCATCGGCGGCCACCGCCGCGCGGAACAGGTCGTTGGCGGTGCGCAGGTCACCGAGCGCGAACGCGGCCTCGGCGCGCGTCAGCGGGCTGGCCGCTTGCAGCAGCGGCTGGAAGCAGGCGCGCGCGGCATCCACGCGACCGTGATGCAGCGGATCGTCGCAGCGGCGCAGTTCCGCGGCGCGCTGCGGGTCGTAATCGATGTCGGTAGCGCGCGCCGCCAGCGGCAGCAGCAGACACAGGGCCACCGCCACGCGGCGCAGGCGCTCAGAATACTGCATTGCCGCCTCCCGTCTTCACGCCGAGCTGTGCCAGCCGCGCGTCGATGCGCTGGCCCAGGTGCGCCATGTCCACCAGCACCGGTTCGAGCTTGTTGTAGTAATCGTCCGCGGAAAGCGCGGCCTTCTGCGCGCGCAGCTGGTCGAGGCGCTGCTCGATGCCGTCCTGCTCGGTGCGCAGCGCGGCCAGCTGCGCGTCGCTTGCATACAGCGCCGCGGCCCCGAGGCGCGCGACCACGAAGCGGCCGGCATCCTCGCCACCGATGCGGGCGTGCTCGGTGGCGATGGAGGCATCCTCCTTGAAGCTCTCGGTCACCTTGCGCGTGGCGTAGTCGAAGGCCTCCTGCGCGGTGACATTGCCGTCCTTGTCGCGGTCGGCCTCGCTGCTGCCCAGGGCCTCGGCCCAGTAACCGGCGAAACGCGTGGCATTGCGTTCCCCGCCGGTCCTGGTGGCGGTGATCACGATGCGGTGCGGGCCGGCCCACTTGTCGGCGACGGCGCCGCTGGTGCTGGTGGCGTCGACCAGCAGCTGCGTGACGCCTTCCGGAAAACGGTCCAGCAGCGCGCGGATTTCCGTGCCGGTGATGTCGTCCCCCGGGATGTTGAACCGGTATTCGGTGCCGTCGAAGCTGCCGTGTCCGATCAGCACCAGCACGAAGTGGTCGCCGGCATGCAGGCCCTGCGCCGCGGCGCGCAGCGCCGCCTGGATGTTCTCGCGGCGCGCATCGTTGCCGGCCAGGCGCTGCACGCGCGCCGCATCGCCGGTGATGGTCAGCGAGGCATGCGCCACCTGCTCGCTCCATTTGGCGAAATGTTCCTCGTACTGCGGCTCGCCGCCGAGGCCCGCCACGACCAGCACCTGCGTGGCCGCGGCCGCCGGCAACGCCATGCACAGCGCCAGCGCGGTGCCGATCCAGCGCAGCCTCACAGCCTTCTCCAGTGCCGCCGCAGCAGCCATTCCCCACCCTTGAGCAACGCCAGCAGCAGGAAACCCAGCGGCGCATTCCACAGGTCCAGCGTGTGGCTCTCGACCATGCCGGCGTGCGAATAGCGGATCGCCTCCGGCAGGCCGGCGAGGTCATCGAGCGTCCAGTAACGGCCGCCGGTTTCCCGGGCAATCCTCTCCAGCATCGGCCGATGCTGCCACGAGCCGAACTGCTCCAGCACGCCATCGATGCGGCGCACGTGCGTGGCGGCCTCGCCCAGTGTCTTGCCGCCCGCCGTGGCCGTCAGGTGCACCTCGTAAAGGCCGGGGTCGCGGGCATCCAGCGCCACCGCGTAGCGGCCATCGCCGCGCCCCGAAGGTTCGATGCGCGCCGGCACCGCAGTGCCGTCCGGCGCCCTGGCGTTGATCTGCAGCTGGGCATCGGGCACGGGCTTGAAGCTTTCGTCCAGCACCTCCGCCTCCAGCGTGACGGCGGTGCCATCCTCGTACACCGGACGCTCCGGCTGCAGCGAGATGCGCGCCGGCGACGGCGCTACCAGCGTGTACAGCAGCTGCTTCCAGAAAGTCTCGTGGCGCTGGTCCTCCTTCGGCAGCTGCATCTGCCAGTGCCAGGTGCTGGCAGTTGCCAGCAGCCAGGTCGCGCCGCGCCCATAGCGCTGCGTCACCAGCAGCGGCGCGGATTTGCCGTCAGGCGCCACCGCGTCGAGCAGCACGATGGCGCCGGGTCGCAGCGGGCCGAGATCCTGGTAGTCGGTGAGCGGCGGCAGGCCGTCCCAGGCTTTCTCGTTGGCCGCGTCGTCCGCCGCCAGCCGTCCCACCACGGCTGCGCGCCCATAGGGCGTCAGGCGGGCCTTGCTCTTGAACATGCCGTAACTGCGATCCGGACCGCCGGGCAGCTTCGCGGGCAGGAGCGGTGCGATGGCGACGCGGCCCCAGCCGCCATCGCCCAGGCCGTCGCGGCCGGCCAGCATCAGCAGCGAACCGCCGCGGCGATCCACGTAATCCTTCAGCCACTGCTGCTGGTCATTGCTGAGCGCGGCCGCCTCGAGGCTGCCGATGATGACGGCGTCGTAGCCGAACAGCTCGGCGATGGTGGAAGGAAAGCCGTTTTCCAGTTCGCTGCCCGAGGTCAGGCCCTGGCGGTAGTAGCGGTTGGGCGTGGCGCGCACCGCGCTGGCCACGCGCAGGCGATGATCCCCTTCGAGCGCGCGGCGGATGAACTTGTACTCCCAGCGCGGTTCGCCCTCGATGTACAGCACGGTGCGGCGGCGGCCGTCCACCTCCATGACCGCGGTGCGTTCATTGTTGCCGAGCCGGGTTTCCCCCGGCGCCGGGTCCACTGCCGCGCGCAGGTCGCGCACCCCGGCCTCGCCCGCGGGAAACGCCAGCTGCACCGTGGTGAGGCCCGCCGGTCCGGTGAACTGCACCTCCTGCGCGGCGATCAGCCGGCCGGCATCGTACAGGCGCACGCGGCCGGTCTTCTGGTTCTGGAAGCGGATCGACACCGTCGCCTGCACCGTCGAGCCCGCCATGGCGCTGGCGGGCACCTGGAACTGCGTGACTTCCAGGTCATTCTGCGGCTGTTCCGGCCCGACACCGACGGTGTGCACGGGGATGCCTGCCGCGGCCAGGCGCGAGAGCTCGGCCTCATCGAGACTGTTGGCCGTATCGGCGCCGTCGCTGACCAGCACCACCGCGGCCAGCGGCACGCTCGTAGCCAGCTGCAGCACGGTGTTCAATGCTTCCCCGATGCTGGTCGACTGCGCGCTTCCCGGCAGGTTCTTCAGGGAATCCACCGGCGCCGCATGATCCGCGAAGCGGAACAGCCGCAGGTCGGAGTGCGCCGCGATCTCGCCCAGTGCCTTGTCCTGCAGCGCCGCCACGGCCTGCGCGCGCCGCACCGGCGCCTTCGGCGCGTCGGCGGTGTTCATGCTGCCCGAATCATCGACCAGCACCGCCACGGCGTTCTGCCGCTCGCGGCTCTGCTCCACGCGCAGCACCGGCCGCCACAGCAGCAGCAGCACCAGCGCCAGGAAGGCCGCCTGCAGCGCGCCGAGGATGGCGCTGCGCCACCAGCCCAGCCGCCGCCGCCACAGCGTGAATGCGATCAGCGCGATGCCGGCCAGCAGCAGCGCCCACAGCAGCCACAGCGGCCAGCCGCGGCCCAGCGCGAGCTGGCCGCTGCGGAAAGCCCAGATCGAAGCTCCGAGCAGGAACTGCAGCATGTGCTTGGCTGTCCCCCGTCCTGCTCAGTGCGTCATCGCGTACAGCGCGTAGCTGGTGCCGAACCGGTAGCCCAGCGCGGTCAGCGGCTGCGGATACTCGGGATCATCCGCCAGTTCCCACGAATCGCCGAGATCCATGTTGAAGTTGATCACGGCCATCAGCCGGTGGTTGTCGTCGTACACGCCGCGCCAGTGCGGCACGGCGCCGCCCCGCTCGCATTCCTCGCAGGTCGAGCGGAAGCGCCACGCGGCGCTGCCGGGGATCTGCACCTTGTCCCGCACCTTCTGCGTGAGGTCGAACAGCACGTGGAACACCTCGCTGTCGGGCGGAATTTCCTCGACGGTCTTGTCGGGGAAGATGCGGTGGAAGGAATCGATGAAGCCCTCCCACTGCTCATCGCCGTGGAAATCATCGACCACCAGGAAGCCGCCGCGATCCAGGTACTCGCGGATGCGCGCGGCTTCCTCGTCGTCCAGATACCAGCGCCCGACCTCCACCGCATACAGGAAGGGATGGTTGAACAGGTCCGGATCCAGCGGCTCCCGCGGAAACACCGCTTCTGCCGGCGTCAGTTTGTCCGGATCGATCGTGTCGATGCGCGTGAGCCGCCGTATGCCCTGGCTCAGGTGGTATTCGGCGTAGGGAGTATCCGTGAGCCAGGAACCGCCGGGATAGCCCATGTAGTTGTCGTGGTACCGCAGCCGCATGAAGCGGAATTCCGGCTCCGGTGGCGCGGTGGCAAAGCCCGTGGTGGCCGTATTGCCGGAAACGGTGCCGGACAACAGCGTACACAAGGCCACGGCAGATGCCAGGCCGAGCTGCTGGCGTATCTGCCTGACTCGCGACCCCATGTGAGCAAACTAACCTTGAATTCGCGCGCGCGCCAGCCTTGCCCGGCGGGCGCCCATCTGCTCATTCGCTCTGCGACCGGCAATCCGGAGCGGCGGGAATGTTTCCTCATGGCGCGCAGTACAGCGCCAGCAGCCATGCGGCCAGGACGACCGCCGGCGTCATCACCGCTGCCAGCCAGGCCGGAATGGCCGCGATCCAGCGTGCCCCGCGACTGGTTGCAGCCGCCGCTCCGAGCAGCGCGCCGGCGGTAAAGCCCAGGGCATGGGCTACCACGTCAGTCGTCTCGCCGCCGGCGGGGCTGTCCGGATCCTGCACGCCGGCGCCGAACATGCCGAGCAGGGCGAGACCGGCGACCAGCGGCACCCAGTCCCGCAGGGCGCGCGAACGCTTGCCGCGTGTACGCCAGGCATGCGCTGCGACCAGTCCGAGCGCGGCGAATACGGCGGTGGAGGCGCCGGCCGAAACGTAGTGCCCGATATCCAGCAACCCTTCGGCAAGGTTCGCGCTCATTCCGGCCACCGCGATCAGCAGCCAGGCGCGCGCGCTGCCCCATACCTGCGCGGCCGAAATGCCCAGCAGCGCGCCGGCAGCCAGGTTGCCGAACAGGTGCGTGGCGTCCCAATGCAGGGTGAGCGCAGTCAGCGCGCGCCACCATTGCCCCGCGCGCACACTCTGCGGATCCAGGGCACCAATGCCGTAGGGATCGGCGCCGAGCCAGCCCTGCCCCACTGCGAACGGAACCAGCAGCAGTACCGCGGCGTAGCCGGCCGCGCCGCGCCAGCCGCCAGCCTGCGGCGCCGGGGCATCCATGGCCACCGGCGGCCGGCGGGCCCGGTCCTCTTCGTACAACGCCAGCTGCCGCAGGGCCTGCTCGCGCAGCGCGCCTTCGACCAGCACCACGTAGCCCTCGCCAGCGAACTCGACCTCGCCGGGAATGCCTACCGCCAGCAGCACGAAGGCGCGCTCGTCGCAGGCGCGCCGGCGCGCCGAGCGGAACACCACGGCCGGCGGCGTGAAGCTATCTGGCAAACAGTTGCGAAGGATCGCGGAATGCCTTGAATTCAAGCGCATTGCCACTGGGATCCTGGAAGAACATGGTGGCCTGCTCGCCGACCTTGCCCCGGAAACGGATGCCGGGCTCGATGCCGAAGGTCATGCCCGCGGCGCGCAGCTTCGCGGCAAGCTCGTGCCAGCGGTTCCATTCCAGCACCACGCCGAAATGCGGCACCGGCACGTCCTTGCCGTCGACGGCATTGTGCACAGGCTTGAACGCCGTAGCGGAATGATCCAGATGCGCCACCAGCTGGTGCCCGAAGAAATCGAAGTCCACCCACTCGGGCGAGCTGCGCCCTTCCGGGCAGCCCAGCAGGCCACCGTAGAAGCGGCGCGCTTCGGCCAGATCCGCGACGGGAACCGCGAGATGAAAGGGCTGCAGCGACATGTGCCGGCGGCAGTTTAGGTTACCGGCCCAAGGGTGTCATGCCGCGCGGCGGCGGAGAACTCGAAGCTTTCCGTGTGCAGTACCGAGTCGCGCTGCCACTGGATGCGCTGCCGTGTGACCGTCAGCCGCCAGGTCTGCTCGAGCAGCGGCTCCGGGCCGAGCGCCACCGGCGTGAGCACGGCCGCGCACATGCCGGCGGCCGGATCGCGCACCGAGCGATAACGCAGCAGCGCGATGCGCCCGGTCCGCGCCACGCCGGCCAGGTGCTGGCAGGCCGAGTAGTCGTGCGGCGCGGTCCACGCGGGCGTGTCCCGGGCGAAGGGCGGCTGCGTGAGATCCAGTGCCGTCCCGGCGGCCGCTGCCTGGAACAAGGTGTGCGGGAGCGATCCCAGCCGCTCCAGCGCGGGGCTATCCAGCAGGAAACGCCAGCGCCAGTAGCCCAGTTCCGCGCAGGCGGTGCGCGGTTCATCGGCACCATAGAACACGCCTGGATCGGTGACGCCGCGAAACCGCGAACCACCGGGATGGGGCGAGGGATAGCGGAACGGAGTCAGCAGCAGATAGTGGTGCGCCGCGGCCTGTGCCGGCAGCGCGGGTTTGCTCGCCTCCAGCAGGGATTCGAGCTGCGCCTGCTCGGCGAGCGTATCCACCAGCCGCAGCGTGGATGCGCGGTGCTGCGCCTCCACCGCGCGCCACAGCCGGCCCTGCCAGCGCCGGCCTTCAGATGCGACCGCGGCTGGCGTCCAGGTAGTGGAGGACACGCACCAGTCCTTCGGCGCTGCGCAGCAGGTCGAGAGGCCGGCCGCCCAGCGCCTGGTTCGCGCCGCGCAGCCAGGTGCGCGCGTCGCGGTCGTTGCCGACGATGGCATCCAGCGAGCGGAACAGGCGCACGAACAGCAGCGCGAATTCCCACTCGCGCCTGCGGGCGGGATCCAGCGCATGGCTGCCGGCGAACAATCGTGAGGTGGTGGCAGGACTTACCCCGAGGACTTCCGCCAATACCGCCTGGCTCAGGCCGAGGGCGGTCGCGGCCCGTACCACGGCCTTCGTCAGCGTGGCCGATGGATCGGGTTGCGCAATGGATTGTTGCAATGCATCCATTCCATAGAAAGAATACACCAAATTTATTTCTATGGAAAGAGCCCTGCCCATTACGGCGTCCGCGCCCTTCCGGCCAACATACCCGATGCCATCAGCTGCAAACCACGCAGACTCACATGCGTCAGCAGCTCGCCATCCGGCTCACGCGCCGCGAGCAGCAGGTGCTGCCAGACACGCGGCTGCCGCTCCCAGCGCGGCCGCACCCAGCCGGGCCGGTGTTCCGCCAGCCAGTCCAGATCCCGCAGCCGCAGCTGCCCGATGCGCTCGGCGCAGGCCGGCGACATGCCGAGCACCACCCGCGCGAGCTGCCGGTTGGCGCGCGCCAGGTGCCAGCCGAACACCAGCACGCGGCGGACGAAATCCGCCGCGCCGCAACCGGCAAACACCGGTTCGGCGAACTGGACCGGGACGTCCTGCACCATACGCGGGGCCACGCCGCGCCAACGGGACTCGTCGTCGAAAGCCGCGTCGGCCAGCAGACAGGGGCTCGCGGCCAGCCGCGCGCGCAGCTCCCCGGGCATGTCGCACCACACAGATCGCTGGCCGGCGAACAACGCGGGACAGCAGGCGGGACCGGCCGCGGCCATTGCCGCAAGGAAATCCAGGCACTGCAGGTTGATCTCGACCACCGATTCGAGGGAACCATCCGCCAGCCATTGGCCCGCCCGCCAATGCCGCGACGCCGCACCGGCTGTTCGCCCGTCCATGCAATTCCTCCCTGTTCGCACGAAATAATCCCGCGCGGCGCTATTCCAGTGAAGTTGCAAATTTGGGATATTTTTCCCAATTTCGATTTTTGCAGATTTTGGCCGCAACCGGGAGACGTCATGAGGATCTCCGACGACCGCTACAGCCGCGACCGGCAGCGCTACGACCTGGCGCTGCGCTTCATCCAGCACGAGGCGCGCACGCGGACGATCCGCATGTGGACGGGGCTGACCGACGACCGCATCCGCAAGCTGTACCGCTCCTACGTGGCCGAGGACCACGACTCGCAGCTCATCCGCCATCGCGGCAAGTCGCCACAGCAGACCGGCTTTTTCGTCCGCACTCCGCAGATGCGCCAGGAAACCGCGGTGCTGGCCAGCGTCTGCTACCTGCTCGGCGTGGTGCCGCCGAGCCAGATGCTCGATGCCCACCGGAGCCTGCCCGGCATGCAGCGCGGCGAGGCGCTGTGCGAGGCGTTCGAGACCTACCTGCGCCTGGTGCCCGACGCGCGCATCAGCTTCGAACACGCGGTATTCCTGGTCACCGCGCTGGCGCGCGGCGATGAGCTGCGCGCCGGCCCGTGCGCGGATTGCACCGGCCTCATCGTGCTGGACCGCTACTCGCCCGGCCTGCGGCGCTGCATGGCCTGCGAAGCCAGCCTGCAGGGACGGCTGCTGACCGGCTGCTGACGGACCGGCAGACCACCCGACCTCGCGCGACCCGGGTTCAGTCGCCATTGAGGCTGGCATTGCTATGATCCGGCCCTCGAATGGCTTCCGAGAACCTGTTTGCCGGCCCGTACCTCGACCGGCGCGCCGAGGCGCGTCTCCGCGAGAATTGGCTGGCCGAGGCGCAGGCCGATCCACACACCATTTATATAGCGATGCGGCAGGGTGCCGCGCTGATCCACCCGTCCGCGGCCGGAGCATCGCCCCGCGCCGCGTTCCTCTCCGGCAACGATCCGCGCGTGGCCGCCGCCGCGCAGGACGCGCAGCGGCTGGTGCTGCTTGGCTGGTACCAGGCGCGGCGCTGCCTGCTGGTGGACCTGCCGCCGGACCAGGCCGTGGAGCGCGATGGCGAAGCCTTCGCCGAGTTGCGACCGCTGACCGCGGATTTGCCTGATGACGAGGCGGGCCTGCTCGCCTATGCGCGGGCGCTGCAGCTGTGGCGGGGCACGCATCGCTGCTGCAGCCGCTGCGGCGCCACCATGGTATCGGTGCGCGCGGGCCATCTGCGCTGCTGTCCGCAGTGCGGCTACCAGAGCTTCCCGCGGCTCGACCCGGCCATCATCGTGCTGGTGCACGATGGCAACGCCGCGCTGCTTGGCCGGCAGGCGGCATGGCAGCCCGGCCGCTACTCGACCATCGCCGGCTTCGTCGAGCCCGGCGAATCGCTGGAGGATGCGGTGCGGCGCGAGGTGTTCGAGGAAACCGGCATCGCGCCCACGGACATCGCCTACCACTCCTCGCAGCCCTGGCCCTTTCCGGCCTCGCTGATGCTCGGCTTCACCGCGCGCGCCGCGATGGCACCGCCGGTGCTGCGCGACGGCGAGCTCGAGGACGCGCGCTGGTTCAGCCGCGAGGAGCTCCGCGACGGCGCAGTGCAGCTGCCGCCCGCGACATCCATCTCGCGGCGCCTGATCGACGGCTGGCTGCGGCATGCGGCCTGAGCGGATGCGCCGCTGGTGCGTGCTGCTGCTGCTCGCCGCCACCGTGCCGGCCGCGGCGCACATCAGGGTGACGATCGAGGGAGTGGAAGGCGAGGAGCGCAACAACGTGACGACGCGCCTCAGCGTCGAGCGCTACAAGGACCGCGCCGGCGTCGACGGGGACACGATGCACCGCCTCGTCAACCGCATCGATGGCGAGGTACGCAACGCGCTGCGCCCGTTCGGCTACTACCAGCCGACAGTGGCCTACGACTACCAGCAATCCGGCAAGGACTGGCGGGTCGCCATCGCGATCAAGCCGGGCGAGCCCGTGCGCGTGCGCGATCTGACCGTGGAGATCCATGGCCCGGGCAAGGACGATGCGGCCTTCGACAGCGTCCGGCAGCAGAACCTGCTGCGCGTCGGCATGCGACTGCACCACGGCGAATACGACAAGGTAAAGGGCGACATGCTGCGCATCGCGCAGTCCCACGGTTACCTGGACGCAAAGATGGCGCGCTCCGAGATGCTCGTGGATACCGCCGCCCTTTCCGCCAGCATCACCCTGGTGATGGATACCGGGCCACGCTACAGCTTCGGCAGGATCGACATCCAGCAGACCACCATCCGGCCGGGGCTGATGAGCCGCTTCCTGCGCTTCCGGGAAGGCGAGCCGTACAGCGCCGAAGAATTGCTGCGCACGCAGTTCGCGCTGGACGACAGCCTGTACTTCTCGCAGGTGGACGTGACTCCGGAGGATGCGGATCACGATGCACTGACGGTGCCGGTGAGCATCACCGCCACCCCCAGCCGGCCGTCGTTTTCCCTCGGCGGCGGCTATGGCACGGATACCGGCGTACGCGGCACGCTGGGCTGGACCGACTCCCGCGTGAATGACCGCGGTCACAGCTTCCGCGCCGAGATCCAGGCCTCCAGGGTAAAACGCGAAGTCGACTCGCGTTACGACATCCCGATCGGCGACCCGGCGCTGGAACGCATGTCGCTGGAGGCGCAGAACACCTACGACGAGCTCTCCGACATCCAGACCAACACCACGGCGCTGACCCCTTCGGTCACGCGCGTGCATGGGCTGTGGCAGACCGTCACGTCGGTCGCGCTCACGCATACCACCACCGACGAGGGCATCGACAAGCTCACCAGCAACCTGCTCGTGCCGGGCATCGCCTTCGCTTCGGTGCCCAGGGGCTTCCTGGGGCAGGAGCTGTTCAGCCGGACCTTCTACGTGGAATTGCTCGGTTCGCACACCGCGCTGGGCTCGGATTCGAACTTCCTGCGCCTGCACGTGCAGACCGAGCATGGCTTCGACCTCGACCCGAAGTGGCATCTGCTGCTGCGCGGCGAGGTCGGCGCGGCGCTGGTCAGCAATTTCGACGACCTGCCCGGCATCTACCGCTTTTTCGCCGGCGGCGACCGCAGCGTGCGCGGTTTCGCCTACGACAGCCTGTCGCCGGAAGGTACCGTCACCAACTCCAGCGGCGCCAGCGAGCTGAAGAAGATCGGCGGCCGCTACCTGCTGACCGGCTCCACCGAGCTGGTGCGTGACCTGCCGTGGTGGAACCTGGCGGTGGCGACCTTCTTCGACTTCGGCAACGCCTTCAACAACCTGCACGATCCGCTGCAATACGCCGCCGGCGTGGGCCTGCGCTACCGCCTGCCGGGCGTATCCATCGGACTGGACATCGCCAAGCCGCTTTCCACCACGGGCGCACTGCGCCTGGACCTCAACATCACGCCGAAGCTGTGAAACTGCTGCGCACATTGTTGCTGATCCTGCTGGCCGTGTTGCTGCTCGCGCCGACCGCCGCGCTGTACGCGATCGCCTCGACGCAGGCCGGCCTGCGGCTGGTCGCCGCCCATCTCGGGCGGATCGGGCCGGTGAAGATCACCATCGAGCAGGTCAGCGGCACGCTGATCGACGGCTTCACGGTCGCATCGTTGCGCGTGCAGGAACGGCACGCGGATGTGCGCATCACCGACGCCGCCGGACGGCTGCGGCTGCTGCCGCTGCTGCTGCAGCGTCGCATCGAGCTGTCCGGCGCGCGTGCGCGCCAGGTGAGCGTGCAGGTGTTCCATGTCGCCGCTGCGCAATCCTCCGGCAGGCTGCGCTTCATGCCGCCGACCTTCGGCGTGGAGGTCGACGCGGCGCGCGCCGACAACGTCGACCTAGTGCTGATCAGCGGGCGCAGGCTGCACGCCACTTCCGCTGCCGCGGGCATCCAGGTGCTGTCCGGCGTGATCCACATACGCGATGGGCAGCTGGACTGGCAGGAAACGCACATGGCCGTCACCGGTGACGTGCGCGCGGCGGATCCGGTCGGGCTCGATGGCCGGATATCGGCCGACTGGCATCCGCAGGGAAAGCCGGCGTGGCAGTTCACCGCCAGCTTCGACGGCGACCTCGATCGCCTGCCGCTCAAGCTCGACATCGCGAAACCCTTTCACGCGCACGCCGAAGGCGCCGCCACGGCGCTCGAGGGCAACTGGAAATTCGCCGGCAAAGGCGCCACCCGCGATCTGGACATCAGCGTGTTCGGCGGCGGCGACGCC
>Ga0335083_10001594_pt1 | contig 30979 bp, 22 predicted proteins | sample Lox_Sample_42_FD_206716 | JGI IMG/M metagenome (GOLD analysis project Ga0335083, IMG submission 206716) | Soil microbial communities from Loxahatchee National Wildlife Refuge, Florida, United States - Lox_Sample_4.2 | ecosystem: Environmental > Terrestrial > Soil > Wetlands | place: USA...
GACATGAAGTTGCCGAAAATCGCGGCTCCATTTGTAAATTCTGCTAGGACAGACCGAAGGAAAGCCTGATCAGAGTGAGCCTTCGAAGCTCTACTGAGTGCTAGAATCAAGGGTTTTCTATCTCATTGGGAAGGACGGCTCTCATGTCACAAGCCACCGTACAAGCTGCCTCGTCCGCGCCCGCCCCGCTGGTTGCGCTCACCGAAGATGAAATCCTCTTTCGCGACACGGTTCGCCAATTCGCCGAAGAGTCTGTACGTCCGCATGTAAAAGAGATGGACGAGAAGGGGGTCTTCGAGCACTCTCTCATCGACCAGTTCTTCCAACTCGGGCTGATGGGTATTGAGGTGCCGGAGCAATACGGCGGCGGCGCGGGAACGTTCTTCGAGGCCATTCTCGCAGTCGAAGAGCTTTCAGCGGTCGATCCCTCGGCCGGCGTCATCGTGGATGTACAGAACACGCTGGTGAACAACGCGTTGCTGCGCTGGACGACGGAAGACCAGAAGAAGCGTTACCTGCCGCGCATGTGCCGCGACACGGTCGGGGCTTACGCGCTGAGCGAAGCCGGCTCCGGCTCCGACGCCTTTGCGCTGCAAACTCGCGCTGAACAGAAGGGCGACGAGTACATCCTGAACGGCCAGAAGCTATGGATCACTAACGGCAAGGAAGCGGGTGTCTTCATCCTGCTGGCTACAGTGGACCCGTCGGCGGGATACAAGGGTATCACCGCATTCATTGTCGAGAAGAGTTTTCCCGGCTTCACGGTCGGCAAGAAAGAAGACAAGCTGGGCATTCGTGCCTCGAGCACCTGCGAGCTGATCCTGGAGGACTGCCGCGTGCCCAAGAACAATGTCCTGGGTGAGGTGGGCAAGGGCTACAAGATCGCGATTGAGACGCTCAACGAAGGACGTATCGGCATCGGGGCCCAGATGATCGGCTTAGCGCGAGGCGCGTGGGAACACGCCATGAAGTATGCGCAGGAGCGCAAGCAGTTTGGGCGCGCCATCGCCGAATTCCAGGGCATCCAGTTCCAGATTGCACAGATGGCTACCGAAATCGAGGCCGCGCGCATGTTGCTCTACAACTGCGCCCGCATGAAGGACGCCGGCATGAACTTCGTGAAGGAAGCGGCCATGACGAAGCTCTTCTGCTCACAGGTGGCCGAGCGCGTGGCCTCGCTGTGCGTAGAAATCTATGGCGGCTACGGCTTTACCAAAGACTATCCCGTGGAGAAGTTCTTCCGCGACTCGAAGATCGGCAAGATCTACGAGGGCACCTCGAATATGCAGCTGCAGACCATCGCCAAGCTGGTGATTAAGTAGGCATCGCGGATACTCCCACCTCCTGTCATCCCGAGCGAGGGTCGCGCCAATAACGCATCCGGCCCGGTTTTGGCCGGATGCGTTGCGCGAATCCGAGTCGAGGGACCTGCAGTTCGCGCCGATCGCTTCTCACCGAGGAGCAACCACAGATCCTTCGACTGCGCGCTCGCCCCACCCGTAAAAACAGTGGGTCGGAAAAACTAGGCGAGCGCTCTGCTCAGGATGACAGCATTGGGATTGTGCCCTGACGAATCAGCCGACGCCCGCGCACGCCCACAGTTTAAAATTTTCCTGTGTCTGATAAGGCCATTGCAGTTGAGGAACCCCGCGAGATTCGTCTTAGCGCGGCCGAGCGCATCAAGATCGCGATGGTCTCGTGGTTGGCGTCGATGGTGGTCGGTCTCATCGGTTGCACGCTGCGCATGACCATCACCTTCGAGGAAGGTTCCATGCCGGGCCTGCATGTCATCTCGCCCGGCATCTATCCCTTCTGGCACCGCTGTGTTCTGCCGGCGACGTGGCTCTTTCGCAACCATGGCATCGGCGTGCTCACCAGCCTGAGCCGCGACGGTGAATACATTGCGCGGGTAATTCGCCGCTTCGGCTATGTACCGGTACGTGGCTCCAGTTCGCGGGGTGGCCAACGTGGCCTGCTCGAAATGGAGGCCATGGTCAAGACCGGAGGAGCCGTCGCGTTCACCATCGACGGACCGCGCGGACCGCGCTACGTCGCCAAGAAAGGTCCGGTGCTGTTGGCTCGTCTGACCGGCATTCCGATTACGGCGTTCTACGTCGCTGTCGAGGAACCATGGGTGCTGAAGACCTGGGACGCGATGGTCCTTCCCAAGCCGTTTTCGCGAGCCTATGTGCGGGTGGCAAAGTACATCTACGTTGCGCCCGACGCGGACGACGCCGCGCTCGATCGCCATTATGCCGAGATGCAGGCCGCATTGGAGCGGGTGACGCGGTTCGCGGAGGCCCAGTTTCCCGACAGCAGCAACATCGGTGATTAAAATGTGCTGCGTGGTCCAGTTCGATGAGCTGCAGGATAATGCGCCATCTGCCGCTGCGAGATTCGTCAGAAGCTGTTTCTTCCCTCCTCCATGCCGTGACTCTGGTTGGTAAGAGCAACGCCCATTCGCAAAACCGCAACCTTGGTGACACCCCATAGTGGCAGGCAAACCCTGGCAGGAATATTGGAGTGCGCCATGAGAGGGGTGAGAACCGCGCCCCAATTGCGGCTTATTCAGTCCGAGCTCGTGCCGTTCTGACTGCGACCTCTAAAGGCCCGTACCTGAGCACAGAGCGGTACAGGTCCCACACTTACCCTGAATTGCGTCTCCAGGACAGTAGCAATCGAGCCAACGCCGCCGATGTAGGCCTCGTGGAGGTAGTTTGGCAATGGCTTATCGGAGTACCCCGAAAAACCAGCTCCTGCTCGCTTTTCTGCTAATCGTATGTTCCCCAGTATTGGCAGGCGTGTCCTTCAATAGCATCACCCCGGTCAGCGGAGGCGTTTCCGCGCCGGGATTGCCCGGCATTCCCGGCGGTTACTACCTGCAGCCGTATTCAATCTGGCTGCAGTCCTCCTTTGGAAAGGCCCCGTACAGCTACACGCTAGTGGGCGGAGGTCTCCCGCCCGGCGTGACCCTGACCTCGGCGGGCAACATAGTCGGCAAGCCCAGCAGCACTGGCACGTTTACCTTCCAGGTAAAAGCCACTGATTCCAGCAAGCCACCCGTGAGCCAGACCTCGTCGTACTCGTTGACTGTCTCGATTGGCTTCGACACCTACGGAGGTCTGACCGCCGCTGGCTCGACCAGGCCGCCAACCGGCTACTTTCATCTGGAAAAGCAGAAGGACCGCTGGAAACTGGTTTCTCCTCTGGGCAACAACTTCTTCCTGCTTTCTGTCTTCAACGCCAACGAGAGCTTCATTGAACCTGGGGTCATACAGAAGCGCTATAACAACGACAAGGAGTTGTGGGCCACCCATCGCGGCGAGCGAATGCTCAGCTGGGGCTTCAACTCGCTCGGCGAGTACACATGCGAACGCGGCTTACCGGTCGGGACTTGGGGCGGCAAGAGTGGCAACCCCATCAAGCTGCCCTTCATTTTGTTCATGAGCACCTCCGCCGATTCCATCTACCACACGTCCGACATCGGGCTTGCCGAGCCGATCAAGCAGATCCTCAAAGGAATCCCGTCAACCACATACAACTGCGCCAAGAATTACTGTGGCGAGGGCGTGATGGACATCTTCGATCCCAAGTGGGCCCAAGGCTACGCTGGCGAAATTGCGCTGCAGAACAAAGCCATCACCGGCGGCTTCGCGAACGTTCCCTGGATCATTGGCATCACCACTGAAGACGCTGATTTCTTCTGGCCGATCAAAGGCACCGGCACTGGTCCTTATCCTTATCCGCACAACTCTTGGTTTGTGGCGGTCACCAACTTTCAACAATCCGGTTTCAAAGACCCCAAGCTCTATACCAAGTACGCCTGGGTGGCGTATCTCCAGCAGAAGTACGGAACCATCGACAAGCTGAATGCCGCATGGGGGAGCACTTACACCACCTTTGGCGACAGTGGCGGGTTCGGCGTGGGCACGGGAGTCCTGGATGAAGATGGGCGGCATAAGTGGATCGGCACCGACCCCTACGGGCTGACGGGGGAGACCGCCGCACTGCAAGCCGACATGAACGCGTTTCTTTACCAGTACGTGTACCAGATGGAGAGTGTCGCAGTGAAAGCCATCCGCAGCTACGACAAAAACCACCTCATCTTCGCCCCCTCGGCCCTGGGGGGCGTGGGCGACATTGGCATCCGGCCGCAAGTGCTGCAGGCATTGGCGGATGCGAGAGTGGATGCTCTGCCTATCAGCTACACTCCGAAAAGCCCGCAGAACGTCAGCATCATCACCCAGGCGTACGATCTGACCGGCAAGCCGGCGATCGTCTGGTACGGCGTGACCGCCAACCAGGACTCTTACTTTCACGGCTATCCGAGTCAGGGCTCCGACTACCCCACGCAGGAAACTCGCGCCCTGCACTACAACAGCGACCTCGGCGTGCTGTATGGCGCCAAAGCCACCAATGGTGACCATCCAATCCTGGGCATTGACTTCTGGTCGCTCACCGACAGCAGCCGAGGAGAAGCCACCAATTGGGGCCTGATGTCGAACCGCGATAACTCCTACGACGGCAAAGCCGCGATTGCCGCTCCAGGCACCGATGCCTGGGGATTCCCCACCGGTGGGGAAGACCGCAACTATGGAGACTTTCTCGACGGGGTGACGCAGACCAACCTGAATACGGTGAAGCAGTTTATCGTGGAGACGCATTGATCCACGACTGGCCCGCCGTCGGGCGACGGCGGGCGTTGAGAGGCAGGTTCAGGGGGAGCTTGCCTCTCGTTTTTCATTCGGCCCAAGTTTGGTGACCAACCGGTTCTCCGGCATTTGGCCGTCGGGCGCGTCTTGGAGTTTAGCCCCGTAAATTACTGTGATTATTACTCGATACAACAAGCCGCCCCCTGCCTGCTGGGTTAAGCTTGTTCGCCATGGGAGTTCGTATCTTCTTTGGGGCGATTGCCTTGGGCTTGGTAGCAGCTTGCATGTGGGCTTATCACCACGACGACCAATTGCGCCGGAACTCCGCCCAGGTCAACCTGGGTGATCCCAACGAAACAGTGCGGGAATTGTTAGGCGATCCCACCAGTGAAGGGCCTTGCGGCTCGCTGACGCCGGTGCCAACCGGCTGCACCAGCGAGTATGTCTATCGGTACTGGTACACCGTGTTCCAGCCGCGATACGAAGTGGTTTGGTTCGACCAGACCGGCAAGGTCCTGGGCGAACAGCACGTGCAGACACCGTAACCCGCTCCACGGGCCCAGACGAGCAGCTTTCCTCTCAGTAGCCCAAACTGGCGGCGGCCTGGAAGCACTTCTGCGCCTCGGCTTCGTTGCCCAGTGCGCGATAGGCATGGCCCATGTAGTTGTAGGCACGGGCTCTCACCCTGGGGTCGGGGGAGGTGGCGATCACCTTCTTATAGCCTTCGATGGCCTCGGGCAGACGATCTTGCATCTGGGCGTAGCGGGCAAGAAACATGTTGCCCAGCGGATCCTCGGGATCGATCGCGACGGCCGTGTGGAAGTGCTTCATGGCTTCTTCGAAATTGCCGGCCTGCAACAGTGCTGCGCCCAAATCCACCTCGGCCATATGATTGCCGCGCGTGACTTCGATCGTGTGCGTCCAAAGCGTAACGCTGTCGCGCCAGTAGTCGAGTTGGTGGCGCGTCGTCACTGAGAGCGTGAGAAGCACCGCGATACCGACGGCAGCCTGCCACTTGGTGGGAACATGCCGGTGGTTGGCCCATTCCGCAATGCTCCAGGTCAGCATGATGAACAGCCCGACAAACGATAAGTAGGCGTAGCGATCAGCCATGCCTTGATTGCCTACCTGCACGATGCCAATCATAGGAAGCAGGGTGATGACGAACCAGAACCAGCCGGCGAGCAGATAGCCGCTGTTCGCGGTTCTCTCTGCCGCCGTTGTGCTGGCTGATGAGGGGCGAACGGCAACGAGCGAAGAGCGACCCTCCACAATCCATGCGGTGACGCCTAGCAAAAAGACCGCAGAAACCATCACCTCCCACGATGTCAGGTGTACCACAGGGTGGGGATAGAACAGTGCCAGACCCGAGGGCCAGAACGCCAGCTTTACGTATCGTGCATAGGAGAGGAAGGCGTTGGCTACGCGCATGGAAAACGGAAGCCAGCGGACCGCGTGTCCGGTACTGTGCGCGTGCAGGGTAATGACCGCGCTGACTGCGGACAGCGTGAAGAGAGGAATCTTTTCCCAAACGAGCCAGGAAAGAGGCCTGGTGGCCATCGTGCCTGTGTAAGTTACAGAAGCAGATTCCCCGCAGACTGAAGGCTGCTCGTTGCCAGCCCGAATCCCTGCAGCATCGCGATGTGCCGACATTCGTCCCAGAGGCCAATAGTCCCACAGCAGCAGCACCATTGGCAGGGTGATAATTTGCGGCTTGGTCATCAAACCGAGTGCAAACAGGACGGTGACGATGAGATAGCACCCAAGGCCCCCAGCCTTTCGCCCAATGCGGGGCGCCGTTTGCGCATACCAGCGATAGGCGCCCAGCGCGAGCAGAAAGAACATCATGCTCAGCAGGTTCTTGCGCTCCGCGACCCAGGCGACGGATTGCACATTAATGGGATGGACCGCAAAGAGCCCGGCGACCATGGCGCTGCGGCCGGCGTATCCCGTGGCTCGCCACAGCACCCAGAACAGCAGTACAACATTCAGAGTATGCAGGAGAAGATTGACAACGTGCGGTCCTGCAGGATCCAGGCCGAAGAGTTGAAAGTCCAGGGCGTGCGAGAGCCAGGTCAGGGGATGCCAGTTGGAGGCGCTGTAGGTGGTAAAGGCCCACTGGACGGTGTCCCACTCCAGCCCAGACTGGACGTGGACGTTGTCGGTCACATAAATGTCGTCATCGTAGTTGGTGAACGGAAGGTTGCGGACGGGGTAATAGACGGCAAGTGTAGCCACCGCGAGCAAAAGCGCAAAAAGGACCGCTCGCCCTTTCGGCTGCATCTCCTGCTGTGCGCTCGCAGATGTCAATCGTCACCCGCCGCCACCGGTCAGCGGTTCAAGGAGAATTCGTTGACCCAATGAAATCCGCGATTGATGAGCAGAAACTTCGACTCGTCCATGCGGCGCAACGTCACCGTCACGGGATGGCCGTCTAACTGGCCGGTGAGCAGAAGCTGATCGGTCTGCGGATTCTCATAAGCGAAGTCCGCTCTCCACGCCGAGTCGACGGATCGGGCCATGCGCAGCGACTTGCGCTGAGGATCGACTCGCAACCGGAACTCAACCGGCTGACCATTCATGGACTGCACCCACACGGTGTCGTTGCTGTCAACGATGATGCGCTGCCAGCGCTGCTCGTCGGTGAGCAACGGCGGGCGCACTTGACCGTCGAGCGAGAATTCATCCACCGACCAGATGCCGTAGAGCGGAGCCTTCACGTGATAGTCCAGGAAGGCCTGGCTGGAATGGCGGTCGGCGTAAAGATTGTGGGCTACCAGGACAAAGCAAAATACAAGCTGTAACACAAGGGCCGCCTGGTTGAGCCGCTTGCTTTGAAAAAGCGGGGGCTCCGGGGCAGGATCAACCCGCTGGTTGAACAGGAAAAAGTTGAAGAGGCGCCGCAGGTCAGGAACGATGAGGATAATGGCCATGCACACCATGGTGATGGAACCGATCTTAACCGCAACGTCATACCCCAGATTGAGCATAAGCACGTTGCCCATTGCCCCCAGAGAAATCAAGGCCCCCAGCAGCCTGGTTCTGGGAATGAAGAGCAGCGCGCCGCCCAGCACCTCCACCGCACCCGCAAAGAACGTGTAAATGGGTGAGGCTCCCATGAAGGTCCACAACAGGTGCATGGGCGAGGAGTCACCATAGGGCTCGACCAGGGTGCTCAGTGTTGGAGCAGGAAACTGCGCCGGGAAGATCTTTGCTACGCCGTATTGAATCAGCATGGTGCCCAGCACCAGGCGCATGTAGAGCAGGAACCACTGTTGCAGCCGCTCATAATTGGGCCGCTTGCGATCGAGCACCGACCAGATGACAGCAAACGCAGCGGCCAGAACGACGTAGCATAGCAGCTCCACCCAGTTGTACATGGTGTCCTTGCTGCCGTTGCCGACCTCCACGACCCCGGTGCGCACCTGCAGATGCAGCAAGCCTTCGCCGACCCATACAACAATCACTCGCCGCAGCACCTGGTACTTGTCGAACAGTTGTGGGATGGGAGGAATGGGAATGAAGTGCACGGGCACCCAGAGTGTGTAGAGCGGAAAGTACACTACGGAAAACAGGAGCGCGAGTCGCCTGATCAGGCTCCAGCGTTGCGGCGGAGCTGCCTGGGTCTGGAGTTGCTGGACCTTTCCGTTGGATTGAGATTCCACTTGCGTCGTTGTTTGCATAGGATCGTGCCGCTCGTGAGTTCGGACTGGGATTATGGAATGCTTGGCATTGTCGCTTCGTTTGCGTACCAGCGCAAGGGGTCTGCATCGACATGGAGCTCGTGCTTGCGGATGACAAGCGATCGGCCAACCAGATAGCATTGAAGGTTTGGCAGTTGGTGGAGGCAATCTTATGGCTACCATGGAACAGACATCGGCAAGCGTTGCAACCGGGGCGAAGCCAAAAATCTTCAGGAATTTCATCGGCGGCGAGTGGGTTGAGACCCGTACCGGCCGCAGCTTCGAGAACCTCAATCCTGCCGACACCCGGGAGGTGGTCGGCATCTTCCAGAAGTCCGGCAAAGAGGATGTGGACCAGGCCATCGAGGCCGCTCGGGTGGCGTTCACCAAGTGGCGGCTGGTGCCGGCGCCCCGGCGCGCGGAAATGCTGTACAGGGCGGCTGAGCTGCTGATCGCTCGCAAAGAAGACTATGCGCGGGACATGACCCGCGAGATGGGCAAGGTCATTAAGGAGACGCGGGGCGATGTGCAGGAGGCCATCGATTGCGGCTATTACACTGCCGGTGAAGGCCGCCGACTCTTCGGACCCACGGTGCCCTCGGAGCTGCCCAACAAGTTTGCTATGGCCATCCGCCAGCCGCTGGGCGTCTGCGCCATGATTACGCCCTGGAACTTCCCCATGGCGATCCCCTCGTGGAAGCTGTTTCCCGCACTGGTCGCGGGCAATACCGCCGTCATTAAGCCGGCGCAGGACACCCCGCTGTCGGTCTTCAACTTCGTCCAGACGCTCCACGATGCCGGCATTCCGGCGGGCGTGGTGAACATTGTCACTGGCTTCGGCAGCGAAATGGGTACGCCGCTGGTCGAGCATCCCGAAGTGCGCGCGGTTTCGCTGACTGGCTCTACTGCGGTGGGCCGCGTCGTAGGACAGGAAGCGGCGAAGAGCTTCAAGCACTGCTCCCTGGAGCTGGGTGGCAAGAACCCGATGATCGTGCTCGACGACGCTAACCTCGACCTGGCGCTCGACGGCGCGCTGTGGGGCGCGTTTGGGACTACGGGACAGCGCTGTACGGCCACTAGCCGCATCATTGTGCAGAAGGGCGTGTACAGGAAATTTACGGATGAGCTGGTGGTGCGCGCCAAGAAGCTGAGGGTCGGCAACGGCCTCGATGAGAGCGTGGACATGGGCCCGGCGGTCAACTCCAGCCAGATGGAAACCGACCTGAAGTACATCAAGATCGGCAAGGATGAAGGCGCAAAGATGCTAAGCGGCGGGCATCGCCTGGAAGGCGAGGCGTGGAACCACGGCTGGTTTGTTGCGCCGACGGTATTTGCTGATGTCGATCCCAAGATGCGCATCGCGCAAGAAGAGATCTTCGGGCCGGTGGTTTCCATCATCCCCTGCGACGGGTTGGAAAACGCGATCGAGATTGCCAACGACATCGAATACGGATTGTCGTCGTCGATCTACACCAAGGACGTGAACAAGGCGTTTACCGCGATGCGCGACCTGTATGCGGGCATCACTTACATTAACGCGCCGACGATTGGCGCCGAAGTGCATCTGCCGTTCGGCGGCGTGAAGGCCACGGGCAACGGTCATCGCGAGGGCGGAATCGGGGCGATCGACTTCTACACCGAGTGGAAGGCAGTGTACGTGGATTATTCCGACAAGCTGCAGCGGGCGCAGATTGACCGACCGGAATAACCAAGGCAGACACCAGTGAGCGATGAGGCCAACTGGATTCTTGAGGACTTCGGGCTTCGGTCTTATCGAAGCAGGGTAGAGGGACTTTCGCAGAAGCTCACCCGCGATCTGGGAACGATGTTCTGGAAAAATGTTCGTTGCGCACAAATGCATTCGCGACTGCCCCAACTTTTGATCACGCAATTAGAATTTTCAGCGATGGGAGGCTCTGGGCTTGGCGAGGAATTGCTGACCGAATCAGAAGAGGCGAAGCTTGTACGCGGAGAGCTCACCGAGGAAGAGGACGAACAAATAGCACAAAGACTGGTCCAGAAACGACGTGTATTCGAGAAGCTGATGTCCGGAGCCGAGGGTTTTCAAGACGAACTATCCCGACGCGTCGAAACTCGGCTTCGCGCCATCGAAGGCATGAACGATATGCCGGAAGTGTTGGCGTCGATAGGCCCAAGCTCCGTGATTCAGCTATGGAGTGCCTTTGAGTTTCTGTCGGCCGAGCTTTGGAGCAAAACCATTGACTCCCGACCGTCTTCACTCGGGATAGCCGCAGCTGAATGGGCACTGCGGGAGATCTGGCACTTGACGGATTTGGAGCGGCGACGACTAGGCAGAGCATTTTCAGAAAGGGCTTTCAAGACAGGCAAGTTCCTACTCGAACACGTTGATTTCTCCAGTGCCAAGAGAATTCAAAGCAACTACGGGTCGGTCTTCCCAGGACTGACATTTGGCGAGAGCTGGGTGCGCGCCGCAAAGCGCATACAAGCGATGCGCAATGTCCTATTGCATAACGGAGGTGTAGTTAATAAGCAGTTTCGTCGGCTCGCTGACATCCCACTGCCTGAGGGCATGTCGTTGCAATTCAGTGGTTTTCAGTTGCTTGCATTCACCAGAATCACGATCGAGATTGGAACGTCCCTGCTAGAGGCAGTTGACTCCTGGTTGAGTTCCCACCCCGAGAGCGACCCGTCGGCGACAACTGTGCATTAGGGGCAGATGGTCTGGCATGGTGGGGGGTAGTCCGGCTTGTGGGACCAGACACACGGAGGAATGACAACGAATGTCCAACACTTTGCAGGGGCGCACCGTGGTGGTGTTTGGTGTCGCCAACAAGCGCAGCATAGCGTGGGCCATCGCGCAGCAGATGCAGCAGGCTGGCGCGCAACTGGCCATCACCTATCAGAACGAGCGCCTGAAGCAGGAAGCTGACGACCTGATAGCGGCGCTGCCGAATTCGCAGGCCTTCCAGTGCGACGTCAGCCGCGATGAAGAGATCGTGCAACTGCTCGAACAGCTTAAGACGCGTTACGGCAAGCTCGACGCCCTCGTGCACAGCGTCGCGTTTGCACCTGCCGAGGACCTGAAGGGCGAATTCGTAGAGACCAGCCGCGAAGGCTTCCGTATCGCATTGGACATCAGCGCTTATTCGCTGGTTGCGCTCTCTCGTGCCGCTCGTCCGCTAATGACTGATGGTGGCAGCATCATCACGCTCACCTATTACGGCGCCGAGAAGGTCGTCCCCAAGTACAACGTGATGGGAGTTGCCAAGGCCGCCTTAGAGGCGAGTGTCCGGTATCTTGCCTACGACCTGGGCAAGAACAGAATTCGCGTGAACGCAATCTCAGCCGGGCCTATCAAGACTCTCGCTGCGCGCGGGATTTCGGGACTCGGAGAAATGCTGGCGTCGCATGCCAACCGCGCTCCACTGCAACGCAATGTTGATGTGAAAGAGGTCGCCACGACCGCAGTCTTCCTGGCCAGCGATGCCGGCAGCGGCATCACCGGCGAGACCATCTACGTGGATTGCGGCTACAACATCATGGGATTCTGAACGCGTTCCCGGCCGCTCAACGCATCGATCCAATAGACTGTCCGCCCGAGCGGGGGGACGACCTCAGGTTCGTCCCTCCCGACTGGTTACCCTGTCGCTGAGTGTTACGAAAGTACAGTTACCCCACCTGTACCTTCGTAATCTTGACAACCACCGTCGCCCAGGCTAATGCTGGCACACAGGGCGCTTTGGCCTGCGCAAGGTGAAGTGTCCTCCCCAGCCCCAGGGCCGGGCGAATGGCTCTTTGACAATTGGGAAGGGGCACGCGGATCGGCTCGAAGACGCCCCGGGAGGTCGCCAAACGGCGTCGTATTTACAGGTTGGGGTACGACGTAAGTCCAGTAAAAATAATACTTTACGATAAGTCTATTCATTTGAGATGCTTACACTAAAACCTCACCTTGACTTCGCGTAACTAATTGATTCTAAATAACCTAAGAAAGTGAGGGGGGTAGGGGGGTACACATCAGATCGAGCGTTTCAGTGGTAGTGCTCAGCAATCCATTGCGGATACCGGTACTTCAGCATGGTCAGCGCCCAGGCTGCCTGCACCGTGGAATGGCCTAACCCGCCCATGTCCATCTTGTAGCCGGGATTGAACTCAAACACACCGCGGCACCATCCATACCAGCAGCCGTACCAGGAGCCGTTAGGGTTCTGAAACTCAAGCAAGCGCTCGATCCATCGTTGCCGTATCAGGTCCGGCCTTCGCGCTGCCAGGACAAAAGCGATGCGCTGCACATAAGAGTCGGTAAAGCGGAAGTCATAGTATTCGTCGCGCGCAACTCTGTCCGCCAGGTGATTGATGGTTGCGTCCAGGTCCGGTGAACTGCCGTTGTAGTCGCGGTACATGTCCAGCGCCAGCAGTTGCTTTTGGCGCGTTCCCCAGTAGTACTTGGTCGGAGAAAACATGTTCGCACGGTCCTCATCCGAAAGCAGGATCCGGTCGGGCGCTAGAGCGTACGCCTGCCAAACAAAATCGATGACGTTGTCCTGCATGTCGGGAACACGAATCATGGGCACTGCGGCGGTCGGACTCATGATGCGCAGCCAGACCAAATCGAAGAGGGCCGCGGGATGCGTCAAGTGTTCCTTCTGGTAGTCATCGAGAAGAACCTGCAGCCGGGGATCCTGCGACATCTGCTGCATCTGCGCGATCATGTACATCATGGTCGCGTTGCGCTCGGAGACGACCGGATTGTCTTTGATCCAGTTGATGGCGCCGTCGAGGGCGCGGTCGAGTTGCGCGTCGAATTCCGCGCGCGGCGGGCGGCGCAGAGAGTAGTTGTTGTTGATTACCAACAGCACAACCAGCAGCGCGAGAAGCAGCAGCGTTCCCCCGAGCCAGCAAATCAGTCGTTGGCCTGCGGATCTTTGTTGACGTGACTGGACAGTCATTGGGTTTCAGTTACCCCGAAGATCAGGCTTCTGGAATACGGATTTGTCTCTGTGCGACCGTTAACCGGACCGTGCGCCCTGTTCAAGGTTGATGACCCGTTGCTGGAACAAGCACGCGAAGGCCGATCTTCGTGCCCGCCGCCTGCTCGACTTCGGCAGTTATGTCGCGAGTGTTTTGCGCCAGCAATGTTGCCCACTCTGGCTTGAACTTTCCGCCGTACAATGTGCCCGACGGATCAACCACGTAAAACAAGCGGTCGCCGTGCTCAAGTTCGTTCTTAAACTGCTCGTCGCTCTTGTGGAAGTAGAAGGTCTCCCAGTATTCGCCTGGACGAAAGAGATAGAAGCCGATGGCTGCGAATTCCGGCGAGACGAAGACGATCGAACCTGGCTGCAGAGGCCCAACGCGCGGTTTGAAGTATTCGGCAACCTCGCGATAGTTGGTGCGATGGCTCAAGTGACGTTTCACGACCACGGCGTCGGCCAACAGCAGCGTGGCCAGCGCGGCGGCAACAGCTGCGCGCTTCCGCCATTGCGGTCGAAACAATTTGGAGGGAGCTGCGGCCAGATACAAAACGTACAGCGCCAGCATCATGGCACACTGGGCTTTTGTTACAACACCCACGAAGAAGAAGAAGCCTGCAAGCGCAATCGAAGCCATTGTGCTGAGCGCAATCTGCGCAGGCTGCGCAGTTTCGAAGAACGGAACCACTCCGCAGGCCATCAACAGAGCCAAAGCTGGATATGCCTGGCTGATGTAGGCGGCTTCCTTAACTTTGAAGGCCGAGAGCACGAAGACCGGTCCGACCAGCCAGGCAGCGCAACCCAGCACAACCAAGCGTCTCCGCCGTATCAAATCGGCAATGCCGAGGAACAACAAAGGCAGGCCAAAGAAGACACCTTTGAACAGCGCTCCGAAATAGAACCACCACGGTTTGTACCAGAGGTTCGGATCGTAGCCCGCACCTCCAGCGCGGGTGGCGGCCGCTCCCTGGAAATAAGTGGCCAGCCAGATGCTGAGATTCTGGGGAGAAAGGGCTCGCAGCAACAGCAGGTGCGAGCCGGCCACGATGATGAACACTGCGAAGCCGATGACAGCATCGCGAATGGTCTTGCCTAGCGTGCTGGTGGAGGCGCGGGAAAGCAATAACAGAGCGACGGCAGCGCCAAATGGAAGGATCAGCCACAACTTCGATAGAAAGCCGATAGCCAGAGCCGCTCCCGAAAGCACCGCATACAGAGATCGTCCCGAACCGCGGTAACTGGCTGCAGCAACCATGCCCGCGCAGCCCCAGAACACCACCGAGGGCTCAGCCATCACCGATCGGGCGTAGGCGATCGTGGCGGGATTAAGAAGAAACAGGCCAAACGCAAGCAACCCAAGGTTGCGGTCCTTGAGCAGCAGAGCAGCAAGCCGGTAAACGCAGAGAGCGGTCAGGACCATCAGTACAACGTTGACCAGACGAAGAGCAAATTCGTTCTTGCCCAGCAGAAGGATGGAACCGGCAAGCTCGACGGGATAGGCGTACGGCCAGGTCGACCAAGGCACGCCACCTGGGTCCGGCGAGACGATGGCAATCTGGCGATAGTCGTGGAGAATGTTCAGCGCCGAAGTGCCGTACCGTCCTTCGTCAGCCTCCAGGTCCGGTTTGCCCAAATGATAAAGGGCGAGTGCGGCGTAAACGAGCAGCGTCGCGATTATGGCGATTCGGCCGAGCGATGAGCTGATGACTGGGCGAGATGAAGCCTGAGCAGCAGTTGGCCCAACCGTGAAGGGATTCATCGTGCGGTGGATCTCCGTGAGCAGCAACCTGTTTTGCGGCGGTATGAGATCATGAAGTGCCGGCGGTCACAGAACGTCTGCGACTACAATAAGGTGAGGAGACGAAGTTAACAAGTCCTGGCTATCGTTGAGGAAGTGGGAGCCGACAGAAAATCATCGAAAACCAGGCTGCTAAAGGTTCTGGCGGCTCTGGCCATAGTGTACTGGGCTGGAAACGATGTGCAAACGGTTGCACTACTTGCATAAAAAGTTTTGCGCTCGTTACAATGCAAGACCTGAACTCATTGTCCCTCAGCTATTTGTGAAGCATGCTGAGTGGTGCTCTCGGCCAAACAATTGCACATGCCTTCACGGTTTGTGAGACAGAATCCGACATGGAGTAACGCGTAGTGACGCTCGCGGGCACCAAAGCGACGGGGGCTGTATCCCGCCCGCCGGAAGATGAAATATTGTTGGAAGGTTCTCCTTCCAAGTTACTCACATTTTGGCAAACGCTGAAGCCGTTCGGCTGGCAGGGCCTGCTGTTGGTGGCGGTGCTGTTCGCGCTGTACGCCCCGGTCCTGCGCATCCTGGCTGACCAGTGGTATCGGGACGCGGACTACTCGCACGGCTTTCTCGTGCCTGTTCTTTCCGCCTTCCTCATCTGGCAGCGGCGCGACAAGTTGCGCCAGATTCCTCGCCGTCCGTCACTGTGGGGCTTGCTGGTTGTGCTGATGGCTTTGAGTCTGCTCTTTCTCGGCAGCCTGGGAGCGGAACTGTTTCTGGCGCGCTTTTCCCTGCTATGCACCATCTGCGGGTTAATTGCTTATTTCTGCGGCTGGGCCATACTGCGCGCCATGGCGTTTCCCATGGCGTTCCTGCTGTTCGCGATCCCCATACCTGTGGTGGTCTATAACGAGATTGTCTTCCCCTTGCAGTTCATCGCTTCGAAGTTTGCGACTTGGACGCTGGAAAGGCTCAACCTGTTCCCCATCATGCGAGAGGGGAATGTCCTGATCCTGCCCGGTATGTCCCTGGAAGTGGTGGAGGCATGCAGTGGAATCCGCTCGCTGATGTCATTGCTGGCGCTGGCTGCGGGCTTTGGATACGTGGCCGAACGCAGCATTTGGGCACGGTGGGTGCTTTTTCTGGCCATGGTTCCGCTTGCTATCATCAGCAATGGAACCCGGGTGATGATCACGGCCATCATGGCCAACTACATGGGCCGGCAGGCGGCCGAGGGGTTCATGCACGAGTTTTCGGGATGGGTGATCTTCGTGGTGGCTACGGTGCTGTTCCTGGGGTTCTACGGCCTGATGACAAAAATCCGCAAATGGATGGGATGGCTGCCTGAAGACACGCCTCCAGCCTCTGCGACCAGGGCTGGTGTATGAAGGCGGGGGCTCGCTACTGGGTGATGATGGCAGTTCTTCTGGGGGCGACGACCGGAATGGCCTACTTGTCGCATGGTGAAGCCACGCCCCCGGCCAGGCCGCTCTCGCAATTCCCCACAGAGATCGCGGGCGCCAAGATGTTCGCCGATTGGCCTCTGGAGCAAAGGGTCCTGGATCTGCTGGGCGTGACCGATTATCTGAATCGCGGCTATTTCTCTCCTACGGAGGGGCAGGTCAACCTGTATATCGGTTATTTCCGGAGCCAGCGGACGGGCGCCAGCATTCACTCTCCCAAGAATTGCCTGCCGGGCTCGGGATGGCAGCCGGAGAGTGCGATGATTTATCAGCTGCCGCTCGACGACGGCCGCAACGTCCCCATCAATCTGTACGTCGTGCGCAAGGACCTGGATGAGCAACTCGTCCTCTATTGGTACCAGGCCCACGGCCGGGTGGTGGCCAGCGAGTACTGGGGAAAATTTTTCTTGATTTACGATGCCTTGCGCTTAAATCGAACGGACGCAGCGCTGGTTCGCATTACCGTTCCCATCATTCACGGCAATGAGGAGCAGGCCCGGACGCGGGCCATCAGTTTTGCAAAACAGATCACTCATGATGTTGATCAGATCATTCCTCGGTGACCCAGGAGAAGTCATGCGGAAATGCTACATCGTCTCAATCGTAATAGCGGTGTTGTTGGCCGGATTCGCCGGTTGCGCCCGCAACCCGGAAGCCGCCAAGCGCAAGTATGTCGAAAGCGGCATGAAGTACATGGACGAGAAGAAGTACGACTCTGCTGTGATTCAATTCAAGAAGGCGCTGCAAATTGATCCGCGCTACGCGGAGGCCCATTACGAACTCGGACAGGCCGAACTGGCCCAGCAACACTGGACTTCGGCTTTTCGCGAGTTCAGTGCGGCGATTGACCAGGACCCCAACCATGTGAAGGCCCATCTCGCGTTGGGGACCCTCTGGTGGCAGGCGCGCAAGTACAACGAGGCGGAGGAACATGCCCGCTTCGTTGTGGATCACGATCCCAATAACACGGATGGATACATGCTGCTGGGCAACATTCTGCTGGGACAAAAGCACCAGCAGGAAGCCGTCGACATGTACACCAAGGCAGTGACACTGAAGCCGAACGATCCCGGCGGCTACCTAAATCGTGGCGTGGCCTACGCGGCGATGAAGCAGGATGCTCAGGCCGAAGAAGATCTGCGCCGTGCGACCCAGGTCGATCCCAAGGCCATGCCGGCCTATTACGCCCTGGGCAACTTCTACATGTACAAAGGCGACCAGAAGAAGGCCGAGGAAGTGCTTCGCTTGGCGATCCAGAACGCCCGTCCCGACGATCCCGTTCCGTCTCTCCGGTTGGCAGCCCTGCTGTTGCATCAGGGGCGCAAAGAAGACGGGGAACAGGTTGTTGCACAACTGCGGGAGAAACAGCCAAACTCGGGGCCGGTGGCCGTGGCGATTGGCGAATATTACCTGTCATCGAGAAATTCTGATGCTGCGATCAAAGAGTTCCAGCGCGGCATGACGGTTGACCCCAAGAACCAGGACCTTCAGCTACGCCTGCTGGAGACGATGATTAACACGGGCAAGATGGACGATGCCACCAAGTTGACCGACAAGCTGCTGAAGGACAACCCGGGTGACATCATGGCTCGCGTTACACATGCCCGCCTGCTGGCCATGAAGGGCAACGGCGTCGAAGCGATAGCCACATTGCGTGAGGTCATCAAAGATGCGCCTGACAACTCGACGGCACACTTTGTCCTGGGACAGGTTCTGCGGCAAACGGGCGATATGGCGGGCGCCAAGAGTGAGCTCCAGGAAGCGTTGAAGCGCCAACCCGACAGCCAACTGATCCTGTACGCTCTCGCGGAGACCTACCGCGACGCACATGACTTCGATACGGCCCGGGAGTATGCCGCGCGATTGCAAAAGCTGAACGAAAACAATCCTTCGGTGCATTTCCTGAACGCCACTATTGACATCGGCGCGGGTGACTACGATACGGCCCTGACTGAACTGAACGAGGTGCATAAGTCAGTCACTACGGATCCTTTGCTGTATGTCAATTACGGTTTTGCCTATATTGGTCAGAAGAAGTACGCCGAAGCCGAGAAGCAATTTCAGCAGGCGTTGAAGATCTATCCCACGTACGATGCCGCTATGGCGGACTACGTAAACATGATGTTCGCCACGAACAACCAGGCCAAGGCACTTACCCTAGCCAGCCAATACGCTACGGCCAATCCGAATCGGCCAGGAGCGCACTTCATCTATGCCGGGACCCTGGCCCGTACCAAGAAGTTTGACCAGGCTACCCAGGAATTTCAGAAGGTCCTGCAACTTGACCCGGCGTCGCTGATGTCTTACATCCACCTCGGCCAGATCTACGAGTTGACCGATCGTCCAGACGAGGCGCTGGCGATGTACCAGAAGGCCTTGCAATTGCAGCCGAATTCACCTCTGGTGAACAACTACATCGGCAACCTGTATGTTCACAGAAACGACCTTAAATCTGCCAGCAAGTACTTCCAGGCGGCGTTGAACCAGAATGCCCATGACCCTGTTGCTGCCAACAACCTGGCGTGGGTTTACGCTGCCGAGGGCGAAAACCTTGACATGGCCTTGAGTCTGGCAACCCAGGCCAAGCAAATCGCTCCCGACCTCGAGGGCATCAACGATACCTTGGCGTGGATTCAATACAAGAAGGGGAACTATCGTGTCTCAATCGCGCTGGCCGAAGACGCCGTCAAGAAGCGGCCTGAAAAGGCTGATTATCGGTACCATTTAGGGATGGCGTTGATGGGAGCGGGAGACCGCGACCGTGCCAAGACTGAGCTGCAGAAAGCGCTTCAGTTGAACCTCAGAGGGCAGGACGCGCAGGAGGCGCAAAAGACGCTGGCTTCCTTGCACTGATCAAGGAACCGAACCTCTAGATAGTTCATCAACCACACTCGCGGCCTGATGCCGATCGCCGTCAGGCCGCTTCTTACTCCCCGCTCGCTTCCCCTCAAAACAGGATGATGCCTTCTTGTCGCTCCAGTTGAATCGGAAACCGAGGGCTGGTAATCTAACTAACTGGTTAATTAATATGTCTGAAGAACCGCGAGCCATCGCCTCTCGTCGTGGTACTCGCCGTCAACCGGAAGCCAGTCGAGACGCAATTCTTCACGCCGCGCTGGCCGAATTTGCACAGGAAGGCCTTGCAGGTGCGCGGATGGATGCCATCGCCACTGCCGCTGGCGTGAACAAGGCGCTGCTCTATTACTACTTCCATGACAAAGAAACGCTGTATGGCGCGGTGCTTGATCGCTTCTTCATTCGTTTGACCGAGCACGTCATGCGTGAGCTGAATGGCGTCGGTCCGCTGGGAGAACGTCTCCTCCGCTACACCTGTGCACATTTCGATTGCGTCGCAGAGTCGCCCCATTATGCAAGGTTGTTTCAGGGCGAACTGATGAGCGCCGGGCGTGGCGGTTCGCCTCATGTGATTCGTATCGCCGAGAAGTACATCCGCGCCATCGCCATGCGAGTTACGGAACTGCTGCAGCAGGGCACGGCAAGCGGCGAGTTTCGCAGGGTTGACCCCGTGCAGTTTGCGCCCTCCATCGCAGCCATCAATGTGCACTACTTCGTCATTGCACCTGTGACTCGCGCGCTCTTTGGCCGGGATCCCTATGCGCCTGAAGCGATCTGCCAAAGGCGTGCCGCTGTCTTGGACTTTGTTGCGGCGGCTCTGTTTACCGACCGGGAAGCCGGGGTCAAACTGGCGGCCGAGATTGCCCGCCAGAAAGAGACTGTGCGGCAAGAGGACGCTTCGCCGGGCGAAGGCACCGGAGGAGACCGCGAGTGAAACAGAAGAGGTTCGCCATCATCCTACTCCTGCTGCTCGGTGCTGCAGTCGGCTATTACTTCTATTCCACTGATCGCACCGCTGACACCGTCCTGATCGGAATTGTCGATGCTAACCAGGTCATCGTCAGCTCCAAGATCATGGGCCGCGTCGAGAAGCTCTACGTGGACGAAGGATCGAGGGTAAAGGCTGGCGACCTGATCGCCGAAATCGACTCTGCAGAGCTGGAAGCGCAAAAGAACGCCGCCGAAGCGACCATCAATGCCTACAACTCGCAGGTGGCCTCCATGCAAGCCACAGAGGCCCAAACGCTGGGCGAAACCAACAGTGGAGTTGTGAACGCCCAGGCGCGCCTGGCGGCCGCCAAGGCGAGCCTGGCGCAGGCACAGGCCGATTTGGCACGCGTGCAAAGCGACTCAGAAAGAATCATGGCCCTGGCGAAGGCTGGCGTGGAGTCTGACATGGACCGAGTGCGCGCCGAGGAGCAACTGAAGGCCCAGCGTGCCGTTGTGGAGAGCGCCCAGAAAAACGTGGACGCAGCACTGGCTGACCTCAACACCGCTATAGCGCGCACTCACCAGCAGCGGGCTGCGGCCAGCAACGTTGCCACAAACGAGGCGCAGGTCGCCAACGCCCGCGCGCAGCTCGCCGAAGCCGAGACCAGGCTCGGTTACACGAAGATCTACGCGCCGGTTAGCGGGACCGTGTCGGTGCGAGCTACTCGCCAAGGCGAAGTGGTGAATCCGGGGACCCCGATTGTGACCATTATCGATTTCAACGACACCTGGGTGCGCGCTGAAGCGCCGGAAACGGAGGCGCGCTTTATCGCCGACGGGCAGAAGCTTACGGTGCGATTGCCGGCAGGCAAGCCCATCGTCGGAACCGTCATCTTCAAGGCGGTGGAGAGCGACTTTGCCACCCAGCGTGATGTGAGCCGCCGCAAACGCGACATCAAGACCATCGGCCTGAAGCTGAAAGTTGACAACCCCGATGGAGCGCTGGTTCCGGGCATGACCGCAGAGGTGCTGCTGCCGCGGAGTACGGAGAAAGCCGCGCCATGAGCTGGTTCACGTCTAAGTCGAAGCCCGGCGCTGGCTGCGAAACGCCTGCCGCCGGCGACGCCATCGTGGTGGATCACATCACCAAGAAGTACGGCGATTTTACCGCCGTGAACGACGTGTCGTTCAGTGTGCACCAGGGCGAAATCTTTGGCCTCCTGGGTCCAAATGGGGCAGGCAAGTCCACTCTGATTCGCATGATGACCACTCTGCTGCCCATCACGGCGGGGAAGGCCCTCATCAACGGATTCGACGTCCTAAAGCAGCCTGATGAGGCGCGGCGTTGCATGGGCGTGATCCCACAAGCATTGACCAGCGACATCGACTTGACGGTCGAGGAGAACCTGAACATTTACGCCAAGCTTTATGGCGTTCCCGCAGAGGTCCGCAAGCACAACGTCGACGAGTTGCTGCAAACCGTGGAACTCGACAAGTGGCGCCACGCGCAGACCAAGACCCTGTCGGGCGGCATGAGGCGGCGCCTGGAGATCGCGCGCGGTCTGGTCCATAGTCCCAAGATCTTCTTCCTAGACGAGCCAACGACGGGACTCGACCCGGTCTCTCGCGTCGCCGTCTGGGAGATGCTGACGGAAATCAAGAACCGACGCGCGCTCACTATTCTGATTACCACCCACTACATGGACGAAGCTGACCGGTTGTGCGATCGCGTTGCCATCGTGGACCACGGCAAGCTGGTTGCGCTCGATTCGCCGCTCGCGCTCAAAGCCAGCGTGCCCGGGACCAACGTCATAGAGGCCCAATTCCTGAATGCTCCTGCGGCTTGGGAAGAAGAGTTGAAGAGGCTGGAAGACGTGACTTCGGTGCAGCACGAAGCAGCGAACATGTACCGCATTCTAAGCAGCAACGGCTCCAAGACCACGACCGAGTTGGTCGAGCTCGCGGTGCGCTCCAAGGTGGAAGTGAAATCGCTGTCCGTGCAGAACACCACGCTGGACGATGTCTTCGTGCACTACACAGGACGGCAATTGCGCGACGAGCAGGTGAAGGCCTTCGCCTTTGTCATGCCCGACCGCCCCGGAATGCGGCCATGAACCGGATGCTGGCCATCGTCGAGCGCGAGCTGCGCAAGTTCTTCCGCTCACCTGCGCTGATGCTGGTTGCCATGGTGTTTCCGCTGGTGCAGCTGATTGTGCTGGGCAACGCCTTCGGCGGAAAAATCAAACAGGCCCGGCTCGGGGTCGTGGACCAGGACCGCGGCACGCAGGCCGTCAAGGTCCGTGAGGCGCTGGCGGCAGTGCAGTCGAATGCACGTACCTTCCAGCCAGTGGATTATGACAGCGACAAGCAGGCGATGGAGGATGTGCGCAACGGCCGTCTCGACGGCGCCATCATCATTCCGCCGCAATATTCGCGCCGCGTGTACGAACAGAACCATCCTCGCATTGCCCTGGTGGTGGACAACACTGACAACTTCATGAGCTCCACTCTCGAGCAACAACTGACTTCGCTCACCGATGCTCTCAACCAACCCGACGTTGACCCTTCGCGCATCGTGAAAGAGATCTCGCTCGACACCGTTGAGCTGTACCCCTACATCGAATACATGAAGTACCTGCTGCCGGGCTCCATCGTGTTGGCCATGTTCGTTTCCGTGATGATTGGCGGCGGCATGCTCTACATCGACGATAAGGCGCGCGGTGTGCACGAGGGCTATCTGGTCACGCCGATCACGAAGTTCGAACTGGTGGCCGGACTGAATGTCGCCGGCGCCATCAAGGCAGTACTCGCAGGCATTGTGATCACCGTGTTGGGAGCGCTGCTCTCCGGTCTGGGCTCGGTCTTCGTTCCGCAGAACATGATCTACATTCTGCTGATGATCGTCGCTACGTCGGTGGCGTTCAACACGATGATGTTCCTGATGATGGTCCGTGTGGAAGATCCGTTAGTACCGCGCGCCACTTTCGGCATTCTGAACACGCTGCTTTTCTTCCCCAGCGGCGCGATTTACCCAATCAAGGCATTTCCCGCATGGCTGCGTGCCATCGCTTACATTGATCCGTTTACCTATGCTGTCCACGGCTTCAAGGCGATCCTTCTGAAGGATGCTGGCTTTGTAGCCGTCCGCGCTGATCTGCTGTACTTGATGGTCTCTGGGATCGTCATGATTACGGTCGCCACGGCTCTCTTTAAGCGCACACTCTAACCCTCTAAGTTTGCAGCGAGAAAGCGTCCGAAAAGAGAAAACGGAACCACTCCGTTAGAAGCGGCCCCGTTCTCGCGCCATACTTCGTCTGTCACAACGTTATGCGTCCCCGAATCGGCTGTCCAGACCACAGAGGTGAAGATTTTCACTTCCACCAACCAACCGCTGGTCTGTCACTTTAGAGCCATATTGAACTGACTTGGGCCAGCATCTGAATTCGGCCTGCCCTTGCGTTTGACACCCACCTGAACCTATTGCAATGTAAAGCCTTACCTTCCAGGCGCCAGGGCAGGACGAGGCACTGCGGGATTTGACCGACCAGCGCCACAGAATGGTTTATTTCACGCACCTAGGCTTGCACCGTGGAGCTCCGAGGGGCGGAGGAGTCTCGGCGACTTGTTATACAACAAGCACAAACTAAACAGCTTAGTAAGATAATACAAGAAGACTGAGCCGCCATTCAGTTTTCGGCGAGCTGGTTGCTCTATCCCATCACGGAGGCCGCCGGGGCCTGGGTCTCCGGGCAGTTAAGGACTGATGCAGACTGCAGTTTCATATCAGGAGATCGACAATGAAGAAAGTATTGCTAATCACGCTCGTGGTCTTCGCTGCGGCGACCTTCGCCATGGCGCAGATCGGGTACTCGCCGGCGGGTGACATTCTCGGCGCGCACCTGAACTACGGCCGTGGTTGCGCGGCCTGCCATGCCCCGCACAGCGGCGCATACGGCAACGGCGCAGCCAAGACGGCCGATCCAACCGCCGGCAACGTCGCCCTGTGGGGCCAGGACGTAGGCTCGCTGGTTGGCCAAACCCTAACCTTCGGCGGAACCGGTCCGGGCAGCGGCTATCAGGAGACGCTGATCGGATTCAGCGGAACCACGCCTGACCTCAACATCACGCTGTGCCTGAGCTGCCATGACGGCAACCTTGCCAAGGGCGCCATGATGAAGAATCAGGTCTTCGAGGCCCTGCCGAGCACCTACGGCACCTACAACACGATTCCGACCCTGCTCGGCAACGACGGCACCTCGGCCGGCAACTACCTCAACGACCACCCGGTGGGACTGAACGCGGCGATCAGCTGCGGCGGCCAGTACAACTGGGATTGCGTAAACAACGCTGGCACGATCACGTGGCCTGCGGGTTCGAAGATGAATACGTTCGTCAACAACTACGGCTTCTTTGTGCGGCCTAGCGCCTACAACGGGCAGCCGATTGTTACCTGCACGACCTGCCACAACCAGCACATCATGAACGTCGTGAGTGTCAGCGGCGTTAACAACGGCAAGTATGGCAGTTCCGGCCTGCCAGCGGGCTATTACGCGTCGATGTTCTTCGTCCGCGCGCCTTATAACCCGAACGACACAAATCCTGGTGGCAACCAGACAGCGCAGTTCTGCCGCCAGTGCCACGGTGGTGAAGCCAACGAAATGAACAACGGTTCGGCTGGAACCATCTGGTAATTCGTCCTAACAATTTGGGGAGAGAGCCACTCTCTCCCCAGCTTTTTTCGGGGTGAGGAAATGAAGTACAAGCTTTCAATCAGCGCTCTGGTTCTTCTCGCTCTCGCTACCGCATCCGCCCAAGTGGCCTCCCACGCTCCATCGACGATCTCTCTGCCGGACGCACCTGGGAAGCCGGTAGCAGCCAAGCCGGTGATGGGCAGGCCGGTAGCGCGCGTCAATGGCGCAGTGCTGACCGACCGCGACCTGGTGCGGGAAGAATATGCCATCTTTCCCTACGCGCGGCAGCACAACGGCGAGATTCCACAGGAAATGGAGCCGCAGATTCGCAATGGCGCGATGCAGATGATCATCTTCGAGGAGCTGGTTTATCAGGAGGCGCAGCGGCGGCACATTACGATTTCTCCCGAGCGACTGAGCCGCGCGGAAGCAGACTTCCGCAAGCAGTTTCCCACGCCACAGGCTTACAAAGACTTCGTGTACGGTGAGTTCAACGGGTCACAGCAAGCGGTGAACGATAAGGTGCGGCGCTCGTTGATGATCGAGGCGGTATTGAGGACGGAAGTAGAGAACAAGTCCACGGTTTCCGTCGCCGACGCCAAAGCTTACTACGAGAAGAATCCGGCACGCTTCCAATATCCCGAGGCCTTCGCCATCCAAACGATCTCCATCCTCCCTCCGCAAAACGCCACTTCAGCGCAATTGAAAGAAGCGCGCAAGAAGGCGGAAGACGCACTGAAACAGGCCAAGACGACCAAGAACTACGAGCAGTTCGGCATGCTGGCGGAGAAGATCTCGGAGGACGACTACCGGGTCATGATGGGAGACCACAAGGCGGTGCCCCGCGCCAAGCTGGCGCCACAGGTGGTGCAGGCGCTGCTGGCGATGCAGGAGGGCCAGATCACCGACCTTATCCAGATTGAGAACGCGTACACCATGGTCCGGTTAAACAAACATATTCCGCCCGGCAAGGTGAAATTCGAGGACGTGCAGGCCCAGTTGATGAAGCAATTACAGGCCACCCGGACCAATGATGTGCGGGCAGCATTCGATAAGAAGCTGCGGCAGAACGCCAAGGTGGAAGTGCTGTAGGGAGTTTTATGGTGTGGGGTATCGTGGGTCCAATGCGTGGGGCAAGGCAAAGCGGGATGAAGGTTTCTGTGGTGGGATAGAGGCGTTCCGGCCCGATGAAGCCAGCGCTGTAGGCGCGGTACAGGTTAGCCCGGTTCCTCAAAATCTACGGACCTTAGCCGAAGATGAAGAATCGCGTGAGTGGCGCCACGTAGGGGCAACAGAGGTTAGCCCAGCGCTGAAGCGCTGGGCTAAGCCCATTCGCGCCTATGACGCTCGCGCTAAGAGCCTCGAACTGCCCTACCACACGTCTGAATTTGTTCGTGCACTAACTCTGAGGCGGGCCTGGATCCTTACCGTTTGTGCCGCTCTGATCCTGTTGCTGGTTCTCCCCTCTGCAGCGCAGCTCGCAATCGGCGACAACCTCAACATGAATGCGAACGGCGTCGTCAGCCTCGGCTACAACGATGTCTGGGGCAACACATTCAGCTCGAACCACTCCCTCGACTTGGGCGGAAGCGGGACGCTCTCCGGCTATTACTACAATCCCAACTTTCTCAACTTCCAGGTCTCTCCTTACTACAACCGCTCACAAGCGAACTCGGAATCGCAGTCCATCTTTAATACCAGCGGCATTGAGACCTCCGCCAACCTCTTCAGCGGCAGTCATTTCCCCGGTTCGGTAGGGTATAGCAAGGGCTGGAACAGCGAGGGGAACTTCGGCCTGCCCGGGACCCCGAACTACACCACCTATGGTAGTGGTCAGAGTTTCAATGTCGGGTGGGGAGCTTTCCTCCCGGGCTTGCCCAGTTTGCTGGCAACCTACAACAGGACCAGCAGCGAATACACTGTTCTGGGCACTAACGAGAACGGCAACAATTCCTACCAGAACTTTGGTTTGCGTTCGAACTACACAATTGCCGGCTTCAACTTGAATGCGGCCTACACCCTGGGCGACTCCGTCTCCTTCATCCCCGAAGTTTTTGGAAACCAGCCCGAGACTTTCACCTCGAATAATAATTCTCTGCAAGTCGGAGCTTCCCACGTGCTTCCGATGCACGGTTCGGTGTCGGCCAGCTTTACGCGGTCCTATCTTGATACCAATTATCTGGGGTACATCTTCAACGGCACCATAGACTCCGTAAATGTCGCGGCCGGAATCAGCCCGACCTCAAAACTGAATTTTGCGTTCAACATGGGTTACACGGACAATTTCGTAGGTTCGTTCTACCAGTCCATTCTTCCCCCCGGTACAGCGGCGTCGCAGGCGGCCAACGGAGCGCAGGCGCAATCGAGCCAGGCGAGTGGGCAAGCCCAGCAAGGTGGAGGCATTGTGTTGGAACCGTCACAGGAGTCCTCTAATGCTCTGTACTTGACCGGCTATGGGGCCTACGCGGTAGCCCGCAACACACAACTCACCTTTGAGATCCAACACCGCGAACAGAGCTACCTGGGAAAGACATATGCAGCCGACACCTACGGTGCGGGCGCCATCTATCAGCACGAGCTCTTTCGCGGCTTTCTGCATGGTTCGCTAAACTTTGCCGATAATACTTCCAACACGACCAGCGGGAATGCGCTAAGTTTTGCTGCCGACGGCGGCTGGAACCGGACGTTCTCGGAATGGGTCGTCAGCGTCAATGGCGGCTATGCCCAGAATGTCGAAAACTACCTGGTGAGCTATTTGAACTCGTATTATCTTTATTCGGGGAGTGTACGGCACAAATTCGGGCGGATTATCTGGACGGCAAGCGCTGCCGGTTCGCACACGGCGATTGTGAATCAACCACATACCGGAAGTGGCGGACAGAGCTACGCCACCAGCCTGGGTGCCCGACGCCTGACGGCCAGCGCCAGTTATGCGAAAACGAGTGGATATGGACTGCTCAGTGGAGGCGGGATCACCCTGCCTCCCGGCCTGCCTCCAGGGCAGATACCACCGGAGTGGCTGCTGTTTTACGGCGGCTCCAGCTATTCGTTTGCGCTGGGAACCTCCCCGATCCGCCATCTGACCTTTGGGGCCAGTTTCACGCGGACGGACAGTAACACACTCAGTGGTCTGACATTCTCTGCTAATCACAGCGAGCAGATCATCGCAAATGGCAACTACCTGTTTCGGAAGCTCACCTTCAGCGGCGGATATAGCCGTGTTGTGCAGGGGTTCAGCGCCTCAGGTGTGCCGGCGGCGAACGCAAACTCGATATATTTTGGTGTGTCGCGCTACTTTAACTTTTTCTGACGGGTCGTGTCCGGCTTTGCTGTGGAAAGGGCTACAGATCGCAACTGTCACCTTGGTGCTGCTGGCATCAGGGGCGGCCGCGTCTAAAGAGAAAAAACAACCGGTCACACCAGAGCCGGCGCCGCCCGAGATGCAGTTGCTGGGCGGGCGTAAGCTCACTTACGAGCGCAGTTTTCACTCCGCCCGCGACGTGCAACCCAAACGCCCCTTTCTTAAGAAGGTCTTGGACTTCGTCGCCGGCCAGCCCACCTTCCAAAACTTAGTCCGTCCTTACAGTATCGCGACGGATTCCCGTGGGCGCATCATCGTCACCGACCCCGGTGCCTACGGCGTCCATATCTTCGACTTCCAGCAGCAAAAGTACAGGTTTCTGTTCCGCGCCGACAAAGGCAAGGACCCGATGCTGACTCCGCAATGTGTTGCGGTGGATGCGCAGGACAACATCTACGTGACCGATTCGGAGTCGGGAAAGATCTTCGTCTTCAATGCGGACGGCAAGTTTCAACGGACCATAGGCAGCCTGAGGGGTGGGGAGGGGTTCTTCAAGCGTCCTACGGGCATTGCGGTGGACTCGGCGGCGCAGCGGATCTACATTACCGACACGCTGCGCAACAAGATCTACGTGACGGACATGCAGGGTAGCGTCCTGCAGAGCTTCGGCCAGAACGGCAGCGGCAACGGCGAGTTCAACTATCCCACAGAGCTGCGTCTGCATGGCGACAACCTGGTCGTGGTGGATGCGATGAACTTCAGGGTGCAGGTGCTCGACAAGTCGGGGCAGTTTCAGTACGCGATCGGGAACATTGGCGACGAGTCGGGCACGATGTTCCGCCCCAAGGGCATCGGATACGACTCTGAGGGCGATCTCTACGTCGTAGACGGGCTATGGGGCGTGGTGCAGGTATTCGACCGCCAGAGCGAACTGCTTTATACCTTTGGTGAACGGGGCACGTCGCCGGGAGAGTTCCAGTTGCCGGCGGGACTGTTTATCGATCACGACGACCGCATCTTTGTGGTGGACTCGTTTAACCGGCGGGTGCAGATCTTCCATTACTATGGCTTGCCGAAGACGACCCGGGGAGGTTCGCAGTGAGACGCACGGCACGCCTAGCGTGCTCACTTCTCCTGTTGGCGGCGAGCCCCTTGCCGGCACAGATCAGCGGAGATGTCATTGGCATGCATGACCTCTCCCCGGGAAGCAAATCGCCGATCACCGGTGCACGGCCGGGCTCGTGCTCGTATTGCCACGCTCCTCACTCGGGACTGGCCACGGGTAAGGCGCTGTGGAACCAGACTCAGACCAAGGCGACCTATCAGCTCTACGCCAGTAGCACCTATCACCAGAAGGGCCAGCAGCCGATCCTGGGCTCAGACAGCAACTTGTGTTTGAGCTGTCATGACGGAACAGTTGCGGTGGGCAATACGATCGTCTCGGGGCAGGTCACGATGACTGGCTCGATGTACAGCCAGGACGTGCTGGGGACCAAACTTCAGTCATCGCATCCGTTCAGCTTGCAGTTGCCCATTAAGGACGCCATTGACTTGATTGCGACCTTGGCTGCACAGGGCAAGACTGGCGATCCTCTCGGCAAGGTGAAACTGATGAACGGAAACATTGAATGCACGTCGTGCCATAACGCGCACGTGCAAGCCATCGACCTCTTATCACAGAATTTTCTGGTGCGCGACAGCAACAAAGGGCAGATGTGCCTGGCCTGCCACGATCCCAACCGGACGATGTCCAACCAGGTCAATCCGCTCGCGGGCTGGAGTGCCAGCGCCCATAATCTGGCCACCAACAAAGTGGCCCAAGGTGTGAATCTTGGCAGCTATGGAACAGTTGCGGGAAATGCCTGCCTCTCATGCCATACCGCGCACAATGCCCTAGGACCGGCAAGGCTGTTACATGGGCCCAATGAGCAGGACTGCGTTGGCTGCCACAGCGGCGGGACTAACCTTACCCCTGCCATACCCAACGTGTTTGCCGAATTCGCCAAGGTGGGTCATCCCTTCCCGCAAGGGAACAACACGCACGATGCTGCAGAAGATGTGTTGCTCAACAACAACCGGCATGCGACGTGCGCGGATTGCCACAACGGGCATGGCTCGCAGCAGGTGACGACGTTCCCACCGCCGCCCGCTTTGCGCCTGTCGCAAAGTGGCGTGGCCGGTATCAGCGCCGCCGATGGCCAGACCGTCGTGGATCCGGCCGTGAATCAGTACGAGAACTGCTTGCGCTGCCATGGCAACAGTACGGGGAAGGTTTCCAATCCGATCTACGGCTACCTGCCGCTGCGAGTGGTGTCCGCGAACGATCCACTGAATGTGATTCCCCAGTTTGCGGCCACAGCAACCTCGAGCCACCCGGTGACCCATTCGCGCAGCAGCGGGCTGCCGCAGCCCAGCCTGTTGCTGACCATGCTGGACGAAACCGGCGGCACGACCAACGGCCGCTCCATGGGGAGCCAGGTTTTCTGTACGGATTGCCACAACAGCGACGACAACCGCGAGTTCGGGGGGACCGGCCCCAACGGCCCGCACGGTTCGTCACACACGCACATCCTCGAGCGGGACTACGAGTTTAACCAGGCTGCCGGGCCGGGACAGTTAATTACGAATCTCTTTCCTAATCCCGACCTGAGCGTGAAAGGTCCGTACGCGATGTGTGGCAAGTGCCACAACCTTAACAACGTGG
>Ga0335083_10001595_pt1 | contig 30978 bp, 29 predicted proteins | sample Lox_Sample_42_FD_206716 | JGI IMG/M metagenome (GOLD analysis project Ga0335083, IMG submission 206716) | Soil microbial communities from Loxahatchee National Wildlife Refuge, Florida, United States - Lox_Sample_4.2 | ecosystem: Environmental > Terrestrial > Soil > Wetlands | place: USA...
CAGCGTGGTCCCCACGGCCTGCATCGCGCCGTTGAGCTTGATTCGTCCGAGATTGATGCTGGGAGCGAGGATCGCGGAAAGAATGGCGATGATGACGACGACAATCATCAGCTCGGTGAGCGTGAAGCCGTCTCGCCGCGAAATTGTCTTCAGCTGTGGTTGCCGCATCGTTGCTCCAGGCAGCCGGGCTGTCTCCAAGAGACCCCTGGGCTTTGCGTCCCGCCGTCGCCAGCGGTTTGCCGTGAACTGGACCAAGACCCTCCATAGGAATACAGGGTCACGCCGATCAAAGGTCAAGTGAGGGAACTCACACCTTTGACGCGAGAAATCAGTGGTCATCCAGTCGCCCTCCGGATGGGGCAAGAACTACGCCGATATGGCCTTACCGAGTAAGCGTTTGACCTCCACCGGCTTACTTCTGGGTCGAGAAAAGTTTGCGTTGGCGGAGCCTCGCAGATTGCAGGAGGCCCCTTCACGATATCACTCGTGCCTCCACTGTGCAATGCTTTGTGGGACAACGGGTTGCGAATTCGACCCGAACGCAACGGAGACCCTTCGGGGAAACCGGCCCGCGAAACTTGCTGGGGTAGGGGGGCCTCCCTATACTTCCGCGCTCCGTTACTCCCCTCTCACCTAGCCTTTGCACCACCATGGCCGATACCACCGTGATGGAGAAGCTGGTGTCGCTGTGCAAGCGACGCGGATTCGTCTTCCAGTCTTCCGAGATCTACGGCGGCCTGGGCTCGGTCTGGGACTACGGCCCGCTGGGTGTCGAGCTCAAGAAGAACGTCAAGGACCGTTGGTGGCGGGCCATGGTCCACGCCCGGGACGACATCGAAGGTCTGGATGCCGCCATCCTGATGCATCCCAGGGTCTGGGAGGCGTCCGGCCATGTGGCCGGGTTCACCGATCCGCTGGTGGACTGCAAGCAGTGCAAGAACCGCTTTCGCGGGGACGACCCCCGCATCAAGGGCACCCCGGGCGAGCCCGATGCCCAGTGCCCCGTCTGCGGGACCAAAGGCTCCCTCACTGCCCCCCGCCTCTTCAACCTGATGTTCAAGACCTTCATGGGTCCAGTCGAGGAGCAGGCGGCAGTGGTCTACCTCCGGCCGGAGACGGCTCAGGGGATCTACGTCAACTACCAGAACGTCCTCAACGCGTCTCGTCAGAAGGTCCCGTTCGGGATCGCCCAGATCGGGAAGGCGTTCCGGAACGAAATCACTCCCGGCAACTTCATCTTTCGGACGCGCGAGTTCGAGCAGATGGAGATGCAATTCTTTGTGGCTCCCGAGACCGCGGGCGAGTGGTTCGAGCGTTGGCGGGAGTGGCGCATGGAGTGGCACAAAGACCTGGGATTGGCGCCGGCTCGGCTCCGCTGGCACCAGCACGGGCCCACCGAGCTGGCCCACTACGCCAAGGCGGCCTTCGATATCGAGTACGAGTTCCCCTTCGGCTGGCAGGAGATCGAAGGTATCCACAACCGCGGGGACTACGACCTGACCCGGCACCAGGAGTACTCCGGCAAGAAACTGGACTACTTCGACCAGGCCGCCAATCGGCGTTTCGTGCCCTTCATCGTGGAGACGTCGGCCGGCGCCGATCGGGTAGCCCTCACCACTCTGGTAGATGCCTATCGGGAGGAGACCGTCGAGGGCGAGACCCGTGTGGTGCTCGGCTTCCACCCCTCGATCGCGCCGATCAAGGCGGCGGTCCTGCCCCTGGTCAAGAAGGATGGGATGCCGGAGGTGGCCGAACGCCTGTACCACGATCTTCGCGCCGCCTTTCCCTGTTTCTACGATGACAGCGGCGCCATCGGCCGCCGCTACCGTCGGATGGACGAGGCCGGCACGCCCTTCTGCGTCACCGTGGACGGCGAAACCCTGAACGACGGCCAGGTCACGGTGCGAGACCGGGACTCGATGCAGCAGGTCCGGGTGGCGCAGGCTCAAGTGGGCGCCTACATCAGGGAACGGATCAGCTGAACCGTCACGGAATCCCTTGGCCGGCCCTGCGGGCCGCTCCTATACTTCACCGACTCGACCGGTAACTCACAACCATGATTCACGAAGCATTCACGAGCGTCGCTCCCGCCGAGGTACTGCAGCGCGCCAAGCAGTTCTTCGCCGAACGGGTGCCCAATACGTCGGCCTATCCCGAGAGGGAAGGTCCCTCCTTCCTCACGCTCCGAGGCCAGGGAGGCGAGGAGATCGCCATCTCGGTGGCTGCCGGCGCCGGCTACACCAGGATCCGGGCCTCGACCCTGTTCTTCGATCAGGCGCTCGATCGCTTTTTCTCGACTCTCCCCGCGGCCAACAAGGGGGCGGCGTGAGCGACCGGCTCCCGGTCCGGGTCATGGTCGAGGATGCCTGGGATCAGGTAGCGCTGGAGCCTTCCGCCGCCACACCACTCTCCAACCTGAAGCGTGAAGCCCTCGCGAAGACGCGGGCCGCCGGCGATCCGGACGCCTACCTCCTCAAGTACCGCGGCGCCGAAATCCTCGACGAGGCACGGTCCCTGAGGGACGCCGGCGTAGTGCCGCACTCGACGCTCATCGTTCTCTCTCGACGCCGTCGGCCGGTGCGATGACCGGGTCCCCGCCGGTTGCCCGCAAACAAGGTGGCCGCTGGAGAGTCGTGAGCCTCGCTACCATCGGGCTGCTGTGGCTCGAGGGCCTGGCGCTGGGCTCAGCGGGTCTCTGGGGAGGACGACCCGGGCTCACCGCCGCCGGAGTTGTCCTGGTCCTGGGCGGCTGCTTCACGCTCTGGATCTGGCGCCGGTATCGGCGTGCCCTGGAAGAGATCCAGGCCGAGCGCGCCGGCATGCGCAACGAATTGCAGGAGATCCGCTCGTTGCTTCGATCCCGCTAGGCCAGGGGCGCGTCGCGAACGCGCCGCTACCATGCCGGCTACCGTCTACACCCATCCCGATTGTCTGCGGCACGATCCCGGCCCCGATCACCCGGAAACCCCTGAGCGTCTCCGGGCGATCCTGGCGCGCCTGGCGCAGGAGCCGGGTCTCCCGGTCGTACAGGCCGAGCCGGCCCCTCGGGAGCCGCTGCTGGCGGTGCATTCTCCGGAACACCTCGACCGGGTCCAGCGCATGAGTGAGTCGGGGGGCGGGGTCCTCTTCCTCGATACGGTGCTCAACGAGGCGAGCTGGAACGCCGTCCTGGGTGCCACCGGCGCGGTGCTCGCCAGCCTGGACCACGTAACCTCCGGCCAGGGCCACGCCTTTGCCGCGATCCGGCCGCCCGGGCATCACGCCATGCGAACCCGCGGCATGGGGTTCTGCCTGGTCAACAATGTGGTGGTAGCCGCGCGTGAGGCGCAGCGCCGCGGGCAGGAGCGCATCCTCATCATCGACTGGGATGTGCATCACGGGAACGGCACCCAGGCCCTGGTCGAGACCGACGCCCGCATCCGGTACGTTTCGCTCCACCAGCATCCCTGGTATCCTGGGACCGGGCTGGCCGCCGAGCGCGGGGTGGGGAACATCTTCAACGTACCTCGAGGCCCCGGGCTCCCGCCCGAGACCTACGTGAAGGATCTCTGGGACGCGATCGCAAAGGCGACGGCCAGCTGGACACCCGGGCTGATCCTGGTCTCCGCCGGCTTCGATGCGATGCGGGGGGACCCGCTGGGCGGCTTTACCCTCGAGCCGTTGCACTACGCGGAATTGACACGGAGACTTCGCGAGCGGCTGCCCGCAGTCCCGATCGTGGGAATGCTGGAAGGGGGATACGATCCCTCGAGAATCGCCGAAGGAGTGGCCGCACACGTGGTCGCGCTGGGATGAGCCACGCACTGGAACCGGGGAGGGCAGGGTGACCCACCAATTGCGGATGGAGGCCGAGGTCCTGGAGCTCCGGACCCGCCACCCGTTCATCATCGCCCGGGGCGGAAGCAGCGAGCACCGCACGGTAATGGTACGGCTTATCGACCGGGACGGTCGGGAAGGATGGGGTGAGGCGGCCCCGGCCAGCTATTACGGTGAGTCTCCCGAGACGGTGCTGGCCGCCTTACAGTCGTACGCCACCGTGCTCCCCGCCGATCCCTTCGACCTGGAGAATGCGGAGCGCGCCCAGTACGTCCTGATGAACCGCAATGCCTCGGCCCGGGCCGCGTTGTCCACCGCCTTGCATGACCTGGTCGGGAAGCGGTTGGGAGTTCCCCTCTATCGCCTCTGGGGTCTCGACCCGGACCAGGCCCCGCGCTCCACCTTCACCATCGGCCTGGACACCGCGGAGCGGATGCACCAGAAGGTGCTGGAGGCCGAGCCGTATCCCATCCTCAAGGTCAAGCTCGGGACCGACCGGGACATCGAGATCCTCAAGACCATCCGGAACGCCACGCACAAGGAAATCCGGGTGGATGCCAACTGTGCCTGGACCGTCAAGCAGGCGATTCGGATGCTTCCGGTGCTGGAGGAGTTCGGCGTAAAGGCGCTGGAGCAACCGCTGGTCGCCGAAGACCTGGATGGCCTGGGCGAGGTTTCGCGCCGGTCGAGCATTCCGGTGATCGCCGACGAGAGCTGTGAAACCGCGGCTGACATCCCCCGCCTGGTGGGCAAGGTGGACGGGATCAACATCAAGCTGGCCAAGTGCGGGAGCTTGAGGGAAGCGCTCCGGATGATCGCGCTCGCGCGAGCCCATCACCTGACGGTGATGGTGGGGTGCATGATCGAGAGCTCGCTCGCCATCACCGCGGCCGCCCACTTCACCCCGTTGGTGGATCTGGTCGACCTGGACGGCGCCGCCTTGCTGGCTGAGGATCCCTTCGTCGGGGCCACCATTGCAGGCGGCCAGGTGCGGCTTCCCAGCGGCCCCGGGCTTGGCGTGACCCGGCGATGACCACCGGCTTCGGGCAGGTGGCGGTCCCCCTGCCCGTGGCCCAGCCGTACACCTACCAGATCCCCGAAACCCTGGCCGATCGGGCCGCGCCCGGAAGCCGGGTAGTGGTTCCGGTGCGGGGCCGCGAGCTGATCGGGGTGCTGATAGAGGCCGGGACGCCTGCCCCTTCCCCCGAGGTTACTCCCCGTTCAATTCTCTCCGTTCTCGACATTGAGCCCGCTTTCCCCGGTCCTTTGCTGGAGACCGCGCGCTGGGTCGCGGGGTACTACGGGGCTCCACTCGGACTCACCCTCAAGGCCATGCTCCCGGCCGGGCTCTGGGGAGCTTCGCGCGTCATGGTCGAGGCGACGCGGCCCGATCTGGTCCCGGGCGGATTGGGCGGTGAGATCCTGGCTTGGCTGGATCGCAAAGGCGGGGCGGTCACCGCGTCGGCGGTGGCAAAGGCCTTCCGACGGAGCCCCTGGGATGTGTTGAACCGGCTGGCGCGGGTGGGGGCCGTGACCCTGACCGTCACGCCGGCCGAGCCCCGAACTGCGGCGGGCACCGAACGGGTGCTCTCACTGGTCGGTGAGCGCCTGACCCTGGTGCAGCGCGAGAAGACCTTCGGCCGGGCCCGCGCGCAAGGCCGGCTCTATGACGTACTGGACTCGCTGGGCGGCCTCTCGGCCACGCGGCACCTCGAGGAGCAGCTGGGGTTCTCGGCGGCGGTGATCCGCGGCCTGGTTCAGCGAGGGCTGGCCCGGGTAGAGGAAGTGGAACGGCTCCGGGATCCCTTCTCTCAGGAGCGCGGCACTCCCCCCCCTTCCGAGCTGACCGACGCTCAGAAGTCGGCGGTCTCCGCGATCACGGGGGCAGCGCCCGAACTGGGCACGCTGCTCTTCGGGGTGACCGGGAGCGGGAAAACCCTGGTCTACCTCGAGGCTATTCGGCTCGCGCTGGCGCGGGGAGAGGGCGCGGTGATCCTGGTACCGGAGATTGGGCTCACGCCCCAGACCGTGGGCCGACTCCGGGGCGCTTTTGGAGACCAGGTCGCGGTCCTGCACAGCGGCCTCTCCGAAGCAGAGCGGGCCGATGCCTGGCGCGCGCTCCGGCGCGGCGAGCGCCGCGTGGCGGTGGGCCCCCGCTCCGCCATCTTCGCGCCGGTCGCACGGCTCGGCGTGATCGTATTGGACGAAGAACACGAGGCCAGCTACAAGAACGGCGAGGCGCCGCGTTACCATGCCCGGGATGTCGCCGCGGTGCGGGCCAGGCTCGAGCGCGCGCGACTGGTCCTGGGGAGTGCCACGCCCTCTCCCGAGAGCATGCGCCGGGTGGGAACCCAACTCCAGATGGTGCGGCTCCCGGAGCGGATCGGGGCACGACCGCTTCCCCTGGTGGAGGTGGTGGATCTCCGGCACGCGAAGATGGCGGAGGGGACCGGGGCGGTCCCGTGGTCGGAAGCGATGGACGCCGCGGTGATCGGCGCGCTGGCGCGTCGGGAACAGGTCATTCTGCTCCTCAACCGGCGCGGCTTCGCAGCCTTTCTGCAGTGTCCCCAATGCGGGGAGGTCCCCCAGTGTCCCCGCTGCAGCATCTCGCTCACGGTCCACGAGACTCCCTCGCCGGGTCGGCTCCGCTGCCACTACTGCGGCTACGATGCGCCGCTGGCTCGGGACTGCGCGGCGTGCGGTCACCCGGCCGAGCGGATGCGAGGAGTGGGAACTCAGCGCGTCGAGCGAATGTTGGCGGAACGATTCCCCGCCGCTCGCCTGGCGCGGATGGATCTCGACACCACCAGCACCCGCTGGTCCCATCAGCGAATCCTGGGGGCGATGGCGCGGCATGAGATCGACCTCCTGGTGGGCACCCAGATGATCGCCAAGGGGCTCGATTTTCCCGAGGTCACGCTGGTCGGCGTGGTGGATGCGGACACCAGTCTCTATCTGCCGGATTTCCGGGCCGCCGAGCGCACCTTCCAGCTGCTGGCCCAGGTGGCGGGAAGAGCGGGGCGGGGCCCCCTCGGCGGCCAGGTGATCGTTCAGACCCGACGGCCCGAGCATCACGCGATCAGGCGTGCCGCCGCGCACGATGTCGAGGGATTCCTGGCCGATGAAATGGCTCTGCGGTCCTCGCCGCCGTATCCCCCGCTGGCATCGCTGGCTAACATCGTGGTCTCTGGTTTAGCGGAGGCGGTGGTGAGCCGAGAGGCATCACGGGTGGCCGAGTGGTGCTCGGGGCTGATCGAGGCACACCAGCTTCCGCTCACGCTGCTGGGCCCGGCGCCCTGTCCCATCGTCCGGGTGCAGGGGCGGTGGCGCTGGCATCTGATCCTCAAGGGACCGTCCGCCGCCATCGGGCGGCTGGTGCGCTACGCCGCGGGCCGGCTCGAGGGAACCGGGAAGACCCGGGTGGTGATCGATCGGGACCCGGTCGCTCTGTTGTAGAGGGCGGACAAGTCGGACAGGGCGGACAGGGAATTCGATCCCAGCGGATTCCTGCGAGTAGCGGCTTGACCGCCACGACCGCCTCGTCCGTCCTGCCCCTCTTGTCCATCCTGTCTTGTCCGCCTTGACCGCCCTGCCCGCCTTGTCCGTCCTCTCCATCCCCCTGTTAGCTTCCCCCCATGTCCCCGGTTCACGTCAACTCCGAAATCGGCCAACTCGAGGCGGTGCTGGTCCACACCCCTGGCGAAGAGCTGACCGCGGTCACCCCCAGCAATCGCGAAGACTATCTCTACGACGACATCATCGGACTGGAGATCGCGCAGCGGGAGCATCGCCGGCTCGTCTCGGTGATGAGCCGGTTCTGCGAGGTCCATGAGATCTCGGACCTGCTGGCCGAGACCATCGCCCAGCCCGAGGCCCGCGAGTTCCTGATCACCAAGACCCTGGACGTCGTCCCCTCCGAGCCTCTAGCCGCGCGTCTGAATGCGCTGCCGCCGCAGGGGATCGTGCACAAGCTGATCGAAGGCGAGGAGGAGGAGGTTGGCCCGCTGGCCCGGGCGCTCAACGAAGTCGGGTTCACCTTGCCGCCGCTGCCCAACCTCTTCTTTCCCCGGGACATCGGGATAGTGGTAGGGGAACATGTGGTCGTCGGGTCCATGCGTTACGGCGTGCGATGGACCGAGGAGCTGCTGATCAAGACCCTGTTCCGGTTCAACCAGCGCCTGGCCAACGCCGGAATTCTCTACGACGGCTCCGAGGAGCGGCGGAACAACTACACGCTGGAGGGCGGAGACGTCCACGTGCTCCGGCCCGACCTCCTGGTCTGCGGCTTCAGCGAGCGGACCTCTCCGGCGGCGCTCGACCAGCTCTGCGACGTGGTGTTCCAGCAGACCGCCGTCACCGATGTGATCGTGGTGGTGATGCCCAAGGCGCCCACCGCCATCCACCTGGACATGGTCTTCACCCAGGTGGACCGGGAGCTCTGCACCGTCTTCTCCCCCTTCTTTGCCGGGCCCGAGCGGTTGCCGGTGCTGCACCGCCGCAAGGGGCTGGACGCGGTGCGCGAGATGCCCAACTTCTTCGCGGCGCTCCGCGCGGTGAACCTGCCGATGGAGCCAATCTTCGCGGGGGGTGGCCACCGCTCCACCCAGGAGCGCGAGCAGTGGGCCTCCGCCTGCAACTTCCTGGCGGTGCGCCCGGGGACCATCATCAGCTATCGGCGAAACGAGGTGACGCTGGAGGAGCTTCAGAAGGCGGGGTTCCGGGTGGTGAGCGCCACCGACTTCCTGGCCTTTCCCGATGACTGGCTGGACACCAAGCACCGCACCGCGATTACCATCGAGGGCGACGAGCTGGTCCGGGGCGGCGGCGGCCCCCGCTGCATGACGCTTCCGGTCCGGAGGGCCGACCCCTGATCGGGATCACGGCCCATCCCGATCGTACGCTGGCCGTCCGGGCGCTCGAATTCCTGAGCCAGGGACCGCGGTCTCCTCGGGAGCTGTCGCGGGTGGTGCTGGATCTTCCCATGGCGACCGACGTGATCGCGGAGCGATTGGCCTTCGCGCTCCTGGGCGCCGATCCCCGGGTTCGACAACTGGAGGACGGCCGCTGGGCCGTGGTAGCGGAGGTCCAGGGGTCTCCCCTCCTCGAGGACTGCGTCTTCGCCGTGGTGGACGTGGAGACCACGGGGATGGGGCCCCGCCGGGGCGACCGGATCACCGAGCTGGCGGTCGTAATCGTGCACGGAGCTCGTCGGGAGCTGGTGCTCGATTGCCTGATCAATCCTGGGTGCCCGATCCCCTTCCGGATCGCTCAGCTGACCGGCATCACCGATTCCATGGTGTGCGGTGCACCCACCTTCGAGCAGATGGCGGAGCGGGTGCTCGACGCCCTCTCCGGCCGGATCTTCGTGGCCCACAACGCCCGCTTTGACTGGAGCTTCGTCAACGCGGAAGTGCAGCGGGCCCGGGACCTCGCGCTGGAAGGACCGCGTCTCTGTACCGTGAGGCTGGCCCGCCGATTGTTGCCCCAGCTCGAATCGAGGAGCCTCGACAGCCTGACCCACTTCTTCGGTCTGGAGAACGGCGCCCGGCATCGCGCCGCCGGCGATGCGCTGGTCACCGCCGAAGTGCTGCAACGCCTCATCCAGCTTTCCCGAGAGCAGGGCATCCGGACCCTGGCCGAGCTGCAGACCTTCGCCACCCGCAAGGCGGGGAGCTTCCCTCCGCTTGCCTGACACGTCCGTGGTTCCCTCCAGACCGCTGGTTCGCAGCTTCCGCGTGGGTCGCCTGACCTGCCACGCGCTGGAGGGGGGACTCCTGCGTCTGGACGGCGGGGCCATGTTCGGCGTGGTTCCCAAGACCCTCTGGTCCCGGAAGATGGTGCCCGATGAACGGAACCGGTTGCTGTTCGCCATGCGCTCGCTGCTGGTCGAGCATCCCGACGGCCTGGTCCTGATCGAGACGGGACTGGGGAACAAGCAGGATGCCAAGTTCCTCGATATCTACGGGGTCGAGAATCGAGGCACCCGGGGCCCCACGCAGCTGGACGATGCCCTGCTCGAGACCGGCTACCGAACCGATCAATTGAAGTGGGTGATCAATACCCACCTGCACTTCGACCACGCGGGCGGCAACACCGTGCGGGCCGAGGATGGCTCCATCAAGCTGACCTTCGAGAAGGCCACGTACGTGATCCAGCGGCGCGAGCTCGACTTCGCCCGGCATACCAACGAGCGCACCCAGGCCAGCTACTTGTCTCCCAATTTCGAGCCGGTGGCCGCGGCGGGGCGCTGGCGCCTGCTGGACGGGGATCAGGAAGTGGTGCCCGGGATCCGGGTCAAGATGACCCCGGGTCATGTCCCCTTTCACCAGAGCGTCGTGGTCTCGGACCAGGGCGAGACCCTGGTCTACCTGGGCGACATCATTCCCACCAGCGCCCATCTGCCGCTGCCTTACATCATGGGCTACGACCTGGAGCCGCTCCGAACCCTGGAAACCAAGCGGGCCCTGTTGAAGGAGGCTGCGCAGCAGGAGTGGTGGCTCTTCTTTGGCCACGACGCCGGGGTGGTTCGGGGGAAACTGGATGCGCAGGGGAAGGAAATGCGGGACGTGCTCAGGGCCGACGGGTAGCCGGCCTCGGTTGCGGTAAGCCCTTCCCCCCGCTACCTTTGCCACGTCGAAAGCGGGGGTCCTTCGGGCTCCCCACCCTCAACCCGCCTCGAGCGGTGTGACCGGGTCCAACGCGCGAAGTCGGCTCTTCCGGGAGGATCCCGGGCGGCTTCGATTGTCGGACATCCGGGTGGTCTGGATGTCCGCTTCTTTTTCTGCGGAGGTTGCTCACTGTCGACAAACGAGCGTGAAAAGCGGGTGCGCGTCAATCGCCAGATTCGCATCAGCCCGGTGCGCGTCATCACCGCCGCCGGAGAGCAGTTGGGTGTGCTGCCGATCGAAGAGGCCCTGGCGGCGGCTCAGGAGCGCGGACTGGATCTCGTCGAGGTGGCTCCGACGGCCCGGCCTCCCGTGGTCAAGATCATGGACTACGGCAAGTTCAAGTTCGAAGAGGCCAAGGCGGCGCGCGCGGCGAAGAAGAAGCAGCACATCATCCAGATCAAGGAAGTGAAGTTCCGTCCGGGCATCGATGACCACGACTTCGAGTTCAAGACCCGGCACGCGCGGGAGTTTCTGCAGGACGGGAACAAGGTGAAGGTGACGATGATGTTCCGGGGCCGGCAGATCGCCCGGCTCGACTTCGGGAAGGCGGTGCTGGAGCGGGTATCCGCGGCACTGGCCGACATCGGGAAGATCGAGGCGGAGGCGCGGCTCGAGGGGCGGAACATGACCATGGTGATCGCCCCCAAATAGGGCGAACAGGCCGACGGGCGGCCCGGTGCGCCGGCGCCCAGCCCGTGGCACGAGTGGAGAACGCAATGCCGAAGCAGAAGACCAAGCGGGCCGCGATGAAGCGGTTCACCAGAACGGGGACGGGGAAGTTGCGCCGGTTCCACGCCAACCATTCCCACATCCTGACCAAGAAGACTCGCAAGCGGAAGAATCGCCTGAAGAAGGGCGATCTCGTGAGCGCGGCCGATTTCCGGCGCGTCAACCGCCTGCTGCAAGCGTAAGGGAGCCCACATGCCTCGCGTCAAATCGGGGGTCGCGCATCACGCGCGCAAGCGGAAGATCATGCGGGCCGCGAAGGGCGCCCGCGGGGGCCGGAGCAAGCTCTACAAGGCCGCCAAGGAGACCGTCGAGCGGGGGATGCGGTATGCCTACCGGGATCGGCGGAAGAAGAAGGGCGAGTTCCGCCAGCTCTGGATCACACGGATCAACGCCGCGGCCCGTCTGAGTGGGATGAGCTACAGCCGCCTGATGGCGGGGCTCCGCAAGGCCGGCGTCGAGATCAACCGGAAGGTGTTGGCTGATCTGGCGGTGCAGGACGCCGAGGCGTTCGCGCGCATCGCCGAGGTGGCGCGAGGCCAGCAGTAGGTCTCGCGCCGGGCCGCGGCCCAGCGGGCCCCGGCCCGCCCCTTTCTGCTTTCGTGTCCATGCCGGAAACACCCGATTATCAGACCGAACTCGAGTCGCTCGTCTCGCGACTGGAGCGGATCGCGTCGCTCGGCGCGGCCGAGCTCGAGGCTGAGCACGTCGCCATCCTGGGTCGGAAACAGGGCCTCCTCACCAACATCCTCCGCGCCCTGCCCGGTCTCGAGGCGCAGGCCCGCGCCCAGCTGGGCCGTCAGGCCAACCAGATCAAACAGCAGTTCGAGACCGCCTTTGCGGCGCGGCGCGACGCGCTCCGTCAGGCCGCCGCCACCGCCAGGAGCGGTCTCGATCTCACCATGCCGGGGCGGCGCCGCTGGGTCGGCGTCGAGCATCCGGTCACCCAGGTCACCGAAGAGATTCTCCGCATCTTCCGCGAGCTGGGCTTCACCTGCGCCCTGGGCCCCGAAGCCGAGACCGAGTGGCTCAACTTCGGCGCGCTGAACTTCCCGCCCAATCATCCCGCCCTCGACATGCACGACACGCTGTATGTCGACACCCGGGACCGCCGCCTGAGCAGCCACGAGCGGCGGCGAGGCCGGAGCTCCGGGGTGGAGCCCGATTTCGAACGCCGTACCACCGCGGTAGACCGGCGCCGGCCGGAGTCCGAGGGGCGGGTCCTGCTTCGGACCCACACCTCACCAGTGCAGATTCGCTCGCTGCTGGCGCATAAGCCGCCGGTGCGCGTGGTGGCGCCGGGCATGGTCTACCGCAAGGACGCCTTCGATCCGTCCCACGCCCCCGCCTTTGCTCAGGTCGAGGGCCTGGTGGTGGATCGCGAGATCGCCTTCGTGGACCTGAAAGCGACGCTGGTCCACTTCGCCCACCGCTTCTTCGGCCCCGAGACCGGCACCCGGTTCCGCCCCTCCTATTTCCCCTTCACCGAGCCCTCAGCCGAAATGGACGTGCATCACCAGCTCTGCCACGGGAAGGGCTGCGCCGTGTGCAAGGGGACCGGATGGATGGAGATCCTGGGCTGCGGAATGGTGCACCCGGCGGTGTTGGAGAATTGCGGTATCGACCCCGAGGAGTTCACCGGCTTCGCCTTCGGCATGGGACCGCACCGGATCGCGCTCCAGCGGTTCGGGATCGACGACATTCGCTTGTTCTACGAGGGGGATATGCGGTTCCTCTCCCAGTTCGGGGCGCTGGGCCGATGAACATCTCGCGGCTGTGGCTGGAGGCGTTCCTGCGCCGTCCGCTCGACGCCACCGAGCTGGCCGAACGGCTCACCATGCTGGGCGCCCCGGTGGACGCGATCGAGCCGCTCCACCCCGGTCTGGGAGACATCGTGATCGGGTTGGTCGAGGAGATTCGCGTCCATCCCAACGCCGATCGCCTCAAGCTCTGCACCGTCGACGACGGCTCGGGGACGCCCAAGCACGTGGTCTGCGGCGCCACCAATGTCGCGGTCGGCGGCAAGTACCCCTTCGCGCCGATCGGGGCCACGCTGCCCAAGAATTTCGTGATCGAGCGGCGAAAGATCCGGGGCGAGGTCTCCGAGGGAATGCTCTGCTCCGCCCGGGAGCTGGGGCTGGGCCAGGACCATGAGGGGCTGCTCGAGCTTTCGACCACCGCCCGGCCGGGCACCCCGCTGCGCGCCATCCTCGCGGTGGCGGACGATCGTCTGGTGGTGGATGTGACGCCGAACCGCCCCGACCTGCTGGGTCACAAGGGGGTCGCCCGCGAGCTGGCGGCCAGCTTCGGCGTCGCGTTCCGGCTTCCCGAGATCCCTGGGTCGCCGGGCCCCTCCGCTCCGGCGCCCCGCCGCGTGGAAGGAGACCGGGGCATGGCTGGTGGGGTCACCATGGCGGTCGAGGACCCGGTGGGCTGTCCACGACTGCTCGGCGCAGTGCTCAAGGACGTGAAAGTGGGCCCCTCCCCCGCCTGGCTGGCCGATCGAATCACGGCCATCGGCATGCGCTCGATCAACAACGTGGTGGATGCCACCAACTACGTCATGTTCGAGTTGAACCAGCCGATGCATGCCTACGACATCGCCCGGTTGCAGGGTCCCTCGGTGATCGCCCGCCGGGCGCGGCACGGCGAGCGGCTGGTAACCCTGGATGGCGTGTCGCGGTTGCTGACCGAGGACATGACCGTGATCGCGGACGAGGGGGGAGCCATCGGCATTGCCGGGGTCATGGGCGCCGCGCACGTGGAAGTCTCGCCCGGCACTTCCGAGGTCTTCCTCGAGTGCGCCTACTTCGATCCGGCCCGGATCCGCCGCACCCGGCGTACCCTCGACCTCAGCACCGAGGCCAGCCAGCGCTTCGAGCGCGGGGTCGATCGCTGGGCCGGCGCGGAGGCGCTGCGCCGTTGTATCGAGGTCATCCAGGCCACCGCCAACGGGAGCCTGACCGACTTCCCGGCCGACATCTGGCCTCAGCCGACCACGCCGCCTCGCCTCACCCTTCGTCCCGAGCGAGTCGCCCAGGTGCTGGGGGTCGAGTTCCCGGTCAGCGTGCTGGAGCGCTACCTGGTGGCGATCGGAGCGGCGGTGCTTTCGAAGCCCGACGCCGGCCGGCTGGTCGTGGACGTCCCCGGCTGGCGGCCCGACTTGACCCAGGAGATCGACTTGGTCGAGGAGATCGCGCGGCTGCACGGCTACGGCCGGTTCCCCGAAGGGTTGCGAGCCCACCGGCCCACCACCGTCCCCGAGGACCTGCTGGATCTCTCCTCCCGAAGAGTGCGGCAGGGGCTGGTCTCCCTGGGCCTCTACGAGACGCAGTCGTTTCCGCTGGTTGCGCCGGACGCGCCGGATAGTGTCAGCCTGCTCAATCCGCTCAACGCGGAGGAGAGTGCGCTTCGCCGGCGTCTGCTTCCCGGTCTGGTCAAGCAGATCGAAGCGAACTGGTCGGGTCGGGTGCGGGACGTGAGGCTCTTCGAGATCGGGACCGTCTTCACCGCTGGAGATCCGGGTGGCCGTCCCCACGAGGCCTGTCATGTGGCCGGGGTCATCAGCGGCGCGCGGGAGCCGGGCCACTGGGCGGAGGGGGGCCGGGCGCCCGATGTCGACTTCTGGGACCTGAAGGGACTCTTCGAGAGCGCCGTCTCTCTGGCGCTTCCCGATGGAGCATTGCAAGTTGATGGGGAGTCGTTGGTTGCCCTCGATTCAGCGGGTGCGGCCGTGGGCCGGGCGGAGCGGATCCCGGTGGCAGGGCCCCCTTGGGCCGCCCCGGTCTTCGGGTTCGAGATCCTCCTGGTCGCTCACCAGGCTCCGGTCCCCAAGTTCCGGCCTTTGCCGAGCATCCCCGCGGTCGAGCGGGACTTGGCGCTGATTCTGGGCTCCGATCGGACGCTGGCTGAGGTGGAAGCCCACGTGCGGAGGCACAGCGGGGCACTGCTCGAGTCGGTCACCGCCTTTGACGAGTATCGAGGAAGCGGGATCCCGGCGGGAACCAGGAGTGTGGCGGTCCGCCTGGTGTTCCGGGCCCCCGATCGGACGCTGCGGGATGCGGAGGTGGATGCCGTGGTGTCCCGGGTAGTGGCGAAACTGGAGGACGAGCTTGGCATACAGCTACGAACGGCCTGATCTCTACGCGCTGGAGGAGCTCGAGCTGGTACTGCGCCAGATCGGGGGGGAGCTGGCTGCCTGGCGGCGCCGGTGCCTCAAGGCCGAAGCGGAGCTGGCGGAGCGGGGGAGCGGCAAGGGAGGGAGCCACACTGGTCCCGACCTGCTCCAGGCCCGGCAGCGCGTGGTCGATCTGGAGCTGGAGAATCAGGCTCTGCGCCAGCGCGTCGAGGGCGCCCGCGACCGGGTGCGTATGCTGGCCCATCGCCTGAGCTTCCTCGAGCATGATACCGAGGAGGGTGCGGCATGACGGCGCCCAAGAACGCGGTCCGAGTGATGATCGGCGGGGAGGAGTACACCGTGAAGTCAGAACTCCCTCCCGAGTACACCCGCGAGGTCGCGGCCTATTTCGACACCTCGTTGCGGAAGATCCGGGAGCTCCTGCCCTCGATCGAGCCGCACAAGGCGGCGATCCTGGCCGGACTCGCCATCACGGATGAATTGTTTCAGTCGAGGCGCGGGGACCGCGAAGTGGCCGCGCGACTCGGCGCGTTGACAGAAGATCTGGTGCGCCTGCTTCCGCCCGCGAAGCGGGGGAGTCGCACCAGCGGTAAAGTGACGCTCGACCTGGTCTAACACCGTCCCGAGCCAGCAACACACCGTCCCGGGCCCCGGCTCGTCCCCGGCCCGGCGCGATGGCGTGGACGGCACTCAACCTCGAATCGGCGCCTGGGCGCCGTGCTGGAGATAGATCCGGATGTCACCCCTGTTAGTGCACATCGTCGAGGGCGCCGCCGTCGGATTCGCGGTGACCACCGTCTTCTTCCTCTTCTACGCCCGACTCCAACGGAAGGCCGCGCGCGGCGTCCTGGCTGCCGCCCGCAAGGAAGCCGAGGGCCTGATCAGCGAGGCGGCGCAGAAGGGGGAGACCGCTCGCGCTGCCATCACTCTTGAAGCCCGGATGGAAACCCTCAAGCTCCGCGAAGAGCTCGACGCCGAGGTGCATTGGCGGCGCGATGAGCTGGAACGGATCGAGCGGCGGTCTGAGGAGCGGAGCCGGGCCCTGGAACGCAAACTCGAGGAGATCGACTCCCGGGAACGCGGGTTCACGGCCAAAGAGGTGGCCCTGCGCGACCACGAGTCCGCGCTGAGGACGCGCGAGTCGGAGGTGGAGAAGGCACTGCGCGAGCAGCAGCAGCGGCTGGAGCGGATCGCCGGGCTGACCGCCGAAGAGGCCCGAAGGGAAGTCATGCAGGCGGTGGAGGACGAGGCCCGGAGCGACGCGGCCGCCTTGGTGCGGGACATCAAGGAGCAGGCCAAGCGGAGTGCCGAGCGGGAGGCCAAGCGCATCGTCGCCATGGCGGTGCAGCGAATTTCGGCCGAGCACACCGCCGAGACTACCGTCTCCGCCGTCGCGCTCCCCAACGACGAGATGAAGGGCCGCATCATCGGCCGGGAGGGCCGGAACATTCGCGCCTTCGAGACGGCCACCGGCGTGGACGTGATCATCGACGACACGCCCGACACCGTGATCATCTCCTGCTTCGATCCGGTCCGGCGGGAGACTGCCCGGCGGTCCCTCGAGGCCTTGATCAGCGACGGCCGGATTCACCCGGGTCGGATCGAGGAAGTGGTGGCCAAGTCGCGCAAGGAGCTGGACGCTGAGATCCAGGAGCTGGGCGAGCAGGCCGCCTATGAGACGGGCGTGCACGGCCTCCATCCCGAGCTGGTCAAGCTGGTCGGGCGGATGCGCTATCGCACCAGCTACGGGCAGAACATCCTCGAGCACTCGAAGGAGGTCGCCTGGCTGGCGGGAATCATGGCGGCCGAGCTGCATCTCGACGTCAACCTGGCCAAGCGGGGCGCTCTCCTGCACGACGTGGGCAAGGTGCTGACCCATGAGAACGAAGGGACCCACGTGGAGCTGGGCGTCGAGGTCGCCCGGAAGTACGGCGAGAACGCCGCCGTCATCAACTGCATCCACGCCCACCACGACGATGTGCCCCACGAGAGCACCGAGTCGGTACTGGTGCAGGCGGCCGATGCGGTGAGCGGCTCCCGTCCCGGCGCCCGCCGCGAGGCGTTCGAGAGCTATGTCAAACGCCTTACCCACCTCGAGGAGCTGGCCAACAGCTTCACGGGGGTGGAGAAGTCGAACGTGATCCAGGCTGGACGTGAGATTCGCGTAGTGGTGACGCCCGAGAAAGTCGCGGACGAGGAGGCGACCCGGCTCTCGGAGCAGATCGCCCGGCGGATCGAGAACGAGTTGCAGTATCCCGGACAGATCAAGGTGGTGGTAATTCGGGAGACCCGCGCCGTCGACTTCGCCCGATGACGGCCCGGATCCTCGACGGCGTGGCCATGGGCCGCGCCATTCGCGAAGAGGTCGCGGCCGAGGCCGCCAGGCTGCGCGCGCAGGGGATCACCCCGGGTCTGGCCGTCGTATTGGTGGGCGAGAATCCCGCCAGTCAGGTCTACGTGCGCAGCAAGGGCAAGGCCTGCGACGAGGCGGGCATGCACTCGGTCACGGTGAAGTTGCCCGAGCAGACCTCCGAGGCCGATCTCCTGGCCACCGTCGATCGGCTCAACGCGGATCCCGCCATCCACGGGATGCTGGTCCAACTCCCGCTGCCCAAGCACATCCGGAGCGACGCCGTACTCCGGCGGATCGACCCGTCCAAGGACGTGGACGGCTTCCACCCGGTCAACGTCGGCAAGCTGGTTCTGGGCGATCCCACCGCGTTCCGTCCGGCCACGCCTTACGGGGTCCAGCAGATGCTGATCCGCGGGGGCGTCGAGATCAAAGGCGCCAACGTGGTCATCGTCGGCCGGTCCAACATCGTGGGGCGGCCGCTGGCCAACCTGCTGATCCAGGACGGCCCCGGCGGCAACGCGACGGTGACCATCTGCCACTCGCGCTCCCGGGACCTCCCGGCCATCGCGCGCGGCGCGGACATCCTCTGCGTCGCCATGGGGAAGCCCGAGTTCGTTACGGCGGAGATGGTCCGGCCCGGGGCGGTGGTGGTCGACGTCGGGATCAATCGGGTGGACGATCCCAAACATGCCAAGGGGTACCGCCTGGTCGGCGACGTCGCCTATGAGCCGGTCTCCAAGGTCGCGTCCGCCATCACGCCGGTGCCCGGCGGAGTGGGGCCGATGACCATCGCGATGCTGCTGGCCAATACCCTCCAGGCGGTCCGGCAGTTGGACAGTCGGGTGGAAGGACCACGCGTCGCCACGAATCAGCCGAAGTAAGCGCTCGGCAGTCTCCCGGATTTTCCCATGGTCGCCATTCAAGCCAACGAGGTCGCGTGGAGCGTTACTCAGCTCGCGCGCGCCTCGCGCCGTCTGATCGAGGGCGGGTTGGGCGCGCTCTGGGTCCGGGGGGAGATCTCCGGGTTCAAGGCCTATCAGAGCGGCCACTGGTATTTCACGCTGCGCGATGCGGAGTCCCAGGTGCGCTGCACCATGTGGCGAACCCACGCCCTCCGGGTCGGCACGCCGCCGCCCGAAGGCGCGCAGGTCTTCGTGTTCGGGGCGCCGACGGTCTGGGAAGAGAAGGGTGAGTTCCGGTTCAACGTCACCGAGCTGCTCACTACCGACGCCTTGGGGCGGCAGCATCGCCTGTTTGAGAAGGTCAAAGCCACCCTCGAACGCGATGGCCTGCTCGACCCCGCCCGCAAGCGCCCGCTCCCCGCCTATCCCCGCTGCCTCGCGGTGGTGACCAGTCTCGACGGCGCCGCCCTGCGCGACATCATCACCGTGGCCCGGAAGCGGGCGCCCGGCCTCCGCCTGCTGGTGGTGGGTACCAAGGTGCAGGGCGTCGAGGCGGAAGCGGAAATTGCCAAGGCCCTGGGTCGCGTCAACCGGCTGGGGGTCCCCGATCTCTGTCTGCTCGCGCGGGGAGGCGGATCCCGGGAGGACCTGGGCGCCTTCAACAGCGAGATCGTCTGCCGCGCCCTGGCCGCGGTCCGGATCCCGACCGTCTCCGCCGTAGGTCATGAAACCGATCTCACCCTCGCCGACCTGGTGGCGGACCTTCGCGCGCCGACCCCTTCGGCCGCCATCGAACAGGCGGTCCCCGACTTCACGGAGGTGGCCCATCGGGCCGCCGCCTTGGGGACGCGTCTTGCCGGGGCGCTCCGCCGCCGCACCCGGGTCAGCGCCGAGCGGTTGGCCCGCACCGCCGACCGCCTGGAGGCCAGTCTTACCAGGCGGCTCAGCCAACGGCGCCATCATCTCGAGCGCCTGACCGCGCAGCTCGATGCATTGAGTCCGCTCCGGGTCCTCGAGCGTGGCTACGGCGTGGCCTTGTCGGTCGAGGGTCGAGTGCTGAGGCGCCGGCACGAATTCCCGCCCGGCCTGCCGTTCCGGCTGCGGATCTCCGACGGCACCGTCCCGGCCCGGGTCGAGCCATCCTCATGAGCGAAGCCAAGGTTCCCTCGCTGGCCGACGAGCTGCGGCGGCTCGAGGAGATCGTGCGCCAGCTGGAATCGGACGAGGGAGACCTCGACCGCGCGCTGGCGCTCTTCGAGGAAGGAGTCACCCGCCTCCGCGCCGCCCGCGACCGGCTGGCCGACGCGGAAACCAGGGTCCAGAAAGTCCTGGAGGATGCCGACGGGACCCTGCGCCTGACCGATCTGGACCGTGAGTAAGCGGGCGCTCGCCACCCCGGCGGAATCGCGAGATGCGCTCCGCCTCCTGAGCGAAGCGCGCGAGCGCACCGACGCGCTGCTCGAGGCCTGGGCGGAGCGGGTGCAGGCCGAGGTTCCCGGACGGGACGGCGAGGCGCTGGCGTACGCGCTGCGGAGTCCGGGCAAGCGGGTGCGTCCTGCCCTCCTGATGGCGGCGTTCCGGGCTTCGGGTGGCGTTTCCCCTGCGATCGTCGGCGTGGCCGCGGCGGTGGAGACGGTGCACACCTACTCGTTGGTGCACGACGATCTCCCCTGCATGGACGACGACGATCTCCGGCGGGGCCGCCCCACCACGCACCGGCAATTCGACGTGCCGACCGCCACGCGGGTCGGATTCCTGCTGGTGCCCGTCGCGGCCCTGGTCCTGGCGCAGGCGTGCCGCGACCTGCGACTCGGCGCAGGGGCTCTGGGGGACATGGCCACCGAGCTGTTCCAGAGCGCCGGGGTCGAGGGGATGGTAGGCGGCCAGTGGGAGGACCTGGAAGCGGAGCGCCGACAGCTCAACGTGGAAGAGCTCACCGCGGTGCACCGCGGCAAGACGGGCGCCCTGATCCGGGCCGCCTGCGTGCTGGGAGCCCGGGCGGCGGAAGCGAGTCCGGAAGCGCTGGCGGCGATGGCCGGCTTCGGCGAAGACATCGGACTCGCCTTCCAGGTGGCGGACGATGTGCTGGACGCCACCGGCACCTCGACGCGCCTGGGAAAAACCGCCGGGAAGGACGCGGCGCTGGCCAAGTCGACCTTCGTCGCGCTGTTGGGTGTCGATGCGGCCCGGAAAGAGGCGGCCAACCTGGCTGCGCGGGCAGTCAGACACCTGGAGCGGGCCCGGATTCCTTCCCGGGCGCTCGCCGCGCTGGCCCAGTATATTGTGACTCGGGACTCCTGAACCTTTTCGGAGCGTACTGCAATGAGCCTCCTCGCCTCGATCCGCGACCCCCAGGACGTGAAACGGCTGCCCCGGGAGCAGTTGCCGGTGCTGGCCGCGGAACTCCGGGAGCGACTGATCGATTGCTGTTCGGTGACCGGGGGCCACATCGGCGCCAGCCTGGGCGTGGTGGAGCTGGTGATCGCGTTGCTCTACGAGTTCGATTCGCCGCAGGACAAGATCGTCTGGGACGTAGGCCACCAGGCCTACGCCTGGAAGCTGCTCACCGGGCGTAATGACTCGTTCCCGACGCTGCGCCAGGCCAACGGGATCTCCGGCTTCCTCAAGCGCACCGAGAGCGAGTACGACCACTTCGGGGCCGGCCATGCCGGGACCGCCATGTCGGCGGCGCTGGGGATGGCCACCGCACGCGACCTCAAGGGCGAGCACCACAAGGTCGTCGCGGTCGTGGGAGACGGGGCCCTCACCTGCGGGCTCAGCTACGAGGGGATGAACAACGCGGGGCACTCCGCCCGCGACATCATCCTGGTCGTGAACGACAACGGGATGTCGATCTCCCCCAACGTGGGCGCGGTCAGCAAGATGCTGGGCGGCATCGTGGCCAACCCGATGACCAACCGGTTCCGCGAGCACATCAAGCGGCTCACCTTCCGGCTCTCGGCGGTCTTCGGCGAAGGCGTCGTCGAGTTCGCCAAGAACCTCGAGGAGAGCGCCAAGAACCTGTTTTCCGAGGGGATGCTCTTCGAGGAGCTGGGCTTCCGCTACTTCGGGCCGATCGACGGCCACCATCTCGACAAGCTGATCGACACGCTGCACTTCGTGAAGGGCATGACCGGGCCCCGGGTGATCCACGTGTTGACCGAGAAGGGGAAGGGGTTCCACTTCGCCGAGGCCAACCGGGAGAAGTGGCACGGCCTGGCCGCCTACGATCCGGTCACCGGAGAGTTGCGCAAGAAGAGCAGCGGCCCGCCGACCTGGACCCAGGTATTCGGTGATGGAATCACCGCCCTCGCCGCCGATCATCCCGAGATGGTGGTGATCACCGCCGCCATGCCGTCGGGCACCGGTACCAACGTTTTCCAGAAGCGCTGGCCCGACCGGTTCTTCGACGTCGGGATCGCGGAGGGGCACGGAGTCACCTTTGCGGGCGGCCTCGCGACCCAGGGGCTACGTCCCGTCGCGGCGATCTACAGCACCTTTCTCCAGCGTGCCTACGACAACCTGATCCACGATGTCGCCGTGCAGGAGCTGCCGGTGATCTTCTGCATGGACCGGGCGGGGCTCGTGGGGGAGGACGGGCAGACCCACATGGGTCTCTACGACATCGCCTACATGCTGGCGGTGCCGGGGATGACCGTGACCGCGCCCAAGGACGGCGATGAGTTGATCGGTCTCCTCAAGACCGCCCTGACTCATAACGGCGGCCCCTTCTGCACCCGCTATCCCCGCGACAAGGCGCCGGCGGAGCCCCGGCCGGCGGCCGAGATTCCGGCGGTGCCCTACGGGAGCTGGGAAGTGCTGCGGGAAGGGAAGGACGTGGCGATCCTGGCCGTCGGGACCATGGTGCTGCCCAGCGTGGCTGCGGCCGAGCGCCTCGCCGGCGAAGGGATGGACGTCACCGTGGTGAACTGCCGGTTTCTCAAGCCGCTGGATACCGGCGTACTCGAGGCCGTGATCCGCAAGCACAAGACCTTGGTCACCATCGAGGAAGGCACCGTGGTGAATGGCTTCGGCGCCTATGTCTCCGCCGTCCTTCAGACCACGCACCCCGAAGTCCGCGTCCTGGCCCTCGGTGTCCCGGACCGCCTGATCGAGCAGGCGCCGCGCGCCGAGCAGCTCGAGGCCTTTGGTCTCACCCCCGACGGAATCGCCCGCCGGCTTCGCGCCCTCCAGAAAGAGGAGAGCCTCGAGGCGCGATGAAGCTCGGCGTGGTGGGCAATCCGCGGTACGGTGACCTCCCGGCCGTTCTGCGGGACATCGCCCGGGAAGCGCCCCGCCGAGGGATCGAGCTGTTCACCGAGGCGAACCTGATTCCGTTCTGGACCTCGGCTCCCCCGCTCATCGACCACAAGAGGCTGGACGCGTTGCTCACCTGCGGCGGCGATGGGACGCTGCTTCGGGGAGCGCGCATGCTGGGCGGGGCGGAGGCTCCGATCCTGGGGCTGAACCTGGGCCAGGTCGGGTTCCTGACCACCGCCACTCGCGAAGAATTGCCCGCCGCGCTCGACGCGCTGGTCTCGGGGAAGTTCGTGCTCGAGCGGCGACTCGGCCTCCTGGCCCAGATTCAGGGCGCCAACGGCGAGCCGATGCTCGAGCAGGCCGCCCTCAACGACGTGGTAGTCCACAAGGGCGGCGTGGCCCGGGTGATTCGGGTGCGGGTCCTGATCGAGGGAGAAGACGTGGGGCCCTACAGCGCCGACGGGATCATCGTCGCGAGCCCCACGGGTTCTACCGCCTATTCGTTGAGCGCCGGCGGCCCCATCGTGGTCCCGGGCGTCGAAGCGATGATCATCACGCCGGTCTGCCCTCATACTCTCGCGGTTCGCCCGTTGGTCGTTCCTGCCGACTACACCATTCAGATCGAACCGGTGGCTCCCTGGGACGAGGACCTGCTGATCTCCTACGACGGCCAGGTCGGCTCGGTGGTGGGTCCTGGCGATCGAGTCTGCATTCGTCGAGCCCAGCAGGCGGTGCGCCTGGTCCGGTTGGGTGACGAGGGCTACTTCAGCCGGATGCGGCAGAAACTCAACTGGGGCGATCTCCTGGATCGATCCACGACGAGATGATCGCGGAGCTTCGGGTCCGCGACCTGGCCACCATCGCCGAGGTCACCCTCCCGCTGGGCCCGGGGCTCAACGTCCTGACCGGCGAGACCGGGGCGGGGAAGTCGATGCTGGTGGACGCGATTGGCCTTCTGCTCGGCGAGCGGGCCGACAGCGGGGCCATCCGGCCCGGCGCGACCAAAGCGGTCGTCGAGGGCGCCTTCGAAGTCGCCACCCCGGCCGTCCGGCGCCGCGTCGAGGACCTGGGCCTCGATTTCGAAGACGATCGCCTGATCGTGCGGCGTGAAGTCTCCGCCGAAGGCCGGTCCCGCGCCTGGGTGAACGGCAGCCCGACCACCGTCTCCGTGCTCGAGCGGCTCGGCGGTCTGCTGGTGGATCTCCACGGGCAGCACGAGACGCAATCTCTTCTTCACGCCTCAGCCCAACGCGACATCCTGGACGCCTTTGCCGGAGCCGAGCCGGAGCGCGCGGCGGTGGCGGAGGCCTTTCATGCCGTGGCGGAGCTGAGCGCCGAGATCGAGCGGCTCACCACGCGGCGTGACGATGCGCGTCGGCGGGTGGACTATCTGCAGCATGTGGTCTCGGAGATCGATCGAGCCAAACTCAAGGCGGGAGAAAAAGAGACCCTGGCGCTCGAGGCCCGGCGTCTCAGTCACGCCGGTTTGTTGATCGAGCAGGCTCGCCGGATCCAGGCCGCCATCGAAGAGGAGGAAGCCGGTGCCCGGCGGAGTCTCGCCGAAGCGGATCGGGCGCTCGGTCAGCTGGAGCGGACCGATCCGGCGGTGGCCTCGTGGCGCGAGCTGCTCGATGCTGCCTTCGCCAACCTTAGCGAACTGGGCGAAGCGGCGGGACGCTATGCCGACGGGATCTCCCAGGATCCCGAGCGGCTGGCGGCCATCGAGGCGAGGCGGGACCTGATCGCGCGCTTGCAGCAGAAGTACGGCGCGACGATCGAGGAGGTCCTCAAGGCGCGAGCCGACGCGGCGGCGGAGCTGGAATTGCTCGACACCGCCGAGCTCGATCTGCGGACCCTGGCAGCTCGGCAGGCTGCGGGGCGTGCGGCCCTGGAGACGTCAGCCATGGCGTTGAGCGAGAAGCGGGGCGAAGCCGCGGGCCGCCTGGCCCGATCGGTCAATCTGCTGTTCCCCAAGCTGGGTCTCGCGGGTGGGAAGTTTGAGGTCGGACTTTCGCCGCTCGCGATCGCGGGTGCTACCGGCCAGGAAACCCCGGTCTTCCAGATCCGGCTCAATCAAGGGATGGATTTTCGTCCTCTGTCACGCGCCGTCTCCGGCGGCGAGCTCTCCCGCATCATGCTGGCCCTCAAGGTCACCCTGGCTCGGCAGGATGCCGTCCCGGTATTGATCTTCGACGAGGTGGATCAGGGAATCGGTGGCGAAGTCGCGACCCGGATCGGGGAGGCGCTCTTGAAGGTCGCGCAGGGACGCCAGGTGCTGGTGGTGACCCATCTCCCGCAGATCGCCGCCCGCGCTGATCGTCATCTGGTGGTCAGCAAGATCACCAGGGCCGGCACTGCCGCCACCGAGGTCCAGGTGGTTCACGGGGAGGATCGGATCATCGAGGTGGCCCGGATGCTGGGCGACCCGGACGCCAGGACGGCCCGGAAGCATGCGGAAGCGTTGCTGAGGGGCGGAGAGAGAGAAGCGGTGGGGTAGCGGAGTCCTGAGTCCTGAGTGCTGAGTCCTGAGTGAGGGTTCTGAGTTCGGGGTTCTGGGTTCTGGGTTCTGGGTTCGAGGTTCTGGAAGGTTTACCGCCCTGTCCGCCCGGTCCATCTTGTCCGCCCTTTCTGCCCTGTCCCTCCTGTCCCTCCTGTCCGCCAGTCCTAGCTTCCGGGCCTCTTCCCCCACAGTCTGAAATACAGCCGCAACTCTCCTCTCATATTCCTCCCCTGCGGCACCCGTCCCCCGCTCGCGCCGATGACGGCTTCGTACAACCAGCGGGCTTCGATCGGGACCTTGCGGGTGAATCCGCTGGAGAAGGTGACGCCTCCGCTGACCACGGTGGCGCTGGCCGAGGACGCGGTGGTGAGCTCGCTGGCGGCGACGTTGGGTACTGAATCCGCCACCGTCTGGTAGACCACCCGATCCGCGCCTCGGTGCCAGTAGTCCAGGCCGGCATGAATGGCGAAGGTCGAGGCCAGTCGGAAGAAGGGCCGCACTCCGAGCGTGAGCTGGTCGCCGGGATCGATATTGAGATTGGCCAGTCGGTAGGCGTAGGGCATGGGAAAGGCCGGATCGCTCACTCGGCGCACGCGGAAGCGCTGCTGCCAGCGGTCGTAATACCCGGTAAGGCGCATGCCGAAGCGACCCTTCCCCAGATCCGCGGTCGCCCCTACGCCGAAGCGGTAGAAGCCAGTGCCCGTCCCCATATCCGTGAAATTGTTGGAGAGATCGGTGGTGCCGGTGGGCAGGGTGATCGCCCCGGTGATCGCCAGGCGGGCACCACCCATATGATTGGGCCGGTCCCACTTGTCGATCGGGGTGAGCACCGCGCCGACCTGGATGTCGCCCAGTTTGGTGATCAACTCATCGCTGATCGGCACTCCGGCCACCGGGCCGCCCGGATTGCTGATGAAGTTCTCGATGTCCTGCTGCCCCAGCCGCTGAGTCGGGAGATCGAGCGCCTGAGTGAATCCCCCCACGCCGAGGCTCCCGGAAAGGGTCGTCTGGAGTGAGGTCACCACGTTGGTCATCGCCTGGCCCGCGGTGCTCCCACCGGTGGGTATGAAGGGCGATGCGGTGTTCGGATTCACCAGCAGATTGTCGAGGTGGGTCCGGAGCGCGGTACCACTGGCCAGGGTGGCCTGGGCCAGCGCCTTCTGGGCCGGGTTGGCGTCGTAGACCCCGCCACTGATGTTGGCCTGGAGGGAAGCCAGCGCCGCGTCGAGTTGATTGAAGAAGGTGATCGTCGCCGCCCCACCGCTGCCGAATGCGGGGTCGGACGGGTTGAATCCGACGTCTCCGCTGGTCGAGTCGAGCGCGAAGCGCGGCTGTACCCGGACCCGCACGATCGGCACGTTGCCGAACAGTGTGAGGAAACTGGAGATGCCGATCGCGGCGCCGAGGTTGGTGGTGCCGATGTTGACCTGGGTCGTGGCGGTGGTGTGGCCCAGGTTGATTCGATATCCCGGTTGCCCGATGATGGCGGCGACGGTGGTGTCGGCGGTCACCAGCTCGGGCCAGAGATTGCTCCCGGCGGAGTCGTGGATGAAGTCGCCGGCGTAATCCTGGGTTCCATTCTGATAGAACCGCCGGTTGTAGTTCTCGAGCTCGCCGCCCACTTGCAGGCGCACCAGTCCCGGGGGCACGCCGACCGGCTCCAGCTGGGCCCGGGCCGCCGGCGTGGCACCCAGCGCCAGCCCCAGGACCATCAGCAGGATCCGTTGTCTCACGGAGTCCCCGGGAATACTCTCCACTCGTGCGTCCTCCGAGTCCGATTCGCCTCGCAACATCGCTGTTCCAGGGCGCGTTTGCCACCCGACCAGCCGTCGCGGCGTCCGCACCGGGCCGGGTCTTCCTGCTGGGCGGTGCCGACGCATCGCGGGAGCCCGCGATTGCGATGGCGATCGATCGCCGCATGGCCGTGGTTGTTGCGCGGGCTTGGACCTGGGAGGCGGTATCAGCTCGGGACTCGGTGGTTGACCCCTTCGACCCCGAAGCACCCGATTCGTCGCGCTGGACCGATCATCTGGCGGTGGTGGTGCGGGGTCTTCGCACACACGGGGTCTCGATGCCTGGGGCCAGGCTGGCGGTCGCTTCTTCGCTGGCGCGTCACGCGGGATTCGGCGCGGCGATGGCGCTTCGGATTGCCGCGGCCAAGGCGCTCTGCCTCCTGGCCGGGCGAAGAATTCCTGATGTGGAGCTGGTCGCCGCCATCTCCGCCGGCCCGTCGAGGGAAGGGTCAGCCGCAGAGTGGCGTGACGCCTCCACGATCGCTCTGGCGAAACGAGGAGCGGTGATGTGGCTCGATCCGATCGGCGAGCTGGTTGGCCTGCATTCCTCGAATATTCAATTGACCGTCGTCGAAACCGGCGCCCGACTCTCCTCACTCAGTCCTCAGTCTTCAGTCCTCAGCCCTGACTCCCAAGCCCTCACGCTCCTCCGCGAGAGGGGTCTCTCCCTCTCTCGCCTCGGCGACCTCGAGCCCGCGGCGCTCCTCGGCGCGCTGGCCTGGCTGCCTCCGCCCCTCCACGGGCAGGTGACGCGAGTGGTGGCCGAGAGCGATCGAGTCAGGCGATTGGTTCGAGATGGTGTCGTCGCTGCCCGGCTCGGCGATTTCTGGGTGGAGGATTCAGGAGCGACGGCGTCGGGTGACGAGGTCGAGTGCCTGACCTCGTCGGCCAGGAGCCATGGTGCATTGGGCGTCAGGGAAGTGGGCCGGCCCGGGTGGGGAGTCGCAATCCTGCTCCCGCCTGAGGGGACGGGGACGGGGGCGGCCCGGATCGAAGCGATGGTGGCGGAGGAATTCCGGCACGCCTACGGCCGGATCCCGACCCTGTGGCGCACGAGTCCGGCGGCGGGCGTGCAGAGCGAATCGCTCCGCGCCGGCGCCGGGGGCTCAGATCAGGATGCGAGCGCTCGCTAGGAGCATGGTGGCCAGGGTCAGGCCCAGGATCCACCACCGCGTCGTCCAGACCGAAGCCCGCGGTTTGGGTCTGGGGGCGACGCTGGCCCGGACCTTCGGCTTCAGCTGAAAATCCCCACCCAGCCCGTTGAAGAAGTCGAGCAGCTCGTCGGTGTCCCGCTGGACTTCGTGTCCCATCGGCACCAGGACGGTGAAGCCCGCCGGGTCATTCTGGTTGGGAAGCAGCACGTAAGAAGCCATGGCACGTTCGCCCCGGGGGAGGGAACGGGGCGCTCCTTCGCCAGCCCTTCATGCAACCCCGATACCAGCCGGGCGGCTTGCTATGCTCTTATGGAATAAGCGTTTGCTGAGCGGGTGCGGAGGAGGTGCAACGGTTTCGAAACGGATTTCGTCGGGCCGGCGCGACGGGGGAAAGCGGAGCGGTGGTGGCGGATTTTCCGTGCTTGCTCCCCCCGGCGCGCAATGCGATGTTCCGCCCTGCGCTCGGGTGGCGAAACTGGTAAACGCAAGGGACTTAAAATCCCTAGGGCTTTGGCCCTTGTGGGTTCGATCCCCACCCCGAGCATGGTCCGCAGATTTCGCAGACGGGTCCGTGGACTGCGCGGGATCCAGAGAGGTGTCACAAGTCGCAAGCTACGAGTCGCACTCGGCTCCAGGCCTGCGACTTGTGTCTTGAGACCTGCGATGTGACTTGCGACGTGTGACTGGCGACTTATTGCTCGGGACCCCTGACGCCTGACGCCTGACGCCTGACGCCTGACGCCTGACGCCTGACGCCTGACACCTGACGCCTGACGCCTGACGCCTGACCCTGACCACACTCAGTCCTCAGTCCCCAGTCCTCAGTCCTGTCTTTTCTCTTCCCCACTCGCTCCAGCCCTGACTCTCCCCGCCAGCACCGTGATGTTGTCCGTACCGCCCCGCTCGAGGGCCAGATCGAGCAGGTCCCGGCAGACCTGTTCCGAGGAGCTCATGGTCCGCAGCTTTTCCGCGATCTCGTCGTCGCTCACATGCTTGGTGAGGCCGTCGCTGCAGAGCAGAATGACTGAATTGCGGCGACTGACGTTGAGTCGAGTGACCTCGGGCAGCGCTTCCTCGCCTCCGATGGCGCTGACCAGCACATGACTGAACGGTGAGTCCGCCACCCGTTCCGCCGGCAAGGCACCTCGATCCACCAGGTCCTGGGCCATGGTCTGGTCCTTGGTGACCTGCTTGAGACTCCCTCCCACCAGTTGGTAGCAGCGGCTATCTCCCACCTGGACCACATACATCCAGGGCCAGACCGCGATCGCGAGGGTGAGGGTGGTGGCCATCCGGCGGGTGTCCGGGCGGTCGGCCGCTTCCGAGCGCACCTTGCTGTGGGCCTCGAGCGCCGCGGCGCGCAAGGCCTGGAAGAACTCCTCCTCTTCCGCCGAGCCGGCGGTGTGATAGCAGCGGAGGGTATGGGAGACGTATCCCGCCACCGCTTCCGTCGCGAGGCGGCTGGCGTCACCCCCGGCCGTTCCGGATCCCACGCCATCCGCCACTAACAGGATGGTGGCCAGCCGCTGGCCCCGGAGCGGCAGATGCTCGGCATCCGGCAGGCTGGTCCCGTGGATCACCACCTGAGGATGGACGGTACAGAGGAGAAAGTGGTCCTGGTTTTCCTTGCGGACCTTGCCGGGGTGGGTGAGCCCGAACAGATCGAGCTCGTCGTCCCGTGGTTTGGGACCCGCGGTCGGATGGACCGAGGTGGTGATCAGATCGGCAATGGTCACGGCCAGACCTCCTCACTCGCTAGGATGGCCCCGCCACGGCGCTCGCGCAAGGAGGCCCCGGGTCAGGCTCTGGCTGACCCCTGATTTCGAGGTAGCGGAAGGGGCCGGAACAACTTACAATGCACAGCTTCGGGCAACCTTCGACCGGGACGCGGCCGCTCACCGCGCCTCCGCGAAGCCCGACCCTCCAGAACCCTGAGCCTTGGAAGCCCGGCACGTGTCCGACCTCGCACTCTCTGCCACTCGCCCCTCTCCACCCAACCCGCGCCAGGAAACCCCGACGCGACTCGACGCCGCGGTCCGTGCGGCCCAGACCTACCTGCTCTCGCTCCAGCGGGAGGATGGTCATTGGTGTGGCGAGCTCGAGGGCGACACCATTCTCGAATCCGAGTACATCCTGGTCATGCATTTCCTGGGACGCGGCAGCGATCCCAAGGTGCGGAAGGCCGGTAACTATCTGCGGGCGATGCAACGCCCCCGGGGGGGATGGGCTATCTATCCCGGTGGCCCGGTGGAGGTGAGCGCCTCGGTCAAGGCGTACTTCTCCCTCAAGCTCCTGGGCGATCGCCCCGATTCGCCCCACATGGCGCGGGCCCGGGAGCGGATTCTGGAGGCGGGCGGACTCGACGCCTGCAATTCGTTCACCAAGATCTATCTCGCGATCTTCGGGCAATACGACTGGTCTGGCTGCCCGTCGGTGCCACCCGAGCTGATGCTGGCGCCGCGCTGGTTTCCGCTCAACATCTACGCCATGTCCTCCTGGTCGCGGGGGATCCTGGTGCCGCTCACGATCATCAGTGCGCGCCGGCCTCGCTGCCAAGTTCCTGAGCAGGCCGCGATCCCCGAGCTGGTAGCCCCCGGCTTCCGTCCGCCGCGCGCCGCCGGGTGGGGCGCCTTCTTCCATCGACTGGATGCCGGGATCAAGCGGCTCG
>Ga0335083_10001596_pt1 | contig 30947 bp, 27 predicted proteins | sample Lox_Sample_42_FD_206716 | JGI IMG/M metagenome (GOLD analysis project Ga0335083, IMG submission 206716) | Soil microbial communities from Loxahatchee National Wildlife Refuge, Florida, United States - Lox_Sample_4.2 | ecosystem: Environmental > Terrestrial > Soil > Wetlands | place: USA...
CCACCCGATCTCGACCGCGAGCTCGCGCGCGCGACCCGCGCCGGCGCCCCGTGTCAGCGCGTACACCGCGATCGCGCGCTTGCGGTCGGGCAGCACGTACTCGCACGCCGCGGCGAGGTCGAGCGCGGCGCGCGGCGACGGCGGACCGGCGCGGAGCTCGGCCCCGAGCCGATCGAGCGCAACGCCCCAATCTTGCTCGCGCGCGAGCACCGGCCACATCCACGTCGCGATCGTCATGGGCGCCTGCCACATTACCTGGTATCGTGGCCGGGCTCGATCGCCGGAGAGGGCGAGGCGGCCGCCGGCGGGAGTCGAAAGGCGCTCGCGGGAGGAAAGTCCGAGCTTCACAGGGCAGGGTGCTGGTTAACGACCAGTCGAGGTGACTCGCAGGACAGTGCAACAGAAAGCAAACCGCCGCCGCGAGGCGGTAAGGGTGAAACGGTGCGGTAAGAGCGCACCGCCTCGTCGGTGACGGCGAGGGCAGGCAAACCCCACCCGAAGCAAGACCTGACAGGAGTCGCGTGGCCCGCGCGATGACTCCGGGTTGGTCGCTCGAGCCCGCCGGCAACGACGGGCCTAGAGGAATGGTCGCTCACGACAGAACTCGGCTTAACGCCCTCTCCGGTGGCCGGGCCTCTTCCATTCGAAGCGGAACCGGGCACGAGCATGAAGGTTCAGGCTCATCTCTGATAATCTGACCTCGGGCCATGGATCGCTCTCCCGTGCACGAGCTGGTCCACGCGCTGTGGCGCGCGCTGCACGAGCTCGGCTCGACGGCGGATGTCGCCGATGTCGAGCGCTGGGGGTTCTCGCTGCACGCCGCGCTGTCGGCGCCCGGCCGCGAGTTTCACAACCACGATCACGTGATCGATCTCGCCAGCTCGGGCGATCCGCTCGAGGTGATCGCCGCGCTCTACCACGACGCGGTCTACATCCAGGTCGATCAGGGTCCGCCGCGCTCGATGCGCGCCGAGATGGATCGCGTGCTCGCGCAGACCACGGGTGGCTGGGCCGTGCTGCCGCGCGCCGCGAGCGAGCCGGCGTCGGCCGACGTGCTCGCCGTGTTCGGGCGCGCGTCCGGCGACATCGTGACCGGCACGACCGGGCTCAACGAGCTCGCGTCGGCGCTCGTCGCGTCGCTGCAGCTCGAGGACGCGCTCGACCGCGACCAGCGCATCGCGATCGCCGCATGCATCGAGCAGACGATTCCGTTCCGCGTCGATCCGGTCAGCGAGCTCCACGATCGGCTCGTCGCGCTCGGCCTGGCCGGCGACACGCTCGACGACACGCTGCGCCGCGCCGTGCGCGTCGGCAACCGCGACGTCGAGAACTTCGCCGAGAACGACGCGGCGCGCTTCCTCGACAACACGTGGAAGCTCCTGCCCGAGTCGAACCCCGCGCTGCACTCGCCGATGGTCTACACCGTGCGCGATTACCGCGTCGCGCTGCAGAAGATGGAGAGCTTCCTCGCGTGGCTGCCGGCCGAGCGCGTGTTTCACGCGTACGCCGACGAGCCGAAGCCGGAGGTCCACGCCCGCCGGATCGCGCGCGCGGCCGGCAACCTCGAGCTCGCCGTGCGCTACCTGCGCGCGAAGCTGTACTCGATCGCGCTCGTCGAGGCGATCGCGGAGACGACCGGCGGCGACGTGCCGCTCGATTACTTCATGGGCGGGCTCAAGAGCTCGTCGCGAGATGCCGGACCCAAGCGCATCGAGCAGTTCCTGCCGTCGCTCGGCTCGGCGGCGGACCTCGATCCGCCGCTGCAGCGCTTGCTCGCCGAGGGCCGCGCGTCCGAATCGAACTTCGATACGCGACCGTCGCCGGTCGGTGCGTTCCTGCACGCGACGATGGGCGAGGCCGCCGTGATGAAGGGCGTCGAGCACGCGAAGCGGTGGTGGGCGGGGGCGAGCACGCCGGGCGAGTTCCTCGCGAGCCAGCCGGCCAAGCCTGTCGCCGCAGTCGTGCGCGCCGCCGCGAACATCATCGACGCGCGCCGCGATCGCCTGTTCACGCTCGCCGAGCGGCTCGAACGCTGAGCCGGTGGCTGGCTGTAACGATGGACGAGCACGTCACCGCTACGAGGCAGTAGGGGGCTCGTCCTTGGTGTCCTTCGGCGACTCGACCATGTCCTTGCGGTAGACGAGCCGGCCGCAGCGCGGGCACGTCTCGATCGACTCCATGCGCGCGAGGATGTTGTTGAGCTGCGGCGGCAGCGCCATGTGGCAGCCCTGGCAGACGCCCTTGATCACCGGCGCGACCGCATAGCCGCGCTTGCCGACCAGCGAGTCGTACGTCTTCACCCATTGCTTGTCGACCTGCGCGCGTGCGGCGTCGCGCGCGAGCTTGGCCTCGGCCAGCTGCGCGGCGAGCGCCGCGAGCTGGTCGGCCATGCCGGCCTCGCCGGCCGCGAGCTCGTCGCGCAGCTTCTGGATATCCGCGTCGCGCGACGCGAGCTGTGTCGTCGACTGCGCGGTCACTTCGGTCACCTTCTTGAGCTCGGCCTCGCGATCGTTGATCGCCTTGCGCTTGTTCTCGACCTCGCGGCTCGCGGCGCCGAACTCCTTGCTGTTCTTCGACTGCTGCAGCTTGCTCTGCGCCGACTTCAAGGCCTCGCGATCGCGGTCGATCTGGTCCTGCTGGGTCTTGCGCCAGGTGTCGGTCTCGGCCAGCTTCGCGCGCTCGCCGGCGAGCATGCCCTCGAGCTTGGCGAGATCGCGGCGCAACGGATCGAGCTTGGCGGGCAGCTGCTTGGAGGCCGAGTCGAGCTCCCTGACCTTGACGTCGCAGGTTTGGAGCTGGAGGAGGAGCAGGAGCTGATCGCGCACCGGGGACAACCTTTCGCAACTTTTCAGGGTGTGGGCCCACCTGGGCTCGAACCAGGGACCCACCGGTTATGAGCCGGCCGCTCTTACCGTCTGAGCTATGGGCCCACGTCGTGGGATGCCACTCTCTGTGGTCAGCCGCACGAAACGCGAGGGGGACACTATCAGGTTAATGAAAAACAACAACCTCTGCCAGGCGGATCGCCTTCTGCGCCAATTGACGAACCCGCTATACTCGCGCCATGAACCTCGGCCACATCGCTCGGATTGCTGCGGTCGGTGCAGCGTGCGTGCTCGCAGCGGCATCCGCGTCGACCAACTCCAACTCGACTCAACCGGGCGCGCCGCAATACGGCTCGAACAGTCCGCCGCCGTCGCAGCCGATGGATCCGTCGCGCGCGCTCGGCTTGTGGAAGTCGACGTTCGGCGCGGTGAAGATCGAGGCCGACAACAGCAAGGGCGGTCTGCAGTCCGGCGCGTTGCAAGGAGTGTGGCGCTACGAGCGTCAAGGCCAGGAAGTGATCGGCTACTTCTCCGGAAACCTTTCGGGCAACGTGCTGCAGTTCCGCTGGCAGGAGCCGCCGAGCGCTGCGGGTGGACCGCCGCTCCAGGGCGAGGGCTACATCACCTTCGACGTCGAAGGTCGCCAGTACTCGGGGCGGTGGTGGAGCGATCAACGCGATCGCGTCGGCGATTGGAACGGATGGCGGCAGGCGGGAGGCCAGCAGTACTACGGACAGCAAGCGCAGTACGGCCAGCAGCCGGAAGGCTACGGTCAGCAGCCGTACGGTCAGCAGCCGTATCCGCAGCAAGGCCAGCAGCCGTACGGTCAGCAGCCGTATCCGCAGCAGGGCCAGCCGTATCCGCAGCAGGGCCAGCCGTACCCGCAGCAACCGCAGCAGTATCCGCCGCCGCAGCAGCAGCCGTACCCGCCGCCGCAGCAGCAGCCGTACCCGCCGCCGCAGCAGCAGCCGTACCCGCCGCCGCCATCGCCGCAGCAGCAGCCGTACCGGCCGCAGCCGTATCCGCCGCCGCCGTCGAGCCCGTCGCAGCCGCAGCAGCCGCAGCCGCCGCCGCAGCCGCAACAGCAGCCGGCGCAGCAGCCGTACTATTGAAAGACGTCCTCCGCGCGTCGGCCCGACCGTTCTGACCGACGCCCGCCGGAGTGCTACGCTCGCGGGGCATGCGCTTCGCGAAGTATCACGGGCTGGGCAACGACTTCCTCGTCGTCGACCTGCGCGACGCGCGCGCCGAGGACGCCGACGCCGTGCAGGAGCCAGCGGTCGTACGCGCGCTGTGCGATCGCCAGTTCGGCGTCGGCGGTGACGGGGTGCTCGCGATCCTGCCGTCGCAGCACGCCGACGCGCGCATGCGCGTGCTCAACGCCGACGGCAGCGAGGCCGAGATGTGCGGCAACGGGATCCGTTGCGTCGCGAAGGAGCTCCACGATCGCGGCGGGATCGCGAAGGAGGAGATCGCGATCGAGACCGGCGCGGGCCGGCTGGTGTGCGAGCTGCGCGACGGCGGCGTGACGGTGTCGATGGGCGCGCCGCGGCTGACGCGCGGCGAGATCCCGATGGTCGGCCCGGCCAGCGAGCGCTGCATCGAGCAGACGATCCCCGGCGTCGGGCCGTTCACGTGCGTGTCGATGGGCAACCCGCACGCGGTGATGTTCGTGAATTCATCCGACGACCTGCGCCGGCTCGCCGAGACGATCGGTCCGACGATCGAGCGTCACGCCTGGTTCCCGCAGCGCACGAACGTCGAGCTGGCGCACGTACGCTCGCCGCAGCGCATCGACCTCGTCGTGTGGGAGCGCGGCTGCGGCATCACGCTCGCGTGCGGAACCGGCGCGTGTGCGACCGTCGTGGCCGCCGCGCTGACCGGGCGCTGCGAGCTCGGGCCGGAGGTCGTGGTGCGGCTGCTCGGCGGCGAGCTCTCGATCCGCGTGCTCCCCGAATTCGCCAACGTGCGCATGCACGGGCCGGCGGCTCACGTGTTCGACGGCGAGCTCGATCCGCGCGCGGTCGCTCCGCGGCCCGAGCCCTGATTCGGGCCGATCGGATCGCCCGGTTCGCACACGCGCCGCGCTCGCCTCCACGAGTTACCGTCCGGTCATGGCAAAGCTCGTGTTCGGAATGTCGCAATCGCTCGACGGCTACGTCGACGACGCGGCGGGTACGCTCTGCATGCCGCCGCCGGGCCCGGCGCTGTTTCGTCACTTCGTCGACGTCGTCGCCGGCCACGCCGGCGCCATCTACGGCCGGCGCATCTACGAGGTGATGCGCTACTGGGACGTCGATCGGCCGGAGTGGGATGCGGCGGAGCGTGAGTTCGCCGCCGCCTGGCGACGGCAGCCGAAGTGGATCGCGTCGCGCACGCTCGCGTCGGTCGGCCCGAACGCGACGCTGATCCACGGCGAGCTCGACGTGTTCGTGCGCGATCTGAAGGCGACGGTCGACGGCGAGCTCGACGTCGCCGGGCCCGAGCTTGCGGCCGCCGTGGCGCCGATGATCGACGAGTACCGGCTCTACTTCAGGCCTTACGTGCTCGGCGGCGGCAAGCCGTACTTCGCCGGCGCGCGGCCGCCGCTGCGCCTCGTCGCCACCGACCGCATCGGCGACGACGTGGTCCGGCTGACCTACGTCCCGGCGTGAGACCCGATCGGCGCAGCCGCTACTTCTTCTCGGGTGCCGGTGCCGGTGCGGGCACAGGCGCCGGTGCGGGTGCAGGCGCCGGCGCAAGCGCGGGCTTCGCGTGCAGCTGCTCCTGCAACTGCTTCTGCAGCTGCTCCTGCTGCTCCGGCGTCAGCTGGATCGCGCCGGTGCTTCCGCCCGCCGATCCGGCAGCCGACCCCGACCCCGCAGCCGACCCCGATCCCGCAGCCGATCCCGATCCCGCAGCCGCACCCGAACCCGCAGCCGATCCCGATCCCACGGTCGGTACTTTGAACATCAACGATCCGGTTCCGCTTCCCGATCCCGCCGACCCGGTCAGCGCGCTCTGCCGCGCCTCTTCCTTCTTCTTCGCGAGCTCCGACTGCTGCTCGCCCCACTTCTCCAGCGCGTCACTGCCAGCGTGGCTCGCGATGTACGCGAGCACCATCGACGTCATCATGAAGATCACGGCCGCACCTGCGGTGAGCCGCTTCAGGAACGACGATGCGCCCGAGCCGCCGAACACGGTCGCGGCGTTGCCGCCGCCGAACGCCGCGCCCATCCCGCCGCCCTTGCCCGATTGCAGAAGCACCGTCAGCATGAGGAACAGGCACATGATGACGTGCAGGATCGTCAGGAGCGTCGTCACTGGAAGCTAGCTTCTAGCCCAAGCCCTTCGCATGCGCAAGCGCGGAGGGCCCGCGCGCAGCCTTCACGATCGCAACGAAATCGCCAGCTTCCAGCGAGGCGCCGCCGACCAGGGCGCCGTCGATGTCGGGCTCGGCCATCAGCGCCTCGGCGTTCTGCGGCTTGACCGAGCCGCCGTACTGGATCCGGATGCCCGCGGCCGCCGCGGCGCCGAGCTTCTCGCCGAGCCGCTTGCGGATGTGGGCATGGACCTCCTGCGCCTGCGCCGGCGTCGCGGTGCGCCCGGTGCCGATCGCCCATACCGGCTCGTACGCGATGACGAGCTTGCCGGCGTCGAGCCCTGCGCCCAGCGCGCCGGCGAGCTGCGCGTCGACCACCTCGAGGGTCTTGCCGCCGTCGCGCTCGGCGAGCGACTCGCCGACGCACACGATCGCGCCGAGCCCCGCCGCGATCGCCGCGCGCGCCTTCTTGCCGACCCCTTCGTTCGTGTCGCCGAAATACTGCCGGCGTTCGCTGTGGCCGACGATCGCCCACGTCGCGCCCGCGTCGGCGAGCAGCGGCGCCGAGACCTCGCCGGTCCACGCCCCGTTCGCTTCCCAGTAGCAATCCTGGGCGCAGGTCGCGATCGGCGAGCCCTCGAGGCGTTTCGCGACCGCGGCGATCGCGGTGAACGGTGGCGCGACCCCGACCGCGACGCCCTTGATCGCCGCGAGTTGGTTCTTGAGCTCGGTGACGAGCGCGAGCGCGTCGCTGATCGTCTTGTTCAGCTTCCAGTTGCCGACCACGAACGGGGTGCGCATGGGAGACAAGAATTACCGCCAAGGCGCCGGAGACGCCAAGCCGCCAGAAGAACAAGTTCTTGCTCTCTGGCGTCTTGGCGTCTCTGGCGCCTTGGCGGTAGTGCTGCTCCTACCTCGCCCACGTCACGCGAAACTCGCAGCGCTGCGCCTTGTGATAGCGGCAGCTCGGGTGGGCGGCGGCGACCGGCTCGGTCCCGGTCAGCTCGATCATGCGCTCGAGCTCGGATCCGACCATCGCGCACACGTCGGCCGAGCCCGAATCGCCGGCGAGCACGACGGTCGCGCTGTTCTGGTCCACGGTGACCTCGACCGCGCCCCAGTCGTGGTAGCGCGCCCAGAACGTGGGCAGCGCGGCGAGCACGGTCTCGGGCGCGAGCGAGCCCGGGTCGGCGCCGAGCAGGCGCGCGAACGTCGCGCTCATCGTGCCGCGGCCGACCTTGCGCGGCAGACCGGCACTCGCGAGCAAGTCGCCTCCGAACGAGAGCGCCGAGACCAGCTCGTGGAGCTCGACCCACGCGAGCGGCGCGAGCGTCGGCGCGAGCGCGTTCGCGAGCCCGGGGTGCTGCGCGCGCAGCTTGGCCATTCCGCTCTCGCCGACGTGATGCTGCAGGATGCGCGTCAGCACGCGCAGGTGCGCGGCGCGCACGCGGCCGGGGACCTTGCCGGGGATCGTCGACACCCGCTCGATCGCCGCGGCGATCTCGATGCCGGCGGTCGGCCGCATGACGGCTTCGGCCGCGGCGACCGCGACGTTCTCCTCGACGGGCGGCAGCCGGATCTCGGCGGCGCTGCCGCGCTCGAGCGCGCGGCCGAGCGCGATCGCGAACGTCGACGCCGACGCCCACCGCTTCTTCGGGTTCGGCGACAGCGCCTTGCCGAGCACGGCATCGACCGCGCCCGAGATGCCGGCGCGCAGCTGCGACGGCGGCGCGAGCACGTCGTTGATCTGGCGCTGCACGACCTGCGGCGCCGGGCCCGAGCCGAACGGCGGCCGGCCGGTGATCGCGCAGTACATCGTCGCCGCGAGGCCGTAGACGTCGGTCTGCGGGCCGCCCTCCTGCTCGAGGAACGACTCGGGCGCCGCGAACCCGGGCGTGCCGGCCGCGTCGCTCTGGTTGCCGGCCTTGACCGCGACGCCGACGTCGACGAGCACCGCGCGATCGCGCTCGCGGTCGAGCAGGATGTTCGCCGGCTTGACGTCGCGGTGGATGAGGCCGAGCACGTGCATCGCGTCGAGCGCGTCGCCGATCTCGAGCGTGATCTGCGTGATCGCCTCGATCGGGAACCATTCGCGGCGCTCGAGCGTCGCGCGCAGCACCTCGGACAGCGGCTGGCCTTCGACCAGCTCCATCACGAAGTAGACCTCGCCGGCGTGCTCGCCGAGCGCGTAGACCTGCACGAGGTTCTTGTGGTGCAGCGACGCGAGGATCGCGGCCTCGGCGCGAAAGCGATCGACGAGATCGCGATCGCTCGCGAGGTCGGAGCGCAGCACCTTGATCGCGACCGGGCGGCCCAGGCCGAGATCCTCGCCGCGATACACGACGCCCATCGCGCCGCGCGACAGCTCGTGCACGACGCGGTACGTGCCGCCGACGATCGTGCCCGCCGATAGCGCGCCGGTGTCGGCGCCTTGCTCGGCGTCGCTCGCATTGCGGTCGGCGATCGACACCACGCGCACGTCGCCGACCGGCGCGGTGCGCAGCGAGCCGTAGCAGCGCGACAGCGCGGCCTCGCCGCTGCGCTCGCCCGGCGCGAGCTCGGTGAGCACGCAGCGCAGCTGCACCGCGACCTCGAGGTCGTCGCACTTGATGGCCTCGCTCTGGATGCGATGGATCAGCTTGCGCGCGACGAGCACCGCCTGGTCGGAGTTCGCGCCGACGAGCAGCACCGCGAGCTCGTCGCCGCCGAGCCGGCCCATCGGATCGTTACCGCGCACGGTGGCGCGCAGCCGTGCTGCAACCTGGGCGAGCACCTCGTCGCCGGCGCGGTGGCCGTGCGCGAGGTTGATGCGGCGCAGCCCGACGACGTCGAACACCGCGAGCGTGAGCGTCTCGTTGCGGCGGCCGGCCGCGGCGACCTCGTGCGTGATCGTCTGCTCGAACGCGCCGCGCGTCATCGCGCCCGACAGCGGGTCGTGCAAGCTCGCCGCGAGCAGGCGCTCGCCTTCGGCGACGAGCCGGCGGTGGCTGGTCAGCCACGACAGCTCGCGCGTGAGGCGCGCCGCGATCGCCTTCAGGTCGGTGCGCTCGGCGGCGGAGAATCTTCGTCCCGAATCGGACACGATCGCGACCAGGCCGGCGATCTCGGTCGGGCTCGAGCGCAGCGCGTCGGCGATCACCGAGCGAGTCGCCGCGGACGTCGACTCGCTCGGATCGGTGACGCGGGGGCGCGGCTCGTCGTCGCAGAAGATGACGGTGCCGCCCGACGCCGCGGCGATGCGTGCGGCCCCCGCGACTTGCGTGCGATACGAGTCGGTCGGTGCCGGGCGCGCGGCGGTCGGCACCATCTGGGCGCCGTCCTTCCACCACACGATGCAATCGTGCGCGGTGAAGCCCTCGGCGACCGCGCGCAGCGTCTCGGCCGCCGCGCCGGTCAGATCGACGAGCGACGTCGCGATCAGGCCGCGCGCGCGCGCGAGCTCGAACTCGACCGAGGTCGGATCGCCGTGCGCGACCGCGTCGAGGCACGAGCCGACGACCGGCGCGAGCAGCACGCCGGCGGCCCCCGCGCTCGCGGCCGCACCGGCGATGCGCGCGGCATTCGCGGCATCGCCGACGATCCAGCGCGGCGGCGCGCCGTCGGCAGGCGGCCCGAGCTCCGCGGCCACCGCAGGGGTGAGCAAGAGCCCGGCGATGCCGTTCACGCCGTTTGCGGGATCGAACGCCTCGAGCTCGGCGTGCGAGCCTTGCGCAGCAGCTGCGAGGTCTTCGATCAGTCGACCGGTCGGATCGAAGACCCCGAGGCGTTTGCCCACGCGAACATCATACTGTGAGAAACTGGACGGTGGCGATGACCGAGCGCGACGACGCGACGGATCCAGAAGACGCCACCAAGCGCGAAGGTCATGCCTCGGAGCGAGCGTCGCGCGCAAAGCCTGCGCCGGCGCCGCCGAAATACTTCGAGCGCGGCGCGTTGATCGGTCGCTACGTCGTCGTCGACAAGCTCGGCGAGGGCGGCATGGGCGTCGTGTACAGCGCGTTCGATCCCGAGCTCGATCGCAAGGTCGCGATCAAGCTGCTCACCGCGCGCGGTGGCGCAGGTTCGACCGGCGATCAAGCCTGGCTCCTGCGCGAGGCCCAGGCGCTCGCGCGGCTCGCGCATCCCAACGTGGTCGCGGTGCACGACGTCGGCACGCTCGCGGGCGATCAGGTGTTCGTCGCGATGGAGCTCGTCGACGGCGCGACGATGCGCGCCTGGCTGAAGCAGCACAGGCGAGCGTGGCGCGAGATCTTGCCGGTGATGCGCGCGGCCGGCGCCGGCCTCGCGGCCGCGCACGCCGCGGGCCTCGTGCACCGCGACTTCAAGCCCGAGAACGTGCTCGTCGGCCACGACGGGCGCGTGCGCGTGATGGACTTCGGGCTCGCGCGGCTGCGTCGTGACGACGACGCGGTCGCAGCAGCGTCCGACGTGCCGTTCAGCTCGCCGACCGAATCGGGCCGCAGCCCGCTGTCGTACGACCTGACGGAGGCCGGCCACGTCGTCGGCACGCCGGCGTACATGGCGCCGGAGATCTACGACGGCGTGCCGATGCCCGTACCGATCAGTTCGCGTTCGGCGTGACGCTGTTCGAGGGCCTGTATCACGCGCGCCCGTTCGAGCGGAAGGACCTGATGGCGTCGCGCTCGGCGCCGCCCGAGCCGAAGCTGCCGACCGACGCACGGGTACCGGCGGCGCTCGAGCGGATCGTGTTGCGCGCGATCGCGATCGATCGGGCGCAGCGCTTCGCGTCGATGGACGAGCTGCTCGCGGCGCTGTCGATCGATCCGTACGCGCGGCGCCGGCGCGTGGTGATCGGCGGCGGGGTCGCGCTCGCCCTCGGCGGCCTCGCGGTGGTCGCGACGATCATCACGCGCAGCCACTCGCAGCTGTGCAAGGGCATCGACAAGCGACTCGACGGCGTGTGGGATCCCGCGGTCGCGAAGAAGGTGCACGACGCGTTCGTCGCGACGAAGCTGGCGTTCGCGGAGCGCTCGTACGGCGAGCTCGCGAAGGCGCTCGATGGCTACGCGAAAGACTGGACCGACACCGCAGTCGGCAGCTGTGAGGCGACGCGCGTGCGCGGCGAGCAGACCGAGGACGTGCTGTCGCTGCGCCAGACCTGCCTCGACCAGCGCCTCGACGAGCTCGCGGCGTTCACGCGCGCGCTCGACGACCCCACGCGCTCGGTCGTCGAGAAGGCGGGCAAGGTCGCCGAGGAGCTCGAGCCGATCTCCGGCTGCTCGAACGTGATGGCGCTCAAGGAGCCGACCGCGCCGCCGCCCGAGCTGGTGCCCAAGCTCAAGGAGCTCAACAGCAAGCTCGCCGAGGCCAAGGCCGCGATCCTCGTCGGCAGGTTCGTCAACGCCAGCGGCCTGGCGAGCGAGATCACGCGAAAAGCCAAGGCCATCGGCTATCCGCCTGCGGAGGCGGTCGCGGCGCAGATCCGCGGCATGGCGCTCGCGGTGTCGAACAGCAACGAGGAGGCCGAGCGCGCATTCGCCGACGCTGCCCTGTCCGGCTTCGCGAGCAAGCACGACGACATCGCCGCGAACGCCGCGATCTCCGCCGCGATGATCGACGCCGAGTTTCTCGGCAAACCCGGCGAGGCCAAGGTTTGGCTCGAGATGGCGACCGCGGCCGGCAAGCGCTACGGCGCGGATCCGCTCACCGAGATGCGCATCGACGAGATGGACGGCGTCGTCGCGTCGGGGCTGGGCGATGTCGAGGCGGCCGTGACCGCGCACGAGAAGGCGCTCGCCGAGGGCATGCGGTACTTCGGGCGCGATAACCCGCTGCTGTGGGAGCACGAGCAGATCTACGGCACGTCGCTGACGCGCGCGCTGCAGTACGCGAAGGCCGTGCCGCACTTCGAGCGCGCGATCGAGTTGCGGTCGCGCGTTGTCGGGAAGGACCATCTCGACATCGCGATCACGCTGTCCAACCTCGGCGCGTGCTACACGCATCTGCGCGATCCGCGCGCGAAGCCGACGCTCGAGCGCTCGATCGCGATCCGCGAGAAGCTGTTCGGCAAGAACAGTCCGCTCCTGGCGGCGCCGCTCGACAACCTCGGCGAGTACCTCACGCAGTCTGGTGACGTGCCCGGGGCGATGGTCGTGTTCGAGCGCGCGCTGCGCCTGTCGGCCTTGCTCGGCAAGGACCACCCGAACTACCACCAGGTCGTCGCCGACGCCGTGCCCGCGTACATCGCGGCGGGGCGAACGAAGGATGCGCGCATCACGCTCGACGAGGTGCTCGCGGTCGAGGAGCGCACCCACTCGCCGATCAAGCCTGCAACCGAGACCGCACGTGCGGAAGTCGCGCTCGCCGAGCATGCCTGGGCCGATGCGGTCACGCACGGTCAAGCTGCGATCGCGGACTACCTGGCGGCGGGCGGCGCCGACAACCCCGAGGCGTGGCGGCCGGCCGTGGACGTCGGGCTCGCCGACGTCGCGCTCGGCAAGGCCGATGACGCCAGGCCGATGTTCGAGCGCGCGATCGCGCTCGGCGACAAGGTGCACCTGCATCCCGACGACCTCGCGCCGGCGCGCAAGGCGCTCGCGGCGCTGACGCCAGACCGTAAGTGAGGTCGCGCAGAGCGGCCGTTACGGGCGCAGCGCGGCGATCCCGGGCAGGTCGAGGCCCTGCACGAACTCGAGCGAGGCGCCGCCGCCGGTCGACACGTGCGAGACCTTGTCGGCGAGCCCGGCCTGCGCGATCGCGGCGGCCGAGTCGCCGCCGCCCACCACCGTGAGCGCGAGCTTGTTGTCGGCGAGCGCCTTCGCGACCGCGACCGTGCCGGATGCCCACTGCGGCTTCTCGAACACGCCCATCGGGCCGTTCCAGAACACCGTGCGCGCCTCGGTCAACACGCGCCGGTACAGCTCGACCGTGCCGGGCCCGATGTCGAGCGCCATCCGGTCGGCCGGGATGTGATCGACGCGCGCGACGACGACGTTGGTGTCGTCGAGGTTTTCGCCGGTCGCGACGTCGGTCGGCAGATGGATCGCGATCTTCTTCTCGCTCGCCTTGCGCAGGAAGTTGCGGGCGACCGGCAGCTTGTCCTTCTCGACCTTGCTCTTGCCGACGTGCTTGCCCTGCGCCTCGAGGAACGTGTTCGCCATCGCGCCTCCCACCGCTATGGAGTCAACGCGCTCGAGCAAGCTTTCGAGCACCTCGATCTTGTCGGACACCTTCGCGCCGCCGAGCACCGCGACGTACGGGCGATCGACCTGGCCGAGCAGCCGCGACAGGAACTCGATCTCCTTGGCCATCACGTAGCCCGCGCCCTTGTCGGCGACGAACTTCACCATGCCCACGGTCGACGCGTGCGCGCGGTGCGCGGTGCCGAACGCGTCGTTGACGTAGACGTCGCAGTACGACGCGAGCGTGCGCGCGAACGTCTCGTCGTTCGCCTCCTCGCCCGGGTCGAAGCGCAGGTTCTCGAGCATCGCGAGCTGGCCGTCGCGCAGGTCGCTGACGACCTTGCGCGCGCCGTCGCCGACCGGCTCGTCGGCGAGCGCGACCTCGACGTCGAGTAGCTCGGCCAGCCGCGCCGCGACCGGCTCGAGCGAGAACTCGGGCTTCACTTGCCCGTCGGGCCGGCCGAGGTGCGAGCCGAGCACGATGCGCGCGCCGCGCTCGATCAGCTTGCGGAGCGTCGGCAACGTCGCGCGGATGCGCGCGTCGTCGCCGATCTTCCCCGCCTTGATGGGGACGTTGTAGTCGACGCGCACGAACACGCGCTTGCCCTCGACCGGGAGCTCGTCGACGCCCTTGATCCCGCCCGGCAGCGCCATGGCTACAAGCGCTCCGCGACGAACTTCGCGAGGTCGTACGTGCGCTGGCTGTAGCCGAGCTCGTTGTCGTACCAGGCAAACACCTTGACCTGGTCCTCGATCACGGTGGTCAGCTGCGAGTCGAGCGACGCCGAGTGCTTGTTGCCGATGAAGTCGGTCGACACGAGCGGCTCGTCGACGACCTCGAGGATGCCCTTGAGCGGGCCCTTCGCCGCCGCGCGCATCGCGTCGTTGATCTGGTCCTTCGTCGCGCGTTTCTCGACCCGCGCCGTGAGGTCGACGATCGAGACGTCGGGCGTCGGCACGCGGATCGACCAGCCGTCGAGCTTGCCGGCGAGGGCAGGGAGCACTTCCTTGAGCGCCTTCGCGGCGCCGGTCGTGGTCGGGATCATCGACAGCGCGGCGGCACGGGCGCGGCGCAGATCCTTGTGCGGCAGGTCGAGGATCTGCTGGTCGTTCGTGTACGAGTGGATCGTGGTCATGATGCCGTTGATGATCCCGAACTGCTCGTGCAGCACTTTTGCGACCGGCGCGAGGCAGTTGGTCGTGCACGACGCGTTCGAGATGATGTGGTGCTCGGCCGGCTTGTAGGCGTCGGTGTTGATGCCCATGCAGACCGTGACATCGGGCGACTTCGCGGGCGCCGAGATGATGACCTTCTTGGCGCCGCCGGCGAGGTGCTTGCCGGCGCCGTCCTTGTCGACGAACTTGCCGGTCGACTCGATCACGACCTGGACGCCGAGGTCCTTCCACTTGATCGCGGCCGGATCCTTCTCGGCCGAGACCTTCACGTGCTGGCCGTTGATGACCAGGAGGCCGTCTTCGGCGCGGACGTCGCCGGGAAAGCGCCCGTGCACCGAGTCGTGACGCAGGAGGTGACCGAGCGTCTTGACGTCGGTGAGATCGTTGACGAGCACGAGCTCGAGATCGCCGCCGGCTTCCGCCATGCAGCGCACGAAGCCGCGGCCGATGCGGCCGAAGCCGTTGATTCCGATGCGAACCTTTGCCATGGGCGTCCGTTTACCACGAACCGCCCGGGCCAGAGTCAATCGGCAGCCGCGGCGCTAAGCGACGTGCGACTTCGCGTGCTCGGTGTCGCGCGAGATCTTGTTCGTGACCTCGCTGATGAGCTCGGTCGCGAGCGCGACGATCTGCTTGGTGTCGAAGCCCTGCGCCTCGAGGTCCCGGTAGATCGACTTCGCAAGGATCTTCACCGCGCGGGACTTGGCTTCGCGATCGTTCATGGCTGGCAGTGCCCCGTTCGAGCACGGTTTGTGCCATTCAGCAACACGATCCAAGTGGCCGTAACCGCGCGTCACGTGCGCAGCCGTCGATCCTCCCGGTTTCACTCAAGCGTGTAACAGAAGTCCCGGTGCGCAGCGAGCTACGCACACGGTCGGACCATTCGCCGCCCCGGGGCGCGGATGGTCAGTGGTTCGCGAGGACACCCCCGCGGAACCCGAGTGGAAAACGCCGCGCAAGGCGCGGCTCGCGAACCCAAAGGTTCGCGAGGACCGAAGGTCAGTTTTCCACGCTACCCCGCGGGACGCGCCGTAGGCGCGGAACCCGCGCGGGACGGAGTGGAAAACGCCGCGCAAGGCGCGGCTCGCGAACCCAAAGGTTCGCGAGGACCGAAGGTCAGTTTTCCACGAACGCCTTAAGGCGCTTGCTGCGGCTCGGGTGGCGCAGCTTGCGCAGCGCCTTGGCCTCGATCTGGCGGATGCGCTCGCGCGTGACCTCGAAGTCCTGGCCGACTTCCTCGAGCGTGTGATCGCTCTTCTCGCCGATGCCGAACCGCATCCGCAGCACCTTCTCCTCGCGCGGCGTGAGCGTCGCGAGCACCTTGCGGGTCTGGTCGGCGAGGTTCACCGAGATCACGCTCTCGCTCGGCGAGATGATCGACTTGTCCTCGATGAAGTCGCCCAGATGCGAGTCTTCCTCTTCGCCGATCGGCGTCTCGAGCGAGATCGGCTCCTTCGCGATCTTGAGGACCTTGCGGACCTTGTCGAGCGGCAGCTCCATGCGCTCGGCGATCTCCTCGGGCGTGGGCTCGCGGCCGAGCTCCTGCACGAGGTAGCGCGTCGTGCGCACGAGCTTGTTGATCGTCTCGATCATGTGCACGGGGATGCGGATCGTGCGCGCCTGGTCGGCGATCGCGCGCGTGATGGCCTGGCGGATCCACCACGTCGCGTACGTCGAGAACTTGTAGCCGCGCTTGTACTCGAACTTGTCGACCGCCTTCATGAGGCCGATGTTGCCCTCCTGGATGAGGTCCAGGAACTGCAGGCCGCGGTTCGTGTACTTCTTCGCGATCGACACCACGAGGCGCAGGTTGGCCTCGACGAGCTCGCTCTTGGCGCGATCGGCCATGCGCTCGCCTTCGTGCAGATCGCGGAACGTCGAGCGCAGCTCGGGCGCGGTCGACCGCGCCTCCTGCTCGATGCCGACGATCTTGCGCATCGCCGTCTTGATCTGCTCCTCCATCTCCTCGAAGTCGGCGATGGTCATCTGCGTCTTCTTGCCGACGGCGCGCGCGCGCGCCGGGTTCGCGCGCATCTCGCGCAGCGTCTTGCGGATCTCGCTCGCGTTCATGCCGACGCGGCGCTCGCACTCGCGCGTCTCGGCCTCGGCCTTGTCGAGCTTGACGATGATGTTCTTGAGCTGGGCGACGATGCGGTCGACGGTCGGCTTGTTCAGGCGCAGGTCCGAGAGCTCCTCGAACATCTGGGCCCGGTTGTCCTTCATCGCCTCCTTGACCTTCTTCTGACGGCCGACGGATGCGCCCTTCTCGTCGAGCTTCTCCTCGAGCTTCTCGGTGTCGCGCTGCAGCTTCTTGACCTTGTCGATGATCTTGCAGACGCGGTCGACGTAGAACTGCTCGTTGAACTCGGCCTCGTCCTCGTCGATGTCCTTGACGACGTCCTTGACCTTGATCTTGCCGTGGCGCAGCCGCTCGCCGATCGCGATCAGCTCCTCGACCGCGACCGAGCTGTTCAAGACGGCCTGGAGCATCTTGCGCTCGCCGTCCTCGATGCGCTTGGCGATCTCGACCTCGCCCTCGCGGGTGAGCAGCGAGACCGAGCCCATCTTGCGCAGGTACATGCGGACGGGATCCGAGGTCCGCGAGTACGCGTACTCCTCGTCCTCGTCGACCTCGCCTTCTTCCTTTTCCTTCTCGATGTCGAGGCCCTTGGGCTGATCGACGATGTCGGGGCGGCGCGCGCCCGTGCCGTCGACGACTTCGATGCCGTGATCGCCGAGCGCGGACAGCCACGAGTCGATCTGATCGGTCGACACCACGTCCTCGGGCATCGCGTCGTTGACCTCGTCGTACGTGACGAAGCCCTTCTGCTTGCCGAGCTCGATCAGCTTGTCCTTCGCCGACGCCGCGGCGTTCGACGCGTTGCCGGCGCCGCCCTTCTTCTTGCCGCCGCGGTTCTCGGCCTCCATCGCCGCCGCGTCGGCTTCGCTCGCCGAGCTGCGCCGCGGGCCCCGATCGGCCATCTCGTCTTCGTCTTCATCTCCACCGCCGGTGCCGGCGGCGAACTCGCCGTCCCCGGCGTCGTCGTCGATCAGATCCTCGGGGCGCGGGCCCTTGCCGGCCGCCGCCTTCGCGCCCTTCTTGCCGGCCGCCGCCTTGGGCGGCGCCGCCGCGAAGTCGTCGTCGTCATCGAGATCGTCGAACCCGTCGTCGTCCTCGTCGCGCGGCGGCTTGACCGGCTTGGGCGCGGTGCGCAGCGGCTTGCTAGGAGCGGGTGCAGCAGCAGGCGCAGCGGCCTTCGCGCCCTTCACGGGCACAACGGCAGCCGGCTTCTTCGCCTCCTTCTCCTTTTCCTTCTCGACCTTCTTGGCCGGCACCTTCCCCTTGTCGCGCGTCGCCGTCTTGGCCGGCCGCGCCTTCGCGTGCTGCTTGGTCTTGGTCGAGGTACGCGCCATCTTCACTCTGCCTGCTTTCGGTTGACGTTCTCGGTCGCGATCTTTCGAGCGAGCTCGTGGTCACCACGGCGCTGCGCTTCGACGATGCGTTGCTGTCGCTCGACGAGCTCGAGCTTTTGCTTGCGCAGCTCGAGGTTTTGCACGAGCTCGGCGAGCTCGGCACGCGGGTTCTTCATGTCGGCGTAGCGCCGCCTCCGCATGGCTAGCTCGTATGCGGACTTGGGAAGCGACATGACAAGCTCGTGCACGGGCTGGCCAGCCCGCGCCGCGGTATAGATGGCCCGAAGCCTGGGTGCCGTCAAGAGCGAAAAAGCTTTGTCTGCTTCGGGGCTTGTGATCAGTTCCGCGTGCTCGGCCAGGAGCGCGACGACCTGGAGCTCGACCGGCTCGAGTTTCTCGTCCTCGGCGTGGGCCTTCGGCGCGGCCCGCTCGGTGCTGCGCGCGATGCCCCCGCGCACCGTCGCCGCGTCGATCCCGAGCGCCTCGGCGAGGTTGTTGACGAGCATCTCGCGCTGCGCCGGGTTTCCGATCTTGGCGAGCAACGGCGCCGCGTCGCCGAGCGCGCGTGCCCGGGCCCCGGCGTTGCCGCGCGCCTTCGACCACACCTCGAACGCGAAGAACTCGATGCCGCCCTGCGCGCGGTCGATCGCCTGGCGCAGCTGCTCGGCGCCGCCGCCCGCGACCAGGCTGTCGGGGTCGACGCCGCCGGCGAGCAGGCCGGCGCCGCCCGACTTCGCGTTGCCCGGCCGCGACGCGACCGCGACCTCGACCTCGGCCTCGACGCACGTCTGCAGCGCGTGCATCGTCGCCTTGTAGCCGGCGCGATCGCCGTCGTAGACGAGCACGACGCGACCGGCGAGACGCTTGAGCGTCTGCACCTGGTCGACGGTGAGCGCCGTGCCGAGCGGGGCGACGACGTCGTGGAAGCCTGCCTGGTGGAGCGTGATGACGTCGAAGTTTCCCTCGACCAGGACGGCGCGGCCATTTTGCTGCATGCCCTCGCGCGCCTGGGCGAGCCCGAATAGCAGCTTGCTCTTCTTGTAGACCGCGCTCTCGGGGCTATTGATGTACTTCGGGGGCTCGCTACCGTCGGGGGCTTTCTGCGCCGACACCACGCGCGCCGAGAATCCGACGATCTCGCCCCCGGGCACGACGACGGGGCAGACCAGGCGATCGCGGTAGCGGTCGTAGTAGCCGCCCGCGCGCGGCTGCTTCGCGACCAGGCCGAGCTTCGCGGCGAGCTCGAGGTCGGCGCGCTTGGCCTTGAGGTAGTCGGCGAGCGCGTGCCAGTCGGCCGGGCCGTAGCCGAGCTGGAACTTGTCGGTGGTCGCGGCATCGACGCCGCGCTTGGCGAGGTACGCGCGGCCGGCCTCGCCGCGCTTGGCATCGGCCAGGATCTCGCGGAAGAACTGCGCGGCGACGCGGTTGACGTCGAGCATCGCGACGCGCTCGCCGCGCGCGCGCTTGAGCTCGGGCGACTCGTCGATCTTCGGCACCGCGACGCCGAACCGCGCGCCGAGCTGCTCGGCCGCCTCGACGAAGCCCTTGCCCTCCATGAGCATGACGAACTTGAAGACGTCGCCGCTTTGCTGGCAGCCGAAGCAGTGGAAGAAGCCCTTGTCGGGCATCACGTTGAACGACGGCGTCTTCTCGCCGTGAAACGGGCACAGGCCCTTCCAGCTCCGCCCGGCCTTCTTGAGCTGGACGTGCTGGCCGATCACCGCGACGATGTCCGCGCGGCTGCGGATCTCCGAGATGATCTCTTCGGCAATCATCGACCCTGCGGCTCCCCCGAGCGCGGTCTACGGACCATGACCGATCCCTCCCTGATTGGCCAGGACCTTAGTGCGTAGATGTCGCGTCGGGCACATTCGGAGCCCGGCCGGTGTCGACGAGGGTATAGACGACGAGCGCGAGGGTCAGCGCGATCCACAGCCCGAGGAGGATCTGGATGGCGCGGGTCGTACCCGCGGCGAGCTTCGCGCCGTGGTCTTCCTGGCCGAGGTCGTGCCGATGCTTCTTGCGCTCCACCTCGGTCATCGCGTGCGAACGTGCCGCAGCTGCGCGCGCGCGTCAACGCGAGCGGACGCGGGATCGGCTGCGGCGACGGCGATCGCAGCCGAGACCGTGGCCGCGAGCCGAAGCCGCTGCCGGTGCCGCTGCCTCGGCACCGGCACGCGGTCGCCGAAGCTACCGACTCGCTTCCGCGATCAACCGCGCGAACGCGTGCGCCGCAGCGGCCGCGACCGATTCGACGACACCGACGGCCGAGTCCTTGTCGAGCGCGGCCGCGATCACGCACATCACCTTGCCCGAGATCGCGATCGGCACGACCGCGAGCTCGCCGTCGCCGCTGCTGCCGAGCGCGCCGAGCAGCAGGCGATCGATCTGGCCGAGGTCGCTGGCCTTCGCGCGCAGCGTCGAGTTGGTGCGCACGACGTTCGGCACCAGGCCGGGCTGGTCGAGCGGCACGACGAGCTCGGCGGGCGCGTGATCGCGCCGGCTGAACGACTTCCAGCCGATCACGACGTCGCCGCGCACGACCATCAGCATCGCGGCGTCGCACACCGGCGCGAACCGGTTGAGCGCGTCGAGCACGAGCTCGGCCACCTTCTCGCGGTGGGCGCCGCGCCGCACCGCGCGCACCGCTTCGGACAGGTTCGTCGCGGCGCGAACGTCGACCGGTGGGATCGGCCCGCTTTGCGCCCTGCGGATCGCGATGCGGCCGAGCGCCTTCGCCTCGGGCGCCTTGGCAAGCGGCGCCGCCTCGACCGCATCGCCGAGCATCTTGACGTAGTTGCGGCGCTCCTTGCCGCTCGGCTCGTCGTCGAGGCCGGCGCCGTGCGCGGCCGCCTCGTCGATCAACGCGGCGAGCGCCTCCGGCGGCGATGCTGCGCGCTCGGGCGCGCGCGCCGGCGGGGGCGCGCTCGGCTCGATCACGGTCTCGCCGATCTCGATCGGGATCTCGAGATCGATGTCGCTGTCCTCGGGCACCTCGACGTCGCCGAGCACCGGGAACGGCGTGATGCTCTGGCCGCGCTTGCGCAGGAACCGCGCGCTGCGCGCGATCCCGTACACGCGCTCGAGCTGGTAGCGCATGCGCTGCTCGGCGGCGATCGACACCACCAGCGCGCGCGGCTCGATCCCGAGCCCGCGCGCGATCTCGCCGCGGCGGTCGGCGTCGAGCGGATCCATGCACGCGATCGCGATCCGGCCGTCGGCGAGCGTGAGGATCGGCACGATCGAGAACCGGTCGGCGAGGTCGGCGTCGAAGCGCTGCTGCAGCTCGCGGTCGGCGTGCTCGAAGTGGTGGGCGAGCGCCGCGGGCAGCGCGTGCTGGCCGGCGAGCGCGCGCGACAGCGTGTCGAGATCGATCAGCCCGAGCTCGACCAGGTTCGTGCCGAAGCGCCCGCCCCACACGACCTGCGCGCGCACGGCCTGCTCGACCTGGTTGGGCGTGAGCAGCCCCCGGGCGACGAGCAGCTCCCCGATCCGAGGCATCGCCCCACATTATCAGGCTTCCGGCGTCAGACTTCAGCTTCGGGCCAGCAAGAACCCCGCCGCAACCCGAACACGCGGTCAGGCGATCGAGACGTCCTTGCTGAGATACACGTCCTGGATGGCGTGCAGCAGCTCGACGCCATCCTTGAACGGGCGCTGAAACGCCTTGCGGCCGGCGATGAGTCCCATCCCGCCCGCACGCTTGTTGATGACCGCGGTCGTGACGGCCTCGCGCACATCGCTCTCGCCCGACGACGCCCCGCCCGAGTTGATGAGCCCGATCCGGCCCATGTAGCAGTTCGCGACCTGGTAGCGCGTCAGATCGATCGGATGATCGGTCGTCAGGTCCGAGTAGACCTTCTTGCTGGTCTTGCCGAAGCCCTTGAGCGTGGGGTCGTTGTAGCCGCCGTTTCCGACGGGCAGCTTCTGCTTGATGATGTCGGCCTGGATCGTCACGCCCAGGTGGTTGGCCTGGCCGGTCAGATCCGCCGACAGCTCTTGATCGCCGTGCGTGGTCTTGAACGCGTTGTTGCGGACGTAGCACCACAGCACCGTGAACATGCCGAGCTCGTGCGCTTCGGCAAACGCGAGGCTGATCTCGTGGAGCTGGCGGCGCGATTCGGGCGCGCCCCAGTACACGGTCGCACCGACGCCCTGTGCACCCATGTCGAAGCACTCGCGGACGTTGCCGAACAGCGTCTGGTCGTACGTGTTCGGGTACGAGAGCAGCTCGTTGTGGTTGATCTTGACGATGTACGGAATGCGATGCGCGAACTTGCGCGCGGTCGCGCCGAGCACGCCGTAGGTCGACGCCACCGCGCTGCAGCCGCCCTCGATCGCGAGCTTGATGATGTTCTCCGGATCGAACATCTGCGGGTTCGGCGCGAACGACGCGCCGGCCGAGTGCTCGATGCCCTGATCGACCGGGAGGATCGACAGGTAGCCGGTGCCGCCGAGCCGGCCGTGGTCGTACATGCGTTGCAGCGCGCCGAGCACGCGCGGCGTGCGATCGGTCGCGGTGAACACGTCGTCGATGAAGCGCGGCGAGGGCAGGGTGAGCGAGCTCGCCGGAATCGTCTTGCACTGGTGATCGAGCAAGCGCGCGGCCGACTCGCCGAGGATCTCGCGGATCTGGCGGATGTCCATGTGCGGTACTTAACGCTTGAAAGGAAATGGTTGCAATCGGGGGAGTCGTCTCGATATAGAGCGCCCGGGAGTCCTATGCGTGCCAACTACGTGATCGCGTTCACGCTCTGCGCCGCCGCGTGCGGGAGCAGCAGCAAGCCCATGATGCCCGACGCCGCCAAGAACGGCTTCATGCCGCCGGCCGCGCCGCTCGACTCGTGGGACAACACCGGCTCGACGCCGGTCGACCTGATGACGGTCGACCTGTCGTGCCTGAACACGCCGTCGACGGACGCGGCGACCACGGTCGCGGTCACGCTGACGACGGTCGTGAAGGACTTCCAGAGCCACGACCCGGTCCCGATGGCGGTGGTGGCCGCGTTCGACGGCGTGGACAGCACGGCGCCGTTCGTGACCGGGACGGCGGACGAGAACGGCAACCTCTCGCTGGTCATCCCGGCCGGCCGCAAGCGGTTCGGCTTCGAGATGACGACGCCCAACGCCGATGCGAACGACCAGACGCTGCCGACGCTGCTGCTCAACCAGTACCTGAACCCCGATCCGGGGATGACGACGCAGACGTTCTCGAAGATCCAGTCGGTGTCGGAGGCGACCGCGCTGACCCTGCCCGCGCTGATCGGCGAGACCCGCCAGAACGGCACCGGCGTGCTCGCCGGCGCGCTGCGCGACTGCTCGGATCACGAGATCTCGAACTTCACCGCGACCGTGTCGAGCACGCAGGGCACCGCGACGCCGATCGACGGCGCCGAGACCTACTACTTCCAGCCCGGCACCGACCTGCCGGTGCGCGCGGCCCAGGAGCCGTCGTCGTCGTCGGACGGCCTGTTCATGGTGATCCAGCTGCCGGTCGCCGCGACCGCCTACGTGCAGATGTGGGGCTTCAAGAACGCGACCGACCTCGCGAGCAACACGATGACGCTGATCGCCGAGCTCCAGGTGCCGGTGCTCGCCGACACCGTCATCACCGGCGACTACCTGCCGCTGCGCCAGTAACAACCGGGCATCCGCATTGCACTCGGTTCGAGTGCATGGCGAGTTGGAGAGCGTTTGCGGGCTGCGCTGTCGCGTTTCTCTACGCGTGTGGTGGAGGATCCGGCGCGCGGAGTGTCGACGCGGCCGGCGCGGGCGCCGATGCCGGCCCCGATGCCGCGCTCGCGATCGACGCCTCGTGCGCGACGGGCTGGACCCAGGACGCCGACGACCCCGTGATCGCGTTTCGGGCCTGGGGCGGCGCGGTGTGGAACGACCCGTGGGTGATCAAAGACGGCGCGACGTACCGGATGTGGCTGTCGAACGGCGCCGGCTCGGTCGGAGTCTCGATCTACGAGGCGACGTCGAGCGATGGCGCGAGCTGGACGCTGACTTCGGCCGTGGGATCGCCGGAGCTCGCGCCGGGGCCGAGTGCGTTCGATCAGGTGAGCGTCGAGACGCCGTCGGTCGTGAAGCTCGGCGCGACCTACCACATGTTCTGGACCGCGGTGCCCGACTCCGATCCGACGCACTACACGGTCGGCCATGCGACGTCGCCCGACGGCGTGACGTGGGTCAAGGACGCGCAGCCCGCGATCGATCGGCCGAGCGATCCGACCCAGTACGGCGGGCTCGGTGTGGCCGAGCCCGCCGCGGTGGTCTTCGACAACACGATCTATCTCTATTACGCAGCCGTGCGGTGCCGGAACGGCGTGACCTCGAGCGGCTGCGCCGGGCCTAGCCCGGTCGTGGAGCGCGCGATCGCGCTCGCGACCTCGAGCGACGGCGTCACGTTCACGCCCGAGCCGGCGCCCGTGCTGCTCCAGTCGGCGAGCTATCCAGCGGCCGACGGCTACGAGGGCTACTCGACGCCGGCCGCGCTCGCGCGGGGCGGCGGCATCGAGCTCTACTACGACGTCGTGCACGAGGAGCCGACCTTCCGCCAGGTCGCGCTCGCCTACGCGACGAGCAGCGACGGCCTCGCGTTCAGCGAGGCCGAGCCCGCGATCGTCGAGCGCGATCCGCAGGGCTGGACCGCCTACGAGGTGCGCGCGCCGACCGCCGTCGACGAGGGCGATCACGTCTCGCTGTGGTTCGCCGGCAACAACGGCAACGACCCGTCGGCCGCCGGTTTCGAGATCGGCATCGGCCACGCGCGCTCGCCGGCGGGCTGCCCGTGACCGCGATGCGCGCTAACGTAGCGACGTGGACGTAGACCCCGCCGCACGCGCCGCCGGTCGCGAGGCCTTGATCGCGTGGGCGGTCGTCGCGGGCCTCGTCGCCGCGCTCGTGCGCATCGACATCACGCTGCCGGCGATCGGCCACCTCGGCAGCGCGCTGGTCGCGGTGCTGTTCCTGTACATGCCGGTCGCGGTCGCGTGGCGGCGGCAGGAACAGCTCGAGGATTACGGGTTTCGCGCCGAGCCGGTCCGGCGCGGGCTCGTCACGGCCGCGGTCGCGATCGCGGTGATCTTCCCGCTGTTCGTCGGCGGCTACGTCGCGTTCTACGAGGTCGCGTGCACGTCGGACGCGCTCGCGCACCTCGTGCCGCGCGGCATGTGCGCGCGCTACGGCGGGCTCGCCGGGCTGCACGCGCCGGCCGCGGACTGGAAGTTCTACGAGTTCTGTTTGGTGCAGCTCGTCGTCGTCGCGTTGCCCGAGGAGCTGTTCTTCCGCGGCATGCTGCTCCACCTGCTCGAGCAGCGGTTCCCGCCCAAGCGGCGCGTGCTGGGTGGCGGCGTCGGTCTCGCGCTCGTCCTGTCGGCCGTGGCGTTCGCGCTGATCCATTTGCCGAAGGACGGCGACCCGCGCGCGCTCGCGACGTTCTTCCCGGGCCTCCTGTTCGGCTGGATGCGATCGGCGACCGGCTCGATCCTGGCGTCGACGGTGACCCACGGCTGCTCGAACATCCTGATCCGGATCCTCGAAGGCTCGCTGATGCGATGAGGCAAGGAGTACCGCCGATGACGATCGCGGCGTTCTTCGACATGGACCGCACGCTCCTGCGCGTCGACACCGGCACCAGCTGGTCGCGGTTCCTGTACCGCCGCGGCGAGCTGCCCAAGGCGATGATCGCGAAGGTCGTGTACTGGAGCGCGCTCTACAAGCTGGCGGTGCTCGACATGGAGGCGGTGTTCGAGAAGCTCGCGCGCGATCTGCGCGGCGACTCCGAGGACGAGATGATCGCGAAGTGCGAGGAGTGGTACCGCCGCGACATCGCCCACGAGGTCGCGCCGGCCGCGTGCGTCGCGATCGACGCCCATCGCCGCGCCGGCCACGCGGTCGTGCTCGCGACCGGCTCGACGGTCTACGCGGCGCGGCCGGTCGCGCGCGGCGTCGGCATCGAGCACGTGCTCGCGTCCGAGCTCGAGGTCGAGCGCGGCGCGTTCACCGGGCGCGCGTCGGCCCTGTGCTTCGGCCGCCACAAGGTCGCGCTCGCCGAGCGCTGGGCCGACGATCACGGCATCGATCTCGCGTCGTCCTATTTCTATTCCGACAGCTACAACGACCTGCCGATGCTGTCGCGCGTCGGCCGCGCGATCGCGGTCAACCCCGACGCGCGGCTCGCCCGCCACGCCCGCCGCCAGCGCTGGCCGATCCGACACTGGGCGTGATCTCGGGTCTTGATCTGTCGTCCGAGTCGCGTAATACGCTCGTCGTACATGTCGCTCGCCTTGCCTCCCGCGGTGCGCCGGCTCGTCGAGCTGGCGCTGGACGAGGATCTCGGCCGCGGCGATGTCACGTCGCGGGTCATCTTCGGCGCCGCCAGCGGCGCCGGGGCGCTCGGCGGGCGCGGGCCGCACGTCATCGCCGACATGACTGCCCGCGAGCCGATCGTCGCGTTCGGGATCGACGTCGCGTGCGCGGTGTTCGAGCTCGTCGATCCCGCGATCGAGATCGAGCGGCTCGCCGACGACGGCGCACGGGTCGACCGCGGCGGCTTGCTCGTCACCGCGCGCGGCCCGGCGCACGGCATGCTCGCCGCCGAGCGCACCGCGCTCAACTTCGTGCAGCGGCTGAGCGGCGTCGCGACGCTCGCGAAGCGCTACGCCGACGCCGTCGCGGGCACCAAGGCCAAGGTCGTCGACACCCGCAAGACCACGCCGGGCTTTCGCGCGCTCGAGAAGGCCGCGGTGCTCGCCGGCGGCTGCGCGAATCATCGCTTCGACCTCGGCAGCGGCATCCTGATCAAGGACAACCACATCGCGGCATGCGGCTCGGTGCGCGCCGCGGTCGAGGCCGCGAAGGCGCACGCGCCGCACACGCTGCGGGTCGAGATCGAGGTCACGAACCTCGGCGAGCTCGATCAAGCGCTCGCGGCCGGCGCCGAGATCGTGCTGCTCGACAACATGACGCCCGCGCAGGTCGAGGTCGCGGCGGCGCGCGCGCATGGCCGCGGCGTGCTCGTCGAGGTGTCCGGCGGCATCACGCTCGCGACGATCGGCGACTACGCGCGCGCCGGCGCGGATCTGATCAGCGTCGGCGCGCTCACCCATTCGGCGCCTGCGGTCGACATCGGCCTGGACGTGCGCACGTGATTCGCACCGCGCGCTGGCTCGGCGCACTTCGCATCGATCTCCCCGAGTGCGGATCGACGAACGACGAGGCCGCGCGCGTCGCGCGCGCCGGCGCACGTCACGGCACGATCGTGATCGCCGAGACCCAGCGCGCGGGGCGCGGTCGCGACGGCCGCGCGTGGGCGTCGCCGCGCGGCGGGCTGTACCTGTCGGCGGTGCTGCGCCCGCCGCTGCCGCTGCCCGACGTGCCGCCGATGACGCTCGCGATCGGCATCGGCGTGTGCGACGCGGCGCGCGCCGCCGGCGTGCCCGCGGTCCTCAAGTGGCCGAACGACGTGCTCGTCGGCGACAAGAAGCTCGCCGGCGTGCTGGTCGAAGCGCAGAGCCAGGGCAGCCGGCTCGACGCCGCGATCGTCGGCATCGGCATCAACGTGACGGGCCCGCTCGATCCGTCGGTCGCCGATCGCGCGACGTGTCTGGCCGACGCCGGCGCCGACCCCCGTGTCATCGACCGCGACGCGTTCCTCGCGAGCCTGCTCGCGCACGTCGAGCGCTGGATCGACCACTACATCGCGGTCGGCGTGCCCGAGATCGTCGCGGCATGGGAGCAGCGCATGGCGACCGGCCTCGCCGCCCGCGCGACGGTCGATGGCGCGCCGCTCACCGGCCAGGTCGCCGGCCTCGATCGCGACGGTGCGCTGCTCCTGCGCGACGATGCGGGCCGCGTCCATCGCGTGCGCTCGGGCGATGTCGAAGTGGTTCGCTAGTCGCGGCTGCGAAAGCTCCCGAGCACCTCGTCAGGTGGTGTCAAACGGTCGACCTCGTCGACGGCGCGGTCGCGTAGTATCCGGGAACGCAAGGCCGTTGATGCCCCCCATCCACCTATGTATAGTCGCGCGCTCCATGAGCCGGACTGCCCTTTTTGTCGCGCTCGCGCTCGTGGCAGGCGGCTCGCTCGGTTGCGAGCAGCTCGACGGCCGCAATCGCGTGCGCGAGGGCAACCGGCTGTTCGGCGACAAGGCGTTCGTCGACGCGGTGGCCGAGTACGAGAAGGCGCTGACCGAGGTCGACGACCCGATCATCCACTACAACCTCGGCCTCGCGTACTCGAAGGTGTTCCGGCCCGGCAGCACGTCCAACGTGATCCTCGATGTCCAGGGCTCGTTCGTGTGCTCGACGATCCCGAACGTCACGACGGTCAGCAAGCAGGTCTGCGTCAAGGAAGGCGACAAGCACTTCGACGCGTGCGACGACAAGAACGTGTGCGCGTCGAGCTTCCGCTGCGAGCAGACCACGCTGTGCCAGCTCGACAACGCGACGCTGGCCGACGACTCGGCGACGCACTTCCAGGGCTGGCTGACCGCGAACCCGACCGACACCGAGACCCGCGGCCTCATGACCCAGGTCTGGCTCGACTCGTCGCAGTATCCCAAGGCGATCGACTACTGGACCGGCCTGCTCGCCGCCAAGCCGAACGACCCCGAGATCATGGGCAGCCTCGCCGGCATCAGCCTCAAGGCGGGCGATTGGCGCAAGTCGATCGAGTGGTACAACAAGGTCGCCGACGCGTCGCCCGACGTGTCGGCGAAGGTGGCCGCGTATCAGTTCATCGGCAACGTCGCGTGGAGCAAGCTCAACTCGCGGTCGCTCACCTCGGCCGATTCGGTCGAGCTCGCCGATCGCGGCATCGGCGCGCTGCAGAAGGCGGCGCAGCTCCAGCCCGACAATCCCAAGCCCGTGGGATTACAGGCTTCGATCTTCAACTTCCGCGGGAACGCCCACGGCGCGTCGTGGGCCGGTGCGCTCGATCGCGCGGCCGCCGCAGATCTCCAGCGCGCCTCGCGCGTCCTGATCGAGAAGGCGAAGAAGGCCCAAGGTCTGCCCGCGACCCCGACCCCGGCCGCACCACCCGGTGCGGCTGCCACCAACGACCCTGCCAAGACCGGCGGCTGATTCGCCCAGGAGAAGCTGCCGATGGCCACCACGAATTCACCGAATCAGCCGCTCGGACTGTTCGCGAGCTACACCGCGGCGAAGAACCGCAAGCTGCCGGGGTGGGCGTATCCGCTGTTCGGCGGCTGCGTCGCGATCACGGTCGTCCTCCTGTTCGTGATGTGGGCGAAGGCGATCTGGGGGCTCGAGCAGCTCGAGCGCCCGAAGATGTCGATCGATCTCGCGGTCGCGCCGCCGCCGCCGCCGCCGCCGCCGCCGCCGCCGGGCGGCGCGAAGCCACACGAAGTCATCATCACGCCCAAGAAGATCAAGGTCAAAGACATCGTCCAGCCGGTCAAGGTCGAGAAGGTCGAGCAGAAGCAGGAGACCGAGGTGGTCGGCGTCGAGGGCGGCGAAGAAGGTGGCGTCGAAGGTGGCGTCGTCGGCGGCGACATCAACGGCGTGATGGGCGCGCCGCCGCCGCCACCACCGCCGCCACCGCCGCCGCCGGCGCCGCCGTCGATCGTGCCGCCGGCCGCGCTCGAGGCATCGCGCATCGCGGGTGACAAGCAGATCGAGCCCGACGACGTCACCAAGACCGAGATCCAGCGCTCGGGCAAGGACAAGATCGTCGGCGCGTTCAAGCTGTGCATCGGCATGGACGGCTCGATCACGAGCGTCCGCATGATGAAGTCGACGAGCTTCGGCGCGTACGACAACCGCATCCTCTCGACGATCCAGGGCACGTGGCGCTACCGGCCGTTCATGGTGAACGGCAAGGCGGCGCCGGTCTGCACCGCCGTCACGTTCATCTATTCGCAGCGTTGAAGAAGTAGTAGAGCCACTCCAGACAGGACGACGACCATGGGAATGGATCCATTAGACCTCTGGCACCAGATGAACATCCTCGTGAAGATCATCACGGTAGGGATGCTCGCGATGTTCGTCTTCATGCTCTACGTGATCGTCGAGCGAATCCTCACGTACATGGCTGCCAGCGAGCAGTCGATCCGCTACGTCCAGGCGCTCGGGACGTTCCTGCGCGAGCACAAGGTGCACGAGGCGCTCGCCTCGGCGCGCAAGATGCCGAAGAGCCCGGTCGCGAAGGTGATGGACTCGGGCCTCCAGGCGCTGCTCCAGGGCCGCGAGGCGCTCAAGACCGAAGGCCCCGCCGACGTCGGTGACTTCGACCTCGTCGACTCCGTGAACCGCGCGCTCGAGCGCGTGAAGGAGCGCGAGACGTCGAACTTACGGCGCGGCCTGGCCTACCTCGGTACGGTCGCGTCGGCGACGCCGTTCATCGGCCTGCTCGGCACCGTCATCGGCATCCTCGGCACGTTCCAGCTGCTCAAGGGCGGCAGCGTGACGATCAACGACATCGGTCCGAAGATCTCGGAGGCGCTGTGGTCGACCGCGATCGGCCTGTTCGTCGCGATCATGGGCGCGATGTCGTTCAACTACTTCACGTCGCGCGTCGAGGGCTTCGTCGTCGACATGAACGACGTGTCGAGCGAGTTCATCGACTACGTGCTGCGCGAGGGCCGGGGCTAGCCGATGTCCCACGCTCGCGCAGGCTGGGCCCACCGCCGCTGGCGGATCTCGGGCAAGAAGGTCGAGGTCGATCACGTTCGCAACGACATCAACGTGACGCCGCTCGTCGACGTCATGCTCGTCTTGCTCATCATCTTCATGTTGATGACGCTGATCATGGGGCGCGGGCACGACGTCACGCTCCCGCAGGCGACCAGCTACTCGCAGGAGAAGGACAAGATGCAGCCGGTCGTCACGATCGACGCCGACGGCAACCTGTGGATCGAGAAGAACAAGCTCGGCGACGTGACCCCGTCGACGCTCAAGGAGATGCAGCAGCAGATCCAGGCCGCGTGGGACGCTCCGAAAAACCCCGAGGCGTCGGGGCGCGTGTACGTCAAGGCCGACAAGAAGACCGAGTACGGCAAGGTCAAACCGGTGCTGATGTACCTCCACAACGAGATGGGGCGTGACTCGGTCGACTTCGCGATCG
>Ga0335083_10001597_pt1 | contig 30945 bp, 25 predicted proteins | sample Lox_Sample_42_FD_206716 | JGI IMG/M metagenome (GOLD analysis project Ga0335083, IMG submission 206716) | Soil microbial communities from Loxahatchee National Wildlife Refuge, Florida, United States - Lox_Sample_4.2 | ecosystem: Environmental > Terrestrial > Soil > Wetlands | place: USA...
GGCTGGCGTACCGCGGACAGGAAGCCCGTCAAGAATCAGGATCTGTGGCAGCGGCTCGATGAGCTGATCCCTCCCCATCGCATCGAGTGGCACTGGGTGCCGGGGCACGCGGGCGTCGAAGGCAACGAGCGCGTCGACGCCCTCGCCAATCGGGCGATCGACGCCTTGGAGCGCAGCCGCTTACGGTAGACTCGCGCTCCATGCGACAGATCGTCCTCGACACCGAGACGACGGGGCTCGAGCCCGAGCTCGGACACCGGATCATCGAGATCGGCTGCGTCGAGCTCGTGAACCGCCGTGCAACCGGCCGCACCTTTCACCGTTATCTGAATCCCGAGCGCGAGATCGACGACGCGGCGCTCGCGGTGCACGGCATCTCGCGCACCGATCTCGACGGGCAGCCGCGCTTTGGCGAGGTTCACGAAGAGCTGCTCGCCTTTCTCGCCGATGCCGAGCTCGTGATCCACAACGCAGCCTTCGACGTCGCCTTCCTCGACGCCGAGCTCGCCCGCGTCCCGGGGGAGATGCGCCGCGTCGCCTCCGTCTGCCAGGTGCTCGATACGCTCGCGCTGGCGCGCGAGATGCACCCCGGGCAGCGCAATAGCCTCGATGCCCTGGCGAAGCGCTACGAGATCGACAACTCCCACCGCGAGCTCCACGGGGCGCTGCTCGATGCGCGCATTCTGGCGGACGTCTATCTCGCCATGACAGGCGGGCAGGGCGCGCTCGCGCTCATGGAGGCCGACAGCACAGTGCGCGCGGCCGATGGGGCGCGGCCCGCGCGGGTGGTGGTGCGCACCGGGCTCGCGCTCCTCGTGCTGCCGGCAACGGAGGAGGAGTCGCGGGCGCACGAGAGCATGCTCTCGCTCATCGCGCGCGCGAGCGGCGGCCGCTGCCTGTGGCCAGTTGCCGACCCGGGCGCGGCGGCCGTGAGCGCGCAGCGCTCGAGCGCCTAGACCTCTTAAAGTAATCCTCGACTCAAAGGGAGAGCATGCTGAACCTCCGCAATTGCCGCATTGCCGTCGTGGGTCTCGGGTACGTCGGGCTGCCTCTGGCCGTCGAGTTCGGCAGGCGCTTCGACACGATGGGCTTCGACGTCAAGCCTGAGCGTATCGCGCAGCTGCGTGCCGGCCGCGACACGACGCTCGAAGTGACGCGCGAGGAGCTGAAGAGCGCCGGGCGCCTCACCTTCACCACCGAGCTCGCGGACCTCAAGCGCTGCCGGGTGTTCATCGTCACCGTGCCGACGCCGATCGACGGCTACAAGCGCCCGGACCTGACGCCGCTCGTGCGCGCCAGCGAGAGCGTCGGCAAGGTGCTGCGCCGCGGCGCGGTGGTGATTTACGAGTCCACCGTCTACCCCGGCTGCACCGAAGAGGTCTGCGTGCCGATTCTCGAGCGCGAGTCGGGTCTCAAGTTCAACGTGGACTTCTTCGCCGGCTACAGCCCCGAGCGCATCAACCCGGGCGACAAAGAGCACCGCCTGACTACCATCAAGAAAGTGACTTCCGGCTCGACTCCCGAGGTCGCCGAGTTCGTCGACAAGCTGTATGGATCGATCGTCAAGGCGGGCACCCACCGCGCCTCCGCTATCCGCGTGGCGGAGGCCGCCAAGGTCATCGAGAACACCCAGCGCGATGTCAACATCGCGCTCATCAACGAGCTGGCGCTGATCTTCAACCGTCTCGGGATCGACACCCAGGAGGTTCTGGCGGCGGCCGGCAGCAAGTGGAACTTCCTGCCCTTCAAGCCGGGACTCGTGGGCGGGCACTGCATCGGAGTCGACCCGTACTATCTCACCCACAAGGCGCAGGAGATCGGCTATCACCCCGAGATGATCCTCGCGGGCCGGCGGCTCAACGACAACATGCCGCTCTACGTCGCCGCTCAGATCATGCAGCGCATGGCGGCCAAGCGCATTCACGTCAAGGGCGCCCGGGTGCTGGTGCTCGGGATCACCTTCAAGGAGAACTGTCCCGACGTGCGCAACTCCAAGGTCGTCGACGTCGTGCACGAGCTCGCCAAGCACGGAGCGCGCGTCGACATCTACGATCCCTGGGCGGATGCGGCCGAGTTTCGACACGAGTATGGACTGAAGCTCACCCGCGCCTTGAAGGCCCGTCACTACGACGTGGCGGTGATGGCGGTCGCGCACCGGCAGTTCCGCGAGCTCGGCGTGCGTGGAGTGCGGCGCCTGTGCCGCAGGCCTCACGTGCTCTACGACATCAAGCACCTCTTTCCCGCGGCGGACACCGACGGGCGCCTATGAAGATCCTGGTCACGGGGGCCGCGGGTTTCATCGGCTCGGCGACGGCGCAGAAGCTCCTCGAGCGCGGTGACGAGGTCGTCGGTCTCGACAGTCTCAACGACTACTACGATGTCACGCTGAAGGAGGCGCGCTTGAAGCGCCTCACGGGCCATGCCAACTTTCGCTTCGTCAAGCTCGATCTCGCGGACGCAGCCGGGATCGCGGCGCTCTTCGCGCACGAGAGATTCCCGCGCGTCGTGCACCTCGCCGCGCAGGCGGGCGTGCGCTATTCGCTCGAGAACCCGCGCGCCTACATCGACAGCAACGTGACCGGTACGCTCAATATCCTCGAGGGCTGCCGGCACACGGGCGTCGAGCACCTGGTGTATGCCTCGACGAGCTCGGTCTACGGGGCCAACACCCACATGCCGTTCTCGGTGCACAAGGGCGTTGATCACCCGTTGTCGCTCTACGCGAGCAGCAAGCGGGCGAACGAGCTCATGGCGCACAATTACTCGGCGCTCTTCAAGCTCCCGACCACGGGCTTGCGCTTCTTTACCGTGTATGGACCTTGGGGGCGCCCGGACATGGCGCTGTTCCTCTTCACGCGCAACATCCTCGAAGGCAAGCCGATCGACGTCTTCAACAACGGCCATCACCAGCGCGACTTCACCTATGTGGACGACATCGCGGAGGGGGTGATCCGGGCAAGCGAGCACATTGCGGAGCCGAATCCCAACTGGGACGGCAACTCACCGGATCCGGCCTCGAGCTTTGCGCCCTTCCGTCTCTACAACATCGGCAACAACCGACCGGTGCAGCTCATGCGCTACATCGAGGTTCTCGAGGAGGCGCTCGGCAGGAAAGCCATCAAGAATTTCCTGCCGCTGCAGGCCGGGGACGTGCCGGAGACCTTCGCCGACATCGACGATCTCATCCGGGACGTGGGTTACCGGCCTGCGACGCCGGTCGAGGTCGGGGTACGGCGCTTCGTCGCATGGTTCCGCGAGTATTACGGCTACAAGTCCTGAGCTTGCTGCGAGCCGCAGCGTTGCGCGCGGCGCTGCTAGAATAGGTCCCCGATGAAGGTCCCGCTGCTCGATCTCAAGCCCCAGTACGCACCTCTCGCCGCCGAGATCCAGACGGCGATCGAGCGGGTCTGCAATGCCCAGGCGTTCATTCTCGGGCCCGCCGTGAAGGAGCTCGAGTCGAGCGTCGCCGCCTACAGCCAGTGTCGCCATGGGATCGGCGTCTCCTCCGGCACGGACGCCTTGTTACTCGCCCTCATGGCGCTCGGCATCGGCGCCGGCGATGCGGTCATCACGAGTCCCTTCACGTTCTTCGCGACCGCGGGAACCATCGCGCGCACCGGCGCACGGCCGCTCTTCTGCGACATAGACCCGGCGACTTTCAACATCTCGCCCGCGGCGCTGCAATCCTTCATCGAGGAACAGTGCCAGGCGGGCGGCGGCGGGCTCGTCCACCGCGCGAGCGGCGCCCGGATACGGGCGATCATGCCGGTGCACCTCTACGGCCAGGTGGCCGACATGGTGGCGCTCGGCGCTATCGCCGCACGGCACGATCTCAAGGTGATCGAGGACGCTGCGCAGGCGATCGGCTCGGAGGATGCGGCCCACAAGCGCGCCGGGAGCTTTGGTGAGATCGGCTGTCTCTCGTTCTTTCCGACCAAGAACCTCGGCGCGTTCGGCGATGCGGGCATGTGCGTCACCAACGACTCAGCGCTCGCCGAGCGCATGGAGATCCTGCGCGTGCATGGCGGGAAGCCGAAGTACTACCACGCCTTCATCGGGGGCAACTTTCGGATCGATGAGCTGCAGGCGGCGGTGCTCAACGTGAAGCTCAAGCATCTCGATGCCTGGAGCGCTGGGCGGCAGAAGAACGCGGCCTATTACGACGCCGCGTTTGCGCGCGAGCGTGTAGAGGGTGTGCAGACGCCGCGCGCCGGGCGGGGCGTTCGGCACATCTACAATCAATACGTCGTGCGTGCACGCGATCGCGATGCGCTGCGAACGCACCTCAGCGCACAAGGTGTGGGCACCGAGATCTATTACCCCGTTCCCCTGCACCTGCAGCAGTGCTTTGCATACCTCGGGCACCGGGCCGGAGAGTTCCCCCAGTCCGAGCGCGCTGCGGCGGAGACTCTCGCGCTCCCGATCTATCCGGAGCTCACGCAAGAGCAACTGCAATACGTGGTCGATACGATCGCCGCTTACTACCGCCGGTGAGCGCCGGGCGCTTCCGCTACGAGCGCCGCGACGGGTGAGCGCAAGGAGGAGTCCCATGAATCTCACCACAAGTCCCGGGCCCCGTACCGCCACATGGGCCGAACTCGGCACGCACGCCACCCGACTCGACGCCGTGCCGGTGAGGGAACTGTTCGCGCGCGACCCGCAGCGCTACGAGCGCTTCTCGCGCGAGCGCGAGGGGCTCCTGATCGACTTCTCGCGTCAGCGGCTCGACGAGCAAGCGATCGCCGGACTTCTGAAGCTCGCCGACTCGGTGGGGCTGCGGCCACGGATCGCTGCCATGTTCCGCGGAGACATCATCAATCCGACGGAGGGGAGAGCGGTGCTGCACGTGGCGCTGCGTCAGCCGCCCGGCGCCGCCGTGGGCGGCACGGAGATCGAGAAGCTGGTGCTCGCCGAGCGCGCCCGCATGCTGGAGTTTGCCGAGGGCGTGCGCGGCGGCTCGATCCGGGGCAGCAAGGGCCAGCGCTTTACGCTAGTCGTCAACATCGGCATCGGAGGCTCGGACTTAGGCCCCGCCATGGCGGTGCAGGCGTTGCGGCGCTTTACCGCCGGCTCGCCGCGCTGCGAATTCGTGTCCAACGTCGACGGCGTGCATCTTGCCGAAGTGCTCGAGTCAGCCGATGCGCGCACGACGCTCTTCATCGTCTCCTCAAAGACTTTTGCGACGCTCGAGACGCGCACGAATGCGCTCACAGCGCGCGCCTGGCTCGAGAAACAGCTCGGCAAGGAGGCGATTCCGGCGCACTTCGCCGCCGTGTCGGTCAACACGAAGGCGATGGACGAGTTCGGGGTGCACCCCGAGTACCGCTTCCAGATGTGGGACTGGGTGGGCGGACGCTACTCGATGTGGTCCTCGATCGGCGTGTCGCTCGCGATCGCCGTCGGGCGCCAGAACTTCCTCGACTTCCTCGCCGGCGGTCACGCGATCGATGAGCATTTCAGGAGCGCCCCCTGGGCGGAGAATCTGCCAGCGCTGATGGGGCTCATCGGAGTCTGGAACATCAACTTCATGAAGCTGCCGACACTCGCGGTGCTCCCCTACGACGATTCGCTCAGGCGCTTCCCGGCCTACCTCCAGCAGCTCGAGATGGAAAGCAACGGTAAATCGGTGCTCCTCGATGGAGCGCCCGTTGAGTGTGAGACGGCGGCCGTCATCTGGGGCGAGCCCGGCAACAACGCACAACACTCCTTCTTCCAGCTACTGCACCAGGGGACGCCGCGTGCCGCGCTCGACTTCCTCTTGCCGGTGCGCTCCTCCTGCGGCAACCAGCCGCAGCAGAATCTTGCCATCGCGAGTTGCCTCGCGCAGGCGGAAGCATTCATGGCGGGGCAGAGCGCGGACACCGTGCGCGCGGAGCTCGAGCGGCAGCACCTCCCGGCCTCGCGTGTTGAGGCTCTCATTCCCCACAAGGTCCATCCCGGCAGCCGCCCGAGCACGATCGTTCTTTTTGAAAAGCTCGACCCGGCGACACTCGGCAAGCTCATCGCGCTCTACGAGCACAGCGTATTCACGCAGAGCGTCGTGTGGGGGATCGACGCCTTCGACCAGTGGGGCGTGGAGCTCGGCAAGAAGCTCACCGAGCAGCTCTCTCCGGCGGTGGAGGATCCGGCGGGCGGGCATGCCGCGCCGGCCTCGGTGCTGAAGCTCCTCGCCCGGGCGGAGCAGTGGCGGCGGTAACGAAGCGCGTGCGCCCCGCCGCACATTCAGTACAATTCAAAGGGTTGCAGAGGACCGGCCGCTTTCGGCAGCCGGTCTTCGCGGGTCGATATAAAGGCTGGTAATGCGCGTGATGGGACGTCTCCGGGGGTTGCTGACAGGTCTGCTGGGCTTCGCGGTCTGTGTGTGCCTCACGGGCGGGCAGGCCGAGGGTCAGGTCACCCCGACGCCCGAGCAGCTGCAGACCTTCCAGGGGCTCACGCCCGAGCAGCAGCAGGCGATCCGCAACGCGCTCAGCGGGACGAGCCAGGCCACCGGCGGGTCGGATCTGGGACTGCGTCGCCCGGGCGAGCTCAACCAGGCAGACCAGCAGGAGCAGATGCGGCGCGAGCGCCAGAGGAGTGCCGAAGGCGAGGAGGCTGAGCCCCTGGTCCCCGTGCTCAAGCGCGAGGACTGGGTAATCATCGAGGTCGACTACCAGCTGCCGCCGCGCCCGGTTCCGCCGTACCTCCAGGCGCTCTATTCCAGCGCGGCGCAGACGGGGCCGGGAGCTGCCTCGCTGGCGGCGGCGCAGAATCCGGGCGGCTCGGCGCAGGCAGCGGCCGCGCAGATTGCGGCCCAGACTGGCGTTCCGAGCTCTGCGTCGAACCCTAGCGCGGCGACATCCAGCGCCGGTGAAGTCATCGTAAACGCCAACGGCAGCCCCGTAACCCCTTTTGAAGTGCAGCTTTCCGACGACGAGCGCAAGCAGCTCGATGCGCTCATGGCGCTGATTCGCTCGCGGAACCCCTATCGTCTCTCGAGCGATGGCGCGCTCGCATTGCCGGGTTTTCCGCCGATCAATCTGCTGGGGCTCACCGAAGAGCAGGCTACGCTGCGTCTCAAGGTGGAGCCTGCGTTTCGCGGAATCGACGTCCGCCTGACCCGTCTGCCGTTGAAGAAGACCGGCGCAGAGGGCCTGAAACCCTTCGGCTACGACCTGTTCGATCACGGAGTCTCGACGTTTGCGCCGGTGACCAACGTGCCGGTGCCCTCGAACTACATCGTCGGTCCGGGGGACGAGCTCGACGTGCAGCTCTATGGCAATCAGAACCGGTCGCTGCGGCTCGTGGTCGGGCGCGACGGGCACATCAATCTGCCGGATCTCGGCCCGATCAACGTCGGGGGCCAGACATTCGAGCAGGTGAAATCGGAGATCGAGGCGCGGGTGCAGAGGCAGATGATCGGGGTTCACGCGAGTGTCTCCATGGGCGACACGCGCTCGATCCGGGTGTTCGTCGTGGGGGAGGCGAAGTATCCGGGCTCATACACAGTGAGCGGTCTTGCCACCATCACCTCGGCGCTCTATGCCGCCGGGGGCGCCAAGGTGGCAGGCTCGCTGCGCAACATCCAGCTGAAACGCAACGGTGCTCTGGTGCGCCAGCTGGATCTTTACGCTCTCTTGATCCGTGGCGATACGACGGATGACGCCAAGTTGCTGCAGGGGGATGTGATCGCCATCCCGGCGGTGGGTCCGACGGTCAGCATCGACGGCGAGGTGCGGCGGCCAGCCATCTATGAGATCAAGAACGAATCCACGGTCGCGGACCTGCTGACTCTCGCAGGCGGACTGACGCCGGAGGCCGACCGGTCCAACGCAATGCTGACGCGCATCGACGTGAACCAGCATCGTGTGGTCGTGCCCGTCGATTTGAGCGCCGGTGCCAAGAGCGAACCACTGCGCAACGGCGACCTCGTGCGAGTGATGCGGCTGCGTCCGACGCTCGACTCCGGGATCGTCGTCCAGGGGTATCTCTACACCCCCGGTGCGTTCGCCTACCGCCAGGGCATACGCCTCTCGGATGTCATCCACTCGGTCGACGAGCTGCGGCCCGACGCCGACATCCACTATCTCCTGATCCGCCGCGAGCTCCCGCCGGACCGCCGGATCAGCGTCCTGTCGGCCGACCTCGCGGCGGCGTTGAGAGCGCCGGGCTCGCCCGCGGATGTCGAGCTGAGTCCGCGCGATCGGATCACCGTGTTCGACCTGGCTTCCGGCCGTGATCACGTGATCCAGCCCCTGCTCGATGAGCTGCGGGTCCAGGCGACCTCGGGTCAGCCGACCGAGACCGTCTATGTCGATGGCCAGGTGAAGGTGCCGGGCGAATACCCCCTGGAGCCGGGAATGAGGGTGAGCGATCTCATCCGTGCCGGCGGCGGGACGGCAGATGCCGCTTACGGCGGAAACGCGGAGCTGACCCGACATACGGTCGTCGCGGGTGAATCGCGGCGCACCGAGCTCATCGAGGTGGATCTCGCCGCGGCGCTGCGCGGCGATGCGACGGCCAATGCGGCGCTGAGGCCATTCGACAGGCTGAGCGTAAAGGAGGTCCCGCTCTGGGGACAGCAGGAGAGCGTCACGTTGCAGGGCGAAGTGCGCTTCCCGGGCAAGTACTCGATCAGGCGCGGCGAAACATTGAAATCGGTGATCGAGCGTGCCGGGGGTCTGACGTCTTATGCCTTCCCGCAGGGAAGCGTCTTCACCCGCGATTCGCTCCGCAGGAGGGAACAGGCACAGCTCGACGTGCTTGCGGAGCGGACGCAGCGCAGTGTCACCTCATTTGCTCTAAGCGGCGCCGTCGTCGCGGGACAGCAGGGAGGGGCCGCCACGCTGGCTCTGGCACAGTCGCTGCTCACGCAGCTGAAAGGTACGCGTGCCGTCGGCCGCATGGTCATCGATCTGCCGACCCTGATGCGCGAGCCCGTCGGATCGCCGGATGACGTGGTGCTGCGCGACTCGGATCGTCTCGTCGTGCCGAGATTCGAGCAGCAGGTGACGGTTCTGGGCGAGGTGCAGAACTCGACTTCGCTTCTGTACAGCCCGCGCATGTCGCGGGACGAATATATAGCCCAGAGCGGCGGATTGACCCGGCGTGCGGATGGCGGACAGATCTACGTTGTCCGAGCCAATGGCAGCGTTGTCGCAAGTGGCGGCGGGGGTTGGTTCCGACGTAGCGGATCGGTCGACATCAAGCCCGGTGACACGATCGTCGTGCCGCTCGACGTGGAGCACCTGCCGCCATTACCGTTCTGGCAGGCGGTGACGACGATTCTCTACAACATCGCGATTGCCGTGGCGGCGGTGCACTCGCTGTGATTCGCGATGCGCGCAATCGGGGGTTGATTGTTTGCGGAAGGGGCAGCCGGGCGCTTGGCGGTGAAGTTCGGTGGGTCCGGCAGCAACCTCCAGGACACATCGTGGTGTTGTTGGAGTTGAGCTGCCGTGACTAAGCGGGCCTTGATCACCGGAATAACCGGACAGGATGGAGCATACCTTGCTGAGTTTCTTCTCAATAAGGGCTACGAGGTTCACGGCATAAAGCGTCGCGCGTCGTCATTCAACACGGACCGCATCGATCATCTGTATCAGGACCCGCACGAGACCGGTGTGCGCATGCACCTGCACTACGGTGATCTGACGGATGCGACGAACCTGATTCGCATCGTCCAGCAGGTCCAGCCCGATGAAATCTACAATCTCGCGGCTCAAAGCCACGTAGCGGTATCTTTTGAAACACCCGAATACACGGCAAACGCCGACGCCCTAGGCACGCTTCGCCTCCTGGAGGCCGTTCGCATCCTCGGGCTGCACAACTCGCGGTTCTATCAAGCCTCCACTTCAGAAATGTTCGGCAAAGTGCGGGAGGTGCCACAAACGGAGACAACACCGTTCTATCCGCGTTCACCATATGGGGTGGCCAAACTATATGGCCACTGGATTACGGTGAATTATCGCGAGGCCTACGGGATGTTCGCGTGCAGCGGCATACTCTTCAACCATGAATCCCCGATTCGCGGGGAGACATTCGTCACGCGCAAGATTACTCGGGCATTGGCGCGCATTCACGAGGGCTTGGAGACCTGTCTTTATCTGGGCAATCTCGATTCGCTCCGCGACTGGGGGCATGCGCGCGACTATGTGCGGGCGCAGTGGCTCATGCTGCAGCAACCGGAGCCGGAGGACTTTGTCATTGCCACCGGCGAGCAACATTCGGTGCGGGAGTTTGCATCGCTTGCCGGCTCTCACCTTGGTATGAGCATAGATTGGCACGGCGCCGGGGTCGAAGAAGTGGGCGTTGACTCGAAGACCGGTCGGACGGTAGTCAGGGTAGACCCTCGTTACTTCCGACCCACTGAGGTCGATACGCTGCTGGGAGACGCGACCAAGGCGCGCACCAAGCTCGGCTGGCGATCGGAGATCTCCTTCGAGGCCCTCGTCAAAGAGATGGTCGCAGAGGACTTGCAAATCGCGCGACGTGATGCGGCAGCCGCGCATCAGGGATACAAGACGTATAGACATCGCGAATGACGCCAAGCGCACCCATTTTTGTGGCTGGTCACCGCGGCTTGGTCGGGTCAGCGATCGTGCGCCGCCTGCGTGCCGCGGGTTTCCAGAACTTAGTATTGCGAGATCGCAGCGAGTTGGATCTGACCCGCCAGAGTGCGGTGGAACGGTTCTTCACAGAGGTCAGGCCGCAGTACGTATTTCTCGCCGCCGCCAAAGTGGGCGGCATCCTGGCTAATAACGAGCATCCGGCGGAGTTTCTCCGCGACAATCTCGTGATCCAGGTGAACGTGATCGAATCCGCCCACCGCAACGGCGTGCGCAAGCTGTTGTTTCTGGGCTCGAGCTGTATTTACCCGAAGCACGCGCAGCAGCCCATGTCCGAGGACTGCTTGCTAACGGGAGCTCTTGAGCCAACCAATGAGCCATACGCGGTCGCCAAGATCGCCGGGCTGAAGATGTGCCAGGCATATCGGCGACAGTACGGATTCAATGCAATCTGCGCAATGCCGACCAACCTGTATGGACCTGGCGATAACTTCAGCTTGCGGGATGCCCATGTCCTGCCGGCCTTACTTCGCAAGATTCACGAAGCAAAAATGAATGGCGCGCACGAAGTCGAGATATGGGGCACTGGCGAACCGCGGCGCGAGTTCCTGCACGTCGACGATCTCGCCGACGCCTGCCTGTTTCTGATGGAGCGATATGATCAGCAAGGGTTGATTAACGTCGGTTGGGGCCAAGACCAAACAATTGCGGAGTTGGCGAGCATCATTGCGCGTGTTGTCGAGTTTGCGGGGGTATTGCGATTCAACCCGGCAATGCCGGACGGAACTCCTCGCAAGCTCCTGGACACGAAACGCCTGGCATCGCTCGGCTGGCGACCTCGAATCGAGTTGGAGGATGGTATCCGCATGACGTACGACTGGTTTCTCAGCAATCGTTGTGCGCTGAGAGCATGAGAGGACGCGTTCCTGTCTTCGTCGGCCTAACGGTGCACATGGCTATTCTCGAGGACGTGGATGGCAGCGTGAAGGTGCCGGGATTGGCTGAGGGATTCCAACTATGAAATTGCATCTTGGGTGTGGGAAGCGCTTCATTCCAGGATTTGTGCATATCGACGTCGTCGACTACCCGCATGTCGAGCATGTGGCCGCGATCGATAGTCTACCGTTCATTCCAGACAACAGTGTGGATCTGATCTATGTCTGCCACGTGCTCGAGCATTTCAAGCGTCGCGATGTTGAGCGCGTACTGAAGGAGTGGTTGCGCGTTCTCAAGCCGAGCGGGACTTTGCGGGTCGCGGTGCCTGACTTTGCTAAGTTGTGCGAGGTATACCTGAAGACAGGAAGGCTGGACATTGTCATCGGCGGGTTATTCGGGCGGCAGGACTATCTGTACAACATTCACTATCATGTTTTTGATTTTGACACGCTTGCAGCTAACCTGCGGAGCGCCGGGTACACCGATATTCGGCGGTACGACTGGCGCAAGACCGAGCACGCGCACGTGGACGATTTCTCGCAGGCTTACATCCCGCACATGGACAAGGAAAAGGGGACACTGATCAGTCTGAACGTGGAATGTCGCAAGTCTGCTTAGGAGGGCCCGTCTGCACTAGTGGCGAAGCCGCACGCGGCGGCGGCTCCGCCCCCGGCATTGGGACGAAACGGGCTTGTCAGTCCGCACCCAGTAGCCGGAATCGCGTTGCAAACCGCCTTCGCTTGTGCGTTTGGTGTTTGCGTTGGCGCTCAGGGTGTCGCGTTTGCAACGGTATGTTTTCCGCAGCAGTTGCCCTATTTGCGTCCCCGCAAGAACGGCGCCCGTTTTATGGATTCTCGCAATGAAAAGAGTATGCCTGTCCGGCTTACAGTCGACGCCAGACCTGCCGGGCTTCGGGGTCGAGACCTTCGACCCGTTTGGCTATTTTCCAGCCGGATCCTCCTGGGCATTCTCCGATTTCATCGCCGGCGGGCGCAATGGCTACAGTCACCGTCGTGCGATCGTCAAGAGTGCCGCAGGCGTCGACCGACTTTATCGTGAGCGGAACCAGTATTACATGCGCATGATTACGGACTTCGTCAGGCGCTTTGCAGACTTCGATTTGATAGTAATGGTGGCATATAACTTCATACATCCTGAGATTCTGACAAGAGAACTTCCAAAGCCTATAAAGGTGCTTGGTCTTACCGACGATCCGTTCTCGACCTATCTGTGCGGGATCCCGTATTTATGGGCCTTCGATGGAGCATTCTATATTTCCCCGAGTTACATCGATGACTTGACATTCGCAGAGGCGATTTCTCGGTGGACGACAAAGCCGACGATGTGGTGGCCCCTTGTGCCCCATGCCTTCGAACTTCCGAATTCGGTAGACGAGTCGTTCTACCGAAATCGCGATATAGATGTGGTCTACGTGGGTAATCCGGCTGGTTCGAAGGTTGAACGACTCGCGCGCCTAAAAAGTCACTTCGGAGATCGCATCCGGATTCACGGACGCTGGCCACTGCGCGGGTACTACGGGCTCGCGCGTGGGCTGCTTGGGGGATCAATCTACCCTCATCGCGTATCTGCGCTCACGCCTGGTGAACGCACGGAGTTGTATTGGCGTTCGAAAATCGGGTTTGACATGCACCTATCAGACCGGCGCTTCGAGACCGGTAACGCTCGGATGTACGAGGTACCAGCGCATGGGGCTATGCTGGTCTGCGATAAGGCGGCGAGAGATGCGCATGCGAGCGTGTTCGCTCCGAACGAAGAAGCGGTGTTCTACGACTCTCTCGATGACGCGATCGAGCTGATGGAGTATTACCTGGCGCATCCGGAGGAGCGGCTGCGGATTGCTCGACGAGGATTTGAAAGGTTCTGGCGCGACTACTCTGCGGAGGCTAATCTGCTGACGTTGCTGAACTGGGCGTGTTCCATCAGGAACAGTGCGACAATTTGAGCGCTGGTGCCGCGCGGGGAGCGCGGAGCGCGGCGGGCGCATTTCGCTCGCCCCGCTCGTCTGCTGCGGTCCCGGGGCAAAGGACTCTTTTCTAGATGATGCGATGGTTCTATCGGAATCCGCTCCTGCAGTCGCGACTCCCAACCGACGCAGTGATTCATTGAGTCTTGGCGCTGATCCGGCCACGGTATATTCTGAATGAGCATCGCTGTCGCGTTCACTACACATTCGGGCCGTTGAAATACGTATTGCCGTGGTTCAATCGACCCAGCTGACCGACCTCCATCTGGCAGTACTGGTTGTACGCCGGTGGCGCTGGATCGCGTGGATTACGTCCGGTTCTATTGTGGCTGCCGGAGCGCTGGCATTGCTGACAACGCCAGTCTACCGCGCGGAAACCGTGCTCGTGCACGTCGAACGGTACGACGGCTCGGTCGCGGCGGGATCCGCGTTGGGCGCGCTGGGCGGTCTCGGGGCTTTAGTGGGGCTAGGTGAACGCAACGGTGCCGAGGTAGAGGCCATTTCGCTACTCAAGTCCAGGCAGTTCACGCAAGACTTCATTCGTGAGAGAAATCTCATGCCTAGGCTTTTCCACCGCAAGTGGGATGCCCGCGCCGGCAAGTGGGACAGTCGGATCAGCCGACCACCCACATTGTGGGACGGATACAAGTTCTTCGATCGCAAAGTGCGACGGATTGAGGAAGATCGCAGGACGGGGGTTGTGACCCTCCAGATTGATTGGGAGGATCCGGAGGAGGCGGCTGATTGGGCCAACGATTTGGTGCGCAGAGTCAATGCGCAGATGAAGGCGCGCGCTCTGCGCGAGGCCGCGCTTGCGGTGGCGTATCTAACAAGCGAGAGACAAAAGACCGATATCGCATCGGTACAGCAGTCGATCGACAAGCTCATCGAATCAAACCTCAAGCGGCAGGTACTCGCGAGCGTGCAAGACGAATATGTATTCAGCGTGGTTGATCCTGCCGCTCCTCCCGACAAGAAGGACAAGCTCAAGCCTCACGCGGGCATTTATCTGCTCACGGGCGCGTTCTTTGGTCTCTTGTTGAGCTTGTTGGTGATAGTCAGTCATCAGGCCCTCAGCTACTTGGGCAGACTGGTCCGGGCAGGTCAATGACGGATGATGAGCCTGCACAAGGTACCGCCGAACCGGTGATTCCAGTCCCGCCCGCATCGGCGAGTGCGGCCGGGTGATAAGCATGAGCGTACGGTGCTGATCGTCACGACCCTCGCTTTCGCTGCCCTGACAGTGGTCATGCTGGCTGCGGCCAGGAACACGCTGTTCCCGCCCGTGTTATTCGCTGGAACTTGGCTCCTGACGTTGGTGGGATTAATCGCCTTCGGTGGGACACTCTACGATGTTGGCGACTACGGGTACCTGGTCTTCTTGGTAGGCGCGTGCGCATTCTGCTGCGGCGGATTGCTGACCCTGTGTGTGTTGCCGCATCCAGACTCCGGTGCACCTAGGCCAAGGAATGGCGCACCAATCACGCGAGCGGCGCTCGATATACTACTGGGGCTATTAGTCGCATCGTTCCCCTACTACGTGGGCGTCGCGTTCCGAATTGCAGGAACTTCAGAGACCGCGGCGGCTGTGTTGGCCATCCGTCGGGCCGTGATCGAAGCTGAGGGTGATGCCAATCCGTTTGGCGCGGTAGCCGGGAATCTCAATGTACTCGCAGGGTTGGTTGCAATTGCTCTCGTCTATGAGGCTGACGGGACATGGCGGCGCCGCTGGCGTGCGATTGCGGGGATCGTCGTGGCCCTTGCTTATGGAGCTCTCACTGGAACCAAGGGCGGGGCGCTACTTTTGGTGACCTTTTTTTTCGCTGCGCAGATTCGTGTCGGCAAAATTAAGATGGCCGCGGGCCTGGGTGCGATAGCCATCGCCCTGACGTTCTTTGCGGTGGGGTTGCTGGCGATCAATCTGCCTGGACGAAATTTCGAGGATGTGCGAACCGCTGCAGGGGCTCTGTCTTCGACTTTCATTAGCTACTGGCTTGGTCCGCTAGTCTCTTTCGGACAGATAGCTGAACAACCCGATGCGTTGGCTTCCTCGGAGAACATCGGGCGCTTCTTCCTGCAGACCGCGCGAAGTCTTGGTCTTGACGTTACCCTTCCGAGCCTCTATGAGAAGTACACTCCGATCTCCGCGGACATGACTAACAACACCTATACGATCTATTTTTCGTATTTTAAAGATTACGGTTGGCTCGGCATGGCGCTGCTGCTCGCTTCCCTCGGTGTATTTCTGACAATTCTCTGGGCTCGGGCGTTGCGTGGGTTCCCTGTCGCAGTCCTTATGTACGCAATGATGTGCAAGGCCATTGTGCAGAGCTTCTTCAACGAGGCCTTCTTTTTAGGATTGAATGGGTACATCAAGGCGTATGTACTCTATTGGTTCTTGTACAGGCTGCTCCCGTCGATAGGAGGGCAGCAAGAACCAGGAGCACCCGCCGCGGCCCGCTCTCCTGCACCCGCATGATCAAGGTGGCAGCGTTCACAGGGGGGAGGTCGGTTCCTTCCGCCAGGTTCAGAGTAAGACAGTATATCCCGGCGCTAACGGCGCACGATGTCGCGGTGGATGAGCTGCCCTGCCGCTTCGGCAAGTATCCGCCGCGGTCCAAGTTGGCGAGACCGTTTTGGCTCGCTGGCGCTCTGTGTGAGCAGGCCATAAATTTGCGCAACCTGCGCAGGTACGATGTGGTTCTGCTGCAGCGCGAGATCATTTCCAAGCTCATTACCTTTGAGCGGTGGGTTCACGGGCCGGTTCTCATGGATGTGGACGATGCCATTTTCTTGTTTCGCGATGGGTACATTGCTCGGCGACTGGCTGAGATTGCAGACGTTGTTGTCTGCGGAAACTCGTATCTCGCGGAGCATTTCTCGCGATGGAATCACACCATCCGCGTGATTCCTACGGGCGTTGATACGGACAAGTACCGCCCAGCGGCAGCCAAAGGAGCTGTCGCCACCCTAGTGATAGGCTGGATCGGTACGTCGAGCAATATATTCGAGCTGCAGGCCATCGAGGCATCGCTAGCGGCCGTACTGAGTCACGTTCCACATGCGAAGCTACGCATCGTCTGCGATCGCTTTCCAGCCCTGCCGCGCCTGAATCCCGCGCAAGTGGAGTGTATGCGCTGGACCGAATCGACGGAGGTTGCCGCTATACAGGGCATGGATGTCGGAATCATGCCGCTGGGGGACACGGAGGCATCGCGTGGCAAGTGCAGCTTCAAGATGTTGCAGTACATGGCATGTGGTTTGCCGTCAGTGGTTTCGGCGGTCGGCATGAATATAGAGGTTGCGCGACTCGGTAACTGTTCTGTGACGGTCAGAGACGGTGGTGAATGGGTGGACGCATTGATCGCGCTGTTAAATAGTTCCGAACAGCGGCGTTCCATGGGGCAAATCGGACGGGAAGTCATTGAGCAACGATTTAGCGTACGCGTGCTCGCATCCCAGCTTGCCAATGCGATTCGCGGCACACTGTAGCGAAGCAACCCGCGCCAATTCTGATCTCGTGGCGGCGTTGTTTTATGATTTCATCCCACCATTGCGCGCATGTTCCCTAGATTACCGCTGGCAACTGGCGAGGCTTGCGCGCTTCCCTTGGACATTCGGTTGATATCCCTTTCGTCGCTGAAGCTCAGGTTGCGCGTTGGTAGACGGCATGTCAGCAATCTGGCGTCGTACCTTTTGGCGCGGGTCGCCGCGGTCCTTCTGCATCTTGCCCCGCTGCCGCTCTTCATAAACCGTCAGGGCGCCCACGCGTACGGATCATTGACGTTGTTGCTCCTGATGTTCTCGTACTTGCAGATTTTCGATCTTGGCATGGGCTACGCTGTGAATCAGCGGTTTGCTCGTGCGTTGACGCGGGGCGTCCAGCGCACCACCCAAATCGTGCGGGGTGCGGTCCCTGTATTTGTCGGGTTCTCGCTTGTGACCTGCATAGTGCTGGTTGTCTCCGCAAGACCCATCTCTTTGTTTCTGACCGGGAGCGTCGCGTATGTCGGTTCGTTGCGCATACTCTCTGTTGCCGTCGCATTCTTGATGTGCAGTGCGCTTCTGACTGCTGTAATGCAGGCTTTCAACAGGGTTGACTGGATAAACTACTCCCGGCTGATCATCGACGGAGCGAGAGCAACAGGTCTCGCCGTGGGCGCCTTTGCAACCGACGGGGTGGCGATCGCCGTCGCGTTTACTGTTGCCGGCGCCGTTATAAAGACCATGGTCGATTTCGGTCTGGCTGTTCACCTGATGGGAGCGGCGCGTTCGTTCTTACCCCGTTTCCGGCTTCGTGAGTTCACGCTCAACTTGCGGATCGGGCTGCCGATGGTGGTCTCAGTGGCGGTCAGCATCCTGATCACTTCGGTGGACCGGGTGGTAGTTGCCAGAATGTTCGGACAGGCGGCGCTGGCCCAATACTCGGTCGCCGCCGACTTGTGCTCGCGGGCGTACTTCCTGGTGTGGGCGGTGACCGGCAGCGTCTATACTGTTTACCTTACACGCCGCGCTGCAAGGCGGCCGGCCGAGGACTTGATTCGGGCGTCATTGTTGTCTGTAGGTCTCGTCGATCTGTTCTTCTATCTTCCGGTGGCGCTCTTTGCACGGCAGCTCATTGGTTGGTGGATCGGGCCTGACTTCGCGGGGGGCAGCGTGGGCGTGACCCGAATTTGGGCGGCGGCCGCCACCGCCTACCTTCTGATGTGCGTCTACCAGACCCACCTCCAGGGCTACGGCCGCTCCGGTGCATTAGCACTCAACGGCCTGATCGGCATCGCGGTCGTTTGCGCTGGGCTAGTCACCTTACCGCGCTGGTTTGGGATGGAAGGGGCCGCGGCGGCGGTCTTGCTGGGATTCTCCGTGCAGGCAGCATTTCTATGGATACTCTCCCGACGCTTGTCTCTTTCCCACGAGAAGCGCATCGGAGCGCCAGGTCTCACTGAGTGATTAATTGGCTCCATGCGAGACTCCATCGACCAGGCACAGGGTGGGACCCCGTACCGCTCGACCATGCTTGTACCTATGCAGAGGGCGCCTGGCGCGAACTGGACGAACAGCCGCTCGACCGGATCGAATCGTGGCTCGGCGGGTTTGCTGGTAAGGAAGTTCTCGACCTGGGTGGTGGTCCTGGACAATTCTCTTGTGCAATGGCGCGTCGCGGCGCGCAGGTTACGTGGCACGATGTATCGCAAAATTATCTAAACATCGTGAAGCAGAAGGGCGCTGGACTGCCGATTCGCTATTCTCTCGGCTATCTGGAGGAGGCGCAGGCTCTGGGAGATGCGCGCTTCGATCTCGTGTTCAACCGGATATGTTGGTACTACAGTCGTAGCGATCGGGGCTTCGCACGGCTCATCTGGAAGCTCCTTCGGCCAGGTGGAGTCGGTTATGTTGACGCCAGTAATTCGACTTTCAGGGTCGGGGCACTTTCCATGTCCGCGCGGATACGTACGGGGTTGAACTCGGTCTGTTATTGGAAGATTGGGCACCCGCACCCTCCCCACGGGCGCATCGCTAATCTCCTGATGCGTTTGCCAATTGACCGCATGCTCATCGATTATTCCGAGCCATCGAATGATCGCCTCTTGTTCGTCAAGTCGGTTCTGTGAGATGGGTGCTTCGTACCTGGTGCGCTTCGATGATTTGTGTCCTGGGATGAACTGGGATGTGTGGGATAAGGTCGAGCGCATTCTAGTTGATCACAGCGTGTTCCCCGTATTGGCGGTAGTTCCAGACAATCGGGATCCCGCGTTGGTGGTAGCGGCGGAGCGAGCCGACTTCTGGAGGCGCGTGCGGGAGTGGCAGTCGCGCGGCTGGTCGATCGGCTGGCATGGATTTCAGCACCTCTACGAGTCCGCTGACGCGGGTATCGTCGGCATCAATAGACGCAGCGAGTTTGCGGGCGTCCCGAGGGCTGAGCAGCAACGCAAGTTGCGTTGCGCGCGGGATATATTCGCACGTGAGGGCGTCACGCCGGACCTGTGGGTGGCGCCGGCGCATTCATTCGATCGCAACACTGTTGAGCTGCTGGCAAGCTTCGGAGTGAATGTGATCAGCGACGGTTTCTACACCCGCCCGGTGCTGGCGCTGGGCGCCCTTTGGATTCCGCAACAGCTCTGGACTCTGCGGCGCATGCCGTACGGACTGTGGACCGTCTGTTACCACGTCAACCGCTGGTCAGAGCGCGACCTGCTGCGCTTCGAGCGAGGGATCGCGGAGTTTAGGCCCGCAATAGTGGCTGTGGCCGATATTCTGAAGACGCGGTGTAGACCGAAGCGTGCACGCGATACGGCCTTCGCTGCCTGCTATCGCGGCGCCGTCCTGATGAAGCGCGCGCTCTCCAGATGAGTATACGGTGAACCGCGTCCAGCTTCCCGGCCGGTAGTCCATGCGCATTCTCCATCTGATAACGTCGTTGAGCACCGGCGGCGCGGAGGTGATGCTGCAGAAGCTCGCACGCACTCTGCAGCAGCGCTCCCACGACGTCTCTGTCGTGTCGCTGACGACCGATGTGCCCATCGGTCTTGAGATGCAGGCGGACGGCATCCCCGTGCTCGCTCTGGGTGGTCGCGCCGGAATGCTGTTGCCCCATCAGCTGTGGCGTCTGCTGCGCGCCTATCGGGAGTTTCGGCCGGATATAGTGCACTCCTGGATGTATCACGCCAACGTCTTGGCGCAGACGCTGCTGGTCTGGTCGCTGCAGCGCAGACCGGGCCTCGTGACTTCGGTGCGTGGAGCTATGCACGCCCCGCGGCAGCAGAAGCTCACGTTGCGTGCAGTTCGGCGGATTGACGCTAGAATGTCGCATCGGGCGGATGCCATCGTCTTCAACTCGCGTCGCTCAGCCGCGCAGCACGCGGCCTTGGGCTATGACGCGAGCAAGATGACCGTGATTCCCAATTGCTTTGACACGAATCAGTACCGGCCACAACCCGCCGAGCGCGCGCGCGTACGGAGCGAGCTCGGTTGCGGAGATGGCGTGCTGATAGGACTCGTGGCGCGATTCGAGCGGCTCAAGAATCACCGCCTGTTCCTGCAGGCGGCCAGGTCGGTGGCGGACCGGTGTCCCGAAGTGAGCTTCCTGCTGGCGGGACGCGGATGCGACCGTGAAAACAGGCAGCTCATGCAGTGGGTTGCTGAGCTCGGCCTGGGAGGGAGGACCCACGCGCTCGGAGAGCGCCGCGATATTGCGGCGATTGACAACGCCCTTGACGTAGCGGTCTGCTCCTCCGTTAGTGAGAGTTTTCCGAATGCCATCGGAGAGGCGATGGCGTGCGGGGTGCCGGCAGTCGTGACGGACGTCGGTGACTGTCCGCAGCTGGTCGGGGACACCGGGCGTGTGGTGCCCGCCGACAGCCCCGATGCGCTGGCAGATGCGATTGTCGAGCTGGCGAATTTGCCGCGCGAGGCTCGCGCCGCGCTCGGAGCGCGCGCGCGCGCGCGGGTGAGCGGCGAGTTTTCGGTCGAGCGAATCGCCCAACGGTATATGGATCTCTATGACACGTGCAGGCGGCGGCATTGAATCGCCTGGCTGGCGCTGCCGCCTGACTCAAATATGTGCGGCATCGCTGGATTCATAACCACTCATTCAGCGCCCGGGCAGGATTTGCTCGCGGATGTAACGCGCATGACCCAAACGCTTCGGCATCGAGGTCCGGACGGGCACGGCGCGTGGGCCGACCCGGAGTGCGGAATCGCGCTGGGACATCGCCGGCTGGCGGTCGTCGAACTCTCTGACGCCGGAGCGCAGCCGATGGTCTCGGCTTGCGGCCGATTCGTCATCATCTTCAACGGCGAGATATATAACGCCGAAGAACTCCGGCCATTGCTGGATGCGCAGCGACGCACCGCGTGGCGGGGACACGCCGACACCGAGGTGCTGCTGGAAGCCTTCGCTCACTGGGGTATCGCACGTTCCCTGCGGCTGGCTACAGGGATGTACGCACTCGCCGTATGGGACCGGCGTGAACGCACGCTGTGGCTAGCGCGCGATCGACTCGGGGAGAAGCCACTCTACTATGGCTGGGTTGGTTCGACCTTCATGTTCGCCTCCGAGCTGAAGGCGCTGCGTGCTCACCCACACTGGCGGGGAACTCTGGCGCGCGACAGCCTGCTGGAATATGCGCGCTTCTCGTACATCGCGGCACCGCGCTCAATCTATACCGGGATAGCGAAGCTCCTGCCCGGCTGCTACGCAGTAGTATCCCCCGAGCGAGGGGCGGGGGCGATACCGCAATCAACCGCGTATTGGAGCGTGGGCGGAGCGCCCGCGCTGCCGCCCGATCGCGTGCCGCGCGATCTGGAGGCGGCAATCACCGGGCTGGAATCTCTGTTGAGTGCCGCTGTAAGACGCCAGCTGGTTGCCGACGTTCCGGTGGGCGCCTTGCTGTCCGGCGGCATTGATTCCTCGACCGTGGTCGCGCTCGTGCAGAAGTATTCGAGCAGAACCGCGCGCACATTCACAATTGGCTTTCACGAAGCGAACTATGACGAGAGTGAGCACGCGGCGGTCATCGCGAAGCGGCTGGGGACGGACCACACTCAGGCTTACGTGAGCAGCCGCGATGCCCTGGAGCTCATTCCCTCTCTTCCCCGGCTGTATGATGAACCGCACGCGGACCCTTCCCAGATTCCAACATACTTCGTGGCGCGTCTCGCGCGCCAGGATGTTACGGTGGCGCTGTCAGGTGATGGCGGCGACGAGCTGTTCTGCGGCTACGCACATTACTTTCTGACCGACTCAATCTGGCGAATCCTGGGGCGTCTGCCGCGCGTTGCGCGTGCGTCGCTTACCGGCACCCTGCGTGGCGCGTCGGCCATGATGCAGGCTGTGATGCTGCATCGCCTGTCCGACAAGCTCTTCAAGCTCGGCGAGGTGACCGATAGCGGCAGCCAGGCACAGCTTTTCGAGCGACTCGTGGACAGCTGGCGGGACCGGAACCCGGTCACCGGCGCGAGCCGCGTGACTTGGTGGCGCGCCGAAGCGCTCGAGCTCATGCCGCGCGAACCATGGCTCGGAATGTCTACCCAGGATCTGCTCACGTACTTGCCCAATGCCATTCTCACGAAAGTCGATCGCGCGGCGATGGCCGTGAGTCTGGAGACGCGCGTCCCGTTCCTCGACCACGCGGTCGTGGAATATGCCATGGCGCTGCCGACTCAGTTCAAGTTGAGGGACGGACGCGGCAAGTTCGTGCTGCGACAGCTGCTGCAGCGGTACCTGCCGCTGCATTTGTTCGATCGGCCGAAGAGCGGTTTCTCGGTTCCCATTGCGCACTGGCTGCGCGGCCCGTTGCGCGACTGGGCGGAGGATCTGCTCGGGGAGTGCGATCTGAGCGCAGAGGGCTACTTTGACACGAGTCTAATCCGCCGGCGCTGGACAGAGCACGCCCGCGGCGAGAGGGACTGGCACGCCTGCCTGTGGAACGTGCTCATGTTCCAGGCGTGGCTGCGGAGCCAGCGCGTGTGATGCGGACACGCAAGCGGCTGCTGTTCAACGCCAACGTCGCCTGGTTTTTCATTTCACATCGGTTGGCACTCGCGCGCGCAGCCCGTGACGCCGGCTATGAAGTCCATGTCGCGGCGAACTTCGAGTCCGAAGTCGAAGCCACGACGATCGCGCGCGAGGGTTTTCAGTTCCACCGCGTTGCGCTGCGGCGCGGAACTCTCAATCCCGTCGGTGATTTGCGCTACGTCATGCAACTAGTGGCGCTCATGCGTCGTCTCAAGCCTGACCTGCTTCACAATGTCACCGTGAAGCCCGTCATCTACGGCAGCCTGGTGGCGCGCGTAGTGGGTGTCCGCAGGATCGTGAACGCGATCTCCGGACTGGGATACTCGTTCTCGGGAGGGGAGAGCAGGCGACTCCTTTCCATGATCGTGCGCTGCGGTTACAGATTCGCCCTGCGCACAGCACATACGCGCGTCATCTTCCAGAACCCAGACGACGCGCGGGAGTTTGTCGAGGCTGGCGTCGTCACTGCCGCACAGGTCCACCTCATTCGAGGCTCGGGGGTCGACCTACAATTATTCTACCCCGGCATCGAGCCGGGTGGCGTGCCGCAGGTCGTCCTCCCGGCACGTATGCTGCGTGACAAAGGCGTCGTCGAGTTCGCGGGAGCGGCGCGGCTGCTTAGGTCGCGAGGCATAACGGCGCGATTTCTGCTCGCCGGAATGTGTGATGAGGAGAATCCAGCGGGCCTCGGGTTGCACGAGTTGCAGCGCTTGGAGCAGCATACCGGCGTCGAGTGGCTCGGGCACGTCGATGACATGGCAGCGCTCTATCGCAGCGCGAGCGTGGTCTGCCTGCCCTCGTACCGGGAGGGACTGCCCAAGGCGCTCCTCGAAGCGTGTGCCGCGGGTCGGGCAATCGTAACAACTGATGTTCCGGGTTGTCGGGAAGTGGTTACCGACGGCGTCAACGGGTTGCTGGTCAAGCCGCGCGACGTTCTGAGTCTCGCCGAGGCGCTGGCAAGGCTGCTGGGCGATCCGCAGTTGAGACTGCGGCTGGGCGCGGCCGGAAGACAGCGCGCGGAAACCGAGTTCGATCTGCAGCTGATCGTGCGTGCCACCCTGGAACTCTACCGCGAGCTGCTGGCGTGAGCGCACGAACCAGGCCGACCCAGCGCGTCCTGGTGACCGGGGCCACCGGTTTTGTCGGTCGCGTCCTCTGCGGTGCACTGACAGGAGCGGGCCATACAGTGCGCGCGGCCCTGCGCAGCGATCTATCCTCACTCCCCGATGGCTGCGAGCCCGTCGTGGTCGGAGAGCTGGGTGCGCAGACTGACTGGCGCGGTGCGCTCGCAGGCGTCGATTGCGTGGTCCATCTGGCCGCCCGGGCGCACACTCCACAATCCTCGGCAGCCGATGCCGAAGCCTACATGGAGATCAACGCGCGCGGCACGGCCACCCTGGCGGCGGCTGCCGCAGCGGCCGGCGTGTGCCGCTTTTTGTATCTGAGCAGCATCAAGGTTAACGGCGAGGAGACGGTCACTCACGCCTATACGCCGGAGGACCCTCCAAATCCCTCTGATACGTATGGACTATCCAAGTGGCTCGGGGAGAAGCATCTGCTCGATGTGACTGCTTCCGGCTCGATGGAGGCCGTCGTGGTGCGCGCACCGCTGGTTTACGGCCCACGCGTGCGTGCGAATTTTCTGCGCATGCTGCAATGGGTGGAGCGCGAATGGCCGCTGCCGCTCGGCGCGGTGCACAACATACGCAGCCTCGTCAGCGTGTGGAACTTATGCGACCTGCTGTCACTTCTGCTGACTCATCCGGACGCCGCGGGGCGCACATGGATGGTGTCCGACGGCGAGGATCTTTCTACGCCAGAGCTCATCCGCCGCATCGGGCAGGCGATGAACTCCAGGGTGCGCCTGTGGCGGGTCGCTCCGCCTCTGTTGCAGATCTGCGGGTCCCTGCTTGGCCAGAGAGAGATGCTCGCCCGTGTTTGCGGTTCTCTGACTGTGGATATTATGCATACGCGCCGCGAGCTGGGTTGGTCCCCGCCGTTGTCGGTTGACGAGGGGCTAGCGCGCACCTGCAGTTGGTATTGTGCGGAGCGTCGACATGGCGTTTGAGGTGTTGCTGGCTCTCTGTGCGCTGGTGGTGGCGACAGCCTTGACAGGCGCGGTCCGCAAGCTGGCCTTGTTTCATGGAGTGCTGGACGTCCCCAATGAACGCAGCTCGCACGATATGGCCAAGCCTCGGGGCGGTGGCGTATCCATAGTACTGGTGGTCACCGCAGCCGTCCTCGTACTTGCGCTACGTGGCACGCTCCACACCGGCCTGATTCTCGCGATCACCGGCGGCGGAGCCGCGGTGGCTATCATCGGCTTTTGCGACGATCGCCGCCCCGTTCCTGCGGGCATCAGGTTTATGGTTCACTTAATGGCGGGAATCTGGGCGGTCGCATGGCTTGGCGGGTTACCCGCGCTGCGCATCGAGAACCATGTGTTCGCTCTCGGCTGGATTGGGTATGCGCTTGCTGTGTTGGGCATTGTCTGGACGCTGAATCTTTTCAATTTCATGGACGGGATCGATGGAATTGCAGCATCCGAGGCTGTTTTCATGACTTTCACGGGTGCCGTGTTCGCTGCGATTGGAGGCGTGCTAACAGGGGTCGTTGCCGTGGCACTGGTACTTGCGGCAGCGTGCGCGGGATTCCTGCTGTGGAACTGGCCGCCGGCGAAGATTTTTATGGGAGACGTTGGCAGTGGGTATGTCGGTTACGTCATAGCTGTCCTCGTTCTAGCCGCTGCGCGGGACGACCCTATCGCCCTTTGGGTATGGTTGATACTGGGGGGCGTGTTCTTTGTCGATGCGACCATCACTCTGGTGCGCAGGGCACTCCGAGGGGACCGTGTGCATGAGGCGCACCGGAGCCATGCTTACCAATGGCTGGCCCGTCGCTGGAGAAGTCATCGAAGGGTGACCGTTGCGGTCATGGTGTTGAACATTGCGTGGTTGCTGCCCTGCGCTTTCCTGACGACGGTGTGGCCCGAGCACGCGGTGGCGATGGCGTTGATCGCCCTGGTTCCCCTGGCTGCCCTTGCAATCTCGATTGGGTCTGGCCGCCGTGAGACTGCGAACTCTAACAGCACATAGGACACGACCTGAGTTTGCGCCAAGCTACTGAATCCGTACATCCTCGGGCTTTCCACGTCCGCGTGGTAGATTGGCGCGCACATTCCAGACTACTTGTGAGGACCGGTCGATGTCGTAGAGGGCAGGGAAGCCGAACGGGTGGCGCCGAACCACTCTCGTACGGTTCGCCTTCGGACCACGATCGCCGCCCACACCTTCTGAACCGGCGAACGACGCAGAACAAATACTTGATACGCAAGCGGGGTCTTTCCGTAACTAATTGTTAGTCAAATCTCGCAGAGTGCGCGTTATATGCGTAGTTGGATAACCCTTGCAGTGCTATTCACAGCGCGGTGCGATCCTTATCCGCGGGGGAATTGGGGAGCGGGCGTGCGAATGCCACATTGTTCAGTGCCCTGGGGCTTCGTAAGGAAACTCGTGGTAGCCTCCTTCATCGCCCTGATGCCGTTACGGTTCGCGCAGGCCTACATTGATCCGAACTCTGCCGGACCTTTGTATCAATTTCTTTTCCCCATGCTTGTCGCAGTCGCGTCCGCCTTTGCGGTCTCGAGACGCGTGCTGAAGAAGCTTTGGCGTCGAGTGGTTAGGTACATTGCCGGCACGCGTAGCGACTCCCTGGGCTCCAACTCCAACCATCGAACGTGATGGTTCGATGTTCTCTGGAATGAACGACGCGAACGCAATGTACCGGGCGTGGCGGCTAGCCTTCCTTCCGGCGCTTGCCTTGTTGGGCGTTGCGTTGCCCATCCTGTTCCTCAGTCTGATCGAACAATACCTCTACTATGTCCGCCCTCTTGAGTTGATACCGATATATGGCACAGCGTGGCTGCTCCTGGCTGGTCTGGTCGTGCCGGTGTCGCTCATTGCCGGGCTCGGGCTCAGCGCGCCGAAGCCGCGCTCTATGAGACGAATTCGCGGCATCCTAGCGCTCTTTCTGATTGGTCTAGCAGCAGCTGAAGTACTAGCCGCGCTGGCACACGGCGTCCTAGTCTGGGTGCGGACCTTCGGACTGCTTGCGACCATTCATTTTCCGATTGAGTTAGCAGCTCTATCGCTGAGCACCGGGGTGTTCCTTGCAATCCTGCCTAGAGGCCGCGCCGCCATCCTGCAACGGTATTCCGTGTTCAAGTACGGGGCCGCGCTAGGCGCATTATCGTTGGTGACTCTGCCATTTTCTGGCTGGAGCACCGGCGATACTGCGACATTCGCCTCGTTTTCTGTGACGGCTGCGACCCCGCTACAAAGGCCTAACATTCTGCTCGTGACAGTCGATGCTCTTTCCGCGGAGCACATGTCCCTCTATGGCGCGGAACGACTCACAACCCCAAGACTCGACGCCTTTGCGCGTGAAGCGACGACGTTCGACCGTGCCTACGCGAACGGCAACTTCACGACTCCCGGTGTGTCCTCGATATTGACCGGAACTCGCCCATGGACCCATCGAGCGCTGCAGCTCCTGTCGTGGCCGATCCGAGAGACACGTGCCAACTCCCTCCCCGCCATGCTGATTCGGGCGGGTTATCAGACAGGCTATGTAGCGACGAACCCCGCGGCAGGTGCGACCAGGAACGGCCTTGGCTCTTACTTCGGTTTTGCCGCCAGTGATCGAGTTCCGAGCATTTTTGTGTGCCGAGACGGGCTTGAGCGAGTACTACGATACCAGTGCGCCGCGACGCTGCTGCCGCCGTTTGGCTTGGTTCAAATGCTGTGGCAAAAAACAGGGCAGTTCCTTGGCGGCGGATCTCCCAACCGCCATTTTGACCCGCGAGTGGCGATGCAGTCCGCGCTCGAGTGGTTGGCTGGCACCGACAAACGCACACCGGTGTTTCTTTGGGTGCACTTTCTGCCCCCGCATGCTCCATACGCGGCGCCGGCGCCGTGGCTGGGGCAGTTTGATTCCTCACAGACAGCCCGTGACGTGGGCGACTCGGACGCAAAACAGAAGTTTCTTTTTGCAAGAGTAACACCCGCACGGGCTCGCACGCTGGAGGCACGCTATGACGAGTCCGTCAAGTACGTCGACTACTACATCGGGGAATTCCTGGAGCAGGCTTCGCGGCTGCTCGGCCCCAACACCGCGGTGATCGTAACCGCCGACCACGGGGAAAGCTTCGCGCACGGGTATGGCGGTCATGCGGGGCCAGGGCTTTTCGAATCGATCATCCATATTCCACTGCTGGTCAAACTCCCCTCCCAATCGCGCGGGGCACGAACGTCTCAGCTGGCGGAGCAAGTCGATATCGCCCCCACCTTAGCGGTGCTTGCGGGGATCACTCCGCCCTCCACTTGGGAGGGGCGTTCCTTGTTTGAGATCGGGGGCCCCTCCAAGACCGATGCTACGACTCCCAAATTGGTGTTTGCGATGAACTTTGAGGAGAACTCAAGGCGTTCGGCGCTCAACACGGGTTCGGTCTGCCTCATCGATGGGCGTTGGAAGCTTGTGCACTTCGCGGGAGCGCTTCATTACCCCCTCATGCCACAGCTTCACGACCAGCTGTATGATCTCTCGGCTGATCCCCGTGAACTCTCGAACCGGATCTCGGCCGAGCCGGCTGAGGCTGAACGCTTGCGCTGGCTCCTCTCGTCGGAATTGGCTCGGCACGGTGGCCCTCTGCGTGAAAACCAGTATTGAGCCTCTGTTCGGCGGGCACCTGTTGGCCGAGTGGATTCGCGAAGGGGGACCCCCAGAGCGTCGAGTCCCCGCGCACCAGTTGCGCCTTTGGTGGCACGCTCACTGGTTCGAGCACAATTGGCGAACTCAGCTGCACCTGCTCGACAAGAGCAGGCTGCCGGAGGAAGCAGTCTTTATTGTCGGTTTATGGCGGTCGGGGACAACAGCCGTTCATGAGCTACTGGCCGCTGTGACTGGGTGGACTACGCCCAACACCTGGCAATGTTTCAACCCGTCGACTTGCTTTCTGGCGCCCGCGCCGGCACTCGAAACATTCGTCGAACGACCGATGGACAAGGGTCGGATAGCAACACGCAGCCCGCAGGAGGACGAGTTCGCACTGCTTCTACTGGGCGAGCCCTCCATCTATCGAGGCTTTATCGACCCTCGGCGTCTACACGCATGTGCAGAAGCGGTGTGGTCGGCTGGAGACGTTAGGCTTGATCGCTGGCAGGAATTTCTGCGGGGCATCATGCTCGAAGCGACGGATGGGCGATTACTCCTGAAGTCGCCCGCTCATACGTTCCGCCTACCGTTGCTGCAATCGCTGTTTCCGCGAGCAAGGTTCATATGGGTTGCCAGACACGTCGGCGAAGTGCTTGCCTCAAACCTGAAGATGTGGCGGGCAATGACGAACCGGTACGCGCTTTGGGAATGTCCCTCTGCGATTCTTGAGAGCTTCCTGCAAGGCGTGTTGCGAGCTTGCGCGCTGGTGCTCGCGCAGTGTCTCGATGAAATGCCAGCAGAGAGGATGCTCTGGGTGGACTTTGAAGAGCTTCGAACGGCTCCCGGGCAGGTCTTGGGACGCGTCGTAGCGTTTTTAGAGCCAGACTCATCGGGTTCCCCGGAGAGTTGCACACGCGACCTTAGTGAAGCCCTTGCGCGGATTCCCATTCACGATGGGTCCCGGGCAACGGTGCCCGAGAACGAGGCCTCACTCGCGCTCGAGCGACTCATGGCAGCCGCGCGATTGCGATTCGGGGATCCCCTCTCGGCAACTCGGCGGTTCCACGGCACGTAAGATGCGACTCCAGGATGAAGGCTGACTGGCTTACGTGGGCGCGTCAAAGCCACACACAAGTGACCAGCGCGCTGCTGGAACGGCCACCTACACGAAGTTTGCCAATTTGCAGCCCCGCGTCCCTCGTATGCAGCGACGGCCACTCTCGCGCTCGTGGTGGTGACCAGTCCGGCCCCGGGTCAAGTCGCACCGAGCCTTCCGACCGCGCGCACAGGAGTCTGAGTGTCGCCGCAAGCAGACGGTTGAACCTATGGCATCGCAGTGCGTCAACTGCTATGCCGCTGCGACGTTTCCCACCTGCGAGTTAGAAAGATTCGGATGCACATGGAGAGCGCTAGGGCTATCGGCCACCCAGTTGATTGCCGTACAATTTCAAGTGGCGCAGTCCGGACAAGGAATGCGAATGACAAGCAGGGAGCGCTCAAGTTGGGGGCTGAATGACGGATAGGCAGGCGGTTCGCGCGCACGCAGGGCTCGGTGCCTCGGCGGCCGAGGCCATTCTTGCGCTTCCCCGAGAAACCAAGCGCCTGATCATGGTGATTGCAGACGTTGTAGCGATTCCGACCGCATTGTGGGCCGCGCTCGCGCTGAAGTTCGATACCCTCGACCCCGAAATTCACCGCACCTTTGCCTACTTCCTGGTCGCGACGGCCTCCGCGCTGCTGGTCTTCTCGGTATTCGGTTTGTACCGGGCGGTGATCCGCTTCATGGGGCCCAAGGCCGTGGTCACGGTCATCGCGGGCGTGACGTTCTCGGTGCTGGCGCTCGCCATCTTCGATCGGCTGATTGCGAGTCATCAGATCCCGCTCTCGGCCTTCGGCATCTACTGGGCGCTGGCGCTGCCCTACGTCGGCGGCAGCCGTTTTCTCGCCCGATATTTCTTCCTGCGAGCCGCCGGGCCCCGCAAGCGGGCGGCCCGCGTGGCCATTTACGGCGCCGGGGATGCGGGGGCGCGCCTGTGCTCGGTGCTGCTCGGGGGCCCTGACTTTCGTCCGGTCGCCTTTGTCGACGACAAGAGGGCGCTGCAGGGCAGCAGCATTCACGGCATCCGGGTGTATGACGCCGAATTGCTTCCGGATCTGGTGCGTCAGCACCGCATCGAGCGGATCCTGCTGGCCATGCCCACTGCCTCGCGCCGTCGTCGCCGCGAGGTGCTGATGCAGCTCGAGCCCCT
>Ga0335083_10001599_pt1 | contig 30908 bp, 29 predicted proteins | sample Lox_Sample_42_FD_206716 | JGI IMG/M metagenome (GOLD analysis project Ga0335083, IMG submission 206716) | Soil microbial communities from Loxahatchee National Wildlife Refuge, Florida, United States - Lox_Sample_4.2 | ecosystem: Environmental > Terrestrial > Soil > Wetlands | place: USA...
GGAAAACGTCTCGGCGCCGACGTCGTCAACATGCATGCCGCCCAGTCCAGCGTGAAGAAGGGCGAGACGCTGATCGACACCGCCGTGACGCTCAATGCCATGCACGCCGACGTCATCGTCATCCGCCACATGAGCTCGGGCGCGGTGCAGCTCATCGCCGACAAGGTCGATTGCCCGGTGCTCAACGCCGGCGATGGCCGTCACGAACATCCGACGCAGGCATTGCTCGACGCGCTCACCATTCGTCGCCGCAAGGGCGGCTTCGAGGGCCTGATCGTGACGATCTGCGGCGACATCCTGCACAGCCGCGTCGCGCGCTCGAACATGCTCTGCCTGACCGCGCTCGGCGCCCAGGTCCGTGTCTGCGCGCCGCCGACGCTGATGCCGACCGATGTCGAGCGCTATCGCGTCACCCCCTTCCACGATTTCGAAGCTGCGCTCGATGGCGCGGACGTGGTCATGATGCTGCGCCTGCAGAATGAGCGGATGGACGGCGCCTTCATTCCTTCCGCCCGCGAGTTCCACAAGCTCTATGGCCTGACGCCGGAGCGCCTTGAGGCCGCGAAACCGGACGCGCTGGTCATGCATCCCGGGCCGATGAACCGCGGCGTCGAAATCGTCAGCGCGCTCGCCGACGACAAGCAGCGCTCGGCGATCACCGAACAGGTCGAGATGGGCGTCGCGGTGCGCATGGCCTGCCTCGACATTCTCACCCGCCAGCAGAGGGGTGTGCCGGGATGGGCGTGACCGCGATCATCAACGGCTGGCTTTGCGACCCGACGGACAAGGCGCTGACGCCGGGGACCCTGCTCGTCGAGGGCGAAACGATCGCGGCCATGGGGCAATTGACCTTCCCCTCCGAAGCCCGTGTCATCGACGCCGGCGGCATGATCGTCGCGCCGGGCATCATCGATCTCGGCGTGTTCAAGACCGACAAGCCGGCCTTCCACTTCTCCGGCATCACCCGCGCTGGGCTCATGCCCGACCAGTCTCCCGTGCTCGACGATCCCGGCCTGGTCCAGCATGCCGCGCGCGCCGGAAAGCCCGACTTCTGGGTGCATCCGCTCGGCGCCGCGACCAAGGGACTGCAGGGCAAGGAACTGGCCGAAATGGCAATGATGGGGGACGCGGGCGCCCGCGCCGTCGCCACGGGGCGCCGGTGGATCGCCGATTCGGGCGTCATGCTGCGGGTCCTGCGCTATGCCGCCGCGCTCGACCTGACCGTTGTCGCCCATGCCGAGGACGATGGCCTTGCCGGGGCCGCCGTCGCGACGGACGGCGAGACGGCGACGCGCCTTGGCCTGCCGAGCGCGCCGTCCTGCGCCGAAGCCATTGCCATTGCCCGCGACATCGCCCTCGCCCGCGTCGCCGGCGCGCGCCTGCACTTCCGGCTGGTCTCGACCAAGGCCGGCTTCGATCTCATCCGCGCCGCCAAGGCCGAAGGCCTGCCGGTGACCTGCGGCACGAGCCCCGCCTATCTGTTCCTCAACGATGCCGCGATCAGCGACTTTCGCACCTTCGCGCGCCTTTCGCCGCCCCTGCGGTCCGAAAATGATCGGCTCGCCACCATCGCGGCGGTGGCCGACGGCACGGTCGACATATTGTGTTCCGCGCATGATCCGCGCGGCCCCGAGGACAAGCGCCTACCCTTCGAGGACGCGGCGCCGGGCATGGCGGGCGCCGAGACGCTGCTGCCGCTCGCGCTCAACCTGGTGCGGGAGGGTCATCTTACCGAGAATCGGATGATGGCGCTCTTGGCGGCCAATCCGGCGAAGCTGCTGGGTCTCGAAGCGGGCCGGCTCGAGCCGGGCCTGCCCGCCGACATCATCCTGATCGACAAGGACGCGCCCTGGATCGTGGATTCAGGAAAAATGGCGGCCGCCGCCGGCAATACGGCGTTCGACAAGCTGCCCGTGCAGGGCCGCTCGCGTATGCTCATGAAAGGTGGCGTGGTCCGTTAAACCGGTCAGCCGGCTTTGCTGGCCTTGTCGTCGAGACGGACGAAACAGGCCTGACCGGCCGCCTTGAGCGTATGGCACGTGCCCACCGCCGAACCGCGGCCATCGAAGCCACGGATCGCAAGACGATAGAAAGTGCGGCCGTTCAGGGCGACGGTGCTGTGCACCGCCTGATAATCCTTGAGCGCCGCGCGACGCTGGCTCAGCTTCGCCCACTCGGTACGCGCGAGCGCATCGCTGTCGAACGCGCCAAGCTGCACGACCCAGGGGCTGGCCTTGCCGTCCGCGACGGGGGAACCGATGCGGGAGATGAATTTCGACTTGCCGTCCGTGACCTTTGGCGTGGCGGGGTGCGCAAAGGCCGCCTTGAGCGTGTCCTTGGTCGGCGCGGCGGCGGTGGGCTTGGCGACAGCAGCGAAAGGCGCCGGTGCAGGCGCGGGGCTGAACGCGGCCTTGAGCACGGCTGCCGTCGGCGCCTCCTGCTTCTGGAAGCTCGGCATCGCTGCTGGCGCCGCTTCGGCGGACGGCTTGGCGGGTTCGGGCAGCTCGACCGGATAGACCGGCGCGGCTGTCTGAGGCACCGTGACAGGCTTGGCCAGGACAGCAGCCAGCGCTTCAGGCGCGAAAGCCGGCTTGGCCATCGGCTCGGGCAGTGAAATCGGCGCGGTCGGCGCGGCTGCCTCGGGGGCTGGCACAGCCGCTTGAGCCACCGCCGCCGCCACCGGCGCCGGATCGGCTCGCTCGCTCGCATCCTTGATCAGGTCGCCGGCACTGGCGAGCTGGACCGGTTCGGCCTTGGTTTCAGGCGTCGCGTTCAGCGCAAGTTGCGCCGGCAGGCCGCTGTCGTCGCCGCGCGGCGCAATGCCGAGCATGGCGACCACGCGGCTGCTGGGCGTGCCCTGCGAGAGCGTGCGAGTCCACTCTCCGATGCGCGCTTCGGCCTCCTTCGCCGGCAGATCCTGTCCGGCGACGAGGCGCGCCTGGCCCCAGACACCCGCCATGGCGAGCGCATAAGCAAGGTTCTGCCGCGTCTTGACGGTGGCGTCAGGCGCATGAACGGCTTCGAGAAGCGCGCGAATGCCCTCCTGCGGATCGCCGGCCATCGCCATGGCGAGACCGTAATCGCCCGCGGGCAGATCGGCGATATGATCCGACAGCAGCGCCCGGGCTGCACCGGGATCGCCCAGGCCGGCTTCGCACAGCGCCAGGCTGATGATCGTGCGGGCGTCACGGTTGCCCAGCGTCAAGGCGTCGTTGAATGCCATGCGCGCCGAAATGTAACGCCCGTTGGCGAGATAGGCCCTGCCCAGCATCGCGCGTGCAGCGGCATCCTGCGGCTGGGTCGCGACAAGCTGCTCGGCGGCGGCAAGTGCATTCGCATAATCCTTGTCGGCCAGCATCCGCTCGACCTTGGGTGCGCCAGCCTGCTCGACTCCGGTCGCGAGCTTGGGATGATCCTGCCCCGCGCTGCAGCCGACCATCAACGAGCCGAGCACGGCTGCCGATGCCATCATCGTCGAGAATGTACGGTTCATCATGGGCCTGGTCCCCGAAAAAGTCAGTTCCGACGTGTCACTCGACCGCCGTCTCGTCATAGCCGGCGTCGTCAATTTCGATTTGCCCGGCGAGGTCCTCGACCTTGTCATGCTGGGCGAGAAGCGCATCGAGCGCTTCGATGAGCAGTTGCTGGGACGAGCGGCGCGTGAGCGCGCTCAACAAGCGAAGCCGCAGATGGCGTTCTTCATCGAGGCGCAGCGTGAACGCCGCCTTGCGGTCGGCAATGCCAAACATGGCCTTGACCCGGCGCACCGCTTTCTTCCGCGGCGCGACATTGGCCGCGCGCAGGGCGATGACGGGCTTGGACGAGGTGTCGCGCACGACATCGCCCATGGCCGCGGCAATCGCCTCGAGATGCTTGGTGATCGGCGAGAGCGGCGACATGGCGGCCTGCGCCTGCTCATCGTCCTCATCCTCATAGTCGTCCTGGCTGCTGCCATAGACCTGGTCGGGCGGGGTCAGCCCGAGCGACGACCGGGCGGACGGCAGTGCTTCGCCTTCCTCGCCAATGTCGTTCCAGCCCAGATCCTCGTCCGCGCCGAGCGGCACGTGAAGATGCGAGATGGCCTGACGGCGCATCGCCGGACGGGCGTCGCCACGGCGTGCCAAAAGGCTGGATGTGAGTGAGGCTGCGGGGCGAATCTCAGGCATGGCGCGTCCGTTCTTCTCTCATCAACTCGCCACGCGGCGACCGAAGCCGCCCGTGTGCACCTGACGAGCCGCGACTGCGGGGTTGCCGGGCGAAAAGACGGTGCGACGGAAATTGCGCTCGAGACGGTCGGCGACATAGGCCCAGAGGCTTTCAATCTCCTTGGCCGACTTGCCGTTGGGCTCGAAATCCATGACCGTGCGGCCATCGATCATCGACGAGGCATAGTCCGTGCGATGATGGATCGTGACCGGCGCGACGGTGCCATGCTGCGACAGCGCGATGGCCGCTTCGGAGGTGATGCGGGCGCGGGGCGTTGCCGCATTGACCACGAAGATGAGCGGCTTGCCGGCGCGCTCGCACAGATCGACGGTGGCGCCGACGGCGCGCAGATCGTGCGGGCTCGGCCTGGTCGGGACGACGATGAGTTCAGCCACGCTGATGACGCTCTGGATCGCCATGGTGATGGCGGGCGGCGTGTCGATGACGGCAAGCTTGAAGCCCTGCTGGCGAAGCTGCTCAAGGTCGGACGCCAGGCGGGCGACAGTGGTCTGCGCGAAGGCCGGGAGATCGTCCTCGCGTTCATTCCACCAGTCGGCGAGGGAGCCCTGCGGATCGATATCAATGAGAACAACGGGTCCGCCGCCAGCGCGCTGCGCCTGAACCGCGAGATGCCCGGACAGCGTGGTCTTACCCGAACCACCCTTTTGTGACGCAAGTGCCAAGATGCGCACGGAAATTCCCTTGTCGATTGTCCCCGTAACTTGGGAGAATCACATGCGGCGTCCTAAGATTTGGTTAAAAGCGCAGTTATTGCGGCCAATCCCGAAGAAGACCGTCAGGCTGCAAAAGCCTGGTGCGCCTTATTCGACGATCCAGTCGGACCGGGGAATGCCAAGTGCATGAAGAATGACCGACAAGTCGCCGCGCTCGACCGATGCGGCCGCAGCCGCACGGGTCTTCGGCTTGGCATGATAGGCGATCCCCAGACCGGCTGCCTGGATCATCGGAATGTCGTTGGCGCCATCGCCGACCGCCATCGTCTGGGCGGGGGTGAGGCCAAGCGCTGTCGACGCGCCAAGCAGTTCGCTTCGCTTGCGCTCGGCGTCGACGATCGGCTGCCCCACGGTTCCGGCGAGTTTGCCATTCTCGATATGCAGGATGTTGGCGACGGCGCGGTCGAAGCCGATCTCCTCGGCGACCGGCTGCGCGAACGGAATGAAACCGCCGGAAACGAGGATGGTGCCGGCGCCCCGAGCGCTCAGGGTCCGGACAAGTGCCTTCGCGCCCGGCATGATTCGCACCCGCTCTTCGCGGCAGCGATCGATGGTCGACGCGTCGAGACCGGCGAGCAGCGCGACCCGCCCGGACAGAGCTGCTGCAAAGTCCAGCTCGCCGCGCATCGCGCGTTCAGTCACCTCGGCGATCTCGGCCTTGAGTCCGGCATAATCGGCCAGTTCGTCGATGCATTCGACAGTGATCATCGTCGAATCCATGTCGGCGATGAACAGACGGCAGTCGCGGCTGGCGGCGTGCATGACGAAGAGGTCGGCGGGAAGATCCAGTGCCTCGAGCGCGGCGCGTGCCGTCGCGCGGTCACCGGCAAAGGGCAGATCGGCGGCTTCCTCGGGATCGATCCAGCGCGGCGCGCCGACATGCAGCCCCGCATCGGCCAGAGCTTCGTGGGCGGCGTCAACCGCCCCCTGCCCAAGTCCGTCATGCGCGACTAAGGTCGCGACCATGTCCAGCTCGACCGACATTCCATATCCCGTACAGCCCGGCCCCGAGCGGCCGCCGGTCGCGCTTATTGCCGGGCCGACCGCAAGCGGCAAGAGCGCAGTGGCACTTCGCCTCGCCGAGAGCAGCGGCGGCGTCATCGTCAATGCCGATGCGAGCCAGGTCTATGCCGATCTTTCGGTGCTGACTGCACGGCCCGATGCGGACGATTTGGCACGGGCCGAACATCGCCTCTTCGGCCATGTCGATGGAAGCGAAGCCTGTTCGGCGGCGCGCTGGGCCGAGGAGGCGCGGGTCGAGATCGCAGCGATCCATGCCAAAGGACGCTTGCCGATCCTGACCGGAGGAACCGGCCTCTATTTCGACACGCTGCTGCACGGGATCGCGCCAGTGCCCGACATCGATCCGCACATTCGCGATGTCGTGCGGACGCTACCGGTCTCGGAAACCTATGCGGCGCTCCAGCGCGAGGACCCTGACGCGGCAGCGCGGCTCAATGCCGGCGACACGACCCGGGTCGCCCGTGCGCTCGAGGTGGTGCGCTCGACGGGACGGCCGCTGGCGGACTGGCAGAAGCGGCGCGAGGGCGGCATCGCCGGCGTGGTGACGCTGCACGCCGGCGTCGTGCTCCGGCCGCGGGAGGAGCTGGCGCAGCGGGCGGAGCAGCGTCTCGACGTCATGCTGTCAGGGGGCGCGATCGAGGAAGTCGCGGCCCTGGTCGCGCGCGGCCTCTCCGCCGACCGGCCGGTGCTGCGCGCGCTTGGTGTGCGCGAGATCGCCGCCATGCTGCGCGGGGAACTCGACCTGACGGAGGCGCGGGCCGGGATCCTCAAGCAGACGCTCGCCTATCAGAAGCGCCAGCTCACCTGGGCGCGAGGACGGCAAAGGGGATGGAGTTCGATGGTTCTCAATAACCAGAACGGCCTTCCCGCGATCAGCCTGGCGGCTTTCCCGCCAATGGCAATCGACACGAAATGAGGTTATCTTGTCACATTACGAAATAAAATGTCTCCAATTTATCTTGACATGACATTTTATGTCGATTAGAGGCGTCGGCCTTGCCAGTGCCGGTGCGATGACGCATGGCGCGGCGCAATCTTGTCCTCGGGAGTTTCTTTGTGGCCGAAATGAGCGGCGCGAACATATTGGTTGAGTGCCTGATCGACCTCGGGGTCGACACCGTGTTCGGCTATCCGGGCGGCGCGGTGCTGCCCATCTACGACACCATCTACGAGCACCCCAGGCTCAAGCACATCCTCGTGCGCCATGAGCAGGCCGCGGCCCATGCCGCCGAGGGCTATGCCCGCTCGACCGGCAAGCCCGGCGTCGTGCTCGTCACCTCCGGTCCCGGCGCAACCAATGCCATCACCGGCATCACCGATGCCCTCATGGACTCGATCCCGATGGTCGTCATCACCGGCCAGGTCGCCACGCACCTCATTGGCACCGACGCCTTCCAGGAAGCCGACACGGTCGGTCTGACGCGCCACTGCACCAAGCATAATTATCTGGTGAAGGACCCGGCCGACCTCGCGCGGATCGTCCATGAAGCGTTCCATATCGCCACGTCCGGCCGCCCCGGTCCGGTCGTGATCGACATTCCCAAGGATGTGCAGGTCGCGACCGCGCCCTATGCGCGCCCGGAAAAACCCGTGCGGAGCAATTATCGCCCGCCGGTCGATCCCGATCCCGCAGCGATCGGGCAGACCGTCGACCTCATCATGAAGTCGAAGAAGCCGATCCTCTATACCGGCGGCGGCATCATCAATGCCGGCCCCGAAGCAAGCGCCGTGCTGCGCGTGCTGGCCGACATGATGGGCGCGCCGGTCACCTCGACGCTGATGGGGCTCGGCGCCTTCCCGGCCTCGTCGCCGCAATGGCTCGGCATGCTCGGCATGCACGGCACCTATGAAGCCAATCTGGCGATGAACAGGGCGGACCTGATCCTCAATCTGGGCGCCCGCTTCGACGACCGCGTGACCGGGCGGCTCGATGCCTTCGCGCCGAACAGCAAGAAGGTCCATGTCGACATCGACCGCAGCTCGATCAACAAGGTCGTGCCGGTCGAAGTCGGCGTCGTCGCCGATGCCGGCCGCGCGATCGAGGCGATCATCGCCGAGCTGAAGGCGCGCGGCTATCGGCGTCCCGACCTGTCGGACTGGTGGAGCCAGATCGAGAGCTGGCGCGGCAAGCGCAGCCTCGATTATGCGCAGACCGGCTCCGAGATCATGCCGCAGCGGGCCATCGCCGAGCTGTTCAAGGCAACGCGCGGCAAGAATGTCATCATTACGACCGAGGTGGGCCAGCACCAGATGTGGGCGGCCCAGCATTTCCACTTCGACGAGCCCAATCGCTGGCTGACCAGCGGCGGCCTCGGCACGATGGGCTATGGCTTCCCGGCGGCGATCGGCGCGCAGCTCGGCAATCCCGATGCGCTGGTCATCGATGTGGCCGGCGACGCCTCGATCCAGATGAACATCCAGGAGATGGGGACCGCCACGCAATATATGCTGCCGGTCAAGATCTTCATCCTCAACAACGAATATATGGGCATGGTGCGCCAGTGGCAGGAGCTCACCTATGAGAGCCGCTACTCGCACAGCTATTCCGACAGCCTGCCCGATTTCGTGAAGCTGGCCGACGCCTATGGCTGGAAGGGCATCCGCATCGAGGGACTGCAGGAGCTGGAGTCCGGCATCGCCGAGATGATCGCCACGCCCGGCCCTGTGCTGGTCGACTGCCGCGTCGCCAAGCTCTCCAACTGCTTCCCGATGATCCCGAGCGGAGCCGCGCATACCGACATGCTGCTCGACCCGAGCATGGTCTCCGGCACGATGGACGACGAGGCCAAGGCATTGGTCTGATGAGCGAGACGCTGCGCCTCCGCATCCATGTCAGCGAACCGTTCGATTTCGAGCGCGAGAATCCCAGTCCCGACCTGTTCGGGACGACGCTCGATCATCTGGATGAAAAGGCCGAGGACTGGCTCATCGACCTGGAGACCGGCTACACCTTCCACGAGGACGACTATACCGACATGCTGATCTCGCCCCGCTATGTCGGCGAGCATCTCTCCAAGGTGTTCGACAGCATATTGGGCGTGCCCGTCCGTATCGCGCACCGCATCGAGGACGATGAGGAAGAGGATTGGCACTACGCCATGACCGGCATGATTTCCCTGGCTCCAGCGGAGCCCGGCCCCCCCGAACAAGCAGAGGACCCGATTTGATGCGTATCCGTCAGGAAGAGAGCGAACGTCACGTCCTCTCCCTCACCGTCGACAATGAAGCAGGCATCCTTGCGCGGATCGCCGGCCTATTCTCCGCGCGCGGCTACAATATCGAAAGCCTGACGGTGGCGGACATCAGCACGGATCATCGAATTAGCCGCATCACCATCGCGACCGCCGGCCCGCCGCGCGTCATCGACCAGATCATCGCGCAGCTCGACCGGCTCGTTCCGGTCCACCAGGTGCTCGACCTGAATGCAACCGGGCCGTTCGTCGAGCGCGAGCTGGCTTTGGTCAAGGTCTCGGGCGCCGGCGAGACGCGCAGCGAGGCGCTGCGCCTCGCCGACGTGTTCCGCGCCAAGGTGGTCGACACCACGATCGAGAGCTTCATTTTCGAGATCACCGGCCCGACCAGCAAGATCGACAGCTTCGTCGAGCTGATGCGCCAGCTCGGCCTGGTCGAGGTCGGCCGCACCGGCGTGGTCGGCATGCTGCGCGGGCAAGCCGCCTGATTTGAACCTAAAGCGTCACCCCAGCGGAAGCTGGGGTCTCCTACCGCATGAGATGCCAGCTTGCGCTGGCATGACGAGCCAGAAAAGAAGGAAGTAGAAGACCATGCGTGTTTATTACGATCGCGACGCCGACATCGGCCTCATCAAGGGCAAGAAGGTCGCCATTCTCGGCTATGGCAGCCAGGGCCACGCCCACGCGCAGAACCTGCGCGACAGCGGCGTCAAGGAGGTCGCGATCGCGCTGCGTCCCGGCTCCGCGTCGGCAAAGAAGGCCGAAGGCGCCGGCTTCAAGGTGCTTGCCAATGCCGAGGCGGCGAAGTGGGCGGACGTGCTCATGATCCTCGCGCCCGACGAGCATCAGGCCGATCTCTATGCGAAGGACATTCACGAGAATCTGCGCCCCGGCGCGGCACTGGCCTTCGCGCATGGCCTCAACATCCATTTCGGCCTCATCGAGCCGCGCAATGACGTCGACGTCATCATGATCGCGCCCAAGGGCCCCGGCCACACGGTGCGCGGCGAATATCTGAAGGGCGGCGGCGTCCCCTGCCTCATCGCCATCCACCAGGACGCGAGCGGCAATGCCCATGACATCGCCCTCTCCTATGCCTCGGCTGTCGGCGGCGGCCGCTCGGGCATCATCGAGACCAATTTCCGCGAGGAATGCGAGACCGACCTGTTCGGTGAGCAGGCGGTGCTGTGCGGCGGCCTCACGCACCTCATCATGGCCGGCTTCGAGACGCTGACCGAGGCGGGCTATGCGCCGGAAATGGCCTATTTCGAGTGCCTGCACGAGGTGAAGCTGATCGTCGACCTCATGTATGAGGGCGGCATCGCCAACATGCGCTATTCGATCTCGAACACCGCCGAATATGGCGACTATCACACCGGTCCGCGTGTCATCACCGACGAGACCAAGGCCGAGATGAAGCGCGTCCTCGCCGACATCCAGCAGGGCAAGTTCGTCCAGCGCTTCCTCACCGACATCAAGACCGGCTATCCGGAGATGAAGGCCAAGCGGAAGCTGCAGGCCCAGCACCCGATCGAACGGACCGGCGAGCAGTTGCGCGCGATGATGCCCTGGATCGGCGCCAACAAGCTGGTCGACAAGGACAAGAACTGATCTGCATTATCCTCGCCCCAGAATGGGGAGAGGATATGGAGCCTTATCGCCGCAAGGCGATTAGGCGCAGTTGGAGAGAGGGCAACGTCCTCCCCCTCTCCAAGCTTCGCTAGCCGATTACATCGGCAAGCTACGCTATCCTCTCCCCATTCTGGGGCGAGGAAAACTCGCAGCAATCCTCCATTTCGTTTTTCGGCACAGCGCTGGGGTGACAAGGTCAACTAGCAGGCTATTGTCCATGGCTCCGACGACTCGCGCAAGAAGTCGCGCCCAGAGGAGAATTTAAATGCGTCCCATTCACGCTATCGTTCCTGCCCTGCTGCTCGCGGGTATCGCCGGAACCGTGTTCGCTCAGGCCCCAGCCCCGGCCCCCATGTCGTCCGATCCGTCCAAGGTGGTCGCCGGCACCTATGCGATCGACGGTGGGCACAGCCAGGTGCTGTTCACTTATCAGCATATGGGCCTCACCTATAATATGGGCCTGCTGTCCGGTGCGACCGGGACGCTGACCATCGACCCCAAGGCGCCGCAAAATGCCAAGCTTTCGGTCGACGTTCCGATCAACACGCTGCACTCGACCATTGCCAAGTTGGATGAGGAATTCCAGTCGAAGATGTTCTTCGACGCGGCCACCTTCCCGACCGCGCATTTTGAATCGACCAGCGTCAAGGTCAGCGGCAAGTCGGCGCAGATCATGGGCAATCTGACCATCCACGGCGTGACCAAGCCCGCGACGATCGACGCGACGCTGCTCGCGACAGGCATGGGCGCCATGTCCAAGAAGCCGGCCATGTCGTTCAGCGGCACGGCGACGATCAAGCGCAGCGACTTCGGTCTCGGCCTGGCCGTGCCGATGGTCGCCGACGAGGTGAAGCTCACCATCACGGCGGGCTTCGACCAGAAGTGATCGCCTGAGCGGATTTTAGACGACGGCCCCGGAGCGCTGCTTCGGGGCCTTTTCATTTGCGCTCAGTCCAACGGGGCCAGATCCGGCGGCACGAAATCCCGGCGCGCCGCGACCGAGAACAGAAGCTCGCGTGAATAGAAGCGCAGCGGCCAGTCGCGCTGTCCCTCCGGCGCCGCGAGAATCCCGTTCACTGCGGCAAGCAGGTCCGTCTCGCCGGCCCGCGCCAGATAACGCCGGATTGCCGCGACGAACACGCGCGTGATCGTCTCATGATAGCCCTGATGATCGTCGTTCACGCCGCCCGCCGCGACATTGAAGCGGCGGATGAGCGCGCCGATCTCGCCGTCGACGTCGATATCCGGCCGTTCGACGAGTAGCCACAGGCAGGTCGAGAGATGCGCTTCGTGCGTCCACTCGGCCTTGGGCAGGGTGCAGGCGAGCATGGCCTCGCCGGTCCGTCTGATGTCGTCTGCGCGGGCGAAGAGCCGGGGCGCATAGTCGTGGGTCATCGTCAAATCCTGTCACACAATGAGAAAGGGGCCGGCGCCGCGGCGCCAGCCCCTCTTCAAGCTGGATGGTCCGGGCGATCAGGCCGCGGTGAGCATCACCTCACGCACGGCGTCGTCGACATGGTCGGCGAATTGCGCGAAATTGTCCGCGAATTGCTTGACCAGTTTGGCAGCCGTCGCGTCATAGGCCGCCCTGTCGGCCCAGGCCGCGCGCGGATCGAGCATGTTCGGATCGATACCCGCCACGGCGACCGGAACCTCGAAACCGAAATTGGGATCGTGGCGGAAGGTCGCGCTGTTGAGGCTGCCGTCGAGCGCGGCATTGAGCAGCGCGCGCGTCACCTTGATCGGCATGCGCTTGATGCCGGGATCGGTGGCCTTGCCCCCTGCCCAGCCGGTATTGACCAGCCAGCAGGTGACGCCGCCCTTGGCGATGCGCGCCTTCAGGAGATTGCCGTAGACGGTGGGATGACGCGGCATGAACGGCGCGCCGAAGCAGGTCGAGAAGGTCGCCGTCGGCTCGGTCACGCCGATCTCGGTGCCGGCGACGCGCGCCGTGTAGCCCGAAAGGAAGTGATACATGGCCTGGTCAGGCGACAGCCGCGAGATCGGCGGCAGTACGCCATAGGCATCGGCGGTCAGGAAGATGATGTTCTGCGGCACCGGCCCCAGATTGTCTTTCGACGCATTGGGGATGAAGTCGATCGGATAGGAGCCGCGGCTGTTCTCGGCGAGGCTGGCGTCGTTGAAATCGAGCTCTCGGGTCTCGGGGTCGATGACGACATTCTCGAGCACGGTGCCGAAGCGCTTGGTGGTGGCGAAAATCTCCGGCTCGGCCTCCGCCGAGAGGTTGATCATCTTCGCGTAGCAGCCGCCCTCGAAATTGAACACCGCCGTGTCCGACCAGCCATGCTCATCGTCGCCGATCAGCGTCCGAGAGGCATCGGCGGAGAGCGTCGTCTTGCCGGTGCCGGACAGGCCGAAGAACACCGCCGTATCGCCCTTGGGGCCGATATTGGCCGAGCAGTGCATCGGCATGATGCCCTTCACCGGCAGCAGATAGTTGAGGATGCCGAACACCGACTTCTTCATCTCGCCGGCATAGGCTGTGCCGCCAATGAGAATAAGCTTTTCGGTGAAGTTGACGGCGATCACCGTCTCGCTGCGGCAGCCATGGCGGGCCGGATCGGCCTTGAAGCTGGGCAGGTCAATGATCGTGTAGTCCGGCACGAAATCGGCGAACTGACGCGCCTCGGGGCGGACCAGCAGCGTGCGGATGAAGAGATTGTGCCACGCCAGTTCGTTGACGACGCGTACCTTGACGCGATGCTCGGGCTGCGAGCCGCCGAACAGGTCGGCGACATAGAGCGTCTTCTTCGCGCCCAGCGCCGCCAGGAAATCGGCCTTGAGCGCGGCGAAATGCGCGGACGTCATCGCCTGGTTGACGTCGCCCCACCAGACCGTGCTCTCGGTCTCGGCGTCGCGCACGATATATTTGTCCTTGGCGCTGCGGCCGGTGTGCTTGCCGGTCGCCACGACCAGCGGTCCGTCCTTGGCGAGCAGGCCCTCGCCGTTGCGCACCGCCTCCTCGACCAGCGGTGCAGTCAACAAATTCCACTTGATCTCAGCCGATGTTTCGATGCCCTGATTGCTCAGGGCGAAAGAAGACTTAGCCTGCACGCTGTTCTCCCGACTTTTAGGACGGCCATATGAGGGCCTGTTCAGTACGATCGTTTTAGAGCGCCGTTTTCCGCCGCGCCGACGCCCGGCGCATAGGGCCTCCCTGCCCCACGGTCAAATCAGCTTACTATAGTTGTTGAGAATTCGCACGCTGCACCTGCGTTCCCGCCGCTCGTCGCAGCGCGCGATGTTGCGCAGCATGGGGGCATGGGCTAGTGCGGGCGCCTTCTCCAGCGGAGCCCGGCGCCCGGCCCATGACCGCCCCGATTGCCCCCACTGTCGCGCTGGTCGACGACGACCGCAATATCCTGCAGTCGCTCAGCATCGCGCTGATCGCGGAGGGCTTCGTGACGCGGCTTTATTCGGACGGCAACAGCGCGCTCAAGGCCCTGACCGACAACCCACCCGACCTCATCGTCTGCGATATCAAGATGCCCAATATGGACGGTATCGAACTGCTCGGGAAACTGCGCGAGAAGAGCAACATCCCCTTCATCTTCCTGACGTCCAAGACCGACGAGGCCGACGAGGCGTTCGGCCTGACGGCGGGCGCCGACGACTATATCGCCAAGCCCTTCTCGCAAAGGTTGCTGATCGCGCGCATCCGCTCGCTGCTGCGCCGCTCCGACGTCAGCCGCAGCGCGGACGAACAGAGCGAGGAGACGCACGAGACGATCCAGCGCGGCCGCCTGGTCATGGACCCCGCCCGCCACATGGTGACCTGGAACGGCGAACCGGTGACGCTCACGGTGACCGAGTTCATGATCCTGGAAGCGCTCGCCCATCGGCCGGGTATCGTCAAGACGCGCAACCAGCTGATGGACGCGGCCTATCAGGACGACATCTATGTCGACGACCGCACCATCGACAGCCACATCAAGCGCCTGCGCCGCAAGTTCCGCGAAGTGGCGAGCGACTTCAACGCGATCGATACGCTCTATGGCGCCGGCTACCGATTCACCGAGGAGTGACTGGCGGATCGCCGCGGGCGAATGGACGCCGCGCATCTCCGTCACGCGCCGCATCCTGGCGGTCAACATCTTCGCGCTCGCCTTCCTTGCCGCCGGCTTCTTCTACCTCGACAGCTATCGCACCCGCCTGATCGACGGCCGGCTGGTCGCGACCGGCCGCGAGGCAGCGCTGATCGCAACCGCCGTGGAAGCCGCGCCGGAGCGGCAACGCCTCGCCCTGCTGATGAAGGAAGCGCAGGCGTCGGGGCTGCGCCTGCGCGTCTATGACCATGGCGGGCGCAAGACGGTCGACAGCTTCGCGCTCGGCCCGGCGACGTACCAGCTGGCCGACCCCGCCAAGGACCCGATCAACCTGCGTCTCGCCCGCCTGCTCGATCGCCTGGTCGAGACGATCGCACTGGCGGACCGGCCGGACTATCTGCACGAGCCACGGCCCGACGTGCTGGCCGCCTGGCCCGAAGCGGTCGCGGCTCTGCGAGACAGCCAGACCGAAAAGCTCTATCGCTTCGCCCCCGACCGCACACCGTTCCTGAGCGCCGCGCGGCCGCTGTTCGACGGCCGGGCCGTTCTGCTCGCGACGACCAATGCGAGCGACATCACCATCGTGGTGCGCGCCGAGCGGCTGCGCATCTTCCTCGTCCTCGCCGCGGCGATCGTGGCGTCCATCGCGCTCTCGCTTTTCCTGGCGCGCACCATCGTGCTTCCCCTGCGCCGGCTGGCTCGCGCGGCGGTGCGTGTCCGGCTCGGCCGCGCGCGCGAGGTCATCGTGCCGCGCCTCCCCGATCGGCGCGACGAGCTCGGCATGCTTGCCCGCGCCATCTCGGACATGACCCAGGCTCTGAGGCAGCGGATCGACGCCACCGAGGCCTTCGCCGCCGATGTGAGCCACGAGCTCAAGAACCCGATCGCCTCGCTGCGGTCCGCGCTGGAGGGCCTCACCCGCATCAAGGACGAGGCGCTGCGCAGGAAGCTGCTCGACATCGCCCAGGACGATGTCCGCCGCCTCGACCGGCTCATCACCGACATCGCCGAAGCCTCGCGCATCGACGCCCAACTCTCGCGCGCGCCCTTCGAACTCATCGACATGGGGCGGCTGGTCGGCCGGGTGGTGCGCGCGCAATCCACCCGTGAAAGCGACGGCCAGGGCCGCATCGTCTATGCGCGGCCCGCGCGCGGCACGACCCTGGTCATGGGTGACGCGCAGAAGCTCTCGCGCGTCGTCGAGAATCTGCTCGACAATGCGCGCTCCTTCTCGCCCGAGGGCGGCCGGGTGCGCGTCTCGGTCGAGGCGCGGGAAGTCGAGGTCATCATCCTGGTCGACGACGAGGGACCCGGCGTCCCCGAATCCGAGCGCGAGACGATCTTCCAGCGCTTCCACAGCGTGCGGCCGGAGCAGGAGGACTTCGGGATGCACAGCGGCCTGGGCCTGGCCATCGCCCGCGCCATTCTCGATGGCCACAATGGCACGATCATCGTCGAGAACCGGCCCGATGGCGCCCGGGGCGCGCGTTTCCGCGTCACCATCCCCCGTGCCTGGCCCGAGCGGCATGAGGAGCCGGAAGAGGAAGAGGCGCCATGAGCGGTCCGCCGCTCCATGCCAGCTGCGTTGCCATCGGCGGACACGGCATACTCATCACGGGGCCAAGCGGCTCGGGCAAGTCGGACCTGGCGCTGCGCCTCATCGACCGGGGCGCGGCCCTCGTCAGCGACGATTATACGCTTTTGAGCAACAGGAGCGGCCTTTTGGTCGCGCGCCCGCCCACCAATATATCAGGCATGCTCGAGGTCCGGCATATCGGCATCGTTCATCTGCCCTGTGCGATAGATGTTCCCATTGCTCTCGCGGTCGCTCTGGAGGAAAAGCCGCAACGCATGCCCGACCCTGTCCCCACGCTCGATCTTCATGGCATCGCTGTGCCGTGCGTCGCACTCGCGGGCTTCGAAGCGTCGGCGCCGGTCAAGGTGGAGCATGCGCTCATGCGCTTCGGGTTGGATTTGGGCAGGTCATGACCGATCCACGTCCGCCCAAGGCGATATTGCTCGTTACAGGCCTTTCCGGCGCCGGCAAGTCGACGACGCTCAAGACGCTGGAGGATGCCGGCTGGGAAACGGTCGACAATCTGCCGCTGGCGCTGGTCGACCGGCTGCTCGCCGCGCCGACGCCGGAAGGGCGCGATCCGCTCGAGGACCGGCCGCTCGCGGTCGGCATCGACGCACGTACGCGCGGCTTCGACGCGGAGGGTATCCTTGCCCGCATCGAGGCGCTGCGGGCGCGGGACGGCGTCAGCGTCGAAGTGCTGTTCCTCGATTGCTCCGGCGTGGTGCTGGAGCGGCGCTACACCGAAACCCGACGACGCCATCCGCTGGCGCAGGACCGCCCCGCCGCCGACGGCATCGCCCGCGAGCGCGAGCTGCTGGAACCGCTGCGGCAGGCCGCCGAGCATCTCATCGACACCAGCGATCTGGCGCTCAACGGGCTGCAGCAGATGATCCGCCAGCGCTTTTCCGAGCGGTTCGAGTCGACGCTGACGCTGTTGTCCTTCGGTTTCGCGCGCGGCGTGCCCCGCAATGCCGACCTCATGTTCGACATGCGCTTCCTGCGGAACCCCTATTGGGACGAGTCGCTGCGTCCGATGACGGGGCTCGACGCGCCGGTGCGCGATTATGTCATGGCCGATCCGCTGTTCGAAACGGCGGTCGGGCAGATCGAGGCACTGCTGAAAACCGTGCTTCCGCGCTACAGCCAGGACGGCAAGTCCTATGTCACGGTCGCCTTCGGCTGTACCGGAGGGAGACACCGTTCTGTTTGCGTTGCGGAAGAAATCTGTACGCGCTTGCGAAAAGCGGGCTTTTCGCCCACCATTTCGCACCGCAATCTGGAATCGGTTCAATTGGGCGCGTATGAGACCCGGCACCGAGAGAATGACACGGCAGAGCAGGAACGGGGCGCTTCACAATCATGATCGGACTTGTGCTGGTAACGCATGGCAGGCTGGCAGCGGAATTCCGCGTGGCCATGGAGCATGTCGTGGGGCCGCAGGATGCTATCGAAACGGTCTGTATCGGCCCGGACGACGACATGGAGGCGCGCCGCGCCGACATCGCCGAGGCGGTCCGTCGGGTCAATGACGGCTCCGGCGTGATCCTGCTCACAGACCTGTTCGGCGGCACGCCGTCCAATCTCGCCATATCGCTGCTCGACGCCGGCAAGGTCGAGGTGATCGCGGGGGTCAACCTGCCCATGCTCATCCGGCTGGAGAGCGCGCGGCGGACCATGTCGGTCACCAAGGCGGTTGCTGCAGCGCGGGAAGCCGGTACCAAATATATCAGCGTCGCCTCCGAGCTGCTGGGGGACGCCACATGAGCGGCGAGGCGCTGCTCAGCAAGACCGTCGCCATCACCAACAAGCGCGGCCTCCATGCGCGCGCCAGCGCCAAGTTCGTGACGCTCGCCTCGGGGCTCAGCGCCGCGATCGTCGTCAGCAAGGACGGGCATGAGGTGGTCGGCACCTCGATCATGGGCCTCATGATGCTCGGCGCGGCGATGGGCGACAGCATCACCATCTCGGCGAGCGGCGAGGACGCGGAGTCCGCGCTCGCGGCCTGCACGGCGCTGGTCGAGGACCGGTTCGGGGAGGAATGAAGGCAGTTATGGCCACTCGTTTCCTTTCCCGTGCTCCTGCGTAGGCAGGAGCCCAGGGCGAGTGCAGCACAATCCGGCCTTGGGTTCCCGCCTTCGCGGGAACACAAGTTTGCGCTAGGGGCGGTCCATGCCCCGCGAAATCACCGGCTTTTCCAATCCGCTCGTCAAGCGCGTGCGCTGGCTGCGCGAGAAGAAGCACCGCAAGGCCGAAGGCCTGTTCATCGCCGAGGGTCTGCGGATCCTGACCGAAGCGCGCGAGCGCGGCATATTGCCCGAGATGCTGTTCCTCGCCAGCGGCGCACGGCCGCATGACCTCGCCGAAGCGCTGATCGCGCAGGTCGAGGCGGCAGGCGGCGACGTGATCCTGACCGCACCCGACATCCTCTCCAAAATCTCCGGCAAGGAGAATGCGCAGACGCTCGTCGGCGTCTATCGCGACCGGCTGGTGCCGCTGGTCGATCTCGACCGGAGCAAGGCGCCGATCTGGTTCGTCGCGCAGGCGATGCGCGATCCCGGCAATCTCGGCACGCTGATGCGTATCGGCGATGCGGTCGGCGCGGGTGGCGTCATCCTCGTCGACGATTGCGTCGATCCCTTCTCGGTCGAGACGGTGCGCGCCTCGATGGGTGCCCTCTTCACGCAGGATATCGCGACGGCGCGCTGGGAGGACTTCATCGCCTGGCTGCGTGGCGGACCGGGGCAGCTTATCGGCACCAGCCTCAATACCGATCAGGATTACCAGGCGCCACGCTATGCGCCGCCGGTGTTCCTGTTGATCGGCAACGAGGCGCGCGGGCTTCCGGCCGACTATGAGGCAGCCTGCGACCTGCTCGTAAAAATCCCGATGATGGGCCGCGCGGACAGCCTCAACGCCTCGGTCGCGGGCGCGGTCATGGCCTATGAGGTGCTGAACCAGATCAGGCGGGGATGAATCGAAGGGAGCGCGCGCCAGCCATGTCCGATCGTCGAGTCCTCCTCTATTTCGCCTGGAGCCGCCCCGGGGAGACAGGCGCGCCGCTCGCAGTCATCGACGACCGCTTTCCGGCGGTGTTCGAGCTGCGCAGGCTCTTCTATCCCAAATTCGAGGGGCTGGCTGACGCGGATGTCGATCAGAGCATTGCCGGTTTCCTCGACCATGTCCAGAAACCCAATTTCGCGGCTTTCACCGAACTGTCCGGTGCCACCGAGGCCGAACGTGTCGGCAACGATGGCACGACGACGCTCCTCGACGAGGTTCTGATCGCGGACGCCGATACCATCTTGGTCATCAGCTTCGATTCCTTCCGCACCGGCCAGGCAGCATCGGAGGCAGAGATCGAAGCGATCCGCCGTTTTCTCGCCGATCCGGATCATGTGATTTTCGTCTGCCCCCATCATGACATCGGCGAAACCGCGGATGCCGGCCCTCGGGAGCGCGAAGCCCTGCAATTGGCCGAGCACAAGCATCATGGCGACCCCGGCATCCCGCCGCGCCAGGGCTTTGGCGGCTTCGCGCGCAGCCTGCTCGCGGGGCTCGGCGTGCCGGTCGAGAACCGCTTCGGTCTGCGCCCGGCCGCGACCACCGATGGCAACCCGGCACCCGCTGAAATCGTGCGCGCGATGGACAGGTTGGGCCTACTGGAGGGTGTTGAAGCCTTTAATCTCCATGCGCATCTGCCACAGCTCGAACGCATCGGCCCGGCGGCGGCGCGGATGGAGGTGCTTGCGCGCCAGCCCATCGACCCCGATGCCCCGCCCCACCCTTTCACGCGGGCCGGCCGGACGACCTTCGACGCGCTGCTGCAGTCGGCGCCGGACACGTTCGCGGGGACATTGCTGGTGTGCGACACGACCATGTTCAGTTCTACGGCGGGCGGTGTGGAGGATCTCCGGTGCCTTTGGTCCAACCTGCTGCTCCGACCGAAGAGGGCCTAGCGCCAAGGCGCTGAATCCGGCTAGGCAGGACCGAGAAAATAAGCCTTGGGGGACACTTGAGCGAACAGATAACCGAATCCGGCCTCGCCGCCATGGTGCGGCACAGGCGCGTGCTCGCCGCGAGCCTCGCCGGCACGGCGGTCGAATTCTACGATTTCTACATCTATGCGACCGCGGCGAGCCTCGTCTTCGGCCCGCTGTTCTTCCCGGCCAGCTCGCCCGCCGCGCAGCTCATGGCCGCTTATGCGACCTTCGCCCTCGCCTTTCTTGCCCGGCCGCTGGGCGCCGCTATCTTCGGCCATTTCGGCGACCGCATCGGCCGCAAATCCACCCTCGTCGCCTCGCTCATGCTGATGGGCGGATCGACTTTCCTCATCGCCTTGCTGCCCACGCATGCGCAGGTCGGCTGGGTCGCGCCGATGCTGCTCTGCCTGCTGCGCGTCGGGCAGGGACTGGGCCTGGGCGGCGAATGGGGCGGCGCGGCGTTGCTGGCGGTCGAGAATGCGCCGTCGGGCTGGCGCGGACGCTTCGGCATGATGCCGCAGCTCGGCGCGCCTCTGGGCTTCCTTGCCGCCAATGGCCTGTTCCTGCTGCTGGGCCTCTGGCTCAGCGATGCCGATTTCATCGCCTGGGGCTGGCGGTTGCCCTTCCTCGCCAGTTCGCTGCTGGTCGGTCTCGGCCTGTGGGCACGGCTCAAGCTGGGCGAAACGCCCGAATTCGCCGCCGCGCTCGAACAGGAGCCGCCGCCGCACGTCCCCATCGCCGAGATGTTCGCCAAACATGCCCGCGCGACGCTGGCCGGCACGCTCGCGGTCGTGACCTGTTTCGCGCTGTTCTACATCTCGACGACCTTCGCGCTCGGCCACATCACCAAGACGCTGCACATGGCCCGCGAACAGGCGCTCACCATCCAGCTCGGCGCGATCCTGTTCCTCGCGTTCGGCATTATCGCGGCGGGCTGGGTGTCTGACCGGAAATCGCCGGCACATGCGCTGATCGCCGGCTGCGCCGCGACGATCCCGCTCGGCTTCGTGTTCGGGCAGGGGCTTTCCGCGGCCGATCCGGCGGCGATCTTCCTGACGCTCGCGGTCGCCCTGTTCCTGATGGGCTTTGCCTATGGCCCGCTCGGCGCCTGGCTGACCGGGCGCTTTCCGGCGCGCGTGCGCTATACCGGCGCATCCTTCGCCTTCAATGTCGGCGGCATATTGGGCGGCGCGCTGGCGCCCAACATAGCAACGGCGCTGGTCACCGCCTTCGGTGTCAGCGCCGTGGGCTATTATCTGTCGGCGGCAGGCCTGGTGAGCCTCATCGGGCTCAGCTGGCTGTCGAAGGATTAGGCGGCGAGCGAGGTATCGCCGAGGTCGGTCGCTTCGGTCAGCTTGGTGAGCGACAGGACCATGACCATGCGGTCGTCGACCGAGGCGAGCCCATCGAGGAAAGTGCTGGCGCTGTCGTCGCCGACATTGGGCGGCGGCTGCAGCGCATCATCGCCAAGCGTGACGATGTCGTTGACCGCATCGACGATCAGGCCCTGAAGCTGGTTGGCGAGCTGGACGACGATGATGACGTGGCGCGCGGTCGGGTCGGTGAGGCCCCAGCCGAGACGCGCGGAGAGATCGAACACCGGCAGCACCGAACCGCGCAGATTGACCACGCCGCGCACATAGTCCGGAACATGCGGCAGGCGCGTCGTCGGCGACCAGGCGCGGATCTCGCGGATCGCCATGATGTCGACGCCTAGATATTGTTCGCCGATGCGGAAGGTGATGATCTGACGGCTCATTGCGCTGCCCTTTATGGTCATTGATGCCTTTGGCCGGAACCCTAGGTCAGCGCGGTTAAATCCGGGTAAATGGTGAGGCGCCCCGGCGCGCGGAACGCCTCCCCGTCAGGCCAGTGCCCCGTGGCAATGCTTGTATTTTTCGCCCGATCCGCATGGGCACGGCGCATTGCGGCTGATGTCCTGGCCCTGATAAGGGTTCGCCGCGCCGGCCTGCATGCCGAAGCCCATCGCCGGGATGCTGCTGGTGACGAAGCCGCGCTCGTTCACCAGCGCCGCATCGTCCTCGCCGGTCAGCGGGTCGATATGGCTGGTGAGGAAGGCGGGCAGCTCCGGCAGCGGCGGCGCGCTGGGCTCCTCCATCTGGAACTGGATGTGGCTGATCGTGCGCGTCACATCCTCGCGGATGGCGCCGAGCATGCGCTCGAACAGCGCGAAGGCCTCATGCTTGTACTCGTTGATCGGCTGCTTCTGGGCATAGGCGCGCAGATGCACGACCTGGCGCAGGGCATCGAGCGTCGAGAGATGCTCCTTCCAGTGATGATCCAGATTCTGGAGGAGGATGCTCTTTTCGATCTGGCGCCAGCTTTCCGGCTTGATCGGCTCGATCTTCTCGGCGACGGCGGCGTCCGACAGCTCGATGAGCCGGTCGACGAGCATTTCGGGCTCGACATGGTCTTCCTTGAGCCAGGCATCGATGTCCGGGGTCAGCGCGACGATCGTTTCGACATTCTGCTTGAGGCCGGCCACGTCCCACTGCTCGGGATAGGTGCCGTGCGGACAGGAAAGACCGACAATCGCGTTGATCGTCTCATGACGCATGTCGGTCACGACATCGTTGACCGTCTCTGAGTCCATGATGTCGCTGCGCTGCTCGTAGATGACCTTGCGCTGGTCGTTCATGACGTCGTCATATTCGACGACCTGCTTGCGGATGTCGTAGTTGCGGACCTCGACCTTCTTCTGCGCGGTCTCGATCGCCTTGGACATCCACTTGGACGGTGGCAGCGCCTCGCCATCCTCGAGGGACGAGCGCATCATCCGCGCGAACAGCGTGTCCGGCCCGAAGATACGCAACAGATCGTCGTCGAGGCTGAGGTAGAAGCGGCTGAGACCGGGGTCGCCCTGACGACCCGAACGGCCACGCAGCTGATTGTCGATGCGGCGGCTTTCATGGCGCTCGGTGCCGAGCACGAACAGCCCGCCGGCGGCGAGCACCTGCGCCTTCTCGGCCTCGATCTCGGCCTTGATATTGGCGATCGCCTTCTCGCGCGCCGGACCTTCCTCAAAGCCTTCCAGCTCGTCATGGATGCGGAATTCGAGATTGCCGCCGAGCTGGATGTCGGTGCCGCGGCCGGCCATGTTGGTGGCGATGGTCACCGCGCCGAGCCGTCCGGCCTGCGCCACGATATGCGCCTCGCTCTCGTGGAAGCGGGCATTGAGCACGCTGTGCTCGACCTTCTCCTGCTTCAGGAACTCGGAGAGCATCTCGGATTTCTCGATCGAGACCGTACCGACCAGCACCGGCTGGCCCTTCTCCTGATGCTGCTTGATCGTGCGTGCAATGCCGCGGAACTTGTCCTCCAGGCTCTTGTAGAACAGGTCCTCGTCGTCCTGGCGCTGGACCGGCAGATTGGTGGGAATGGTGACCACGTTCATCTTGTAGATGTCGTAGAATTCGGCCGCTTCGGTCGCCGCCGTGCCGGTCATGCCGGAGAGCTTGGGATACATGCGAAAATAGTTCTGGAAGGTGATCGAGGCGAGCGTCTGGTTCTCCGGCTCGATATTGACGCCTTCCTTGGCCTCGACCGCCTGGTGCAGGCCGTCCGACCAGCGCCGGCCGTCCATCATGCGGCCGGTGAACTCGTCGATGATGATGACCTTGCCGTTCTTGACGATATAGTCGATGTCGCGGCGGAACTGCTTGTTGGCCCGCAGTGCCTGGTTGACGTGGTGGACGACCTGGGTGTTCTCGAAATCGTAGAGATTGCTGCCCTGGAGCAGCCCGGCATCCTCCAGCAGCCGCTCGACCTTCTCGGTGCCGTCCTCGGTGAGGACGATCGAGCGCTGCTTCTCGTCATGGTCGTAATCGTCCTTGTCGAGCTGCTTCACCAGCGCGTCGACGGCGATGTAGAGTTCGGACTTGTCGTCCGTGGGGCCCGAGATGATGAGCGGGGTGCGCGCCTCGTCGATCAGGATCGAGTCCACCTCGTCGACGATGCCGTAATTGAACGGGCGCTGGACCATCTGGTGGCGCTCATATTTCATGTTGTCGCGGAGGTAATCGAAACCCAACTCATTGTTGGTCGCATAGGTGATGTCGGCCTCATAGGCGGCGCGGCGCTCCTCCTCGCCCAGATTGGGCACGATGACGCCGGTGGTGAGCCCCAGGAAGCGATAGATCTGGCCCATCCACTCGCAGTCGCGGCGGGCGAGATAGTCGTTCACCGTGACGACGTGGACGCCCTTGCCTTCCAGCGCGTTCAGATAGCAGGCCAGCGTCGCGACCAGCGTCTTGCCTTCGCCCGTGCGCATCTCGGCGATCTCGCCGCGATGGAGGACGATGCCGCCGACCATCTGCACGTCATAATGGCGCTGGCCGATGGTGCGCCTGGCGGCCTCGCGAACCGTCGCGAAGGCTTCGGGGAGCAGGTCGTCGAGCTTGGCCCCCTCCGCCAGACGTTCGCGGAACTTGCGGGTCTGGTCCTTGAGCTCATCATCGCTGAGGGCGGAAATGGCCGGCTCGAAGCTGGCGATGCGCTCGACGGTCTTGCCCAGGGACTTGACGTAGCGGTCGTTGGACGACCCGAAAATGGATTTTGCGACGGCGCCGAACATGGCTTGAATCCTGTCTTTCTGGAAATCATGGAATTTGCGGCCGGCGGATATGCCGGAAAGCGCGCGATCAATGCCGCGCGCGGGAAAGCCGGAGCGTGCGCCCTAGTTCAGCCAGCTCTGCTTGAGCGCGAGACGCTGCGCGAGACGCGGGGCTGCTACGGCAAATGACCGCCTGGATGCCCGCCTGAGCAGTGCGACCGCGCCGCGGAACGCCAGCCAGGCCGTGCTCAGCGCAACGACCGCCGCTGCCTCGGTCTCGACCGTGGCGACGAACGCGCTCGCCTGAACCTGCGCATGCGCGCGCACCGGCGCCCGCTCGCCGGCAACGAGGCCGGACAGCGACGCAAGAAGCGCGGACAGGAGGATCATGAACTGCAAAAGCGTGTCTCTACCGGATGCGGACGCGCCCCACATAGGGAGCGAGGCGGCTTTCGTCTATGGCATTCAGGATGAATGGGAGGGGAATGGGATCAGTCTGGTAGCGTCCAACGGATGGCGTGCTGGAAAGTCGATTGGATGGGTCGGCCGTCAGGCCCCTGCGCAGGCTCGAAGCGCATGCGTGACATCAGCAATGTACACGTCGTCTGATCGAGAAGCGTGAAACCACTGCCGCCTCGGATATCGCACCTTACTGGTATGCCCTGTTCGCCCACGATCAGAGTCACAGCGACCGTGCCCTCGATCCGCCGGGCTCGGGCTTCAGGTGGATAGTCGTCAATCGAAAGAATCTGTGAGAGCGGCGTCAGCAACCGGGCAGCCCTCGACAGATTAGGAGGTTTCGGCAGAGGATATGGAGCGGGCTGCGCCACCACCGGAGCCGGCGGCGGGAAGCGATTGCCGGCAGGATCGTTCCAGTTCACGAGATGGGCATATCGAGATTCAATGGGCTTTCCCTGTGGATCGTGCGCGGGAAGAAATCGGGCGCGCGCCATCAGCAGCTGACAGCCCTTTGCATCCAGCGGGGCGCCCGCACCTGGGCCGATGATCTCGCATGATGTGGGAACGCCGTTGCTGTTGACGATCAGGCCGTACCAACCGCTTTTGCCCAGGGGAGCGGCGTCCTTGGGTACGTCGGCATAGGTGATCCATTGCCGTGGATCGCCACGCGGCGTGGCCTTGTTCGCGGAATAGGCAAGTATTTGAGCCCGCACCTGAAGCTGGGCATGAAGCGACGCGAACGAGCCGTGCGGATATCTCTCAATGACACCCGGATACAATCCGCCGATCGCTGAACCGGCCTCGTCCCTCGCCGGCCAAAAGCGTTCGCGCATCACCAACAGTCGGCAGACGGTCTCATCGACCACGGGCCGGTCAGAGCTCCTTTCGATCCTGCAGTCCGTGGGAATGCCGTTTCGATCGACCGTCAGCCTAAATTCGATCCGCCACGGTACCTTGGGCTCGCGCGCCTCCGCCGGAAGGTCGGCATCCAGGATCAGGGTGGCAGGATCGGCTTTCGGCACAATCGCCTTGCGCGATGGCTTTGCCGAGGTGTCGCGGCGCGGCGGCTGCGCGACGTCGCCCGGTTGAAGGCCCGCCGCAAGAATGAACAATGCAAGGATCGTCATGGCCGATGCTCCCGCCCGCTTGCATTTTACCCGGCACATCTCGCGAAAAACTTAACCCGCAAAGCGTTCATTCCCTCTGTCCTACATGCCTCGACCCATGCCATGCTTCGTCTCGACCAGCCCAGGAAGGATCAAAAATGACGGCAACAGCCCGGTCCACATTCGCCAAGGACTGTCGGCCCGGAAACGTCCGGTCGAATGCTGGCCCGTTCGCAACTCGGATGCGCGCGGGGGGAAAGTTAGCGGTACGTGTCGCTCACTTTACAAACTTCCAGACCGGCGAGGAGCGTCGCCCGCCATCATTGACCCCCGCGCAAAACGCGCTATCGGCCTCGGCATGACCGACGTCTCGCCCCTTGCCAGCGCCTTCCCCGACCTGCCCGAAATCGGCGGCGTGACGCGGCGCGTGGCGCGGGCTGGCTACAAGAACTGGGGCCGCTGCGACCTTACCTATATCGAACTGGCGCAAGGCACGGCGGTGGCGGGCGTCACCACGAAGAATCTGTGCTGCTCGACCGAGGTCGAGATCTGCCGCGATGGCATCGCGGGCGGACGGGCGCGGGCGCTCATCGTCAATGCCGGCAACAGCAATGCCTTCACCGGCTATCGCGGCCGCGAGGCGGTCGAGCAGATCATGAACCAGGCCGCCGCGTATCTTGGCTGCCCGCCCGGCGAGGTTTTCGTCAGCTCCACCGGCGTCATCGGCGTGCCCTTGCCCAAGGACAAGGCGCGCGAGGGATTGGCTGCAGCTTTTGTGGCGGAGCCCTGCGATTGGCAGACCGCAGCGGAGACCATCGGCACCACCGATACCTTCCCCAAGGGCGCCACCAGCAGCGCGATGATCGGCGGCATCAAAGTCTCGCTTTCGGGCTTCATCAAGGGTTCGGGCATGATCGCGCCCGACATGGCGACGATGCTGGGCTATATCTTCACCGATGCTGCCATCGCGCCCGCTTTGCTGCAGGCGATGCTGGACGAGGCCAATGCGCGCAGCTTCTCCTGCATCACGGTCGATGGCGACACCTCGACGAGCGACACGGTGCTGGTCTTCGCGACCGGCGCGGCAGGCAATGCGGCCTTGACCAGCATGGACAGCCCCGGCGCCGACGCCTTCCAGGCCGCGCTGACCGACGTCTGCACCCAGCTCGCCCATCTCGTCGTGCAGGATGGCGAAGGCGCGCAGAAGTTCATCGAGATCGCCGTAACCGGCGCGGTCAGCGACGACAGCGCACGGCGGATCGGGCTCTCCATCGCCAATTCGCCGCTGGTCAAGACCGCCATCGCCGGCGAGGACGCCAATTGGGGGCGCGTGGTCATGGCGGTGGGCAAGGCCGGTGAGCCCGCCGATCGCGACAGGCTCGCCATTTCGTTCGGGACGACCAAGGTGGCTGCCGACGGCTTCCCGGTCGAGGGCTATGACGAGGCGCCGGTCGCTGCACATCTCAAGGGGCGCGAAATCCGCATCGGCGTTGATCTCGGGCTCGGGACAGGGCGCGCGACGGTATGGACCTGCGACCTGACGCACGGCTACATCTCGATCAACGCCGATTACCGTTCGTGAGCGACGCGCTCACGACATCGGTCGCCGCACTGATGCGGCAGGTCGCGGCGGAGGTGGTGATGCCGCGCTACCGCAATCTCGCGCAGCATGAAGTGATCGAGAAGGCGAAGGACGAGCTGGTCACGATCGCCGACCGCGAAAGCGAGGCGCGACTGCAGGATGGCGTCGCGAAACTGCTGCCCGAGGCAGGCATCGTCGGCGAGGAAGCCGTCGCGGCCGATCCCGAGCTGCTCGCCGATCTTGGAAACGGTCTCAAATGGCTGATTGATCCCATTGATGGGACAAGCAATTTCGCTGCCGGAAAGCCGCCTTTCGGGCTGATGATCGCGCTGGTCGACAATGGGATTGTGCAGCAAAGCTGGGTGCTCGACCCGCTGACCGACCGTCTATGCTGCGCAGCATTGGGCAAGGGCGCCACGATCAATGGCGAGCATGTGACGGCGCGACCGACCGGTGCGCCACTCCCCGTCGCCGGTATTTCGCTGCTGTTCTCCGATCCGGAGACGCGGGTGCGTCTCAAGGAGCGAGCGGCCGACACTCTGGAGATGGTCGACATTCCGCGCTGCGCAGCAGAACAATATCCGCGCATCGTGCTGGGCGTGAACGACCTCGCCGTGTTCGAGCGCACGCTGCCCTGGGATCATGCGCCGGGCTCGCTGTTCGTAAATGAAGCCGGCGGCCGGGTTGCGCGGCCCGATGGCTCGGCCTATGTGATCGGCGCCGATCCGGGCAAGGGTCTGCTCGCCGCCTGCTCGCCCGAAATGTGGGACCGAGCGGCGGCGATCATCTACGGTTAGGCCACCGCGCCGCGCGAGTTGTGGCCGCCCAGCTCGCCTTCGAGCCAGCCCTTGAGCGCGCTCTTGGGCGCGGCGCCGACCTTGGTCGCGAACGGCTCGCCATTCTTGAACAAGATCATCGTCGGGATGCCGCGTACGCCATAACGCGACGGGGCGTCGGGATGATCGTCGATGTTGAGCTTGGCGATGGTCACCTGATCGGCGAGCTCGTCGGCAATCTCCTCGAGCGCCGGGCCGATCATCTTGCAGGGACCGCACCACTCTGCCCAGAAATCGACGAGCACGGGCTTGTCGGACGAGATCACGTCCTGGTGGAAGCTGGCGTCGGAAATCGCTTTGGTCGCCATGATGCGCTGACTCCTTCAAATCCTGGCCTGCAATCTAGTGAACGCGCGGATGCCCCTCAAGGTCCCGGCTCACAACTTCTCCTGCGCGGGAGCGAAGCCGGGCTTGTGCGGCGCGAGCAATTCCGGGGGCAGGTCGATGAGCCTGGGGCCTGCCGAATAGAGCAGGCTGGAGCGGATTTCGCGGTCGGGAAAGATGGTGCCGAGCGCGGCGGCATAGGCGGCCATCTGGCGGAGATGCGCGGTTGGAACGGTCTTCGCATCGGTCGGCACAGCGCGGCCGGTCTTGAAGTCGACGACGTGGACGAATCTGTCCGTCACCAACAGCCGGTCGACGGTGCCGGCGATCACCTGTTCGCCGACAACCGCCGCAATCGGGGCTTCGGCGAGGGCTTCCGGCGAAAAGAGCGCGGCATGGGCAGGATCGTCGATCACGGCCAGGGCATGGTCGATGAGGTCCGCGCGCTCGGCGGCATCGCTCACCTGCCCTGCCCCGGCCAGCCAGCGATCGGCGGCAGCACGGCGCCCTGTGGGGGCGACATCGGGCAGCCGCTCGAACAGGGCATGAAGCAAGCGGCCTCGTTCCGCTGCGCGGCGCATGACCGAGTCCGGCGGCGGATCGGGCACATCGTCCTCGGGCGATGCAGACGGCGCGAGCGGACGCGGTGGGCGGGCCTCGTTTGGCGCAGGGCGGCGCAGCCAGTCGGGGAGTGCTGTCCGTTCCACTGATGCGGCAGCGGTTTCCTTTGGCGGCTTGGCATCGGGCAGGCCCTCCTGGCCGGACCAGATCAGCCCACCACTCTCATGCGTTGACGCGCCCATCGCCGTCATCGCCTGCTCGACCGCCCTGTGCCAGCTCTTCTCCGGCGTCTCGCCCTTCGCGCGCGAGTTGAGCGCCCCGGCCACGACCAGCATCTCCTCGGCACGGGTCATCGCGACGTAGAGCAGACGCCAATGCTCCTGCAGGTCGGCCGCCTTTCCGGCTTCGGCCGCCTCGGCGAGCAATGCGCTGGCCTCGGCTTTGGTAGGCGGAACCAGCGGCAGCGCCGTTCCGGCGACGGGCAATTCCAGCACGTCGCCGCGCGGCGAGCGTGCCGGATCGTAGACGGCGTCGGCGAGGATCACCACCGGCGCCTCCAGTCCCTTGGAGCCATGCACGGTCATGACGCGCACCATGTCGCCGCTCTCGGCCAGCTCGCGCTTGATGTCGGCATCGCCCCGGTCGAACCAGTCGATGAAGCGCTGCAGCGAGGGATGGTCGTCCGCCTCGAAGCCGAGGGCGGCATTGAGCAGCTCGTCGATCGCGTCGCGCGCTTCCTCGCCGAGCCGCGCGGACAGCTTGCGGCGGCCGTCGAGCGGACCGGAGAGGATCATCTCCAGATAGCGGTAGGGCGTGGTGAAATCTGCGGCATTGAGCAGGGCGCGGAGCGGAAAGATATCCTCGTCGCGCGTCGCGCGCAGATGCGACCAGAGCGAGCCCTCGCGCGGAATGGCGCGGGCCAGCAGATCGTCCTGGCTCCATCCGATCAGCGGCGAGACGAGCAAATTGGCGAGATTGAGATCGTCCTCGGGCTGGACCGCGAAGCGCAAAGCGGCGAGCAGGTCCTGCACCGCCAGCGGCGCCTGCAGCCGCAG